>JAABUS010002361.1_pt1 | contig 36024 bp, 43 predicted proteins | sample 5560161 | NCBI WGS metagenome assembly JAABUS01 (sample SAMN10711885, study PRJNA513376) | rock metagenome | isolation source: Antarctica rocks | place: Antarctica: Victoria Land, Trio Nunatak nord | collected 2016-01-04
CCACGCCACCTTTCGTCCATCCCATCTCCTCCCCCGAATTCCCCACCCGGACCTCCCAGACTGGAGCGCCCCCATTTCGCCGGACCAGCCTGAATGTCAACTCCCTCCGGCTCTTCCCACGACCGCCGCGCGGCACGGCAATCCAGCCCACCTAGCGCCTAGGTCTTGCGCGCCCAGGCCGTGACGAAGCTCCAGGTCGTCACCACGCTCCCTTGTCCGACCACCTCCTCCCGTAAGCGCGCCCCGAAGCTGTCGACGCCGACCTCCTCGGCCGTCGCCACGCCGTGGCTGACGATCAGCGGCAGGATCGCCCGCAATGTGCTCCCAATGTAGTCGTAGCCCTCCCAAGCCGACCCGCCACCCACCGCCGCGTCGAGGCGCATCCGAGGAGCGGGAAGCCCCGCCTCCACGAAGAGAGGGAATAGCCGCAGACCCATGCGCCAGTCCAGCCCGGCGCGACGGTAGGCTTCGAGGATCCAGTCCCACGCCCGTTCCAACAGCGGGCAGGTCGGCAAGGCGTCCGGGCGCAGCGTAGCGTTGCCCGGCTCCTGGAAGGCCACGACGCCCCCCGGCCGCAAGGCGCTCACAACCCGTCGCAGCCCCGCGCCCGGGTCGGCGAGGAAGAACAGGACGCAGCGCCCCACCGCCGCGTCGAAGGAGCCGTCTGGGACGGAGCGGGCGATCTCACCAGCGACGAACGAGACGTTGGCCAGCCGGGCTGCCTGGGCACGGGCCCGAGCCGTCTCTAGGATCAGTGGGTTGGTATCAACGCCAACCACCTCGCCGCCCGGCCCAACCAACTCCGCTACCAGCAGGGCGACGTCGCCGGCACCGCTACCGACGTCCAGCACCCGCATCCCCGGCGAGATCCCGGCCTCCACGAGGAGCCGGCGGGTCGACGAGCCGAACAGCTGAGCCTGCGTCTGCAGGCGCCGCGTCTCATCGTCGGAGTGCCCGAACGCGTAGCTCGCGAACGTGGCGTTGGCAGCGGTCGCGTCGCTCACCGTCACGCCCCCTTCCGCCCGGACTCGGGGGAGGCCGCCTCGATCTCCACGGGCGGTTGATCGCCGAAGCTTAAATGGAACCGTTTCGCATTGTAGATCGTCAACGAAGCGGCCAAGGTAGGCTCGCGCTTCCTAGACCGACTGGTAGCTCTGCCAAGACATCTCCTCGCTCTTGAACGTCTCAAAGACGCTCTCGGCCGTGGCGCTCTCCCGGGGTCACCGGCGCCGCCTTGCCGATCCGCGTCCCGACCGCTTCCAGCCGGATGAGGTAGCCGCCGATCGCGAGTTGGACGCCCCGGTCCCGGTGGTGGATCTGGCCCGAGGCGGGGCAACGGATCGGCAGAGCGCAATCCGAGGCCCGCAACGTCAGCCACGTGTCGACGGTCCTCGACCGGGACCAGCCGAGGCAGCATCGTGTCAGACGTCCAGGACGCAGGCGAAGTAGTCGAACGCCGTCGGCCGCCGGATCTAGGTGATGTCTGCAAGCCAGGCCTCATTTGGACCCGCGAGTTTGAGGCCGGTCACGAGGTCCAAGTAGGCCCGGAGCCTACGCCCAAAGCCAGTCGTGACGGCAGAGCGGCGACCCAGCCGGCGCTATTGCACTCCCCGCTGCATCAACCGCAGCACACGCCCGCGGTTCACCCCCCGCCCCCGCGGCCCAGGACCCTGCTGACGCGACAGTAGCCATGCCGCTAGAGACTAGAACGATCCGCTCGAATGCATCGCACAGGGCCACATCCTGTTCGCTTAGCGTTGGTGTTCATCGCGGCCATCATGCTACCTGCAGCTAACCCCGACCGCCGCACAAACACGGCGCATTGAGAGATAAGAGTGATCCTGCTGAGCTCGTGCCACGATTCAATGCCCGCCACTGGCCTGGGCCGGCCGTTTCTCTCCGCCCGCCACTTGCCGCGCCAGCACACGCTCCAACTCACGGCTTGGACCCGCCCTTGCCCCGTCGCTCCTACTCCTGCACCTCTGGTAGCGCTCGGCGTACCGCCGTCCCCCCTGGTCAGACCTCCGACAACCAATCCGCCTTGCGAACTAGGATGGGCCCATCCCAAGGAGGGCTAAACAAGACAAGGGCTACATACCGGGAAGAGCAGATCCCGCATTCCCTGCTCCGGGCCGGAACTACCTCACCGCGTTGACAATCATCATCAGAACATATATTCTATCTCCTAAGCGGCACCCATGGCAGATGGGCGGGCCTGGGCAGCGCCTGAATCTGCCCGGGGTGGTCCCCCGTCATCAGCACCCCCGGAGCTCACCCGGGTCACCCCGAGTCCCTCCCCGTCGTCATGTAGCGGACCCTCATCCCCGCCGTGACCGCGTATCGCGCTCCCAGTCCCCGACGAATGACTCCCCCATGCCAGTCCAGGTTCCCCCTCTCCCGCGCATCGGGCGGGTGCCCTCTAGGCGGGGGCAGGGGGTGAGGGCGGGTTGTCGGCGACCTGGTTCGAGCCCCGTGAGACTGTCCGCATCGTGCCGGCGGCCCGACCGCGAGGGTATCCGTTTCCCCGTTCGTCCATCGTCATGAGAGGAAAGCTGAGAGTTGCGCCCCGCCACTCGTCACCCGACTTCTGACTCCTGACTCCTGACTTCCGTCCTACTTCGTCCCCCCTCGTCCTACTCTGCCCCCGTGAGCGAAGCGACCCCCCTCGTCCTCCTCGCCCCCTCCGTCCCCTCAAAACAACGTCATCTGCTCGCTTGGCGGCTTCGCCCGCTCCGTCGCCACCTCCCGCTCCCGCTCCGCCTCGGCCAAAATCTTTGGCAGCTTCGCGAAGTCCTCTTCGATCGCGCCCCGCAGCGCCGACTGATGCAGCGCCGCCGCTGGGTGATACATCGGCACGATCAACCGCTTGCCGTCCCGCTTCGGCTGCCCGTGGATCTTGGAGATGCGCTCTCCCGCGAACCACCGGGCCATCGAGAAGCGACCGAGTGTCACGATAATCTCTGGATCGATCGCCGCGATTTGCCGTTCGAGATACGGTGCGCAAGCTGCTATCTCATCCGGCAGCGGATCGCGATTACCTGGCGGACGGCACTTCACCACGTTGGTGATAAAGACGTCCTCTCGCCGGAGCCCGGCCTTCGCCAACAGCTCATTCAAGAACTTCCCCGCGTTGCCTACGAACGGTCGTCCTTGCTGATCCTCATGCCACCCTGGTCCTTCGCCGATCAACATCACCCTCGCCCGCGGCTGACCTTCTCCCGGCACCGCCTTCGTTCGGGTCCTCGCCAGTTCGCACTTCGGGCAAACCCCCACCTCTGCCGCGACCTGTTCGAGGTCGTCCGTCGTTCGCTCGTCGCGTTCCACTACCAAGGTTTCACCCCGCTCCCTCGCCTATTCCACCGCCGGGTCTCGCCAAGCCGCTCACCGGTCGTCCGAGCGCCCCAATACTCCCGCAGTCTCTCGTCCCAGCCGTTCTCCAGATGGAAAGACCAGCCGCCGATAACCCCTTCAACCCGATCTACTGAACGTCATCGCCCGCGAGACGCTCCAGCCCGTCCCCCTCCGCACCAAACACCCCCGCGCTCCCAGTCGTGACAGCGGGATCTCCACCCGGCTCGATGGTCGCTCCATCGTCCTCGTCACTCAGCCCCCCCTCGTCCACAACTTGCGGCTCAAAGAGCAAATCGTCGTCGGCCAAGTCAAGGGCTCTCCTCGCCAGTTCCGTCCACGGAGGGGCGCTTGGCGGAGCGTCTAGCGGCAGAATAGCGCGATGCCCGGCGTGCTGGTGCAACCACCGATTCAATATATTCGTCTCGTCGACCGTCTCGTGGTCGATCGGCCGCAGCCCATGCCGCCCGAACCGCTCCCACGCCGCTGCCAGCCGCGCGCTGAGGTCTCCTTCCCCTTCGACGCGCCGAGCGCGAAACTGCGCCCACAACCGGCCCGCCCCAACGACCAGCACCTCACGGCACCCGCGTTCGGACGACGGAAGCACCACCAGCAGCGTCTGCGTCTCGGCCGCCTCCCGCAACCGGCGTTGCGCCCCCACCACCCCGTTCAGATGCAACAGCTCTCTCCTGAGGAGCGCCGCCCGTTCGAAATCCAATCTCTCCGCGGCGTCCTCGAGTCCCTGCCACAGCCGCTCGTACAGCACGTCATCGCGACCATCCAAGAACCGCACGACGTCGCGCACCAAGGCCATGTAGACGTCGCGGTCCGCCTTGCCCACGCACGGACCAAGGCACCGTCCAAGGTCCAGCTCCAAGCACGGCGAACCATATGAGCGGCTGTCCTTGAACGACCTCGTGCACGTCCGCAGCGGCACCACCCGGTTGATCAAATCGACCGTCTTTCGTGCTCCCGTCTTATTGCGGAACGGTCCGAAATAATGAGCGCCATCCTCCTTCCGTGCCTTCGTCAACGTCACCCGCGGCCAGGGACTCCCGATATCCACCCGGATGAACGGATAATGCTCAAATGAGCGAAGTGCCGTGTTATAGCGGGGCTGATAACGCTTAATCAATTGCGATTCGAGCAGCAACGCCTCAAGTTCCGACCCGACCACTTCAACGTCGATCGCGGCCAGGGACTCCAAAAGTCCGTCCATTTTCCGCGTATAGCCAAGCGGCTGCGAGTAGTACGATCCGACCCGGTCCCGCAAGTTTTTCGCCTTGCCAACGTAGACGATGTGGTTGAATCGGTCCCGCATCAAATACACCCCTGGCAGCCGTGGAATATTTGCGAGCAACGATCGGTCAAGCGGTGCGCGAGAGCGTTCTCCCCGCCTGCCGCGTTGTGACACCCCCCCGGCGGACATCGACCTCACGTCGTCCAGCGACGTGATGCCCTCCTGGAAGGCTTGCTCGACCAACCTCCTGGCCACCCTCGCCGTCAGCTCCGCGTCCGCTCCCGCACGATGGAACTTGCGCTGGTCGGGCAGCAAGCCGAGCGCCCGCCCCACACTCTCAAGGTTGGGCTTCCGCAATCCAGCTACGATGCGGCTCGCGAGTCTCAGGGTATCCAACCGCTCGTTGACCAGAGGCGGTCGCCCTGAACGCTTCAATTCCGCATTCACGAACGAGATGTCAAAGTCAACGTTATGACCGACGATCAGCGACGATCCGAGCATATCCAGCAGCCCATCCGCCACCGCCGCGAAAGCCGGCGCATCGACCAAGAGCGGCGCGGAGATACCTGTTAACTGAGAGACGTATGCCGGCACGGGTCTTCCGGGGTTGATCAGCGTCTCGAGTCTCCCAGTCTCGACGCCGCCGTGGAAGCGGATCGCCGCAACTTCGATGACCCGCTGCTGCAACGGCCGCAGTCCGGTCGTCTCGACGTCGAGCGCGACAAAATCATCAAGCCCCGCGCCGATCTCGGTCGACCGCTCACGCGTGGCCATCCAGTAACCGTTCGCGCCGAGAGACAGCCCATCGTCGGTGCCGAGAATCTGGCGCAGCAAGGGACGCCATAGCGCTGGGGAGCCTGCTCCCCCAAAAACATGGCTGATCAGCGCATCTTCTGGCGCGGCGCCACCAGCCGCCGCGACGAAGGCCACCGCCCGCTGCGCCAAGTGGCCATACCGCTCCGACGCGGCTCCGACCACTTCGGCGGTGGCGTGGGAAGCCTCGACCACGTCGCTCAGCTCCACAGTGACCCCTTGTCCGCGGCTTGTGACTCGCTGGTCGGTCGTTTTAGTTCGTGCCGCTCGACCGCGTCAAACGCGCCGACCTTATGATAAACTCCGGGCGTACGTTCAGCTTATTTGTCCGCATTGTAAGATAAGAGGCCTCCGCGTGACGGGACGGGCGAAGGACGGAGTCGCGACCGCGAACGGGCCCCCTGGCGATCTCGCGCATCGCGTCGATGACCTTCACCACACGATCGGTCGGCTCAACTACGACTATTACATTCTTGACCAGCCCACGGCTACTGACGCCGAGTATGACGCACTAATGCGAGAGCTGCGCTATCTTGAAGCGGCTCATCCAGAGCTAATTCGACCGGAGTCGCCCACGCAGCGAGTTGGCGTCGCTCCCCAAAGCGGCTTTTCGGAGATCGCTCACCCTATTCCGATGCTCTCCCTCTCGAATGTATACAACGAGGACGAGCTCCTAGCCTGGGTTCAGCGCGCTGTCAAGCGGTCCGGCGTCGCCGAGATAACCTTCGTCACCGAGCCGAAGATCGACGGGCTCGCCGTCGCTCTCACCTATGTCAACGGCAGCTTTGATCATGGCGCCACTCGTGGCGACGGATTTGTTGGCGAGGACATCACCGCCAACCTCCGCACGATCCGCGCTCTACCGCTTCGCCTACCCGAGTCCCTACCGAGCACCATTCCGCCGGTTCTCGAAGTCCGTGGCGAAGTCTATATCCGCAAGGCCGACTTTGCCCGCCTCAACGAGCGGATCGAACGCTCTGGCGGCAAGCCCTTCATGAATCCCCGCAACGCGGCCGCCGGCTCCTTGCGACAACTCGATCCCCGCGTCACCGCAACCAGGCCCCTCCGGCTCTTTGTCTACGGGCTCGGAGTTTTCTCCGGAGCAAACGCGCCAAGAACGCATCACGGCGCCCTCGAATTTTTAACCAGCCTCGGGTTCGACCCGTCCCCGGACGCACGCCTTCATCAGTCCCTTAACGACCTGTGGGCGCGATGCGTCTGGTGGCAAGAGCGCCGAAACGATCTCGCCTACGAGATCGACGGCGTCGTCGTCAAGGTCGACGACGTCAATGTTCAAGATGATCTCGGCTTCGTCTCTCGCGAGCCCAGATGGGCAACCGCCTTCAAGTTCCCAGCTCTCCAGCAAACCACAATGGTGCGCGATATCACGATCAACGTGGGGCGCACCGGCACCCTGAACCCTCTGGCCCTCCTTGAGCCAGTCAATATTGGCGGCGTCACCGTCTCCCGCGCCACCCTACACAACGAGGACGAAATCTCACGCAAGGACATCCGCGTCGGCGACACGGTCGTCGTCCAGCGTGCGGGGGATGTGATTCCTCAAATCGTGCAGGTCCTGGTAGATCGCCGGACTGGACAGGAACAGCGGTTCATCATGCCCGAACGGTGTCCCTCCTGCGGCACAGCGACTCATCGCGAGCCGGGCGTCGCGATGCGGTACTGCGTCAACGCTGCCTGCCCCGCCCAACTGAAACAGCGTATTCAGCACTTCGCCGGGCGGAGCGCGATGGACATCGCTGGCCTCGGGGACAAACTCGTCGAGCGCTTCGTCGACCTCGGCCTCCTCCGGGACGTCGCGGATCTCTACTACGTAAATTGGAACGACGTCGCTCAGTTAGACCGCCTCGGCGACAAGAGTGCCGCCAACCTAAAGGACCAGGTCGAGCGAAGCAAGAGCCGCCCCCTCCATCGACTCATTTCCGCCCTTGGTATCCGTCACGTTGGTGCTCGAGCGGCGTCGCTGCTTGCCGAGCACTTCGGTCAGTTTTCCGAACTCTCCTCTGCTAGCGCCACCGAGGTTGAGATCGTTCCTGGAATCGGCCGCGTGATGGGCCAGAGCGTCTATGGCTTTTTTCAAGAACCGCGGAATCGCGACATGCTTGCCCGGCTCGCGGCAGCAGGCGTTCGCACCGGCGATCCCCGTCCAGAACGAGCTGACGATACCCAACTCACCGGTCAAACCGTAGTCCTCACCGGACGCCTTCAAACAATGACCCGACCCGAGGCCGAACAACGTTTGCGCGTCGCGGGAGCAAAGATTGCCGGTTCCGTTTCCAAAAAAACATCGCTCGTCATCGCAGGAGAGGATGCGGGGGGCAAAGCCGACAAGGCCCGTGACCTACATATTCCGATCATCTCTGAGTCCGAATTGCTTTCTATTCTGGAGCACCCGGGGATACCCCAAACCGACGATGCGTTGAGACTCCTCTCCACTAAGCAGGACGCGGTGTCAGCTCGCGACGCGGAAAGCACCGCGCCGTCGCAGGAAAGGTCCGCATGAGCGGCTACACGCTCCCGTCCCGCGAGGACGATCCGGTGCACACGGTCCGGACGATCGCCCGTATCGCTCAAATGCTGATCGAGCTTCGCGACGAGTACGTGCAACGCCCTCGTCCCGACATTCTCCGCCAAATAGACCAGCGCTTGGACGATCTCCTTCTGCAGCACGATGCCCTGAAGCAGCGAATGTCTCAAATCCGGCCGGACGAATAATCCAAAATGTGATCGCCACCTGGTCCTGGATCACACGGTGGTGACTCCGTCGCGCTTCCCGCGCTGTCGCCCCGTCCCTTGCCTAGAACCTGGCTACCAACGTGGAGGGGTCACGGTACGGATGTTGTCCCAGGGTGTGAAATAGGCATGCCGTCGGCGCAGAGAGGGCAGGCAATCGCTTCCCAGCTCGGCACCTGCAACGTGCCCAGCGAGTACAGCGGCGCACGCAATGGGATTGGCGCGGTGGACCGATCGATCAGGACTGCGACGGCCACAACGACACTGGGATGATCGGCCACGGCATCGAGCGTTTCCTGCACGGATCCCCCGGTCGTCAATATATCGTCCACCACGAGCACCCGCGCTCCCGGCTCTATGATCGTGCCGCGGCGAATCTCGCGTCCCGGACTACCGTCGGAGCGCCGCTCAGCATACGCGGCGGCGACACCGAGTTGCCGGGCCACTTCGAAGGCCAGCAAGATGCCGCCCGTCGTCGGTCCCACGACGACGTCAATCGCCTCCTGGCGAAAACGATCGACAAATTGTCGACAGACCGCTTCCGTTTCGCGCGGCCGCCGCAGCAGGTCGAACTTCTCGAGGTATTGGCTGCTGTGTCGTCCAGATGATAAGAGAAAGTGACCATCTTTTAGCGCACCGATATCTCGAAGCCGTTGCAACGCGTCGCGGCCGTCTTTCATAGCGACGGTTCGTTCAGTGCGAGGAACAAATAAGTAACGCTCGTACGCCTTGGCATTTGGTTCTCCGCTGAGTCACCCCTTGGGCGTAAGGGCATGTTCATCCAGTCGCCACCGCGTTCAGGAGACTATCCTCCGCTCGATTCGCAACCTCGTCGCACGGTGCGCTTGGGAGCGCGGCCCCTACAATCTCGCGGAGCGACGAAATCCCCTCTTTCGACATCCACGTCGCTAGGTCATCTATCAACTGAACCAACATACTAGGTTGGGCAAAAATAGCCGTTCCGACCTGAATCGCGTTCGCTCCGGCGAGAAAAAATTCCAGGGCATCGGCTAATCCCATGATTCCGCCCATACCGATGATCGGTATGCGCACCACCGAGGCAACTTGGTAAACCATCCGGACCGCCACCGGCTTGATGGCGGGTCCTGACAACCCGCCTGTCACGTTCGCCAGCATGGGACGTCGCGTTTTGACGTCTATCGCCATCCCGACCAACGTATTGATCAGAGAAATGGCGTCGGCACCCGCGGCCTCAACCGCTAGCGCGACCGCGGCGATGTCGGCCGATCCCGGGCTCAACTTAATGATCAACGGCATTGTCGTGACGGCTCGCACCGCTCGGGTCACCTCGAACGACATCTCCGGATCCCAACCAAAACAGACCCCGCCTCGAGCAACGTTCGGACACGAAACATTGACCTCAATCCCCGCAATACCTGGTTGTTCATCGAGCGCCGCGGCCATAGCGGCAAAATCATCGACCGTCTCGGCCGAAATGTTCACAATGGCGGGAACGCGCCAGGTCGACCACAGGCGGGGGTATTTTTTGACGAACCCGCGCAATCCCGGGTTCTGGAGGCCAATGGCGTTCAGCATCCCTCCTGGCGTCTCTGCTATCCGCGGCATTGGATTGCCAGCGCGGGCATGAGGAGTGATACCCTTACTGACAAAGGCGCCAAGGCGCTGGACGTCAATCACCCCCGCGTATTCCGACCCGTAGCCGAAGCAACCGGACGCGGCGATAATTGGGTTCGCCAATTTCAACTCGCGGGGGTTCGAAGGCGCCAGATCAACGGTCAAGTCAACGCCCAAATCAGGCTGGGTGGTGAGCTTGGCGTGGACCGTCATCGAATGCGCCATTTCGGCCAGTAATGGCTGAATGCACTCCGCACGCGAATCCCTTTCACGCTCCGCAATACGGTCGGCCGCCGGCTGAGGGCGTCACAGCAGAACCTCTTCCAAGTCGTAGACGGGGCCCTCCACGCATGACGCCCGCATTCCGTGCCGTGTTTCAACCACGCAGCCCAGGCAAGCACCGACACCGCACGCCATGCTGCGCTCCATCGAGACTTGGACCGAAGGCCGTCCGCCAATGCGGAGAGGCGTCACAGCCGCGCGAAGCGCTCGGTACATTGGCTCAGGACCACAAGCAAAAATCTGGTCGGCCCAACGAACGTAATCGCCGACGATGTCGGTAACGAAGCCATGGTGGCCCATGCTTCCGTCCTCCGTCGCCGCGACAAACTCCACGGTGCTTGCCAGGTATGCAGGGACGAGCAGACCGCTTGCATCAGCCGAGCCCATAAGGAGGACCGAGCTTAATCCTCGCCTAGTAGCCTCGTCGGTGAGCATCACAAGGGGCGCGACTCCGACGCCTCCCGCCACCATCAAGAGGTGGCGGCTCGTTGGAGAAATCTCGTACGTGTTGCCAAGCGGCCCGAGAAGATTGAGCATCGTCCCAGGACGCTGCGCCGCCAGCCATGAACTTCCACGGCCGTACGGCCGAACGAGAAAGGTTAATGTGTTCTCCCCGGGGTTGATTCTTAGGACAGAATAGGGCCGGCGCAGCAGTGGATCGTATGACCCATCAACTCGGCACAAGATGTCGAAAAACCGCCCAGCCTGGAGCTGTTTAACGATCGCCCCGGGCGCGGTGGAGGTGATGAGTACCGAGTCCCCCATGACCGCTTCCACGGCCACGACTTCGCTCGTGAACTCCTGGCTTTGCACCACCGGGGCAGCATCCTCTGGGCCGACTTGACCCGGTTTCCATCGGACCATCTCGTGAGAACTCGACAGTGCCACGAGTTCCCCTCCCACGGTCGAGCCTCCCAGGTCCGCCATGCGTGTCGGACTAATAGCCGGTATTGTGCCGCCGATAATCCGGCAACGGTTGGACAGTATAGACCGAGCTCGATTTAACCATCGCGTTGACGACGGTCCGCGCCGTCTCGATCGAGGTGATACAGGGAATTCCCCGCTCGACCGCTGCGCGGCGAATCTCCAAGCCGTCAAGAATTTCTTTGTCCGCCGGTCCGGGAGTATTGATGACTCCGTCCACCGTGTGGTCGAGAATCACATCGAGCATGTCGGGCCGCCCACGTCCGATCCGCTTAGTCACCATCTGAACGGGCATCTCAGCTCGTTCGATGAGCGCGGCCGTGCCCTCGGTCGCGTACAGCGTGTAACCCATAATCACTAATTGTCGGATCATCTCGACCGCTTCCGCCTTGTCCTCATCGGCGAGAGTTACCAGCAGCGACCCTTGCGCGGGGAGTGCGAGCTGCGATGCAATAAGCGCCTTAAAAAACGCCGGCTCAAACGATCGGTCAATGCCCATCACTTCGCCGGTCGACTTCATCTCCGGACCGAGATGCACCTCGACTCCCGCCAGCTTTGCCATCGAGAATACGGGAGCCTTCACGGCCACGAGAGGTTGGCGGGGCCAAAGTCCTCCCGAAAACCCTAGCTCCGACAAGGTCTTGCCCAGCATCACGTGGGTGGCCAGCTTAACCATCGGAACGCCAGTGGCCTTGGACAGAAACGGGATGGTCCGCGACGCCCTCGGGTTTACCTCGAGTACAAAGATGCGGCCCGCGTGGATCACGTACTGAATATTGATCAAACCGCGCACGTTCATCGCAAGGGCAATTCGGGTGGTGTAATCGACGAGAAGGTCGACCTCGGCCGGGAATAGATTCAGCCCCGGATAAACGGCGAATGAGTCCCCCGAGTGTATCCCCGCCCGCTCGATATGCTCCATAATCCCAGGGATGAGCACCGCCCCGCCATCGCAAATGGCGTCGACTTCGACTTCCTTGCCGAGCAAGTACTTATCGATGAGAACGGGATGGTCTGGTCGAAGGTCCGCCGCATTGCGAATGTACCGTGCGAGGTGATCGGGGCCGTAGACGACTTCCATCGCTCGTCCGCCAAGGACATAGGAGGGGCGAACGAGCACCGGATAGCCGATCCGATCAGCGATAGCCTCGGCCTCGTCAAGTGACGCGACAGCGGCGCCGGGCGGCTGAGGAATGCCAAGGCTTCGAAGAAACGCCTCAAACCGAAAGCGGTCCTCCGCCAGGTCGATTGAGTCTAGGGAACTGCCAAGAATCGGAGTCCCGCGTTGCGCCAAGGGGAACGCCAGATTGATCGCGGTCTGGCCGCCGAACTGCAATATGACGGGAACGTCACGATCCGTTAGGGAGTCGGACTCCTCGTGGCGGAGCACCTCGGCGACGCTCTCCGCGTCAAGCGGCTCGAAGTAAAGCCGGTCAGATGCGTCAAAGTCCGTCGACACCGTCTCAGGATTTGAGTTGATCAGGATCGAGGAGACGCCGACCGCTCGTAGTGCCGCGGAGGCCTGAACAGCGGAGTAGTCAAACTCGATTCCTTGCCCGATACGAATCGGGCCAGACCCAACCACCGCCGCCCTATCGCCGCCCAGTTTCGGCGCTTCGTCCTCCTGGTCATACGTTGAGTAAAAGTAGGGCGTTTCGGCCGCGAACTCCGCCGCGCACGTGTCCACCATTTTGTAGACCGGCCGCATGCCAAGGTCGTCACGGAGTTGCCAGACGGATTCCTCAGTCCGCCCCGTGAGGCGTCCAATCTGCGCATCGGAAAACCCAGCGCGCTTCGCTGTCCATAGAACAGCGGCATCTAACGGCTCATTTGCTAACCGCCGCTCGATGGTAACAAGGTCGCGGAGTTTGGACACGAACCAGCGGTCGATGCAGCTCAACCCGTGGATGGTTTCGGGGTCGATGTTCCGCCTCAATGCCGCCATCATCGCCCAGAGGCGCAAGTCGTTCGGATGTTCGATGAGCGATCTCAAGTCGATTTCATTCCACGCCGGGTCTTCCCAAGCGAGGTCCTTCGCTGTCGTCTCGAGTGATCGCACCGCTTTTTGCAAGGCGCCTTCAAACGAACGATCGATTGCCATCACCTCACCCGTCGCCTTCATTTGCGTCCCAATTGAACGCTCAGCGCGGGAAAACTTATCGAACGGCCATCGAGGAATCTTCACCACCACGTAGTCAAGCGCCGGTTCGAACGCGGCGGTTGTATTTGCCGTGACCGGGTTCTTCAGATCAGAGAGCCGGCGACCGATGGCGATTTTTGCGGCGGTCCTTGCAATCGGATAACCCGTCGCCTTCGAAGCCAGGGCCGATGAACGGCTTACCCTCGGGTTTACTTCGATCACAGCGTAATTTGATGAAAGTGGATCAAGCGCATATTGAACGTTGCATCCGCCCTCAATGCCTAAAGCTCGAACGATACGGAGCGCCGACGATCGCAGCATCTGATAATCGTCGTCGCTGAGGGTCTGAGAAGGAGCGACCACAATGCTATCGCCCGTATGGACACCCATCGGGTCGACGTTTTCCATGTTACAGATCGCGATGCAGGTGTCCGCGCCGTCCCGCATAATCTCGTATTCGATTTCCTTCCATCCCGCGAGCGAGCGCTCAAGCAGCACTTGCCCGATCGGGCTGGCGTCAAGACCGCTGGTTACAATCCGATCGAGCTCCCGATGGCTGACGGCGATCCCACCGCCGGTCCCGCCGAGCGTGTAAGCGGGGCGAATGATGAGGGGCAAGGGCACGTGGTTCGCGAACGACCGCGCCTCTGCCAGCGAGGTCGCGATGACGCTGTCGATGACCGGCTCTCCCAGTCGCTCCAGCAACGCGCGAAAAAGGGCGCGATCCTCCGCTTGCCTAATCGCATCGAGCGGCGTCCCCAAGATGCGAACTTGATACCGATCGAGAATCCCATGATCGGCCACTTGCACCGCGAGGTTGAGTCCCGTTTGACCGCCGAGAGTGGGGAGCAAACCTTCTGGGCGCTCCCGCTGAATAATCCTCTTGATCACGTCTACCGTCAGCGGCTCGATATACACCGCGTCGGCAACGTCCTCATCCGTCATAATCGTCGCGGGGTTGCTGTTCACGAGAATCGTACGAATGCCTTCCTCTCGCAACGAGCGGCAGGCCTGCGTTCCCGCGTAGTCAAACTCCGCCGCTTGTCCAATGACGATCGGGCCCGACCCCAGGACTAAAACACTGCTCACCTGCTCCGAGGGGCCATCGGTCACTGAGGATCCTTAACGGCCGGCTCAAAGTCAGAGCTGGATGATACGTCCGCCACCGGAGGGAGATAGGCGTCATGGTCGGTGCCGTTCCGACTCAGCGGCTCGCGATTCCCAGCGACGTTCGATACCTCGACGCCCGGCCGCGTTAGCGCGATAAAGCGGTCGAACAGGTTGTCGTTGTCCCAGGGTCCGGGAGACGCTTCCGGATGGAATTGCGTCGATAGGACGGGTAGAACCTGGTGCGTCAACCCCTCGATCGACCCGTCGTTCAAATTGATGAACGCGACTTTCCACCCGTCGCTGAGGCTCAGGCTAGCCCTGTCTATCTCATAGCCGTGGTTTTGTGACGTGATCGAAATACGACCGGTGACAGTATCCGCGATTGGATGGTTGGCACCACGGTGTCCAAACTTCATCTTCACGGTGTGCGCGCCAATGCAGCGAGCCAGAAGCTGATGACCTAGGCAGATGCCGAAAAACGGAATTCTGTCACGGAGAGCCGATGCGACGAGATCCAAACCGGCGTCGAGCCGTGCAGGATCTCCCGGACCGGGCGACACGACTATCCCGTCTGGCCCGAGCGCGGTGATCGCTTCGTATTGGATGCCATAGGGGACAACGGTAACCCGGGCGCCGCGGCGGACAAGGGAGCGAACGATGTTTCGCTTGACGCCGCAGTCCACAACCACAATGTGGGGTGTGGCCGTGGTCCCCGCTTGGCGGGCGGTCGGATCAACCACCTCACACACCACGTCTCGCTCGCCCGGTAGTCCCGCATGTCGCGCTCGCTCAACGAGAACGTGATCCTCGACGCCAGAGGCATCGGTCACCAAAACGGCTCGCACGTCACCAATTGCTCGAATTCGTCGCGTTAGCGCCCGAGTGTCAATTCCACTAATCCCGGGAATGCCATGGAGACCGAGATACGAATCGATGGTTCCGAGAGATTGATAGTGACTCGGTTCCCGGCACCATTCCCGGACCACCAAGCCCGCAATCCACGGTCGTCTTGATTGTTCTGCTCCTTCACTCGTCCCGTAATTTCCAATGAGCGGGTACGTCATACACACAATCTGGCCGCGGAATGACGGGTCGGTACAGACTTCTTGGTAGCCAACCATAGTCGTGGTAAACACGGCCTCGCCGTCGCTGTCCACGGGCGCGCCGAAGGAATCTCCTCGGAAAACGCTCCCATCAGCTAGCGCGAGCGCTGCGTCACCGCCTGGTTTATAGCGTCGCGGCTCTCCCATACGTTCTTTCATGCCGAAATCCCACGATCAGCTTGCATGGACATCTCGGCCAGCGACAAGGACGAGCTTGGTCCTGCCGCGCAGCTCACTCCCCATCAAGGGCGTATTATGGCTCTTTGTTCGAAGCGAGCTTGGATCGACCCGCCACCGCTCGTTCGGGTCAAAAACAATCACGTCGGCTGGTGCGCCGACCGCCAGTGTTCCACTGGGTAATTGCCAGAGTTGGGACGGTCTCCAACTGAGGCGGGTGACCAGTTCGCTGAGGGACAACCTCCCCGCTCGTACCAGGCTAAGCATCAGCGGCAGGGCGAATTCAAGCCCGCTCAGTCCGAAGGCAGCACGATCGAACGATGCGTTCTCCTTCTCGCTAGCCGCGTGCGGCGCATGATCTGTGGCAACGATGTCCAACGCTCCCGCCGCCAGGCCGTCGACCAAGGCTTCCGTATCCCGCACTGGGCGCAATGGTGGATTCACCTTCGTATTCGAGTTCGCCGGGGCGTCACAGGGAGCCTCAGCCTCCCGAACGTTATGGAGCGTTCTCACGCCAGCGATCCAGTCCTCACTCATCAGAAGGTGGTGCGGCGTCACCTCGGCGGTCACTCGCACACCGTCAAGCTTCGCGAGTCGAATCATCTCGAGTCCCCGCTGAGTCGTCACGTGACAGACATGGAGCCATCCACCCGTTAACCGCGCCAGCATCAGATCTCGCGCAATGACAATCTCTTCAGCCTCGGCAGGGATCCCCGAAAGGTTCAAACGTCGTGAAACAGTTCCCTCGTGCATACTACCCGAAGCAAGCCACTTGTCCTCACAGTGCACCATGATCGGGCGGTTGAGTCTCGCGCTGGCCAACAGCGCGTCCCGCATCACCGAGCTATCCGCGGTCGTGTCTCCGTCATCGGAAAACCCGACCGCCCCCGCCGCCGCCAACACGTCAAAATCGACCGGGTGCTTGCCCTCGCGGCCAAGAGTGATGGCTGCGATCGGATGCACCCGAATGCTCGCGTCCCGGTTGATCCGTCCGCGAAGGTCATCCAAGACACGAACGGTGTCTAATGTGGGATCTGTGTTCGGCATACAGAAGATGGTCGTGAATCCCCCCGCCGCCGCGGCGGCGGTTCCCGTCGTTATCGTTTCTTTGCCTGGAAATCCTGGTTCCCGTAAATGTACGTGGGCGTCTACCAAGCCGGGCGCCACGACCAAGTCTCGCGCGTCGATGGTTCTCGCCTCAGCGATGTCTTCCACCGCGCCGACAGCCTTTACGATCCCATGTTCAACGTAAACATCGGCGACGGCGTCCATGTCATTCGCAGGATCAACCACCCGCCCACCGCGAATGACCACGGGCTGCCCACTCCCTAGATCACTCCGCATGATTGCCATCGAAAACAAAAAGCTGCCCGCGTCTCGGTTTGAGACTTACGGGCAGCGACCTGAACCAGGTTTTCCTAGGACCACAATCGGCCACTTCGGTCCTCAACACATATGTACGTTCATCGGATTCTAGTCCGCCCGTCGTGGCTACGTCAACATTCCGTCATGCCCGCTCCCTGGAGGTCTCGTTGTTCGAGCATAGTCACGAAGACGCATTCCGCGCTCGTGGTGCGCTCGTCCTCCGGTACAAGCTCTCGTGGGGGCACAAACGCGTCGCGGCAAACATCCAAGCGCTCGCCACGATAGGCACTCGCCTCGTGTGAGCGTCGTCGGCCAACGAATTTCACGATCTATGAATGCCCCCTATGGCAGCCGGTGTCTACGTGCGCTCCCGCGAGTGCTTTCATGGGAGCCGCATTGCGCCGATGAGCCACCGCTGCCTCAATACCACCGCGGCGCATGGTGGGCGACGACGGGCAGGAACCCTACCGCTTCGTGTATTGAGGCGCCTTGCGAGCACGCTTCAGTCCGACCTTCTTACGTTCCTTGACCCGAGCGTCGCGCGTCATCAGCTTTGCGGTTTTCAACGTCGGACGCAACTCCTCGTCGAAGCGGGTCAACGCACGGGCAATGCCGTGTCGAATCGCTCCAGCCTGGCCCGAGATGCCTCCCCCAGCAACACGAACGCTGATGTTGAAACGATCCATCATTCCCGTGAGCCGTAGTGGTTCGGTAATGTTCACTTGATGCAGGAATCGACCACCGAAGTACTCCCGCGCCGGCTTTCCGTTGACTGTGATTTCTCCTGAGCCGGCGTAGAGACGAACACGTGCCACAGCGCTTTTCCGGCGGCCCGTTCCATAATGAAATGCGGTCTCCGTCATCGGTCGCTCTCCTCAGCGTACTGTTAGGTCAGCCTGATTGCCAGATTGCCTTACACCGTCAATTCTTTCGGCTGTTGGCTGCGATGCGGATGGGTCGCACCAGCGTAAATCTTCAACTTCTTCAGTTGCTGCTCTCCCAGGACCGTGCGCGGCAACATCCCACGAACCGCGGCCTCAACGAGACGCTCCGGAAACGACTGCCGGACTTCTCGGACCGATCGGCGACGTAAACCCCCGGGGTAGTTTGAATGCCGATAGTAGAACTTTTGCGTCTCTTTCTTCCCGGTGACGACAACCTTCTCGGCATTGACGACAATCACAAAATCACCGAGGTCCATGTGCGGCGCATACGTTGGTTTGTTCTTGCCCCGCAGCGTCTGAGCAACCACGGAGGCCAGCCGGCCGAGAGTCTTCCCTTCAGCATCAACGATAAACCAGCTTCGTCCCCGATGCGCCTCGTCGCGTTTAGGAGAATAGGTTCGTCGCTCCATCGTTTCGCCACTCCTTCACCGATCGGGCGCTCCGGTTGGCCCAAATCATCTTTACACGTCAACAAGAGACCGAGCGAACACTGGTCTCATCAACGACGAACGGAGAGTAACCGACTCGCCACAGCGTCAGCCCATGAGCGGGAGCCGTCGCGACGCCCGTTCGTCGATCACATTTGGACAGAACCTCTTCCATCCAGCCCAACGTCCTCGCTCCCCGTCCCACCTCAATAATCAACGACATCAAATTGCGTACCATCTGAGGCAGAAACCCATCCGCCACGACTTCGAGCTCGAACAGCGCACCATCAAGCACGTCGACCGGCCCCCACCACGGCTCCACGCGGCGACATTCACAGCGCAGAACTGACCGAATCGTTCCTCTCGGTGACATCTTCCGCCGTGACCATGGGACTCCTTGGCCGTTACCCACAATGCTTGCAAAATCACGGGTCCCGACCACGTTCCGTGCGGCGGCCCCCATCAAATCGAGGTCAAATCTTCCCGATCGACCGAATGAATACCGGCTCGCTAGTGGCTGCGGCCGTCCCGACCAAAGGCGATATCGATATTCGCGCCAACGGGCGTCATGCCGCGCGTGGAACTGGGCGTCCTTTCGCTGTACGGCAAGGACAGCGATATCGCGCGGCAATGAGTGGTTGATTGCCTCCCGGATTTCATCATCCTCGAGATTCGCGCGAAAGTCCCGACATCCCACAACCTGTCCCGCGGCGTGAACACCTCGATCCGTCCGCCCAGCGAAGACGGTCCGTATCCCCCCTCGGGCCAGAACAGCTAGCGCCTTGTCCAGTTCTCCCTGAACCGTCCTGACGCCACGTTGAATCTGCGACCCGGAGAACCCCGTACCATCGTAGCTGATCGTCAGAGCGAGATGACGCTGGGTCACCCGAATTTCAGCCTAGTCATTCGAGAAATTCGATGAGTGCCATCGGAGCGGCATCCCCCCTTCGCGGACCCAGCTTGGAGATTCGTGTGTAACCTCCTGGCGCTGCGTCGAAGCGCGGAGCGATGACCTCGAACAGCTTAGCGGCGGCCAACGGATGGTCAATTTTCGACATAATCAGCTTCCGGCGGTGCGGTGAGTCGTCACGAGCCAACGTCACCAATTTCTCCACCGCAGGTCGCAGCGTTTTTGCTTTCGACTCGGTTGTCGTCAGCCTCTCATGCAGAATCATCGACACGCAGAGTTGCCGCAGCAATGCGACGCGCTGAGCCGAGTTACGTCCGAGCTTGCGACCGTGTTTCTGATGTCTCATTAGGCATCCTCCTCTACGGTCGACGTCCCCACCGCCGCGCCTTCACCCCTCAGGGACGCGATAGCTTCCGCCATTTCATCAACCGGCGCGGACGAGTCGGGAATTGGTAGAGTCGCGGTGCCGTTATCTCCCAAATCCGTGACCCGTTCGCCAAACTCGTCGTCGAGAGCGTAATCCACTGCTGCACCCTCGGGAAGATAGCCAAACTCGGCCAACTTCTCCCGCAATTCCGATAGAGATCGGGGGCCGAAGTTTCGAATCGATAGGAGTTGGTCGGGGTCCATCGTCAAAACTTGACCAACCCGTTCAATTTGTCGGCTGCGTAGAGCGTTCAACACGCGCGGTGAGAGGCCCAGTTCCGCGAGCGGTTTATTCTGAACCTCGTCTGAAATGAATGGACTCGCCGACGCCGCCGCGTCACGGGCGGTGCGGTTCAAATCGGCAAACACCCTCGCGTGATCGACAAGAATTTGAGCGGATTGCGCGAGCGCATCCTCGGGCTCGATGGTGCCATCGGTGAGTACTTCGATGAGCAATCGATCGTAGTCGGTCATTGCACCGAGGCGGGTATGCTCGACGACAAAATTGACCTTTTGCACCGGAGTGAAGACCGCGTCGATCGGGATTTCGCCAAGCGAAAACGTCTCCTGAAGCTCAGCCGGGCGGTACCCGCGATCGCGGGTCAACCAAATATCCATGTCGAGGACACCATCCGGCGAGTCGATCGTCGCCAGCACCTGTTCGGGATTGACGATATCCACTTCGGAAGGCCACGATACGTCACCAGCAGTCACGACTCTCGGACCGTCGGCGTCGCCGCGGACAAACAGGTGTGCACGGGCTTCGCCATTCATCTCGATCACCCGTTTGAGCCGCACCCGCTTCAAATTGAGAACGATCTCCGTCACGTCCTCGCGCACATGCTCGACGGTCGAAAACTCATGCCAAACGTTGTCAATCCGGATTCGCGAAACAGCCACACCCTCAAGAGAACGCAGCAAAATGCGGCGCAGTGCATTTCCGAGTGTCGTGCCATATCCTGGCTCAAGGGGTTCCGCCCGGTACCGCCCATAATTGAGCCCGGTTTCAACGGTTTCGATTTGGAACTCTGGTCTTTCTAACAATCCTATCGGCCTCCTCTGTCGAGATGGGACATCGGGGTGTCTTGGTTGCCACAAAACGTCGTCGCCGCGAATGGGCAATGAGCATTTTGATCGAGAAGGCTAACTGACCACCGTGTCCCGTTCTTCTAAACTCGCGAGCCATTCTCGACTATCGACTGTAATGCTCCACAATCAACGCCTCGTTGAAGGCCGGGACTTCGATCTGATCGCGTGCAGGAAGATTTAGAACCTTGCCGCTCAGGTTGTTCGTATCGATCGTTAACCATTCGGGCGCGCGCCGGGTATTCAGCACTTCCTGGTAATCAGTGAAATATTCTCGGCTCCGGCTCTCGGGACGCACCGCCACTTCATCCGCGGTCTTCACAAGAAAGGACGGAATGTTGGTTTTCCGTCCGTTGACCGCAAAATGGCCGTGGCGCACGAGTTGACGGGCCTGCTTTCGAGAATCGGCGAAGCCCAGCCGATAGACGACGTTATCTAGACGGCTCTCCAATATCTGAAGCAGATTGTCACCGGTGACGCCTCCGCGTCGCTCCGCCTCCACAAAATGCTTGTGAAACTGGGTCTCCATCACGCCATAGAAGCGTCGAACTTTTTGCTTCTCGCGCAGCTGTAGTCCAAATTCAGATGGACGCCGGGTTCGACGCTGGCCATGCTGTCCGGGAGGATAGTTCTTGGCCGGCTGGCGCTGAACGATCGGACATTTTGGACTATCGCAACGCGCTCCCTTGAGATAGAGCTTCATGCCTTCACGCCGGCACAATCGGCAGACCGGCCCTGTATACCTCGCCATTCTCTACAACTGTCCTTCCCGACCCTTCCGATCGAACCTCAAACGCTGTCGCCGTCTCCGTCCTGCAGATAGCGACTAAACGCGCCGCCGCTTTGGTGGGCGACATCCGTTATGCGGGATTGGCGTCGTATCCGTTATGGAGACGACTTGCACTCCACTCGTCTGCAATGAACGTATCGCCATCTCTCGACCCGAGCCCGGACCTTTGACGAACACGTCGACCTGCCGCAACCCGTGGTCCATTGCCTTGCGGGCGGCTTGTTCAGCCGTCACCTGCGCGGCATAAGGTGTACTCTTCCGGCTTCCTTTGAACCCGTTAGATCCCGCGCTGGACCAAGAAATGACGTTTCCCACCGGGTCAGTAAGCGTCACAATAGTATTGTTAAACGTTGACTGAATATACGCCCGCCCTCGCGGAATATTCTTCCGGTCCCGTCTCCGAACGCGCGTTTTCCCGCGACCTGGACCCGTACCCCGGCGCCGCTCTGTCATACTTGGCCCAATCCTCTCATCAACAGTCCACTTCACCGCGCCACGACTTCTCAGCCGCCGGTCTAAGTCTTCTTCCGCCCGCCCACGGCTCTGCGGGGACCACGCCGTGTCCGAGCATTGGTCCGTGTCCTCTGACCGCGCAACGGCATGCCGCGCCGGTGCCGCAGTCCTCGATATGACCCGATATCCATCAAGCGCTTAATGTTCATCGAGAGTTCGCGTCGGAGGTCACCCTCCACGCGGAGCTCTTTGTCGACGACCTCACGAATTCGGTTAACTTCATCATCGCTTAGATCTCGAACCCTGGTGTCTGGACTGACCGTTACTTTCTCAAGCACATTTTGACTCGTGCGGAGACCGATACCATAGATGTATGTCAACCCGATCTCGACGCGCTTCTCCCGTGGGAGGTCGACCCCCGCGATTCTCGCCATGTGCACTCCCTCTCTCTAGTCAGGTCCCGACAAACTTACTGATGGGACAGGCTAGCCCTGCCGCTGCTTGTGCCGCGGATTCGAGCAAATTACCCGCACTACGCCGTTCCGTCGAATAACCTTGCATCGCTCGCATCGTCGCTTGACTGAAGCCGCTACTTTCATATCCCTCGCCTCTACCACATCACAAAGCGCGACAGCTAAACCGCGGTCGCGGAAATAAACCTAGGTTAGTCTGCGCGTCCGTGGCAGAATGCGCGCAGACTAGCTATTGTAGCACCGGTGCGAGGCGGTCTGTCAACACAATGTGCCCGTCGCTAACGACAACGACCGTATGCTCAAAATGGGCGGACAGTGAACCATCTGCCGTCACGACGGTCCAGCCGTCGGCCAGAACTCTCGTTTCCTCGGTGCCGATGTTCAACATTGGCTCGATCGCAAGGGCTAATCCCGGCCGCAACAAAACGCCGCGAGCCGGATCACCGTGGTTGGGTACATGCGGGTCCTCGTGCATCTGTCGCCCAATACCGTGCCCGCCGTACTCCCGGACGACTCCGTACCCGCGCTCGGTTCCATACTGCTCGACTGCATGTCCCAATGCTCCGAGGCGGTTACCGGGCTGAGCCGCCTCAAGAGCAGCCGCCAGAGCTCCTTCGGTCACCTCAAGCAACCGTGCCGCCTCAGAAGATATCTTCCCCACACCATACGTCCAGGCCGAGTCGCCGTGGTATCCGTCGACAATCGCCCCGATATCGACCGATATCACGTCTCCTTCCTTGAGAACTCGGGGCCCTGGGATCCCGTGCACGATCTCCTCATTGACGGACGTGCAGATGTGTGCGGGGAAGCCGTGATACCCCAAGAAGGAGGAGGTCGCGCCGGTTTCTGCAAGAGTATCGTGAGCGATGTCATCCAGTTGCTGGGTAGTAACCCCTGGCTGAAGGGCGGTCTCAATCCGGGCGTGAATCAGAGCAACGACCTTTCCCGCATCGCGCATTTTGCTGATCTCATTGGCGTTCTTGATCGTAATCGGCATCCGGCTCAACTTTTTTTGACCGACACGTTCAACTCGATCTGAGATGCGTGCTCGATGACGAAAGCAATCTCCTCGGTCACCACGTCGATGGCCTGGTCGCCATTTACTCCCGTCACGAGACCTCGACCGTCGTAATATGCGAGCAGAGGCGCTGTCAGGTCGAAGTAGAGCCGCAGTCGGTTCGTCACTGCTTCGGGCGTGTCATCGGCTCGCTGCACCACCTCTCCTTCGCAGCGATCGCAGAGGCCGTCGCGGCGAGGCGGGTTAAACTCCACGTGGTACACGGCACCACAACGCTGACAAACACGACGTCCGGCGAGTCGTGTCACTAACGACTCGAATGGGACGTCGATGCGAATTACGGCCGTCACCGCGTTGCCGCGTTTACCAAGGAGCTCGTCGAGCGACTTCGCCTGTTCAAAGGTTCGCGGAAAGCCATCAAAAATCGCGCCAGCGGCCTCTCCACGCTCACGCTTCCGAGCGATAGCATCAAGCTTCTGGGCGACAAGTCCAATTGTTAGGTCATCAGGGACCAGTTCTCCGCGATCGTACAACCCTCGAATCTGTTCACCGAGGATAGTTCCCTGCCCAATAGCTTCCCGGAACAACTCGCCCGTCGCCACCGGCGCCAATTTAAACCGGGACGCCACACGGGCGGTTTGCGTTCCCTTGCCCGCACCTTGCGGTCCCATCAAAATAACGTTCATCGACACACCACCCACCAAGGTGCTCCCCGTTGGGAACGTTCCCTTGACTCGGCATCGAGCTTTCCAAATCTCTCAAAAGAGGCACCGGTGACGGCGAACGATACCGGCGGTCGCTCGTCAATCGCTACCGGATGAAGCCTTCGTAGTTCCTCATCATCAATTGCGCCTCAAGCTGCCGCATCGTGTCGATCGCGACTCCAACCACGATAAGCAGCGACGTCGCACTCAGCAGAAGCGTATTCACGCCGGTCAGCCGGGAGGCAATAAAGGGCAGAACCGCAACCAGACCAAGGAAGAGCGCGCCCACCAGCGTGATACGATTCAACACGCGTGTCAGATAGAGTTGAGTATTTTTTCCTGGTCGAACGCCAGGAATGAATGCTCCCTGTCGCTGCAGGTTCTCCGGAATTTTCTGCTGCTGGAAGATCACCATTGTGTAGAAGTAGGTAAAGCCAACCACCATAATGAAATAAATCAGGTTGTACTGAAGGGTGTTAGGACTAAGAAATCGCGCTACGTCCCCCGCTACCGCCCTCAGCCAGGACCGATCGGAGCTCGCCAGAAACTGCGCGATCATTCCCGGGAACACCATGATACTGACCGCAAAGATCAGCGGGATCATCCCGGCTGAGTTCACCTTCAATGGAATATACGTGGTGTTGCCGCCGTACACTCGGCCGGCCCGCACGCGCTTCGCATGGTGTACAGGGATTCGTCGCTGTCCCTCATTGATGAGCACGATGCCGACCACCGTAAACAAACTAATCAGCACAAAAATCACGGTGCCGATAACATTGTTTCCAACTGAACCTCCGACGAGAAGTGTGCTAACTCGTCCCGGCATCGACGCCAGAATTCCTCCAAAAATGATGATCGACACCCCGTTGCCGATACCGTTCTCGGTGATCAGCTCTCCTATCCAGACGAGGAGCATCGTTCCAGCTGCCATCGACAGCAGGATGGCGACAGTTGGTAGCACGGTCTCACGGTTGAACAGGCCAAAACCTTCAAGCAGCGTCCCTCCGTTGGGGCTTTGCTGCCGGGAGAATAAAATCGCCTGCCCGTACCCCTGGAGCAGCGCTAACGGCACCGCCAACCAGTGCGTGTATTGGTTAATGCGATTTCGACCCTGCTGACCTTCATTTGACAGCTCATTCAAACGTGGAATGATCGGCGTCATGAGCTGCATGATGATTGACGCGGTAATGTAAGGGTAAACGCCCAAGGCGACGACGGAAAAGTGCTGTAGACCGCTTCCCGAAAAGAGGTTGAGCATCCCGAGGAGTTGATTGTCTTGGACGAAATCTCTGAGACCATCCCGGTCCACGCCAGGAACCGGAATCGAGGCAATAAAGCGAAACACCGCCAGCATCGCCAGCGTGAAGAGGATTTTCCGGCGCAGATCCGGAATGCGGAATGCATTGAAAACGGCCTGTAGCATGTTTTAGGACTCCGCGCTCTCCGACGTCATCGACAGCGCTTCTTTTCGGCGTGGCCCGCCTACTTTGCCTACCCGTGACCGCTTTAGGGTGGAATTAAGCGGTAGGCGTCTGCTGCGCGGCCGGGCCGATACCCACTGGTCTGAGCGCTCTAAGAGTTGCACCGACCCGCCTGCTGCTTCAATTCGAGTCCTGGCCGATTCAGAGAACGCGTGAGCATGGACCTCCAGCGCCTGAGCCAGATCACCGGCCCCGAGGATCTTGACTGGGAAATGGAGGCCCCGCGTCACGCCCCGTTCGAAGAGCACATCCGGCGTCACTGGACCCTCGACCTGCAAGTCTCCTAGAAGCTGCAAATTCACCACTTCCCACGGAATCTTATGGATATTGGTGAAGCCTCGCTTGTATGGGAGCGCCTGCTGAATCGGCAGCTGACCGCCCTCAAATCCAAGTCGCACACCGCGCCCAGAGCGGGATTTCTGCCCTTTTGTCCCTCTACCGGCGGTCTTGCCACGGCCGCTCCCATGGCCACGTCCGACCCGCTTGGTATTTCGTCTGGCACCCTCATCGGGGCGAAGATCATCGAGTGTAAGAGTCACGGCGCGTTCCTTTTTCCGTTCTAGCTACGTATGAGCCAAGGCTCCAGAATTGGCCGCTAACTGTTCAGAGAACCGGAGTCTTTGGATATCGGTTCCACCGAGACCAAATGCTTGATCTTATTCACCATTCCGCGAACGGATGAATTGTCATCCCGTATCACACTGTGGCGCAAGCGGCGTAAACCCAGCGCGCGGACCGTTGCGCCTTGGTCGCGGGGCCGGCCGATAGTGCTTCGCACCAAGGTGATTCGGAGTGACTGTTGTGTTATCGACGGGTCCTCGTTCATCATCGGTCCCCTCGCTGGCTCCTACCCCGACCGCTCCCTTGACCCGACCCGCCACGATTTGATGTCGGCGCCGGACCACCCTGAATAGGTCGCGGTGGTAACGCCTCAATGTCCTGCGCGGGCGCTCGCAGGGGCCGACGCCGCTGCCTCCTGCGAGACACTGCCTCCACGGACTCGAGATCTCGGAGCGCACTCAACGTCGCCCGCACCACATTGACTGGATTGTTACTACCGAGCGACTTCGTCAGAATATCCTTGATTCCCGCTGCTTCAACAACCGCCCGAACTCCTCCCCCCGCGATGACTCCCGTACCCGGGGCGGCGGGCTTGAGCAACACGCGAGAAGCTCCATAGGAAACCTCGACCTCATGGGGGATCGTTGTTCCCTCCAGTGGCACGGTGATCATCGCCTTTTTCGCCGCCTCGACGCCCTTCCGAATGGAATCGGGCACTTCACCGGCTTTTCCGATGCCTGCACCCACCCGGCCCCGGCCGTCACCGACGACGATGATGCTCCCGAAGCTGAATCGACGTCCTCCCTTGACCACCTTGGAGACGCGGTTGATCTGAACAACTCGCTCTTCGAATTCGCCGCCGCCGTCATCATCGGAGCGCCGACGCGGACTACGTTCTCGATCCATAGCTACTCCATTCCCACCCTAAAAACTCATCATCTTCATCGACCGACGCGTCAGAATTGGAGACCGGCCTCTCTCGCACCGTCCGCGACCGCGCGAACTCGACCGTGATACAGGAACCCTCCTCGGTCGAAAACCACGGTGTCAATGCCGGCTTCCTTCGCGCGCTCAGCAACGACCTGTCCAACCGCCTTCGCTCGTTCCACCTTGGTCGCACCGTCACCCGCGCGCTCCGTCACGAAGCCCTCGAGATCACACGCCGCGACCAGTGTCTCTCCTTTAGTGTCATCGATAACTTGAGCGTAAATATGCGCTGACGATCGAAAGACATTCAAACGAGGGCGATCAGTTGTTCCCGAGACCTTCGCCCGCACCCGCACGTGACGCCGCTGCCGCGGCGTTAGCGCTCGCCGATACTTTACTCGCATCTCACTCCTCCATGCATCAGCGCAACCCGATATGCGTCACATCGCTCACAGTGCCAGCGTCGAGTCACGGCAGGGGCGCTCCGTTCCCCACATCAGCTTTGCTACTTCGCCTTGCCAGCCTTACCAGCCTTGCGGCGTACTTGCTCACCCGCGTAACGAATGCCCTTTCCTTTGTAAGGTTCGGGCGGACGCACGCGGCGAATCCGCGCGGCCTCTTCGCCGACCAATTGTTTGTCGATCCCATTGACGGACACACGCGTCGGACCGTCGAGGGTGTACGCAATCTCCGCTGGCGGCGTCATACGCACAGGATGGGAGAATCCGACCGTAAGCACGAGAGTCGATCCATCAAGAGACGCCCGGTAACCGACACCATGGATCTCCAGATCGCGCTTATATCCATCCGTCACACCGACAACCATATTGTTGATCAGGGTTCGCGTCAGGCCATGTAGCGACCGGTTATCACGGTCGTTGTTCGGCCGCTCGACCTGCAACGCTGCGCCATCTCGCATCAGCGTCATCTTCGGGCTAAAGGTCGCCGCCAGTTCGCCACGCGGTCCCTTGATCCGCACAGCATTCGCGTCGCCAATGCTCAGGTCCACGCTCGGCGGGATGGGAATCGCTTGTCGCCCAATTCTCGACATTGACAGTAACCTCCAGCGCGTACTGTTGACCCGCCAGGCTTGAACTGCGGCTCGCGCTTCGCCTATAGCAATTAGAAGACTGTGCAGAGAACTTCGCCGCCGATACCGCGGCGACGAGCCTCGTACCCCGTCAACACCCCTTCGGGTGTGCTGACAATCGCGATCCCGAGGCCACTTCGGACGCGAGGAATCGCGTCCTTGCCCGCATAGACGCGCAGACCCGGTTTGCTCACACGCTTGATTTCCCGAATCGTGTGCCGTTTGTCGCTGCCATACCGCAAACCGACAACCAACTGATCCTGCGGACGCTTCTCGACGACGTGGTAGTCGCCAATGTAACCCTCTTCCTTAAGGATCTTCGCGATCGCGACCAAAATTTTCGTCGACGGCATCGTGGTTTCAGTTTGTCGTGCCAGACCCGCATTGCGGATTCGGGTTAGCATATCGCTGATTGGATCATTGACGCTCATCCGCACTTCCTCAGGTTTTCAACAATTAACCAGGCAGCTCACCAGCTAGACTTGGTGACTCCCGGCAACCGGCCGACCGACGCAAGCTCACGAAAACAGATGCGGCACACCCCAAACTTTCGCATGTAGGCTCGGCCCCTCCCGCAGAGCCGACAACGATTTACCGCCCGCGTTTGGAACTTCGCAGGACGTTGTGCTCGAACGATGAGCGATTTCTTCGCCATCTATTGTCTCCCTTCGTCGCGGTTACAACGCTCGCTGTTCGGTTCGAGCGAACGGCATACCGAGAAGCGCGAGCAAACGCCGCCCCTCCTCGTCATTACGAGCGCTCGTCACTAAGCTCAGTTCAAGTCCCCGCGTCTTATCAATGCGGTCGTAGTCAATTTCGGGAAACATGAGTTGTTCCCGGAGGCCGAGCGTGTAATTGCCTCGTCCATCGAACGAATTTGGCGACACTCCCCGGAAATCGCGAATGCGCGGCAGGGCGATGCTGATCAGCCGGTCGAGGAACTCGTACATTCGAGAACCCCTCAGTGTCACCATTGCCCCAATCGGCATGCCTTCCCGCAATTTAAAGGCTGCAATGGAACGCTTCGCCCGCGTCACAACCGGTTTCTGACCCGTGATCGCCGTCAGGTCTCCTACCGCCGCGTCGATCGCTCGGGCGTTATTCACTGCTTCGCCCAACCCAATGTTCAGAACGATCTTCTGAAGCTTCGGCGTCTGCATGACGTTCCCGTAAGAAAACTCCTGCACCAACGCGGGAACGATTTCTTCCCGATATCTGTCCTTAAGCCGTGCCATCTTCGCCGCCTCACTCATTCCGATAATCCACGTCGCCGGCGTTCCGCCTTTGGCTCACCCAACGCCCCGTTCGACCGTCCGACTTCCACCGTCAACCAACGGCTGTTAGACGGCTACTCGACCGGTCTCGGAACGATCTCTTCGCACTTCTTACAATACCGCTCGTTTTTACCCGCCGCATTGGCCCTAACGCCGACTCGCGTTGGCTGATCACAACTTGGACAGACAAGCCGGACATTAGAAACGTGCAATGGCGCCTCAACCTCGACGATCCCGGCCTGCCGGGCCCGTCCTCGCTTAATATGTTTCTTTACAATATTTACACCCTCGATCACGATTCGGTCGCGATCGACAAGATTTGTTCGAACGCGTCCCCGTTGCCCCTTGTTTCGCCCGCTGGTGACGAGGACTTCGTCGCCGCTCCGAATCTTTTGCATCTCGTTCTCCCCGATGCCCCCTCTACCAGTATCAAACGCTAGAGCACCTCAGGCGCAAGTGACACGATGCGCATAAACTGGCGCTCGCGCAATTCTCGTCCCACCGGTCCAAAGATCCGGGTCCCTCGCGGCGCTCCTTGCTGGTTGATCAGCACCGCGGCGTTATCATCGAATTTGATGTGGCTACCGTCGGGTCGACCGTACTCCTGCGCCGTCCGCACGATCACCGCCCGCACCACTTCGCCCTTCTTGACGGCGGCATTCGGCTGAGCCAGCTTCACGGTCGCGATTATTGTATCGCCCACGCCACCGTATTTTCGGGACGACCCCCCAAGCACGCGGATACACAGGAGCTCTCGCGCGCCGCTATTGTCCGCCACGCGGAGCCTGGTCTCTGTCTGAATCACCGATTTTTCCTCTACGACCATCGCAAACCGACAATACCGCTCTTCGCAGTGATGCGCGGCAGCCCTTAACCGTTAGACTCGGACACCCTGTTCAATGATTTCTCGAACAACCCACCGCTTACGCTTCGACAGGGGTCGCGTTTCTTCAATCCGGACGACGTCGCCCGGCCGGCATCGGTTCTCCTCGTCATGTGCCAAGAACTTGCTGGTTCGCCGCATCCGCTTCCGGTACAGCGGGTGGCGGCGCACGGAGTCCACAGCCACCACAATCGTCTTTTCCATCTTGTCGCTGACAACCCGGCCAACCTTTTGCGTTCGCCGCGTTTGGTCCCGCGCCTGGTCCGCCCCAGCAGATGGCGCGACCGCTTCTGACCCGCTCATAGCGTCGGGCGTTGCTGCATCGGTCACCGTTTACCCCCCGTCACCGTTTGTGTCGACGAGAGATCGCGTTTAAGCAAGTAGGCGCGCGTCGCCTCATCGGTCTCCCGTTCAGTTCGAATCGTATGAATTCGGGCAATAGTTTTGCGAATCTCCCGCGTCCGAGCCGTAGCGGTCAGCTGACCGACTGCTTCTTGGAATCGGAGATCCCGCCACTCCTCATGCAGCTCGCGAAGTTGCTCCGTGAGTTGTTCTTCTGTCAGCGGACGAAGCTCTCCGACCTTCATGCTGGCACCCCCTGGACTTCGGCCTCGTCCTCGACCACTGCGGTCGGGACGCCGATGTGCTCACGGGCGATGAACCGGCAGTCCATCGGCATCTTCATACCGGCGCGATTGAGCGCCTCCTCGGCCTGGCCTTGAGTGACTCCTGCGATCTCGAAGAGCACCCTGCCTGGCTTCACCACTGCCACCCAAAACTCGGGGTTGCCCTTGCCAGACCCCATTCGAGTCTCAGCGGGTTTCTGCGTAACCGGCTTGTCAGGAAAGATGCGTATCCAAACTTTTCCGCCGCGCTTTAAGTAATTGGTGATGGCACGCCGGGCCGCCTCAATCTGACGGCTCGAAACCCAAGCAGGCTCTGTCGCCTGAAGGCCGAATTCCCCGAAGGAAATCGTCGCACCCCGATACGCCAGACCGGTCCTCCGACCCCGCATCATCTTGCGATACTTCGTCCGCTTAGGCATCAACATGCCGCCAACTCCACATTCATCTCAACCAACCGAGCATCCATCCCGCTGAGTACTCCTCGGCCCCCGTACGGTCAATCCGCAGGCAGAGCTGCTAGATCAGCCGTCAGTGTCGCTGCGGTAACCGGCCGCCGCTCAGGCATCACATCACCGCGATACACCCAAACCTTGACACCGATCCGCCCATACGTCGTATGCGCGTGAACCACACCAAAATCAATGTCCGCCCGTAGCGTTTGGCGCGGCACCCTTCCATCCATCTCCGTCACGGTGCGGCTCATCTCTGCCCCACCAAGCCGGCCCGACAAGGTGATCTTGACGCCCTTGGCGCCCCGTCGCATCGCTTGTTGGACAGAATGCTTCATCGCTCGCCGGTACGACACCCGCCGCGCAATCTGCTCAGCTATGCTTTCCGCGATCAGGCGTGCATCGGTCTCAGGGATCTTGATCTCTTCGATCTTCAGATGCACCTTCTTGCCGATCGTCTTTTCCAGCATTTGCCGTAGCCGCTCGACATTCGCTCCTTGCTTCCCAATCACAATGCCGGGTTTCGACGTATGGAGCGTCACGTCGACCTTGTTTGCCGCACGCTCCAATTCAATCTTCGAGATTCCGGCCCGCGTGAGATCCTGCATGATCAGGCGGCGAATCTTAAGGTCCTCGTGTAATTGTTCGGTATAATTCCGCTCCGCATACCACTTAGATTCCCAGTCGGTCACGATACCTAATCGGAACCCAATCGGATTCACCTTTCGTCCCATTAATTTTCCTCCCTATCCTCGGCGATGAGGGTGATGTGGCATGTCCGGCGTTGAATCCGGCCAACGCGACCTCGGGCCCGTGCCTTGAAGCGTCGAAAACTTGGACCGTCGTCAGCGTAGATCGCTTTGACCCATAGCTCCTCCGGATCCAGGTCGTAATTGTTCTCCGCGTTGGCAGCCACGGACTTCAGCAGTCGCTCCACATCGCTCGCCGTCTTTTGCGGTAAGAACCGCGCGATCGCGATGGCCTCTGGCACCCGTTTGCCCCGCACCGCGTCGACAACTAATCGCGCCTTGCGAGGCGAGACGCGTACGTTTTTCACGCTCGCCCGAACTTCCATCTCGTCTCATTTCCTTCCTTGCGCGGTCTATCGCCGAGCTCGCCTATCGGCGTCTTTGCCATGTCCTCGAAACGTCCGCGTTGGCGCAAACTCACCGAGCCGGTGACCGACCATTTGCTCGCTGATGAAAATGGGAACGTGGACCTTTCCGTTATAAATCGCCACCGTATGACCGATCATTCCTGGAAAGACGGTCGAAGCACGGGCCCACGTCCTAATCACCCGCCGCTCATTCCCACGGTTGAGCGTCTCGATCTTCTCCCTGAGGTTCGCATCAATGTAAGGACCCTTCTTCGCCGACCTAGACATTTATCTCCCTCTCCCCCGACCTGGCGGTCTCGCATGTGGCAATCGCTTTGATGTCAGATACGTCCGCTTCCACCCAGCCGCCCTCTGTATTGGGTCGCGGCACCCCGAACCACCGCCCCATCGCTATCGCCGCTTGCTTGGCCGGCGACGCACGATCATTCCATCAGTTCGCTTGTTGTTTCGCGTACGCTGCTGAGCGGGTTTGCCCCATTTCGTCTTCGGTTGACCTCCGATCGGGGCCTTACCTTCTCCGCCTCCATGCGGATGATCCCTGGGGTTCATAACGGAGCCGCGAACCGTCGGGCGCCGACCCATATGCCGACTCCGACCGGCCTTACCGATTTCAATGTTCTCGTGATCGACGTTCCCGACCTGACCGAGGGTCGCCATGCAGTTCAAATGGATCAACCGCACCTCTCCGGACGGCATCCTCACCTGGGCATAGTCCTCCGACTTGGCCATCAGCTGGGCCGAGGCCCCCGCCGATCGGCAAAGCTGTCCCCCCCGGCCAGGAGAAAGTTCAATGTTGTGTATTTGAATGCCAGTCGGAATGTTCCGTAGCGGCAAAGCGTTGCCCGTTCGGATCGGCGCATCCGGCCCCGAGACAACGGTATCCCCGACCTTAACTCCAAGGGGCGCCAGCATATAACGCTTCTCGCCGTCCACATAGAAGAGCAACGCGATTCGCGCGGACCGGTTTGGGTCGTATTCTACGGCCGCCACCCGCGCTGGAATACCCGCTTTGTTTCGTCGAAAATCAATGATTCGGTAAAAGCGCCGGGCGCCGCCGCCGCGATGCCGGGTCGTAATCCGCCCACGGTTGTTCCGACCGGAATGCTTCTGCAACGGCTCGATCAAACTCTTCTCAGGTTCTGTCTTCGTGATCTCCTCGAAGGTACTTACGCTCATGGAGCGCCGGCCTGGCGAGGTCGGCTTGTATTTTCGGACCGGCATCCCGCGCCTCCTCTCAGATCAATCGTAAACCCTGCTAAACCTGCTCAAAAATGTCGATTCGCTGATCCGGATGCAATGTCACAATTGCCTTTTTCCAAGCTGCCTCGTGACCAGAAATTCGGCCGCGCCCTCGTCCGACCGCCCGTGATCGACCGCGCGGCTTCACGTTGAGCGTATTCACCGCCTTGACGCGGACATTGAAGGTCTTCTCAACGGCCTCCCGGATCTGGATCTTGTTCGCTTCCGTCGCGACCGCAAACGAGTACTGGCCCTGCTCCATCAGCCATGTATTCTTCTCAGTAATAAGCGGACGTCGGATAACGTCTTCGACCCGCAATGCTGGCATGTTAAGCCTCCTGCTCTTCCTCCGGCTTCGCGGCCGTCAATGAGCGTCGCGCCGCCCGTCTCGCCTCCCCAAACCCGCTCAACCGGCGTCCCGTTGCCGGGACGGCCCATAGTTTCTCGATCACCTGGACGGCTTCACGCAAGACAAGCAAGCGATCATAACGCAAGACATCGCGGACATTGAGGTACGGCGCGTGGATCGTGCCCACCTCAGGCAGATTCCCCGCGCCACGGCGAACCGATTCTGCCTGGCCAGGTACAACAATCAACGTCGAACGCGACTCCGGCGGCGTTAGCGATGCAAGCACTCCTTTCATAGCCTTCGTGCGCGGCTCAACATCGTCCATTCCGTCGACAATCATCACCCGCCCGTCCCGCACCTTAGCGGAAAGAGCCGACCGAATCGCGAGACGCCGCATTTTCCGAGGCATCGCCTGTACATAAGATCGCGGGTGAGGTCCCCACACGACGCCACCACCGATCCATTGCGGAGCACGAATCGAGCCTTGCCGGGCGCGGCCGGTGCCTTTTTGCCGCCACGGTTTCCGACCGCCGCCACGCACCCGGCCCCGGGTCAGAGTATTGTGAGTACCCTTTCGCGCGTTGGCCTGCTGACGAACAAGTGCCTGATGCATAACGGAGATGTTTGGCTCGATGTTCCACACCGAGTCGTCAAGATCCGTCTGACCTACCACCGTTCCTGTCGTATCGTGAACGTCGACTTGCATCACCCTGCTCCGTTACTTCTTGGTCGTCTTAACGGCGCGCCGGAGGATCACAAGTCCTTTGTTCGGTCCCGGCACCGACCCCTCAATGAGGAGCAAATTACGCTCCCGATCCACCCGAAGGACTTTTAAATTTTGAACGGTGACGCGAGCATCTCCCATATGGCCAGCCATCCGCAATCCCTTGAACACGCGTCCAGGCGTCGCGCTCGATCCGATCGAGCCAGGGGCGCGGTGGCGGTCCGATTGACCGTGCGTCTTCGGTCCGCCTCGAAAGTTATGCCTCTTCACGCCGCCCTGAAAGCCGCGGCCCTTCGACGTGCCAACGACGTCGACCACCTCTCCAGGTGAGAAGGTGTCGGCGTTAATAACCTCACCCACGGAATACTCAGTACTCCCGTCGGTTCGTACTTCGCGCAACTCACGGGACATGAACCCGCTAGGCCGGCGGTGGCCCTGATCAGGTTGGTTCAACCGTTTGTTGAGACCGAAACCCAACTGGATCGCGGCGTAGCCGTCCTTGTCCCTCGTCTTCACCTGAGTGACGACGCATGGACCCGCTTCAACCACCGTAACCGGATGTACGACCCCGGTTTCGTCGAATATCTGCGTCATGCCTAGCTTTCGACCGAGTAACCCTTGAATCATTGGCTCTCCCCTGTCTTCCAGGAAGCGGCGCCAGCGTTAGAGCCGTCGCCACGTGTAGAGCGTGTTCCTGTCCCCGCGATTCGCACCGCCGAGGCAGCACCGTCCGCTTGTTCCACCCTAGAGTTTGATCTCGATATCAACGCCAGCCGGCAGGTTCAACCGCATCAAAGCCCGAATGGTATTTCCGCTCGGCTCCAACACGTCGATCAATCGCTTGTGCGTCCGAATCTCGAATTGCTCCTGTGAATCCTTATCAACGAACGGTGAACGCATCACGCAGAATTTTTCAATCCGCGTTGGCAGCGGCACTGGGCCCGCGACCTTCGCCCCCGTCGACTCAGCGGTCTCAACAATCTTCCCCGCCGATTGATCAAGAACCTTGTAGTCGTACGCCTTCAGGCGAATACGAATCTTTTGGCTTGGCTTCCGTGTGCTCGCGACCATTCATCGTTCCCTTTCAAAGGATTCGCTGCCATGCGTTTCGTGACGGACGGTGAACAGCTAGACCTCGATGGCGGTGACGACGCCGGCGCCGACGGTCCGCCCCCCCTCGCGAATCGCGAAGCGCAACCCTTCCTCGATCGCCACCGGCGTGA
>JAABUS010002362.1_pt1 | contig 36018 bp, 36 predicted proteins | sample 5560161 | NCBI WGS metagenome assembly JAABUS01 (sample SAMN10711885, study PRJNA513376) | rock metagenome | isolation source: Antarctica rocks | place: Antarctica: Victoria Land, Trio Nunatak nord | collected 2016-01-04
TTCTGTTGCAAAATCAGTAATACCCAGCGCAACATCGTTAGTCAGCTCATCCTGAATGATTTCCATTTCAAAATAACTTTGCGGGTCGTCATCCGTCCACCGGAAACGCACGAACCTATTCTCTTTCATGGCCAGTAGTTTTGCGTTTTGCGTTTCCTCGTCCCAGGAAAAAGTATAAAGCTGGTCCTTGATCGTAACATCATCTGCAAACCACTGTGCCAACCCGTTCGGCTCACTCAAAAAGCTATATAATATCTTGGGAGAAGATTTTATTTCGTACTCAATTTTAAATTTTTTCTTATCGTCCATTTGTTGTTATACGAAAGTTTTAGGTAGAAAATGTAAATTTTAACAAATTTTCTTATTAAAACTAATTTCTGGTATATTTGCAGCCTCTTAAAAACGAGGCGGGGTAGCTCAGATGGTTAGAGCGCAGGATTCATAACCCTGAGGTCGGCAGTTCGATCCTGCTCCCCGCTACCAAAAAAGCCACTTAGTTGAGTGGCTTTTTGCATTAAATTATATAGGTAAAAGAAGTAGTAAGCAATATTTCAAACCATTTTACTTTGATGCTTAAATACTTTGAATACAGCTTTAATTTTAACGATGCTTCTTTTATTGGTATAAAATCATCAACTGCCTGGTGATATTACTGATACAAAGATTCATGGTTAATCAGTATATACTTTCCCACAACATCAAAGTCCATTGTATAATTGTCCGGCTTGGGAATTTTGCTTTCTATTTTTCCAGTAAATTTATTTACAATTAGATAAAATTTTACACCTGGTGTGCTGGCAATAACATAATTTTTATAGAACTCCCAGTACCCCGCATTTTTAACCTGCCAAATCTTCTTGCCCGTGTTTAGATCAATGCAAACTAATGTATAGTGATTGTCGAGATATAGCCTGCCATTTTCGACTGTAAAGCGAGGGTCATTTCTGAAGTAACCGCCCCATAAAAATTTCCCTTTAACAGAACCTGTATTCAGATCCAACCTATAACAGGCATCACCTTGCGGAATAATTACCTCATTGTTATCATTATATAACTGGTCTCGTGGTGCATATTTCTTTGCGTAAACATAGGTTATAGAATGATATAAGGTCTTCACCCAGGTGCGCTTAAGCTTGTCCAAGTCAAAGCAAATAACATTTGTATAAACACTTTTTTTGACCGTGTCTGACACTGTTTCGGTAAACACAAGTTTGTTGCCCAATACTCCATTCATCCCATTGTTCACAATCTCAGTGTACCGGTATTTCCATAACAGTTTTTGGCTTTTAATGTCGAATACATAAACTCCGGTCATACTGGTAATAACGGCCATATTTTTATAAAGCATGACCTTGTTGGCATAAGACAGCGTATCCTCGTATTTTCTGAAATATTCTGTTAGGTTCTCGTCAAGGTCTAATGTTTGCATGGTGCTTCTTCCAAACCTGCCAAAATATAACCTTCCGTTTCTGAAAGCGTCAATTGGAGAAATACTGGGATATTTCAAAGAATCATTACCGGTTATTACATTGAACTTTAAGTTTTTTATGCTTTGGACAAAATAATATTCCTTGTGGTCGATACTTCCTGTATGGAAACCAACAATGGTATCATTGTAAATCCGAAAAAAAGGACTTTCATAATCAGGGTCAGTATTGATAAACCTTAGGTGTAGTGCTTTTGCCATACTATCTGCAAACTCCCGCTTTTCCCTTTGGCTTACGTGCTTTAAACAGGATGTTAAAGTTGTAATAGCTAATAATCCTACTACTATGTACTTTTTCAATCTTAATTTTTGTTGGAACTGAATCTAAGAAAACTTATACTCTAATTTGTTATGATTAGTTGTTCCAAACAAAAATTCAGAACTGGTTTTAGCCAATCTGGATGATACTTCTTTTATCGCTCTATTTTAGGAATGATTAAAAGATTGATTTAATCATTAAACTGATCCTGATAAAAATACGTCAGATGGTATCCCTAAAAAAGTGTGAAGTGATCTTGCCATTTTAAGAGTAATTTCTCTTTTGCCCGATAATATTAAAGATACATGTCCTTTGCTTCCGATAATAGGTTCTAAGTCTTTAGCTTTAATACCTTTTTCTCCCATCTTTAATTTGATAATTTCTATTGGGTCTAACTCTGGAATTACAATATTTTTATCTTCATAATCCTTCACTAAAATCAGCAACAATTCCAATTCTTCAAATTCCGGCGAATCTGGTTCTGCATGAAAAATATTAATTGTATGTTCCAAAGCTTCTTTGTATTCGGCTTCGGTCTTAATTACTTTCCAGTTTTTCATAGTTTAAATTTTAATGGAAGTTACGGAAACAAACGATCTCATAGCTATCACTTTCCACCTTTCACCTTCAATTCTCCAAAACCAACCTTATCGCATCAAAATTGGTGACAATGCGTGGATTGATCATAAGCTGCAATTCGTTGCAGATAAGTAGAAACCAGAACTTCGCAATTGTAGGTCCTTTTTTAAAAGCCTGATGAATGGCATCAATATTGGTTTCAACCACATCAAAGTTTTTTGCTGAGGTTTCCTGTTTTCGGGTGAAGCAACTATCAAACAGGAAAATGCAAAGCAGGAGGAAAGTAGTAGTTTTTAATTTCATAAAATTTATTTTGATCCGGTTACAGATTTAACAGATGCTGTTTTTATCACCTAAAATTTGGTATTAAAACAAAAGCACGGCTTTGGCGGCCGTGCTTCTTTTATCGACTATTTTTTAGCCTCACCTAAATCCTCTCCAAAGGAGAGGACTTGAAAACCATGGCTTTGTTTTGCTCCCTCTCCTTTGGAGAGGGCCGGGGTGAGGCTTTTTATACCGCGTCTGACAAAGAACTAAAAGTAAAGTCTCTGATCTTCATCGGCGGAATTAAATAACTTTGGTAAGATTCTACGCTGATGCTACGCTCTGGCTTGCCCAAAGCTTCGACATTATTTAGCATTATAATCGGACTTTCGTTAAAACGGAAGTTTTTAACCGGATACATAATTTTGCCATTTTCGATATAAAACGTACCGTCACGGGTTAAACCGGTTAAAAGAAGTGTTTGCTGATCTACCATCCGAATGTACCATAAACGCGAAACCAGAATGCCTCTTTCGGTACTTTTAATCAGATCTTCCAGCGAAGCGGTGCCGCCTTCCATAATGATGTTGCTTGGTCCGGGAACAGGTTTTACACCTTTTTTCTCTGCCCAATAACGGGAGTAGCTGAGGTTTTTTACCACGCCTTTGTCAATCCACATCGTTTTTTCCAGCTTATCGCCGTCGCGGTTCCAGGTGCTGGCAGGTAATTCCGGGTTAAAAGGATCAGAATAAATAGTCACTTTTTCGTCCATCAGCTTTTCGCCCAAACGCGTTCCGCCGCCGGGTTTACTTAAAAAGCTACGGCCTTCGTCAGCCATCCGGGCATCAAAACGAAACATGTTTTCCAGCATATAAGTAGCTGCAACCGGTTCCAGGATTACCGTATATTTTCCCGGCTCAATGGCTTTTGCGCCTTTAGAACCGTTGGCTTTTGAAGCTGCAATTTTTGTGGCCGAAAGTGTATCCAGCTTATTAATATCGTTAAAACCACGGGCAGCATAACCCGAAGCCGTGCCTTCTGCGTTGCGTGTAGTTACCGAAAAAATAATATCCGTGTCCTTGTCATAACCAAACAAACCTTTAGAGTTCATAAAAGCGTTAAAACCGGTTGTATTTTCCAAAAAACCTGCAGCCTGCAAATTAGCAGCTTTACAAACCTGGATGCTTTTTAAAACAGCTTCCGCGCGCGTATCAGGTGTCATGGCAGCCGTTGCCGCAACGTAACCAATACCATCAGGAAAATCCTGCGCACCTTGCAGCGGCATATGTTCCGGGTTTTCGGGTGCCAAACGGGCTAACTCTTCTGCTCTTTTCACAACCGTTTGCAGGGAAAGGTCATCAAACTGATCAATGGTAGAAGTTGCAGATTTCTTGCCAAATGTAGAAGTTACCGCTATTCCTAACGTGCTGATATCGCCGGCCGTAGAAACGCCGTTCCGCGCATAACGGATATTGCCGCCTTCCCGGCCACTTAAACCAACTTCACATTCATCTGCTTTAGAAAAACCGAGCACTTTTTTGAGTATCGTTTGGGCTTCTTCTTTGCTTAATATTGCCATTTTTGATTTAGATTTTTTGGATTGACGGTTTAATTGTCTGAATTTGGATTTTTTAGATTTGAGGATTGTTGGATTTCTGAATTGCGATTATAATTAGTTTTGCAAATCAAAATCCAAAAAATCTTCTTAATTAGTCTGAATTTGGATTAGTTGGATTTGTGGATTTCTGAATGACGATTATAATTAGTTTTGCAAATCAAAATCCAAAAAATCTTCTCAATCTGACGAATCCCAATCAAATTTTCCGCGCTGTATTGATCACATTTACACCATTAAAACGAGTAGTTGCCGAACCGTGCGAAACCGCATTAGACTGCGAAGGCTGGCCTTTTCCGTCGTTAAAAGCACCGCCCAAACGATAATCGCTTTCATCAGCAATGGCTGCGCACGAATTCCAGAACTCGCGTGTATTGGCCTGGTAAGCAACATCATTCAGCATTCCTGCAATTTTACCGTTTTTAATTTCGTAAAAAGTTTGTCCTCCAAACTGGAAATTATAGCGTTGCTGATCGATCGAGAAAGAACCATCGCCAATGATATAAATGCCTTTTTCGGTGTTTTTGATCATGTCGTCCACACTCAGTTTTGTTTTTCCGGGTTGAAGGGAAACATTCGCCATGCGCTGAAACTGCACATCGTCCCAGCTTTGCGCATAGCAGCAACCCTGAGATTCTTTTAAGCCAATGATATGCGCCTGATCGCGGATCGCCTGATAATTCACCAAAATACCTTCATCAATCAAATCCCATTTTTTACATTTCACGCCTTCATCATCATAACCAACAGCACCGAGCGAGCCAACCTGTGTTTTATCAGCAACAACATTTACCAGCTTGCTGCCAAACTGAAATTTTTTGGATTCCCACTTATCCAGCGTTAAAAAACTCGTGCCTGCATAATTGGCTTCGTAACCCAAAACGCGGTCCAGCTCCGTTGGATGTCCCACAGATTCGTGAATGGTCAGCCATAGATGCGAAGGGTCCAGAATCAAATCATATTTGCCTGGCTCGACTGTTTTTGCCTTGATTTTTTGAGCAGCATCATTTGCCGCCGCTTTCACATCTTCCAGCATATCATAACGGTCTTTGTAGCGCGTAACGATGCCGGCAACTTTATCCTGCGGGCGCGCATTCAGATATTCATAACCCATACCCATTGGTGAACTGAGCGATTTGCGGGTTTGAAACTTGCCCGAAGCCGTATCGATTTTGGTAACCGTAAAACTTGGGAAAATGCGGTGAATGTCCTGATCAATGTAAGAACCATCCGTAGAAGCAAAATATTTTTGCTCGTTTACCGCAAAAAAGATGGAGTTGATAAAACTCGCGCCACCTGCTTTTGCCGCCGCATTTACAGCTAATAAAAGATCGGTTTTATCTTTGATCGGCACTTCAAAAGCGTTAATCTCGATTGGCGTTTTCCAGCTCACTTCTCCATAACCTTTTTGCGGGGCCAGCTGCACCGGTTCTGCCTGGATTTTAGCATTTGCTTTAGCCACTGCAACCGCGCGTTCGGCCGTTTTGGCAATGTCTTCTTTCGTCATATCGTTGGAAGCTGCAAAACCCCAGCAACCGTTCGCAATTACCCGGATACCAACGCCTTGCGATTCTGTATTGGCAATATTCTGCACCCGGTTTTCGCGTGTAATAACCGCCTGGTTCAGGTAGCGGCCAATGCGTACATCTGCGTAACTGGCACCTTTTGCACGCGCTGCATTCAAGCCCACATCTGCCAGCTGTTTTTTAATTTTTACGTCGATGCCTTCATTTAAAGCCGCCATCGGATCGATTGCACGTGCAAAAGCAGGCATCGGGGGCAACATCATCGAGCCAAGCCCTAAGCCAGACAAGTAAAGAAATTCGCTTCTTCTCAAAATAGATATCCTCTGGATTTTAATATTTGATTCATAAAAAGTTCCAATTTAGTTCTTTTAATTTTAGTTTGAAGTTAAAAAGTTTATAACAATTTTGTTTCAAACCATAAAAAGGCTGCCGAAACCAAAAAAAGTAGATAAAACCACGCCGATGCTACTGGAATGCGTTCATTATTCTGCGTTGCTGAGTTTTTAAATTGATTTTTTTTGAATTTTAAACTGTATTGTCGCGTTAAATTAATTTTTTCAATTGCTTTTAATGGCTTCCAGTCTGCATTTTTAAAAATATAAACCTGTTGTATCAGTTTTCCATTTGTGGTTACAGGGATCCAACCTGTTTTGTCCGCCCAAAATACGCCCTCCTGCAAAAACGGAATAGCCGGATTTTGACTTAACGCAACAGTCGTTCCGTTTACTTTTGCCACAACGTTTGCCTCCGCAGTTTCCAGTTGAAGCGTTGCCATACTGTTTTTATCGGCATAAATTGTGGAAGTAACAGTTTCTTTTCGCCTGGTTTTTTTTGCAGCTTTCGATAACAGCATCGACCAAAATGCAGCGTATTCCTTTGTTTTGCCAGAAAGTTGCCAGCTAAAAGTATTGTTTATAGTGGATAAAATCAGTTTGCCGGAACCATACAATTTGCTATTCACCAATAAATGCGCGGCTTCGTCCTGCACCAAAACCTGCGAACCAGGCTGGTTTCGGATGAAAGAAGGACGATCAGCCTGAATACTTAAACGCATTCCTGCCGCATCATTCAGCTTTAAATTGAGTTGTTTCTGCGGATTGTCTGCCTGATAGACCGGGAAATTTTGGTTGATAAAAGAAGCATTGCTGCTATCCGCACGAAAAATTAAACCTAAACCTTGCCGACTGGTTTGCGCCAAAACAGCCGCAGCTTCCGGCTTACTTAGCTTGCCAAATTCGGAAGCATCCGTAATCAACACATCAAAATTTTGCAGCAAAGTTGGCGTAATTTTTTCCAGTGGCAGCTTGTTTATATTGGCAAAAGCCGTGGTTGTTTTATTCTTGCTGATCGTACTTCGCGCAGCAACGCCGTAAGCATTTTCACGCAGCCAGTTTTTTAAAAACCGGCTTTCAAAATCCGGTGAAGCCGAAAGTATCAGCACGTTTAAGGTTTTTGCAGGTTCGATTATCAGTGGAATTGGTTCGTTTTCCACCGTATCTTTTCGGGATAAAGCAATCAAACGGAAAACCGCTTGTCCGCTTTGTTTCGGAACAGTGCTGAAAGAAAAATCCATACTTCTTTTAGCACCTATTTTTACGGAATCCAAACTGGTGTTCAACCCTTTTAAAACAAGTGTTATTTTGGAATCATTTTGGTTGAGGAAATTGCCCTGGACCTGAAGATTTTCGCCGGCATTTAAACGCTGCGTCCAGTTTAATTTAGAAATTCCGGAAGGCAATTCCGGCACATCAAAACGGAGCGGTTGCGGGTTTAAACTTTGCAATTCGGCCTCCTTCAAGCCAAAACCTAAAATGTGCAGCGTGGTATTTGCCGGAATTGTTTTTCGCCATAAACCCAAATCTGCCACAAATTGGATTTGGGCTGATTTTAAAGCTTGATAAACCGCTTCATCCGCTGTATAAATCACCGGTTTTTGCGGAGCAGAATTGCGGTATTTTGTCAGACTGTCTTTGTTAAAACCATCCGTTAAAAGCAGTATTTCTTTGGCTGCTGCAATGCTTCTTTTACCAGGGTAAAATGGCGGAATGGCCAAAAAAACCAAACTTGCAAGGGCAACAAACGAAGCCAGCAAACGCCAAACCAACCGTTGTTTATTGATCCGGCTAATTTCTTTCCAAAACAGAAAAACCAAGAGTAGAAATGAAATCACCAGCACCACAATATTCCACATCATTTCGACCGGTTTGTGTGGGTTAAATTTTGAAAGTAACTGTTTGCCAAACCCAAATCAGGATTTGTTTGCCTTGGCTGCGGCAATTTGGCAACAGCCGGAAGCATTTTTTGTATTGCTTTTTCAACCGTCATAATATCCTGCTGATTAATTTTCGTAGGTTGATTTGCTTCTGCCAAAACCTTTCGGAAAGCAGTTACAGCCGGCAAATAAACTGAAGGATTTGCAGCTGCTTTACTGCTTAACTGCAAGTTCGTTTGTCGCAAAATTTGCAACGATGCCGCGCCCAAGCCTGTGCCCTGTTTCAACTGCTCCAGCAAAGTTGCAGCTTGCTTTAAGGAAAAATTTGGATCGGGCTGCTTTTTAAAATCCTGCTGGTTTATGGGATCAATAATTTTAGTCAGATCGCCGGTCAGCCTTTTTTCTGCCGGTTTTAAAAGAGCTGTTTTCGCACTCGTTTTGGCTACATAAGCCCGCGATTTTTGCTGCAGATCTTTCAGCAAACGCAAAGCTTTATAGGCAAAAGGCAACGCTTCCTGCGGTTTGTAGGTGCGCAAACGTAGCTCGGCACTCCACATTTCATTCAGTGTAGCTTTGAGCTGATTTTTTGTTTCCGGCTCCAAAAAACTGGCATCTTCCGCATTGTCGTGCTTGTCGGTATAAGCATCCAAAATTTTCGCGGCATTGCTGAAATCTTTCGGATTATCTAACGCATTTCCTTCTTCCGGATCACCGCCGGATTCTGATTCTTCGCCCAAAAACTTGCCATAACGCAACCGTAATAATTTCTGGTCAAAACCTAAATTATTACTCCGTTTTTTAAATTCTTCCACCTTGATCGTGTCTTTTTCGCGCAGCAATTGTTCCGTTTCGATGATAATCTGCCGCTCACTTCTAAACAGTTCCGGCTTCACATCCAAACTATTTACCATGCCGTCAAGCTGCATCAGTTTGGCCGTATCCGCAATGGAAACGATATAAACTTCCGAGCGTGTTCCCTGGTTGTGGTTGTCCGTCGCCTTTACATAAAAATATAATTCATCGCCAGGCTGCATTCCTAAAGCTTTCAAATCCAATAGTTTATGTAATTGATATTGCGTTTGATGACCATTAAACGTCGCATCAAAACTGATTTTCTGCTCTTTAAATTTAACTGCTTCGCCGGTTCCGCTGGCAATTGTTGCGTTGATGTAAGCTTCGCGGATGCCATAATTGTCGCTCAATGTTATTTTTAGCATGGTTTTTTGCGGCTCGCCAAAATCAATTACGGTGTTTGGTTTTGGAGATTGAATGCTGATGACCGGCGGCAAATCTTTGATCACTTCAATTTGATAAAATTCCGAAATTTTTCCATCCAAATTCACCTGATAAAATCCCGGAGCATGAATTGCTTTAGAAGTTTTCCACAATATATGTTCTGCATTTGCTGCTTTTAATGCCAGTTTTTCATGATCGTTAAAAATTAAACTAACCTGTTTTATGGCTTTATTGGTGCTGATTTCCCAATTTACAATAGCGCCGTCTTCCACAGTTAAAGCAAATTTTTCCTGTTCGCGTGTGCTTTTTCCGGTATAAGCAGGCGGAATGATTTTTAGGTTGAAGTTTTCAATTTCGGGTAAAATAACTTCCGGTTTTGCTTGCTTTGTTGTGCCGTTTGATGCTTCTTTTATCGTATAAAAATTGGTTTGTTTAAATTGAAAAGGCAATTTCAGCAGCAAGAAACTCAGGCAAAAAGCAGCGATCAAAATAACGGACGCAAATTTCAAACGTTTGTAAAAGGCTTTAGGCTGAGGCAGTTGCGGCAAAATATTTTCTACTTTTTGCCTTTGTAACCGTTCTAAAAGATTAAGCGAACCCGCAGGTTTTAAAGCGAGTTCTGTGCTTTCTTCTAATTCCGGAAAAAAATCGTTTAAATAGCGGGCAACATCTGAAATGCTGATTTTCCAATAAGGATTCGTCAAAAAAAGGATAAGTCCCAAAACGAAAAACAAGGGTAAAATCCACCAAAAAGAACCCGAAAAAAGCACGTGAAAAACCGTGCTCAAAAACAACGCGGCCGCCAAAGCAAGTAAAACAAGCGACAAAATATTGCTGCTTTTCCACTTTTTTTGCCAGTTGCCGATGATGTGTTTCCCGTTTGCCTCAACCATAAATTTCTTCTTTTTTAGTTTGAGAAATAATCCGCTCCAGCAAAAACACCAGGAACAAAGCGATCCAGGAAGCGTGTTTTAAATCGGTCAAATCCGTCTGTTTACTGTTTTTATAAGATGGATTTGGAGTATTTGCTGGGGAAGGTTGCTGCTGGTTTGAACTGATTGTCCGTTTGTCTTTCTCTATAAAATCTTTCTGCGGATAGCTTTTTAAAATCAAATTTAAAATCATTTTCGGGAAATCGCTGCTCCAAACCAAATCATTCCAGGCAGGATTAAAACGGCTGTAAAAACGGTAAATAGTTGTATTTTCAGCTTCCTGAAAACTCAAAACCGGTTGTCCAAAACCATCCTGCCAAATAGTTTGGGTATTTCCAATGCTTCTTTTATCGGCTAAAAAACGTTGATACAAATTGATCGGTTCCGATTCATTTCCTGCAAAACTACTTTCACTGATCCAGGAATTACTTGCCTGCGGTTTGCCGGTTTCATATTTAAAAAAACTTCCGCTTTTAACAAATTTTTGGTTGAGGTTTTTTGGTGGAAGCTGATCTGACAGCCAGAAAATCCAATTTTGCAAAGCCGGGATTTGGTTAAAGCTGCTTGCAAGATTGATCTTCATTTTTCGGCGGGTAAACTTTTTAACAGCTTGCAAAGCAGCTTCGAGATAAGCTGCATCTGCCGGAAACCGGTTTTGAAAAACAGTTATTTTTAAGGTTGAAGTATCTGCCTGGACCGGCGGCTGCAAACTGTTTTTTAAAACAACAACAGGTTTTCCTTCCTGAAAAGAAACATTAAAACGAGAATTGCCGCGATCAGCCGATTGCAACTTTATGGTGCTAAAAGAAGTACCGGAAGGTTTGCTGTTGCCGATTAATAAACGGACGCTATCGGCTGGAGTGAAGAAAGCGTTTTGGATCCAGGTAGAAACAGAATCGGCAGGTGTATAAGTTTTCCAGCGGAGATTTACAGCCAATTCCGGACGTGTACCTTTAAAATGCTGCAACTGATTGGAGGTGAATAAGTAAACCGGTTTTTTTTGCGGCAATTGCTGCTCCAGCAGTTTCAATAAATTCCAGTAGGAGCGTGGTTTTTGGTTTGATTTTGCTTTGATCGTATCTTTTAAAACTGCCTCCAATTTTATGGCCTTAAAAGAAGCATCGAACAGGTGCAATTCATAACCGGCTTTCAGCAACGAATCTATTTGCGGTTTAAAGTGCGCATATACTTCTTTTATAGGTTCTTTTTCTACCAAAACCCAACCTTTTGTTTTAGTTTGCTGTGCTTGTTTTTGCCAGAAAGGTTCGGCCAACAAAAACGCCAGAAGCAGTAATAAAAGGCAGCGTAAAAGGAGTAACAGCCAATCTATTATGCGGAAACTGCGAGAACTTTGGCGCGCACTTTCGCCCAGCAAAGCAATGCTGCCGATTTTGAGCGTTTTACCGGTTTTAATGTGCCACAAATGGATCAGCACCGGGACAATCAATCCGGCAATTGCCCAAAGCCATAAAGGGTTTAGTAGTTGTAGCATTTTTTTTAGCGGTCAGCTTTTAGCAATCAGCTTTCAGCATCTTTAAAATTTATATGTTTCCGCTGTCAGCATTCAGTCTTCAGCTATTAACCATGAACTATTATCTATTAACCTCCTTTAAAACCCTTTCATCCTTTGGTTTAAAAAATCGCGTAAAGCCAAATCTAAAGGTTGGTCCATGCTGATTAAACGGTAAAAAATGCGCCTGTCCAACAGTTGCGTTTTGATGTAAGCCAGGCGTTCATTTAATTTTTGTTTATATAATTTTCTCGTTTGTGTGGCATTGATTTGTATGGTTTGTCCGGTTTCCAAATCTTCCAAAGTAGAATAGCCGGCAAAATCCAGTTCCAGTTCGTTTTTTCCGATCAGTTGAAAAACAATAATTTCGTGTTTTAAGGTTGAAAGTTTATCCAGTAATTGCAGAATTTCTCCGTTTTCTTCATAAAAATCGGTGATAAAAACCAGCAGTTCGCGCTTTCCGGTCCCGGCAAATAACTCTTTATAGTTAACTTCTTCTGTGAATTTTCCGACTGGTTTGAGGTTTTCCAGCTGATAAAACAAGCGGTTTAAATGTTGCATACTTTGCCTCGGCACCAAAGAAAACAAACCGCCATTTTGCAGCACAAACAAACCGGTTGCATCGCCTTGTAAATTAGCCAGATAAGCCAGCGAGGCGGTTAAATAAGCGGCATAAGTGCTCTTTTTATAGCCATTGTCTTCGTGGTTCATAGAGGCGCTGGCATCTACCAAAAACCTGACGGCAATACTGGATTCCACTTCAGATTCGCGGATGTAATAACGATCAGACCGGGCAAACATTTTCCAGTCTAAAGAACGCAAATCATCGCCCGGCTGATAACTTCGGTATTGGCTAAACTCCATTCCTGCGCCTTTGATCGTGCTTTTATTTACGCCGCTCATAAAACCGTCAACCACTGTTTTGGCAGCGAGTTGTAGGCTTTTGATGGCGATGACGGTTTTTGGATCGAGGAGCGAAGACATGTTGAATATTTAAAAAGGTCAGAACTGTCGTTTGTTCCTTGGATTTTGCCTGGTATCAAAAATGGTTAGTAATTGAATTTGATCTTCAACAATCCTATAGAGAATCAAGTTATGTTTGGTCAAAACTGCTTGCCGTAGTCCACTTTTTGGAATCTCTTTAAATAGCTGTGGATTTAATTCAATTTGCTTAATTAAATCGTTTGTATAACGAACAAAATTTTGTACTTCTTTTTGTGACCAATCTTTTTCTAAGTAATCAATAATTTCACGATAACGCTGCTGAGCATGAGAAAGCCAGACGATTTGATAAACCATTAAAGATATTTTTGGTATTCTTTCATTACCTCATTATGCGATTTCCCCAAACCCTTATCAGCTTCAATAATTGATTCTTCCACCTCATTTTTAATATAATCCGGCAAATTATCCCAGTTGTATTCCTGCTCAATTTGTAAAATGGAATAAACCATCCGAAGCACTTTTTCATCAACCTGATCCAAAGATTGGATGATATTTTGTTTTAATTGTTCCGTTTCAGACATCACTTTTAAGATTATCGTTTAACAAATTTAACTTTTTTTAAGTCGATAAAAACAGTATCAAGCCAGCACTTTTGGCCGTTCTATCGCTTTAATCAATTCTTCTGTTACTTTATCCGAACTTACATTTTCGGCATCCGCTTTAAAATTCATTAAAATGCGGTGGCGCAAAACCGGGTAAGCCATATTGTGGATATCTTCCATCAAAACCGAATATCTGCCTTTAAATAAAGCACGGGCTTTGGCGGTAAGAATTAAAGCTTGTCCGGCGCGCGGACCAGCTCCCCAGCGCACCCATTCTTTTACAAAAGGAACGGTTGTGGTATCCGGCCGTGTGGCGCGGACCAGGCTGCTGACGTAATGCACCAGATCATCATTGATGTTCACATCGCGCACTAAACCTTGCAATTGCCTGATTTCTTCTCCGCCCAAAATGGGGTTAATGGTTACTTTTTTGCTGCCGGTGGTGCTGTTCAATATGCCAAATTCTTCCTGTGCGGTTGGGTAGCCGATTTTGATGTAGAGCAGAAAACGGTCTAATTGCGCTTCGGGAAGCGGATAAGTTCCGGCTTGTTCAATCGGGTTTTGTGTGGCGAGGATGAAAAACGGCCGATCTAAAGGATACGTTTGTCCGCCGTAAGTTACCTCAAATTCCTGCATCGCTTCCAGTAAAGCGGCTTGCGTTTTGGGCGGCGTGCGGTTAATTTCATCCGCCAAAACAATATTGGCAAAAAGCGGCCCTTTGTTAAATTTAAAAAAGCGTTTACCCGTAACGTGGTCTTCTTCCAAAATTTCTGTTCCAACAATATCCGTCGGCATTAAATCCGGCGTAAACTGGATGCGGCGGAAAGACAAATGCAAAGCCTGCGATAACGTACGCACCATCAGCGTTTTAGCAAGTCCGGGCACGCCTTCCAACAAACAATGGCCGCCGGCGAGCAAGGCAACCAGCATTTCGTCTAAAACCTGGTCCTGGCCGATGATGACCTTCTGGATTTCGTTTTTGAGCGATGAAAGTTTGGCAAGCAGGTTTTTTATGGTGATTTCCGTAGTTTCCAAAACGTTTTATAATTACAAGGCGATAAACCTGATTTGTTATCGGAGAAAAATAGAAATAAAAATCCTTCGATTTAGAAAACTATTAAATAGTAGCAGAAACTTTACAAGATTTACATCGATAAAAGAAGCATTGCGTAATATTTGCAATAATTTAGGACGATGAATGCGGCTAAATTTACTTTTACAAGATTGCGTTACACTTCCGGCGATTGGGATACCGATCAGCGGATGCCATCCAACATCCTCAATTCGCTGATAGAATATACCACGGTCCCGGTTAATCCGCAGGAAAAAATTATTGATCTGGGCAGCAATGAAATTTTTGAATCACCTTTTTGCTATCTCAGCGGCCATAAACTGGTGCAGTTTAACTCCGCAGAAAGAACCAACTTTAAGAAATATTTGCAAAATGGCGGTTTTGTTTTTGTAGATGATTGCAACCATGATATCGACGGGCTTTTTGCACGTTCTTTTGAAGCACAAATGGCTGCTTTGTTTGGCGCACATGCTTTAAAAAAAATCCCGGCAAACCATCCTATTTATTCTTCTTTTTTTAAGTTTGAAAAAGGTCCTCCAAATACCGCTTTTGAACTAAACGGTTGGGGCGATGACTTGATCCACGATTACCTGAAAGCCATTGAAATAAATGGCCGGATTGCAGTTTTGTACAGCAATAAAGATTATGGCTGCGAGTGGGATTACGATTTTCGGAACAAGCGTTTTTTGGCAGAAGACAATACGAAGTTTGGGGTAAATATTGTGTTGTATGCAATGGGCGCGTAGGGGAATTCAGGAATCGCCTCAAAATTGTATGCTTCTTTTATCGGGTAAAATTCTAAATTTATAGAATGAAAGCCGTTGAGGTATTTGCATTACCAGAATACAAATTGCAAGTTCGTTTTGAGGATGAAGTTACAGGAATTATCAACTTAAAACCCTTAGTACAAAAAGGAATTTTTACAGCATTGCAAAATGAAAAGCTTTTTGCAGAAGTGAAATTTAACCATTCTGCTGTTTTTTGGAGTGATGAACTGGAAATTGACTTGTTGAATGTTTATTTAAATTTATTGAGTAAAACCGATCTTTAATCTCCTAATAAGAAGCATATCTGGCTGTTCCTTTCTCTTCTTCAGCTAACATTTCATCCATCATGAATTTATATTCATCATTCAGCTCGTAATGTTTTAGTTGATTGATTAACGATTGATATTCTTCCAACGAAAGCACAACTGCTATCTTTTCGCCTTTTTCACACACAATAAATTGAGTTGCCATACAGCTACATTTTAAAAATATTTCCCATGCCTTCGTGTCTTAAATATGACAGAGATCGGCACAAGCCATCTAAACCTGGAAATAACACTTCAGAAGTTATGTTCATTGCTCTTAGATATTTTACAATTTCTAAGTTTAATTCCTGGGAATATTGATCTTTAAAATTGTAATGTCAGTCTGCGCAAATTTTGCCTTTTCTGCATAAGTTACTAAATCACCAAAAGATATATAGTTAGGTCCATTTTTATAATAGCTTTTAAGAAGTTCAGTAAAAGATACTGAAATATTAGCTGGTATAAGAAATCCACCTTGCTGCCTTGATATTCTTTCGTTTACAATACTTGGAGTAATATAAAATATCGATGGTTCATTCAATGCAATTTGCATCTCAAAATTTAATATTTCGTTCGCTTGTCGTAGCATTTCTTTTTAATCACCTCATGACTTACCATTTTTGCGTTAGTTTCAAGAAAATATTTTTCTATTACAGGCATTGTAATTATATGCTCATTGATAGCCCATATCGATGAATTATCGAATACTGTTTCTGCTAATGCAAAATAGATAGCAATGAAAATTGATTTAGTAATGTCGATTAATCTTGTGGGTGCACCGTAGTGTTGCATTATAGTTAGCCATTCTACTAACTCATCCTTTTTAGGCACAGACATAGAATATAATGGATATTTCCACATAAATTCTTTTAAAAGGGTTTTTTCTTCAATAAAAGATAACATATTATCAGTATTATTTGGATAGAACTTATTGATAGAACGTTCTAAAGAGCTCTTTAGCTCCCAATTACTATTACCCTGACCTCTGTAGATAAACTTGTCCATAAACCTTTGTGGAAGTTTAAAAATGTCGTTCCAGGTTGTAAGAGTAGTTTCAATAAAAATCTTTTCTTCCATATTTATCTATTTTACAATCTAAATTCCTGCTGGTCAGAATCGACGATCCCATCCTACAAGTTAAGGATTTTCAATCCTACAACAAAAAAACACATACTTCTTTTATCACCCAAAAACCCTCGTTGCGCGTAGAATGTTTATTTTTGTATCACTCTACCAAAAAGCATGAACGCCGAAACCATCAAAGCCTTGCCGGGCCGCTACTGTAATTCTTTAACTGAATATTCGCGCTGGCTGACCCGCGAAGTTACGATTGGCGATGTGCCAATGGGCGGAACAAATCCGATCCGCATCCAAAGCATGACCACTACGGATACGATGAATACGGCCGGAACAGTGGCGCAATCGATTCGGATGGTAGATGCCGGTTGCGAATATGTGCGCATTACCGCGCCAAGCGTAAAAGAAGCGCAAAACCTGGCAGAGATCAAAAAACAGCTTCGTGCAAAAGGTTATAACGTGCCGTTGGTGGCTGATATCCATTTCACCCCAAACGCTGCTGAAGTGGCGGCGCGGATTGTAGAAAAAGTACGCATCAACCCCGGAAATTATGCCGATAAAAAACGCTTCGACGAACTGGTTTATACGCAAGCAGAATATCAAAATGAGCTGGAACGCATCTTTAAAAAGTTTACGCCTTTAGTCAATATTTGTAAAGAATACGGCACGGCAATGCGTATCGGCACCAACCATGGTTCGCTTTCCGACCGGATTATGAGCCAGTATGGCGATACGCCGCGCGGCATGGTAGAATCCGCGATGGAGTTTATCCGCATGTGCGAAAGCCTGAATTATTATAATCTGGTGATCTCTATGAAATCCAGCAACCCACAGGTAATGGTGCAGGCTTACCGGATGCTGGTGGAAACGATGGTTGCCGAAAACATGAATTATCCGCTGCACCTGGGCGTAACTGAAGCTGGCGACGGCGAAGACGGCCGCATCAAATCCGCTGTTGGTATCGGTACTTTGCTAGAAGATGGTTTGGGCGATACTGTCCGCGTCTCCCTCACCGAAGAACCGGAAGCGGAAGCACCGGTTGCAATTGCGTTGGTGGAAAGGTACGCTTTAAGGGGAAAGGCAGAAAGGCAAAAGGCAAAAGGCAAAATCGCCGATAGAGTTCACCTTTCACCTTTCACCTTTCATCCCTTAACCTTTTCTCATTCGCCCTACGAATACCAACGCCGCCAAACCTACGAAGCCAACGCCTTTATCGGCGGTTCGATGGTGCCGCGCGTGGTGCTTGATTTATCAGCCAAAAACTTAAAAGACACTTCCATTCTGGCCGATGCCGGTTATTTGTATTCGCCTTTATTGGATAAATACAACATGGCAGATCAGTCGGTGGATTTTGTTTATCTCGCTGATGCGCTGCCTTCTTTTGCTTTCCCCGGAAACCTGAAACAACTTTACAATTACAAAACCTGGCGTTTTCTGACTGATAAAAAGAACTGTCATCCGGTTTTTGGTTTGGAGGAATACAATGCTTCTGCAGAAAAAGATGAAGCATTAAATTTAGTCAAAATCAAAAACAGTGATCTGCAAACAGAAGCGTTTAAACAGCTAACTTTCGATGCAACCTTAATTTTTGTGTTGGAAACTGAAGTGGCACATGGTATGGCCGATCAGCGCGAATGCTTCTTTTACCTGCAAAAAAATGGTATTGATGTGCCGGTGATTGTGAAGAGAAGTTACCTTTTTCAGTTGCCAGTTGCCAGTGGCGGGTTGTCGGTTTCTGGTTGTGAGCCTAAAGCAATCAGCATTCAGCAATCAGCGCAAAATCAAAACCCAGGACTGGAAACACGCAACTTCCAACCTGCAACTGTTCAGCCAGAACTCACAACAGACAACTCACAACAGACAACTGAATTACAGCTCTACGCCGCCACTGATCTCGGCGCTTTGTTAGTTGATGGTTTTGGGGATGGCATTTGGATTGATGCGCCGGAAATCCCTTCCAAAACAATCACTTCCACGGCTTTTGGTATTTTGCAGGCCACGCGTTCGCGGATCTCCAAGACCGAATATATTTCCTGCCCAAGCTGCGGCCGAACGCTTTTTGATCTGCAAGTTACCACTCAAATGATCCGCAGCCGGACTTCTCATCTTAAAGGTTTAAAAATAGGCATCATGGGATGCATCGTAAACGGTCCGGGTGAAATGGCCGATGCAGATTATGGTTACGTTGGTGCCGGCCCGGATAAAATTACCCTTTATCGCGGCAAAGAAGTGGTGAAGAAAAACGTTTCTTCGGCTTTGGCTTTGGATGAATTGATCGGGATTATTAAAATGGATGGAAACTGGTTGGAGCCGGACTTGGTTTAATTTTTTATGATTCTCCATAATTTTTTTGGTGAAACTGAAGGGCAAAAGCAATCGAACTGCAACAGCTTCCCCGTTTTTTGTGCCGGGCTTCCATTTCGGGCTATTTTGGAAGGCTTTAATTGCTTCTGCATCTGTAGTAGTATTTGCACTTTTCATGATAGTTATGTTGATGATATTTCCATATTTATCAACAACAAAAGAAGCAATACCGTTAGCATCTGCGTTTGCAGATGATGGCACGTTTTTTCTGATATAAGCTGCAAAAGCCTTTTCTCCCGCAGGAAATGATGGAATAGCATCAACCTCATTAAAAGCATAAACTTTTTGAGTTAGAGTCGGAATATAATAACTGACTACAAGAACTTCACCCATGACACCTGGATTAGCTAATTTTATGGAATCTACTCCTTTTGCCAATAAAGGCTGTTGTGCCGATGCTTCTTTTATCCCTATAAAAACAGCAACAAACATGGTAGCAGCAGAAAGCCAGTGTTTCCAAACCGGTTTTGGCAGAGGAGAATCTAATTGCGATTGTTGAAACCTACCGCAAACTTTAGTTGTGCTGTTCATTAGGTAAGCAGCAATTTCATCAGGTGTTTTATCGGTAAAATCAACAACTTTTTTCTGGCAATCGTTGCAAAAACGGCCACCTTCAACCGGTTGCATATCTTCCCAATTGCGGTTGCAGGTAAAATTTAAACGGACTATAGGTTGATTTTCCATCATAGTTGATTTTTAAAAGTTTATCGGCATCGTATAAGCTACCTTAACTACTTTTCCTAGTTGTGTAGAAGGTTGCCATTTTGGGCTTGTCTTTAACACTCTAATTGCTTCTGCGTCAGCTTCTTTGTTCAATCCCCGTAACACTTTGATATTAGTTAAAGAACCGTCTTTTTCTATGATAAAAGAAGCAACAACACGTCCGGAAACATTTTTAGGCTTTTGCAGATTTTGATTCAAGTAAGTTTCTAAGGCTTTTTCTCCTCCCGGAAAATGCGGTAAAACCTCAACCGCACCAAAAAAATAAGACTCATTGCCTTTACGCGGCAACCTGCCCTCTATCACATCCTTTTGGCCTTTATCTTCCTGATGCAAACTGTCGGCTTTTGTGTTTTTAAGTGATGTTTGCGCCGATGCTTCTTTTATCCCTATAAAAACAGCAACAAACATGGTAGCGGCCGAAAGCCATCGTTTCCAAACAGGTTTTAGCATTGTAGGAGCCAACTGTGTGTTTTGGAAACGACCGCAAACCTGAGTTGCAGAGCTTATCAAATAAGCAGCAATTTCATCATTGGTTTTGTAGGTAAAATCAATAACCTTTTTCTGGCAATCACAACAAAAACGGCCGCCTTTTATGGGTTGCATATTTTCCCAGTTGCGGTTGCAGCTAAAGTTTAAACGGACGATTGGTTGCTGATTTTCCATAACTATATTTACAAACTTGCTTCCTCAAAAACTTCCTCTAAATCCAAAATAAAACCCGGCAAAATGGGCGTAGTCACTTCATCGCCCAAAGTCAAAACTCGGGACGGAACATACTTTCCAAGTTCATTTAAAGTATATCTTAAAAATGATTTTTCAAATGGCCAGATAATCCAATATTCTAAAATACCGGCTTCTTCATAAATTTCATATTTGTTACGCAATTCCTTTTTATTGTTTCCGGGAGAAAGGATTTCCACCACAATATCCGGCGCACCAACACAACCGCGGTCGTCCAGCTTTGTCAAATCACAAATCACACAAATATCAGGTTGGAAAACGGTTGTAACCGTTTCATCAGCAGCATTTTTTTGGGAAAGGCGGACATCAAAAGGCGCAAAATAAATGTGAGATGGCTTTCCTTTTAAATAACTTGCAATCTTGTAAAAAATAGTTCCGCTTAATTTTTGGTGCAATCTGTTTGGATTTTCAATTTCAAATAATTTACCTTTCAATAATTCAACCCGGTCATCAAAAGTCCATTGCAGGTAATCGGCATAAGTGTAGGTTTTATCAAAATCAAGATCGCTTAATTGCATAAATTAACTTAAGTATTTAATGTAATGATTGAAATATTATTATCAATACTTCTTTTACAATACAATTTCTTTCAATAAATCTAATAGCTCAGCATTGGTAATATTTTCTTTTTCACTTTTATCATAAATAGTAAGCAGGTAAACAGTCGTTTCTAAAATTTTTACACAAATAATCAATCTTGCACCGCCAGATTTACCTTTGTTTTTAGAAGCAATAGCCAAGCGTACTTTATAGCAATTATTACCAATAAAAGTGCCTTGTTCGGGTTGCTGCTCTAAATTATCAACAAGGTTTGCAAATTCTGATTTAAGAGATGGATACTTCTTGGTAAGTTTCTTAATATCACGTTTAAATTTAGGAATAGCAATAATTTCATAATTCATTTATCAGCTCTCTTGCAGGCGTTCCTTTTAACTTGCCTTCCTTAATCAACCGCATTTCTTCTACCGCTTCTTTAATGCCTTCCAGCACTTCTGCCTTATAATCAGTAAGCGGTTTGGTTTTAACGAATGACAAATTTTTAAGCAGTTCCATTACAAAAGGAACTTTGCTGTCTTGTATGTCCAACAATACTTTCATGCTAAATTTTAATAAAGATTTACAATATAATTTTTCTGATCATTCAAAAATACACAAAAAACAAACAGCATTTTTTCAATCAATTTTAGTAAGCATACTTCTTTTACCACCTAAAAATCAGTAAGAAAAATATTTTGGGCGTGCCCCTGCGGGTCGGGCTTTCCACTGCAATCCCTCACGCGGCAAAGCGCCTACTTAAAAGGTTCGTTACCGCTTCATTTCGATTTCCTAAAACAGCAAATTGGTTTATGTAGTTTATCCTAAAACATTTATTCATCTTTCATAAAAATATCATGGCAAAAACAGTAGCAGATCAACTGGTAGAAATGCTTTCCGAAGCTGGCGTTAAACGCATATACGCCGTAACCGGTGATAGTTTAAACAACGTAAACAATGCCGTGCGCAACAGCGGCAAAATCCAGTGGATCCACGTCCGACACGAAGAAGTTGGTGCCTACGCCGCCGGTGCAGAAGCACAACTGACAGACGAACTGGCTTGTTGCGCCGGCAGCAGTGGCCCCGGCCACGTGCATTTAATCAATGGTTTGTACGATGCGCACCGTTCTGCCGCGCCGGTAATTGCCATTGCTTCCACCGTAATGTCGCAGGAATTCGGAACGGAATATTTTCAGGAAACCAACACCATCAAACTGTTTGACGATTGCAGCCATTACAACCAACTGGCCGTTACGCCGCAGCAATTACCACGTATGTTGCAAGCCGGAATCCAGCATTCACTTCATCGAAAAGGCGTTTCGGTAATTGGTTTGCCAGGAGATCTGACTGCAAAAGATGCCGAAGAAAGCGAAACCGCCATGCACTTTTACCGGCCAGAACCTTTAACCCGTCCGTCTGATAAAGAGTTGCAGGATTTGGCTGCACTGATTAATGCGCATGATAAGATCACCATTTTCTGCGGGATTGGTGTTGCCGAAGCGCATGATGAAGTGGTAGAACTGGCTGAAAAAATTAAAGCAACCGTTGGTTATTCTTTCCGCGGAAAAATGGCGATTCAGCATGATAACCCTTACGAAGTTGGCATGACGGGTTTGTTAGGTTTGCCTTCCGCTTATCACAGTATGCACGAAGCAGAACTGGTGATCCTTCTCGGTACTGATTTTCCGTACGTCAACTTTATGCCGACGAAAAACAAGATCGTGCAGATCGACCTGAAACCCGAGCGTTTGGGCCGCCGCGCCAAATTAACAATGGGTTTATGCGGCGATATCAAACACACACTGCAAACGCTGATGCCTCTTTTATCAACTAAAAATGACGATAGCTTCCTGAAAACGCAGTTGGAATTTTATGATAAAGTAAAAGAAAGGATGCAAACTTACGTGGATGATCATGGCGAAAAAGATGCTATCCACCCGGAATATCTGGCTGCAACGATTGATAAGTTGGCCGATCAGGATGCAATTTTTACGATGGATACCGGCATGTGCTGCGTTTGGGGCGCACGATACATAAAATCTACCGGTAAAAGAAGCATGATCGGTTCGTTCAATCATGGTTCTATGGCCAACGCCATGCCGCAGGCCATTGGTGCAGCTTTGGCTTTTCCAAATCGTCAGGTTGTTGCTTTTTGCGGCGATGGCGGATTATCAATGCTTTTGGGCGATCTGGCTACGATTGTCCAGTATAAACTTCCCATCAAGCTCATCGTTTTCAATAACAAATCGTTAGGGATGGTGAAGTTGGAAATGGAAGTCGCTGGCCTGCCCGACTGGCAAACGGATATGGTAAACCCTGATTTTGGTGCTGTGGCCGCTGCTTTCGGCATCAAAGGCATCAACGTGAGCGATCCTGAAAACGTGGAGCAAGCCATTCAGCAGGCTTTTGCTACGGAAGGGCCGGTTTTGGTAAATGTAATGACTGATCCAAACGCTTTGGCCATGCCGCCCGAAGTTGAATTTAAACAGGTAAAAGGCATGGCACTCTCCATGAGTAAAATGATTTTAAACGGCAATATGAGTGAGGTTTTGGATACCGTAAAAGCTAATTATAAGCATATTAAGGATTTGATATAATTGTTGCATTGATATTGAAAAAATGCACATTGGAATAATATTGGATGTGCATTTTTAATTAGAAAAGTAAGTAGGAGTTAAATATTTGTTAAACCTTAAAATCAAGCTATATATTTGTTAAATTTGATTTATAGACTTAAAATTATAATGAAAACACTACTTATAATTTTCTTTGTTTTGATTACACTAAAAGGCTTTTCCCAGGAATATATCAATCCTAAAAAAACGGACAATGCAAAGTATTCTGCCAAAGATTCTATTGTAACAGATAAAATAAATGATATGCTGAGTTTATACGGCAATGTTAGTTTCCAAGTCGATCAGCTTAGTCTCCAGGCAGATAAAGTAGTTTTTGACCGAAAAAACCACCAGGTTCTGGTAACAGGTTTAAAAAGCTATACTTTTCCTTACAAAGTTCGGATTGATAAAGGATCAAAAAAGGGAATTTTAAAGTATAAATTGGGTGACGATACTATTTTTATCGAGTAAATAATATGCAAGTTCAAGTTGATATAAACTTTGATCAATTGGTAGAAATAGCTAAAAAGCTGCCTGATACACAGTGGAACAAATTAAAAGAAGAAGTTGAAAAAGAAGTTCCAGCTCAGAATGAACCTGATCCTGATTTTCTAAAGCTACTTTTATCCGGTCCAACTTTTAGTGAAGAGCAATTGGCAGAAATTGCTGAAACCCGTAAAGCAATCAATCAGTGGCGGACAAAATAGTAATGGTAAATACATTGTTATACTTATTCGGATTTTTTAAAATAACATCAACTTAAAATCCGATAATCTATATAATAAATTTTATAAATTGTAGCGATGTTCATGGTTTTGTCGTATTGAGTATAAGTTGATAAACGATAAATCAATAAGTAAAATAAAAAACAGTTTTAGAAAACCACTAATGAAGAATCTTTTGATTGCTGCTATTCCCTTTTGTCTATTATTTTTTGCTTGTAAAAAGTCAGATTCATCAAAAGTATTGCAGGAAGATAAAGGTTGTATTTATCAAGTAACAGTGCCGGTAAGTACGCATACAATTAGTAATGCTGATATACCAATTGTAAATAGTCTTTTTTTAAACAATAATATTGATAATCGTAATTTTAGATACTATCAATATATGCAAGATTCCTTACAAACCCAATATCCGCCATATATAAAAGTTGATTATAAAACTGTAAGAGTAGATCAATATATAAATGGATTAAGGATTTTTAACAATGATTTGGTGTTTAATTTCAAAAACAATGTTTTATATCATACAAGTGGTACAATAATAACTGTAACCAAATTAAATACAATTACACATTTAACGTTCGGGCAATTGCGAAAGTTATTTATCAATAACATAGAGCAGTTTGACCACAAAAGCAATCAATATAAAGACAGTTGTTTATATGCAGAATTTGGATACTATAATTTAAATTCAGGTACTGGTTACTCAACAGAAAATTTGATTAAAGCTTGGAAAGTTACTCCAAAAAGTAACCCTGCTTTACTTGTATATCCGGTTGCATATTACAAAGACGAATCGGGCGAATTGATTTATTATGATAACGGAATTAGGACTTTCAAATAGGACTAATTAATAATCGGCCGCATTTAAAGAGCTTACTATAAAATTCCCTCTCCCAGAAACCCAACACAAACCTCGCAAACTTGTTCCAAGCTTGGAGGTAAAGCATTTTCCAAATATGGATGCGTTGAGTTGAAGGTATGGTTGGCACCGGGCGCAACAACCAGGTCAGATTTTGGCTGTTTCCGATTGAGTTGCAGTGCATGGCTGATGTTTACCGTTGGGTCCTGATCGCCATGAATGATGAGCCAGGGTTGCGTAACCTCCGCAGCAGCTGATAGAATATTTAACCGTTTTGCATTCTGTTCCAAATCATCCGGCAAAGTTGCTTTTACCGGCATTTGCTGGTTGGTACGGGAGTTTGGAAAATTCATGACGCCGCTCAACTTCCATTGCGCTTCTGCTTCTTTCGGCCACAAATTATGAAAATCTGCCACGGAAGCCCAGGTAATGAGTTTTGCAACACGCTCATCTTCAGCAGTTTTAATGATGCTGATGCCGCCGCCCATGCTGTGTCCAATCAGCGATACTGTTTTTACCGGTATAAAATCGGTGTTGTCAGTAGCAAAATCAATTACAGATTTCAAATCTTCCAGTTCAATAGAAAAAGTATTGTTGCTAAATGCTTCCAGATCAACAAAATCCAGCGGTTGCTCTGGCGTGGTGCCATTGTGTGAAAAGTTGAATTTGAGGAAACGAAAACCGTTTTCTGCAAAATATTGCGCCACCAGATTGTGCGTTCCCCAATCTTTAAAGCCTTTGAAACCATGTGCAAAAATGACTAACGGTGCTTCCAGATTGCGGATATCAAAAGTGAGATCGGCCAGCATATTTTTGCCTGACGTGCCGGGGATCAGGAAGGTTTCTTGTCGGATAAATTCGTTCATGCGGATACTGTTTTTATCGGGTAAAAATTGGTGTGTTGTTGTCATTCTTCAGCATGTTGTCATCCCGACCGCAGGGAGAGATATTCTTTCAAATAGAATTACCAAACTTATCGCTTTAATGAAGATTTCTCCCCCGCGGTCAAAATGACAACAGCACCATTATCGCTTTGATGAAGATTTCTCCCTTCGGATCGAAATGACAAAAAAAGCAATGCTTCTTTTATCAACCCAAAATTCAATTCAAAACAAAAAAAGCAATGCTTCTTTTATCAACCTAAAATTTAATTCAAAATTAATCTTTCCGGTGCCAGTAAGCCCAGGCAATCAACACCAATTGTAGCGGCAATCTGATCCAGGCTACGGTTTTGCTCACCATAAAACTACCCAATTTAAAAGGCGCAATTTGGATCATGTAAATGTGCACTGTTGTAAAAACGATCAGCATCAAAATGATACCGTAAACGGCGTATTTTCGGCTTGGTTTAAAGATCAGCATCAACCCAAAAAGCACTTCAAAACAACCGGCCAAAACATTTAAAAGCTTTGGGGCCGGAAAATAAGGCGGAATCAGGCTGACGTATGCCGCCGGACTGCGGAAATGATTGCTTCCGGCAGCGAGGTACAACAGGATGAGCAAGGTTAAACTGATTTTTTTGATTGTTGGCATATTTTAGCTTATTCTTTTGCAGTAAAAGTGCGATCAAGGGTTTGTAAATATCCGTTTTTGGCTTCAATTTAAACTCATTATAAATAAAAGTGTTTGACAAAGTGCTGACAGTTCAGCTACGCGCTGTGATTACTTTTGTCAGTCTTATAGAATCAGCGGCCTTGAAATACTTAAAAGTAATTGCCTTTACACATAAACAGATTGAACTGAAAGAACTGGGAAAACTGGTAATCTGTCAGGAAAATTTGGCTGAGAAGCTACAAGAAGCTAAAACGCATTTTCAAATCCCGGAGATATTTTACCTGGCTACTTGCAACCGCGTAGAATTTGTGATGGCGACTGCGCAGGAAATTAATAAAGATTTTGCCCGAAAGTTTATCAGTTTTATGGAAATCGGCTTGTGTCCGCATTTTCTCGAAACGTTTATCCAAGGCGCATCTATTTACGAAGAAAAAGAAGCTTTAAACCATTTGCTGCGCACTTCCTGTTCGATGGAGAGTTTGGTTGTGGGCGAAAAGGAAATTCTGGCACAGATACGCAAAGCTTACGAATGCTGCCGTGCGGCCAACCTGACAGGTGATTATCTGCGCATGGTGATGAACCGCGTGGTTAAAGCTGCCAAAGAAGTTTATACGGATACCAATATTTCCCGCAATCCAATTTCGGTGGTTTCTCTGGCTTACCGCAAGCTGCGCGAACTGGCATTAACGCCAAATTCACGCATTTTGATTATCGGTGCCGGCGAAACCAACAAGAACATTTCCAAATATCTGCAAAAACACAAATATTCTAACTTTGCTGTTTTTAACCGTACAAAATCCAAAGCCGAAGAGTTGGCTGCTGAGCTGAAAGGCAAAGCTTATGATTTGGCTGACCTGGCAAATTATCATCATGGTTTTGATGTGATCATCACTTGCACATCTTCCGTTGAGCCAATTATCACGACCGAAATTTACAACACGTTATTAAACGGAGAAACAGGCCGCAAAACAATTGTTGATCTGGCTCTGCCGAACGATACTGCTGCTGAAGTGGTTGAAAATTTTCCGATTAATTATATTGAAGTACATACGCTGAACGAACTTTCCAAAAGTAATTTGCAGGAGCGTTACCAGGAATTGATCCACGCCGAAAAAATTATTGAGCAAAATATTAACGAATTTATTCCGGTTTTGAAGCAACGCCGCATTGAACTGGCCATGCGCGAAGTACCGGAAAAGATCAAGGAAATCCGCAAACGGGCTGTTGATTCTGTTTTTGCTGAAGAGATCCAGTTGATGGATGTGCAATCCCGTGAAGTTTTGGAAAAGATCATCAACTACATGGAAAAAAAATACATTAGCGTGCCGATGATGATGGCCAAAGAAATCATGTCCAGCGATAATTAAATTTTCCTGATTTCTGCTGATGCTTCTTTTATCGTCAGAAAAATCCCATTTCTAATTTTTTATCCGGCTAAGTTTTCTTAAAAACATAACTTTGTGCTTTACTCAAAAAGCAAAACCTTGAACAGAAAAATTACAATCGGAACGCGCGGAAGCGATCTGGCTTTGTGGCAGGCCAATTTTGTGAAAGACCGTTTGGCGGAAATAAATGTTCTGGCAGAGCTTAAAATCATCAAAACCCAGGGCGATCGGATGTTGAACCTGAGCTTTGATAAATTGGAAGGCAAAGGGTTTTTCACCAAAGAACTGGAAGAAGAATTGCTGGCCGGAACGATTGACCTGGCCGTACATTCGCACAAAGATCTGCCAACTGAAAACCCGCCCGGACTGATTGTAGCTGCTGTTTCGGAGCGCGAAGACCCCTCAGAATTATTGCTGATGCTGAAAGATGTGGTGGATGTAAAACAAAAATTTTCTGTCAAGTTTGGCGGTTTGGTGGGCACATCTTCCAATCGGCGTAAAGCACAGTTGCTGGCCGTTCGGCCCGACTTGGAGATTGCAGAGTTGCGCGGCAATGTGCCAACGCGGATCAACAAATTACGAAGCGAAGAATACGATGCCATCATGCTGGCCAAAGCGGGCGTAAGCCGTTTGGGTTTGGATTTGAGCGAATTTTATGTAGAAGATATTGGCCCGACGGAGTTTATCCCGGCACCGGCACAAGGTGTTTTGGCGATACAAATCCGGGAAAATGACCAGGAATTATTTGATGTTTTACAAACTTTAAACCACCCAGATGTAGCAGAAGAACTTGCTGTGGAACGGAAAGTACTGCGCTTATTTGGTGGCGGCTGCCATTTGCCTTTGGGTTGCTACTGCCGAAAGGAAGACGGCGAGTTCCAGGTTTTTACTTCTAAAGCTAATGATGATGAAAAAGTGCCCGACCGCTATTTTATACAGGTAAAAACAGCATCAGGATTGGCGGAAAAAATTGTTGCCAAGTTTGATCCGGCGAGAAAGTTTCCGGCTAATGTATTTATTTCGAGGGATTTATCTACCCAAAGTTACTTTCGGAAAGCAGTAGAAAAAAATGGTATTGCGATAGAAGCCCGTTCGCTGATCCGCACAGTTCCGGTCATTACTAAACTGGACCCGTATATTTTGCGCAATGTTGACTGGATATTTTTCACCAGTAAAAACGGTGTTGAATATTTTTTTAACCTGCAGCCACAACTTCCCAAAAAAGTAAAATTTGGGGTGATGGGTTCGGGTTCAGAAAATGCTTTGCGTTTGCTGGGTTACCGGGCAGATTATGTTGGCGAAAGTGGCGACAGTGCCGAAGTTGGTGCCGAATTTGCGAAACTGGCCAACGGCTCTACCATTTTGTTTCCGGCTGCAGAAGATCCGATGCGGAGTATCCATCAGTCGCTTTCCGCAGAAACCAAAAAAATTGATTTGCCGGTTTATGAAACCGTGATGGAGGAAAACACGGAAGCGTCTGCGGCCGAAGTGCTGATCTTTACAAGTCCGTCCAATGTGGAAGCTTATTTTGCAGATAATTTGCTGGATGTTGGCCAGCAGGTGATCGCGATTGGAAAATCTACCGGAAAAAAACTGGAAGAAATTGGCGTGAAATATACACTGCCTTTTTCGCCTGATGAGATTGGTTTGGCAGAAGCCGTTTTTGGACTCAGCTATTAGCAGTCAGCTATCAGCTTTCAGTCCGGGCATTTCATCAACATACTACTAAAAAAATATAGATAAAAACAGCATTCAGCTGATTGCTGATTGCTCATAGCTAAAAGCTCATGATGCTCCAAAGACCAAGAAGAAACCGGAAATCTGAAGTGATCCGGCAGATGGTGCAGGAAACGGTTTTGCAACCGGCCAACCTGATTTTTCCGCTGTTTATTGTGGATGGAAATGCGCAGCAAACGGAAGTAAATTCGATGCCGGGCATTTTTCGGTATTCCATCGATAATTTATTGCGCGAGGTGGAAAGCTGCATGAAGCTGGGTTTGAAGGCTTTCGACCTTTTCCCAAATATTGAAGAATCCCTGAAAAATAAATATGCCACCGAAAGTTATCGCGAAAACAGTTTGTATTTAAGGGCGATAAAAGAAGTAAAGCAAGATTTTCCGGAAGCTTGTGTGGTTACGGATGTAGCGATGGATCCGTATAGTTCTGACGGGCACGACGGCATTGTAGAAAACGGCGAAATCCTGAACGATGCAACGCTGGAGGTTTTGGGCAAAATGGCTTTGGCCCATGCGCAGGCCGGTGCGGATATTATTGCGCCTTCGGATATGATGGACGGCCGCGTAGGTTATATCCGTAAAGTTCTGGATGACAATAAGTTTACCAGCGTTTCTATCATGTCTTACGCGGCTAAATATGCCAGTGCTTTTTATGGCCCGTTCCGTGATGCTTTAAATTCTGCCCCAAAACATGGCGATAAAAAAAGCTACCAGATGAACCCGGCCAACCAGCGTGAAGCTTTGATTGAAGCGCGGATGGATGAGGAAGAAGGTGCCGATTTCTTGATGGTGAAGCCCGCGTTGCCTTATTTGGATATCATCAAATTGTTGTATGAAAATACTGAATTGCCGATTGCGGCCTACAATGTAAGCGGAGAATATGCCATGATAAAAGCAGCAGTGCAAAAAGGCTGGCTAAATGAAGAAAGATCTATCATGGAAGTTTTATTAGGCATCCGGCGGGCAGGTGCAACTGCAATTTTAACTTATCACGCGAAGGAAGTTTTAGAAAAAGGGTGGTTGTAGGAGGCTTTCGGCTGTCAGCAATCAGCTGTCAGCAATGAAGTTAGATAAATAGAAATACTAAAAATGGAATTAGTAAAAAGTATAGAAACAACCGAAGAAGAACTGGCTACACATCCAGCCAGCAAGCCGGATATTAGTCGTGCAAAATCTGCGGTTTTGTATGAGAAAGCCAAAACCTATTTTCCGGGTGGCGTAAATTCGCCGGTCCGGGCGTTTAAATCGGTTTATGGTACGCCGTTGTTTATTGCAAAAGGCGATGGCTGCCACATTTGGGATGCGGATGGAAATGAATTTATTGATTTCTGCTGTTCCTGGGGGCCGCTGATTTTGGGTCATAACAACCCGCAAGTGCGCGAAAAAGTGATCGAAACTATGCAGAACGGCATGTCTTTCGGTGCGCCAACAGCTTTAGAAAACGAGTTGGCGGAATTGATTTTAAGCAACAATCAATATATCGAAAAGCTGCGTTTTGTAAGTTCGGGTACAGAAGCTGTCATGTCGGCTATTCGGTTGGCTCGCGGCTATACCAAGCGTGATAAAATCCTAAAATTTGAAGGCTGTTATCATGGACACGTAGATTCTTTGTTGGTAAAAGCAGGTTCGGGTTTGGTTACTTTTGGCGAAACCTCGTCTGCCGGCGTGCCCAAATCTTTTGCAGATGAAACGATTGTGGTACCATTAAATGATCCGGAAGCTTTAAAATTGGCTTTTGATGAGTTTAAAGATCAAATTGCTGCGGTAATTATCGAGCCTGTTCCGGCCAACAATGGGTTGCTTTTGCAGGATAAAGAATTTTTGCAGGAACTTCGTGAAATTTGTACGATAACGGGCGCCTTACTAATTTTTGATGAAGTAATTTCCGGTTTTCGTTTAGGCTTTGAAGGTGCGGCCGGTTTCTACAAAATCCAGCCGGATATCATCACTTACGGCAAAATTATTGGCGGTGGTTTGCCGGTTGGTGCTTATGGTTCATCCGCAGAAATTATGGGTAATATTTCTCCGGAAGGCTCTGTTTATCAAGCTGGTACGCTATCCGGAAACCCGGTTGCGATGGCTGCCGGGATTGCACAGTTAAGTGAGCTGGCCAAGCCGGATTTTTATCTCAACCTAAATCAAAAAGCGAAGACTTTTGCAGATGCAATTGAGCAATATTCCGAAGAAAAAAATTACAGAATGAAAGTTTTCCAAATCGGGTCAATCTTTTGGTTTGCTTTTACGGAGCTGGAAAATATCCGTCGTGCAGATGAAATCGACCCAAAAAGTATGGAAAAATTCAAGCTTTTTCATCGCGAATTGCTGAACCGCGGCGTTTACATTGGCCCTTCCGGTTATGAAGTTGGATTTATTTCTTCAGCACACACGGAAAATGATCTGGAAAAAGCAAAATTAGCGATATTTGAAAGTCTGGATTTTGTGTTTCAGAACTAAATAATACAATGCTTCTTTTATCGCCTAAAAATCTGTTTTTTGTTGTTGTCATCCTGAACTTGTTTCAGGATTCCTCAGGATTGCTGTTAAGATACTTTTCACGAGGGATGCCGAAACAAGTGCGGCATGACAGAAAAGAACAGGCTTCTTTTACAGGGTAAAAATTAGGACTAATCAATTTAAAAACGATGCGTAAACCATTTCTGATTTTCTATTTCCTGTTTTTTTACACGCTGGCCGAACTGGTTTGGTGGAGCGTATTGCTGGTTCGTGCCGAGCCAAAACGAATCGGGATGATTTCGGGAGAATTAGCTGTTTTTATCGCTATATTTTCCATTGGTGCTTATTTTCTGCATAAATCCATCAACTCAGAACGGCGGTTACATCAGCAACAAAAAAACTTTTTACTTTCCGTTACGCATGAGTTGAAATCTCCAATGGCCTCGATAAAATTGTATCTGCAAACCATCCAAAAACGTGATTTAGACCGCGGGCAGCAGATGAATTTTATAGGAAAAAGTTTGGTTGATATTGAGCGATTGAACGATTTGGTGGAAAATATGCTGATTGCCTCGCGCATCGATAACAGCTCATACACTTTCCCGAAAGAAAGTTTTAACCTGTCAGAACTGGTTCAAAATATCGTAAGCCGTTTGCAGATTAATAAATGTGATTGTAACCAGCAAATTATTTCAGCACAGGTAGAGCCGAATATTGAGTTGGTGGGCGATAAATTTGCGCTTTCTTCCATGATTAATAACCTGGTGGAAAATGCCATCAAATATTCCGGCCCTTGCGAAGTGGTAGAGGTAAAGCTGAAACGCAAAGAACAATCGGTGCATTTAATGGTTGCAGATCATGGTATCGGTATTTCCGACGTAGAAAAACCACGCATTTTTGATAAATTTTACCGCGTAGGCAACGAAGATACACGCAATACAAAAGGTACTGGCTTGGGTTTGTTTATCGTAAAACACGTGCTGGATAAGCACGAAGCCACCATTAAAGTGCGCGATAATAAACCTTCGGGCAGTATTTTTGAAGTTGTATTTGCCTAACCTAACACACACATTATGAGTAAGAAAAGAATTTTATTGGTTGAAGATGAAGAGCATTTGCTCGAAGCCATCAAACTAAACCTGGAACTGGAAGGCTACAAAGTTTCTACCGCGGTAAACGGTAAAAAAGCTTTGCAAATATTTAAAGAGGAGCGTTTTAACCTGATCGTTTTGGATGTGATGCTGCCCGAAATTGATGGTTTCCAGGTAGCAGAAACGATCCGTTTGGAAAATTCTGAAGTGCCGATTATGTTTTTAACGGCCAAAAATACCAATGAAGACCGTGTAAATGGTTTGAAAAAAGGTGCCGATGATTACCTGACCAAACCTTTCAACCTGGAGGAATTAATCCTCCGTGTAAATAACCTAGTTAAAAGAGGCTTAAAAGGTGATGAACTGAAAGAATTTAACAGCTATAAAATCGGCGATAAAACCATTCATTTTAATTCTTTTGAGTTGATTAATGATGACGGAACTGTTACGCCGCTTACCAAAAAAGAAACGATGCTGCTGAAACTGCTGATTGAACGCCGCAACGAAGCGGTTTCGCGCGAGCAGATTTTGGAAACCGTTTGGAATTACGACGTTTATCCTTCCACCCGGACCATTGATAATTTCATCCTGACTTTCCGTAAATATTTTGAACCTGACCCGAAAAACCCGGTTTTTTTCCATTCCATTCGTGGCGTTGGCTATAAATTTACCGATAATCATTAAGCATGTTTACTAACCGGGCACGCCAACTGGTTATTTTTGTTTTTATTTTGGTGATGCTTTTTAGCATTTATGAACAGGCTTATGAGATTGTTGGTCTGGCGTTGCTCGCTATCGGGATTTTAGTTTGGGGATATTTTAAGGAAGGGACCATAATCCTCGCTGCCAAAGATTTTCATGATAAAAACTACGAAAAAACGGAAGGTTTGCTGCGGCAAATAGACCAGCCAAAATGGTTAAGCCGAAAACGTCGCGGTTATTATGAATACATGATGGGCGGGATTGCTTTGCAGAAACAGGACTTTGAAGCAGCAGAAAATCATTATGAAATAGCTGCACAATTTCCGTTAAAGTCTGTAAATGACCATGTTGCAGCTTTGGTGCATGTGGCGAATATCAACATAAGGCAACATCGGTTTGACAAAGCTGAAGCATATCTCGGCTTGGCCCTCAAACAAAACCAAAACCTGACGAGCAAAATGCGCGACGTGATTACCGAACTCGAAAAAGAAATTAAACAGCGCAAAAAATAGCCGATGCTTCTTTTACCACCCTAAATTTATGATGAACAATTTACTGCTCGATGCAGCTTTTTCTAAACCAACCCCTCGTCCGCCCGTTTGGATGATGCGCCAGGCTGGCCGTTTTATGCCGCAATATTGGGAAATCAAAAACAAATATTCTTTCCTGGAAATGTGTAAAACGCCGGAAATTGCAGCCGATGTAACCATGCTGCCGGTAGATTTGCTGGATATTGATGCGGCGATTCTATTTTCGGATATTTTGGTTACTGCCGAAGCGATGGGCGGCGACCTGAGTTTTACACAAGGCATTGGGCCGCGGTTTGCTAACCCGGTTCGCACGGCTGCGGATGTGGAAAATTTAGAAACCGAAGTTGGCGATAAATTACAATATGTTGCCGATGCGATCAAAGTAATCCAGCAGCGTTTAAACGGTAAAATCCCGCTGATTGGTTTTGCCGGTGCGCCGTTTACGGTGATGAGTTATCTGGTGGAAGGCGGCTCGTCCAAAGATTTTAGGTTGACTAAACTGATGCTGCACAACGAACCGGAACTGGCACATCGTTTACTGGCCAAAATTGCGAAGGTTACTGCGGATTATTTGAACCTGCAGATTGAAGCAGGCGTAAATGCGGTACAAATTTTTGATAGCTGGGCGCAGGCTTTAAGCTGGGACGATTATACCGAGTTTTCACATCGATATATCACAGAAATCATCAGTAATTTAAACCGAAAAGACATTCCCGTAATTTCATTTTGTAAGGGAAGTTCTGTTTTTGCGCCGCTGATGGCCGAAGCTAAACCAGATGTAATTTCGATTGATTGGAACGTAGATTTGCTCGACATGAAAAAAAGGTTGCCAAAAACAGTAGCCGTGCAGGGCAATTTGGACCCGCATATTTTGTATGCTGATAAAAGCGTGATCAAGCAACGTATTTACAAATTATTTGAGCGGATGCGTGGCGAAAATGGTTTTATTTTCAATCTTGGTCATGGCATTATGCCGGATATTCCGTTTGACAATGTGAAATATGCTGTGGAAGTGATAAAGGAGTTTCGGTATTAATTTTTGTTTTATTTAGTCAGATCGCCGCCCTGTCATCCAGACGATAGGAGGGATCTTCATCAAAAATCATTGATTTTATACCGATAAAAGAAGCATTGTATTGTTGAAAGAAGATTTCTCCCTTCGGTCGAAATGACAAAACGCATAAACTAACAACCCGCAACTGGCAACTAAAAAATGTATTTATACCTCAAAGCCGTCCACATCATTTTTGTAGTCAGCTGGATGGCCGGGCTTTTTTACGTGGTGCGTTTATTTATTTACCATACCGAAGCGCAGGATAAGATAGAAGTTGAAAAAAAGGTGCTTTCAGATCAGTTTGAAATCATCGAGAAAAAACTGTTCAACATTATCACTACGCCGGCTATGATCCTGACTTTGCTTGCCGGAATTGCCATGGTGTATATCAACCCGGATTTATTAAAACAAAATTGGTTACAGGTAAAGTTAGGCTTTGTGTTGGGTTTGATTGCGTACCATTTTATCTGCCAAAACATGATGCTGCAAATGCGAAAAGGTATTTACAAATTCACTTCAACCCAGTTAAGAATCTGGAATGAAGTAGCCACGATATTGCTGTTT
>JAABUS010002363.1_pt1 | contig 35990 bp, 35 predicted proteins | sample 5560161 | NCBI WGS metagenome assembly JAABUS01 (sample SAMN10711885, study PRJNA513376) | rock metagenome | isolation source: Antarctica rocks | place: Antarctica: Victoria Land, Trio Nunatak nord | collected 2016-01-04
AACCCGCGCACCCGCTCCCGGATGCCCGCCTCGATCGGGTCAAACCAGGCGTCCCCTGCAAACAGCGTCGTGCCGTCCGCTTGCGTTTTCGTGCTATTCTCTTCCATGGCGTGGTCTCCGCCGGCGCTGAAACGCCGGTTGTGGTTCGTTGAACAAACCAGAGACTACGCCACCAACCTATTTCCACCACATCCGCGACGGCACCCAGTTGAGTAAGGCAGAAGAGTATCGTTCTACGCAGACAGACGGGGGCCGTGTGGTTTGTGTGTTCCTCGCTCGCGGCACCTATGAGCGGCTCGGGACGCCCCTGAGTCTTCGACCTTCGGATCCGGCGTTCCAGGACGGCATGCGGGCCCGTGGCAAACTACCAACTCTACAATTTGCAGGATTACCGCCAGTCCCTGGCCTCAACGATCCTACACTTGGACATTGGGGCACTGGATGGAACCACGGCACCCCAGAGCCGGACGCCATGATCCTGGTCGCAGACGACAGCACGGACGATGTCACTGCCGGGCTTGAGGCAACTGAGGCAACTATCAATGGCAGCGGCGCGCGTGTCGTGAACGTTGAGCGCGGCGAGGCGCAACGGCGCATACAGCCAGGCGGTAATCCTAAAGGCGAAGGTCTTGAACACTTTGGCTACGTCGATGGCCGGAGTCAGCCCTTGTTTCTGCAAGAAGACATCGACGGCGAGGAGAAGGCAGTTTGGAATCCGGCGTTCCCGCCAGCACAGTTCCTGGTCACCGACCCTGGTGGCCGCACCCCATTCTCCTGCGGCAGCTACTTCGTGTTCCGCAAACTCGAGCAAAATGTGAAACGGTTCAAGGCTCAGGAAGACCACTTGGCCGAATTGCTCAAGCTGCCGCCAGCTGATAGGGAACGAGCCGAAGCCATGGTGGTCGGGCGGTTCGAAGATGGCACGCCGGTCGTACAGCATGCGGCCGCGGTTACAGGCAAACTGCCGAACGACTTCGATTACAGCAGCGACACCGCTGGGCTACTCTGCCCGTTCCGCGGCCATATCCGCAAGACCAATCCCCGCAGCAAGACCGAAGGAGGAGGTCCGCCCAATTTGAAGCCTGAGCGCAGCCGCATCATGGCCAGACGCGGCATCACCTACGGGCAGCGCAAACCGCGTCCACCTGGGGCGGATTTTCCCGAGAACGATTTGCCGGAGAAGGATGTGGGCTTGCTGTTCATGGCCTACATGGCAGACATCACCGAACAGTTTGAGTTCACACAAGCGGCCTGGGCCGGAAACCCGGATTTCCAGCAGTCGAACACCGGCATAGATGCCGTCATCGGCGAGCAGCCCAACCGGGCCGGCACGCCCGATGTGCGCTGGCAAGATGGCCCGGGTGGCGCTGGCGACCGCACTGGTCACACAACAGATTTTGACTTCAAGACCAGCGTCACTTTACAAGGCGGAGAGTATTTCTTCGCCCCATCCATCAGTTTTCTGCACTCTGCGAAGCCATGAGACTCCGACCCGGGTGCTGCGGGTGCTGTCGAGGCGTGCAGCAAGCATCGGCGTGGCCACAGCCCTACCACTTGACGATGTCCCCCCACGGGGTTAGTGTCTATCCGGAAACATCTTGAGCGTTTGCCTTATGGTGTAGTTCATTCATCGAGGATGTGATGTGTTGGATGTTGCTGATGTGGACGAATGAGAACCGCGGTCGCTACGACCGCAGCAAGTTGCGCTACCCAAGTGACCTGACCGGCGATGAATGGACGCTGGTAGCGCCGCTCATCCCGCCCGCCAAGCGCGGCGGCAACAAGCGAACAGTTGATATGCGCGAGGTGGTCAATGGCCTGATGTATATCCTCAGCACCGGCTGCCAGTGGGCGGCACTCCCCAAGGATCTCCCAGCGCGCAGCACCGTGCACGATTATTTCGACCGTTGGGAGTGGGACGGCACCTTGGAACGCATCCACCACGCGCTGTATGTGCAATGCCGGGAACAAGCCGGACGAGATGCCAGCGCGACGGCAGGCATTATTGACAGCCAAAGCGTCAAGAGCGCGGAAAAGGGAGGACCTGCATTGACCCGCCTGGCTACGATGGCGGAAAGAAGATCAAGGGCAAGAAACGCCACGTCTTGGTAGATACGCAAGGCTTGCTGCTGCACGCCATCGTGCATGCCGCCGACATCCAAGACCCCTTGGGCGACAGTGAAGCGGCTTTGCTTCGCGAAAGCCGTGACGGCGGCGTGCTCTTGATGGCGACCGTGTTCAGCCTACACCCATTCCTGCGCAAGCTTTACGCCGACGGCGGCTATCAGGGGCCGCAATTCCAGCATGGTCTGCACCAGGTCATGGCCGGGATCACGGTGGAGATCGTCAAGCGTTCTGATACGGCAAAGGGGTTCGTCGTCCTGCCGAAACGCTGGGTTGTTGAGCGGACCATCGCATGGCTGAACCGCTGCCGCAGGCTGGCCAAGGATTGGGAGTGCCTGAACCGCAAAGCGCTCGCGTTTCTACGCCTAGCCTCGATCCGGTTTATGCTGCGAAAACTATGTCAGGTCGATAAATGATCCCGGATAGACACTTAGGATTGAGCAAGTAGCGTTGAAAATCGCGGAAGATACTTTTGATAGCGAGGTCGCCGCTGAGCGGCTACACGAAATTGAGTGTGACCCTGCCGCCGTGTTGAGTAGTGACGAGCTTAAAGACAAGATGAACCTATGGCTGTCGTAGCGACATGCCTCTTTTCGGGTTTAGGCTTGGCCGTAAGGCTGCGGCCTTTCTTGATGCGATGCCGACTGGCAAATTGCGAGCGCAAGTCGCGAAGAAGGCGTGGGCGCTAATGAACGAACCCCATCCTCCAGGATGCAAAAAAGTTGGTCGGCATCACCTACGGCAACGATGCCGTGTGGCGGGTTAGGTCTGGAGACTATCGCATTCTCTATGTGTGCAGACCAAATGAGGTTCTCGTCGTCGATATCGATCATAGGAAGGACGTCTACCGATGAACAAAAACAAGACGCAGCCCGTCGAACCCGACGAAATGCGTATGCCCGCCGACAAGTTCGACGAGATGATGCGTCATGTTCTTGGTGCGCCGCCGCCTTCCGAGCGGCCTGATAAGGTCAAGGCCAAGCCGAAGGCAGACAAGCGCAAGAAAGACTCCAACACTTCGGCCACCACGCCCGCGCCGCGGCTGCGGCGGATGACATGGACCACCACTTCGTCGTTTTGAAAGACCCAGTTCCAGCAGGTGCGGCCATCAATGCGCACGCTGGTCTCATCCGAGCACACCACCCGAGCGCGGCGCAGCCGGGCGAGGATGCTGGCCACGTCGGCATCGAACGCAGGCTTGCCGCGGCGAAAGGCGGCGTCGAGCGCGCCCTCGCTGATGGAGAGGCCGAACAACTCCAACAACAGCCGGCTCAGCCGCTGGTAGCTGATCGCGTGCACGAAACGCAGAACCATCGCCAGCGCCACGATGCCGACGCTGAACGGCGTGCCCGGCTCCAGACCCTTGGGCACCGGCGCAAGCGTCGTGCCGCCGCAGCACCGGCAGCGGCCGGCATAGCGCTCCACGCCCGTCACCATCGGCGCGACCTGGGGCAGGTCGATCTTGTCGTAGCGCCCGTGCAGCGCTTGATCCACCTCGGCCAGAGCCGCTTGGCAATGCGCGCACCGCACCGGTTTGGCGCTGACGATCTCGTCGGGGATCTCTGCCAGCGATCGTCCACCGCCCATTCGTCCCAAGCTGCCCGGGCGAGGGCCGTGGCGTTTGCTCTTCTCTGGCCGGTTCGGCTTCTTGCCTTTGGAGGGCGGCAGGCTGGAGTTGTCCGGTGTCTTCGGCGGTGCTCCAAGCCTTGCTTCCAGCTTTGCAACCCGCATGGTCAACGCCTGAACCTGCCCCCACAGCGCCCGGATCAGCGCATCCTTCTCCTCGTGCGTCAGATGGCTGAGATCAGGAAGCTCGGTCATCCCAGCCTTGAATCCCACGCGCCAGGGTTACGTCAAGCCGCCTTGCGCACAGCCTCGCTCACGCCAACTCGTGGGAGAGGTTGAGCAGCTACGTTCAGGTAGGGGCTGGTGCCGGCTAGCGCCTCCGGGGTGACGGCGGCGCCGTGCCCTTCGGCGGTGAGACTGTCGAGCGCGCGGGTCATGCCGACGACGGTGTGGGAGATGAGCAGGTTGGCGACGAGGTGGTTATACTTGACCATCTTGCGCTGCTCGTCGCGCTCGGCGGCGGTCGCCAGGCCGCTGCTGCCGAAGGCGACCCACTGGGCGTAGCGATTGAACAGCTCGCTCTTGTTGGTGGCGGCCCCGATGGTGCGGCGCAGGTCAGCCGATTTAAGGTAACGAAGCAGGAAATCCGTGCGGATCACCCTGCCAAGCTCCCGGAAGGCAAAGTAGAGCCGGTTCTTGCGGCTGTAGGTGGCGAGCCGGCGCAGTATGGCGGACAGCAGCAGGCGTCCGGCCCGGATCGAGAGCACGACCCGCAGCATGTCCGGCAGATGCGCCTCGATCAGCGGCCAATCGATGGTGCCGGTGAACAGGCCGTCGATGCGCTCAAAGCGGGCATCGGCGTCCGGCCGGAACAGGTGCAGGTCCTGCCAGCTGCGGATGCGCGGCATCAACTCGATGCCAAGCAAGTATGCGAGTCCGAAAATGGGGGCCGACTGGCCGTGGGTGTCCGAGTGGACCGTGGACGGCTGCAGCAGTGAGGTGGTGCTGTCCTGTCGGACAGTTTAGCGGCCGAGTTAAGCTTGGTTCTGGTTGTTGTCAGGCCGCCAGTCTCTGTATGGGATTGGGATTGACCCGGTTCGGATGCTGTTGGCGAAGTCGGTGTTGGCTGCTTTTCGTGGCGGTGATGGCCCTGGTGGACCTCTTCTTGCCCGTCCTGGACGCTTGTTGTGCCATGTCCGGGTAGGTGCCGCGGCAGGTTATGGCGACTTCGCCAGCAGCATCGGTTCGGTGGACGGTTTGTCGGCTTACGGGCTACGTCTCGGCCATGACGGCCTGCATGCTGGCTTGGGGTGACGCGGACCTGTGAGTTGTAGCCGGTCCCTGCCTGGCCTAGCGTGTCGCCAGGCCATCGAGGGGCGCATCATGTCCGGCTTTGCCAGCACCAAGGATCTCGCGGACAAGACCATCAGCTTCAATGAGTTGGCGCCGGGCCTGTACGGCTACACGGCCGAGGGCGACCCGAACAGCGGCGTGGTGGTCGGCGACGACAGCGTGCTGGTGGTGGATGCGCAGGCGACGCCGCTGATGGCCGCCGACGTGATCGCGCGCGTCCGCACTGTGACCGACAAGCCGATCCGCCATGTCGTGCTGTCGCACTACCACGCGGTGCGGGTGCTGGGCGCCAGCGCCTACACGGGCGCCGAGATCATCGCGTCCGATGTCTGCCGGGCAATGACGGCGGAGCGGGGGCAGCAGGACACCGACAGCGAGATCGGCCGCTTTCCGCGCCTGTTCCGCGGGCGGGACAGCATTCCCGGCCTGACCTGGCCGACGTTGACGTTTCATAAACGCATGACGCTGTATCTTGGGCAGCGTGAGGTGCAGATCATCCATATCGGGCGCAGCCATACCGCCGGCGACACGGTCGTCTGGCTGCCGAAGGAGCGCGTGCTGTTCAGCGGCGACGTCGTGGAGTTCGGCGCGACGCCGTACTGCGGCGACGCGCATTTCGCCGACTGGCCCGGCACGCTCGCCGCCACGCAGGCGCTGGGGGCGGAGGCGCTGGTGCCCGGCCGCGGGCGGGCGCTGATGAACGCGGGCGAGTGCGCCGAGGCGATCGAGGGCACGCGGGCCTTCACCTCCGACCTGTTCGCGATCGTGCAGCGCGCGTCGGCCGGCGGCGCCGGGCTGAAGCAGGTGTATGACCAAGCGATGGCCGAGATGCGGCCCAAATACGGGCATTGGGTGATCTTCGAGCACTGCATGCCATTCAACGTCACCCGGGCGCACGACGAGGCACGCGGCCTGGACCACCCGCGCATCTGGACCGCCGAACGCGACATCGAGATGTGGGGAGCGCTAGAACAGGGCGCGCCGGTCCCCGCGGCGGACGATGCGCTCGGACTGCTCTGATGCCGCACGCCTCTCCCCGCTACGCCGTGCCGCCGCCGCCCTCGGGCACGGCGCATCATCCGGCGGTGGTGGTTGGCGGCGGGCTGGTCGGGCTGACCCTGGCGTTCGACCTCGCGCAGCGCGGCGTGCGAGTGGTGCTGCTGGACGACGACGACACCGTCAGCACCGGCTCACGTGCAATCTGTTTCGCCAAACGCACGCTGGAGATCTTTGGGCGGCTAAGCCTCGGCCCGCGCATGTTGGCCAAGGGAATCACCTGGAACGTCGGCCGGGTGTTCTGCGGCGAGCGCCAGCTTTTTGACTTCGACCTACTGCCGGAGGAGGGGCACGAATACCCGGCGTTCATCAACCTGCAGCAATACTACGCCGAGGAGTGGCTGATCGAGGCGTGTGAGGCGACCGGGCTCGTGGACCTGCGCTGGCGGCACGCGGTCGCCGCGGTGGACAGCCGGACGGATGGCGCAGCCGTCACGGTGGAAACGCCGTCCGGGCCGTATGCGCTGACCACCGACTGGCTGCTGGCCGCCGACGGCGCGCGCAGCTTCGTGCGGGGCTGCCTCGGCCTGCCCTTCGTTGGCAAAACCTTTCGCGACCGCTTCCTGATCGCCGACGTGGTGATGCGGGCCGAGTTCCCGACCGAGCGCTGGTTCTGGTTCGATCCGCCGTTCCACCGCAACCAGTCGGCTTTGCTGCACAAACAGCCGGACGACGTCTGGCGCATCGACCTGCAACTCGGCTGGGATGCCGATCCCGAGGAGGAGCGCCGCCCCGAGCGCGTCATCCCCCGCGTGCGGGCCATGCTGGGGCCGGACGTGCCGTTCGAGCTCGAATGGGTCAGCGTCTATAGCTTCCGCTGCCGCCGGCTGGAGCGGTTCGTGCACGACCGCGTGGTGTTCGTGGGCGACAGCGCGCACCAGGTCAGCCCGTTCGGCGCGCGCGGCGGCAATGGCGGGGTGCAGGACGCGGACAACCTGGGCTGGAAGCTGGCGGCGGTGATCCAGGGTGCGGCCGACCCAGCGCTGATCCGCAGCTACGACGACGAGCGCATCGGGGCGGCGGACGAGAACATCCTGCACAGCACGCGCGCCACCGACTTCATCTCGCCAAAGACCGACGCCGCCCGCGCCTATCGCGACGCGGCGCTGGCGCTGGCCGGGCAGCATGCGTTCGCGCGGCCGTTGGTGAACTCGGGACGGCTGTCGCGGCCGTCGCGGCTGCTGGACAGCCCGTTGAATGCGAGGGACAGCGACCAGTGGCCGGGTTGCCTGTCGCCGGGAACCCCGGCCGCGGATGCGCCGATGACCTTCGCCGGACAGCCCGATTGGCTGTTGCGCCACATCGGCGGGCCAGGTTTCTTCTTGTTGGTGTTCGGCCCGACGACGCCGGACATTCCGGGCGTGACCACGATCCGCATCGCGCCGGACGCGCTGCACGACGTGCGGGGATTGGCGGCGCAGCGCTATGGCGCAGTGCCCGGCGCCTGTGTGCTGCTGCGGCCAGATCAGCACGTGGCGGCGCTGTTCCTCCGGTTCGATCGGGACCGGGTGGCGGCTGCAATGTGCCACGCCATGGGAGGCGCTATGATGGCGCAATGGGAGCGGGCGGCCTGATGGCGCTTGATCTAACGCCCCGGCTCGGCGATCCCGACGGGCTGTTCGCGGCGCTGGTAGCGGCGCATGACGGGCTGGACCCGGCTGGCTCCCGCCGGCTGGACGCGGCATTGGTGCTGCTGCTGGCCAACCACATCGGCGACGACGGCATTGTTCTGCACGCTATTCAAGTCGCGAAGTCTGCGGGAGAAGTTTCGTGAACGTGATGCAGACGGAGGCGAGCCTCACACAAAAGTATCAGACCGGTTTCGGCAATGGCTTCGAGACCGAGGCGCTGCCCGGCGCGTTGCCGGTCGGCCGCAATTCGCCGCAGCGCTGCCCGTACGGCCTGTATGCCGAACAGCTCAGCGGCAGTCCGTTCACCGCGCCGCGCGCCAGCAACGAGCGGTCCTGGCTGTATCGCATCCGGCCGACCGTGCGGCACTGGGGCCGGTTCCGCCAGGCCGACGCCGGCCTTTGGCGCACGGCGCCCTGCGCGGAGATCGAGGTGCCGCCGGCTCCCATGCGCTGGGACCCGCTGCCGATGCCGGATCAGCCGACGTCGTTTATCGAGGGCATTCATACGATCACCACGGCCGGGGATGCGGACGGTCAGGCGGGGATGGGCGCGCATGTCTATGCGGCGACCCGGTCGATGCAGGATGAGTACTTCTACGATGCCGATGGCGAGCTGCTGATCGTGCCGGAGCAGGGCCGGCTGCGCCTGTGCACCGAGTTCGGCACGATCGACCTCGAACCCGGTGAGATCGCCGTCATTCCGCGCGGGGTCAAATTTCGTGCCGAGCTACCGGCCGGGCCATCCCGCGGCTACGTCTGCGAGAATTACGGCGGCGCTTTCACCCTGCCGGAGCGGGGTCCGATCGGCGCCAATTGCCTGGCGAACCCGCGCGACTTCATGACTCCCGTGGCGGCCTATGAGGACCGCGAGGCACCGGGGCAAATGTTTGTCAAGCAGGGCGGCGCGCTGTGGGTGGCGGAGATCGGCCAGAGCGTGCTCGACGTCGTCGCCTGGCACGGCAACTATGCACCCTACAAATACGACCTGCGCCGCTTCTCCCCGGTCGGCCCGCTGCTGTTCGACCACGCCGACCCCAGCATCTTCACAGTATTGACCGCGCCAAGCGAGACGCCAGGGACTGCAAACATCGATTTCGTCTGCTTCCCTGACCGCTGGCTGGTGGCCGAGGACACCTTCCGGCCGCCCTGGTATCACATGAACTGCATGAGCGAGTTCATGGGGCTGATCTACGGCCAGTACGACGCCAAGCCGCCCGCACCTGGTAAACCAAGCTTCGTGCCCGGCGGGTGCAGCCTGCACAACGCCATGCTGCCGCACGGCCCCGACGCGGACGCGTTCGCGCGGGCAAGCACCGTGGCGCTGGGGCCGCATAAGCTGCAGGGCACCATGGCGTTCATGTTCGAGAGCCGGCACCGCCAGCGCGTGACGGCCTTCGCGGCCACGGCGCCGCAGTTGCAGCAGGACTACCAGGACTGCTGGGCGGGCCTGCAGAAGCACTTCGACCCCGGCAACCCGGAGCCCATGGCATGACGATCGACCACACACACGACCCGTCGTTGCAAAGCTGGGTCACCAGCGCCAACGACCATGCGGATTTCCCGATCCAGAACCTGCCGCTCGGGGTGTTCGGTCCGCTGGCCGGTGCGCCGCGCGGCGGCATCGCCATCGGCGACATGATCCTGGACCTGCGCGCCGTGCACGGGGAGGGGCTGCTGGACGAGGAGGCGCAGGCAGCGGCCCATGCCTGCATCGGCCCTTCGCTCAACCCGTTCCTGGCGCTGGGCGCCGGTCCGCGCATCGCATTGCGCGACGCCGTCAGCGCCCTGTTGCAGGAGGGCTCGGACGAGCGCCCGCATCTGCTGCACCGGGCCAAAGACTGCATGCTGTATCTGCCGGCGCATGTCGGCGACTACACGGATTTCTACGCCGGAATCCACCATGCCGAGGCGGTCGGCAAGCAGTTCCGGCCGGATGCGCCGTTGCCGCCGAACTATAAGTGGCTGCCGATCGGCTACCACGGCCGGGCCAGCAGCCTGCGGCCCAGCGGCGCCGAGGTGCGGCGGCCCAACGGGCAGCGCAAACCCGCGGCCGAGGCCGTGCCGAGCTTTGGACCCAGCCGTAACCTGGACTATGAGTTGGAGCTGGGCATCTGGGTCGGCCCCGGCAACGCGCTCGGCACCGCTATTCCAATTGCCGAGGTCCCCGATCACATCGCCGGGTTCTGCCTGCTGAACGACTGGTCGGCGCGAGACATCCAGGCTTGGGAGTCCCAGCCTTTGGGCCCATTCCTGGCCAAGAGCTTCTGCACCAGCATCAGCCCCTGGATCGTGACGCCCGAGGCGCTGGCCCCGTTTCGCGCGGCGCAACCGCCGCGTCCCGACGGCGACCCGGCGCCGCTGCCCTATCTTAATGATCCCGCGGATCAGGCTCATGGTGCGCTGGACATCGAACTCGAGGTTCTGCTGATCACATCCGTCATGCGCAAGCAGGGGCTGGCGCCGCACCGGCTGTCGATCGGCTCTGCCCTGGCGCTCTACTGGACGCCGGCGCAGCTCCTGACGCATCATGCAAGCGGTGGCTGCAACCTGAATCCCGGGGATCTGATGGGCAGCGGCACGATCTCGGCGCCGGCCAGCGACGGTTGCGGCAGCCTGCTGGAGATCACCCAAGGCGGCCGGGCGCCGATCACGCTGCCGTCCGGCGAGGAACGGCGGTTCTTGGAAGACGGCGACGAGGTAATCCTGTGCGCCCGCGCCAGACGGGACGGCGCGGCACCGATCGGTTTTGGGCAATGCCGCGGCGTCGTCGTCGGCGCGCTGTGATGGGCCTGGCGACGTGACGACGGTCACAGCGCGCGAGCCGTCGCAGCGCTAGCTCCCCGATCGTGGCACGCGCCCTTCATGGCGAATGCCGAACGCAAGGAGAGCAACGATGCGCCTCGCCCTGATCGCCGGTTTCACCCTGTTCGCCGCCGCTGCGCACGCCACCGACCTGGTCCCGACGCAGACGCTGCGATACGAACTCGACGAGGACACCTCGGCGATGATCGCCTACAGCCCGGGTCTCGACGGCTACCGTGTTGTCGCCACGGTGCAGCAGGTCACCGAGGTCGAAAATGTCTTGCTGCGTGTCACCACCGTGCTGTCGTCCGGCCAGTGGGCCGATGTCGCGGTTCCGCGCCTGCCCGGTGAGCCGCGCGCCGCGATGCGGATCGTCCGCAACCACGATACGGTTCGCGTTGAGGCACCGCCTTCGGAGCTGTCGCGCCGGTGAGGAGGCAGCGGCATCACGGCACCACCTTCGCCTTCTCAGGAGTTCAGGGGTGACGCGCAGAGACATCCACTTGCCGGCGGGTGCCGGGACGGGTTAGCTGCGTCGGTTGGGTTGGCAAAAAGAGAGTTTTATGCGCGTCAAGGATGTGAAGAAGGTCGTGCTCGCCTACTCCGGCGGGTTGGATACCAGCGTCATCCTGCGCTGGCTGCAGACCGCGTATCAGTGCGAGGTCGTGACCTTCACCGCCGACCTTGGCCAGGGTGAGGAATTGGAGCCGGCGCGGCGCAAGGCCGAGCTGCTCGGCGTCAAACAGATCTTCGTCGATGACCTGCGCGAGACCTTCGTCCGCGACTTCGTCTTTCCGATGTTCCGCGCCAACACGGTGTACGAGGGCCAATACCTGCTGGGCACCAGCATTGCGCGCCCGTTGATCGCCCAGCGGCAGATCGAGATCGCCGAGCTGGTCGGCGCCGACACCGTCGCGCACGGGGCGACGGGCAAAGGCAACGACCAGGTCCGCTTCGAGATCGCGTACTACTCGCTGAAACCCGACATCAAGGTCATCGCCCCCTGGCGCGAGTGGGACCTGACCAGCCGCACCCGGCTGTTGGAGTTCGCCGAGGCCAACCAGATCCCCATTGCCCGCGACAAGCGGGGCGAGGCGCCGTTCAGCGTGGACGCGAACCTGCTGCACTCGTCCTCAGAGGGCAAGATGCTGGAGGACCCGGCCGAAGAGGCGCCCGAGGCAGTCTATCAGCGCACCATCCGGCCCGAGGACGCGCCAGACGCCTCGACCGTCGTCAGCGTCGATTTCGAGCATGGCGACCCGACCGCGATCGACGGCGTCGCGATGTCGCCGGCGACCCTGCTGGCTTGCCTGAACGAGCTTGGCCGCGCCAACGGCATCGGCCGGCTGGACGTGGTCGAGAACCGCTTCGTCGGCATGAAGTCCCGCGGTGTGTACGAGACGCCCGGCGGCACTATCCTGTTGGTGGCGCACCGCGGCATCGAGAGCATCACCCTGGACCGCGAGGCCGCGCATCTGAAAGACAGCCTGATGCCACGCTATGCCGAGCTGATCTATAACGGCTTCTGGTTCAGCCCGGAGCGACGAATGCTGCAGGCGGCAATCGATGAGAGTCAGCATAGCGTGAGCGGCCGGGTGCGGCTGCGGCTGTATAAGGGCAACGTCAGCGTGATCGGGCGGGAGAGCCCCAACAGCCTGTATTCAATGAAGGTCGTGACGTTCGAGGACGACCAGGGCGCCTATGACCAGACCGACGCGCAAGGTTTCATCAAGCTTCAGGCGCTCAGGCTGCGGCTGGGCGCCATGGCTGGGCGACGCGGCGGCACACTTTGAGGACGATACCATGACGCTTTCCATGTTCCAGGCCGCGGTGCCGCCCAGCCTGCAGATGATGGGTGCGCTGTCCGGAGTGCTGGCCAAGGCCGCCGCGCATTGCGAGGCGCAAAAGATCGATCCGGCGGTGCTGCTCGGCTGCCGGCTGTACCCGGACATGTTCGCCTTGACGCGGCAGGTGCAGGTCGCCGCCGATTTCGCCAAGGGCGGCTGCGCTCGGCTGGCTGATGTTCCTGCGCCAAAGTTCGAGGATGCCGAGACGACGTTTGCAGAGCTGCAGGCTCGGTTGGACCGCACGGCCGAGTTCATCCGCACCTTGACGCCGGAGCAGATCGACGGCTCGGAGGAGCGCGAGATCAACATCAGGATTGCCGGGCGCGAGATGCACTTTGTGGGGCAGCCATATCTGCTGCATTTCGTGCTGCCGAATATTTATTTCCACGCGGCTGCGGCCTACGCCATCCTTCGGCACAATGGCGTCGCCGTTGGCAAACGGGACTTCATGGGCGCCGTGCCAGGCGTGACTTAAAGTCGCCGCGTTTCCCAGATCGCGATGCGGCGGAACCCCGCCGCATCGCGTCTCTGAAAACGCCGCCGTTCAGCCCGCCCGGCCGCTCACCAAATCGCTGACCACGCCGGGGTCGGCCAGGGTACTGGTATCGCCCAGCCCGTCCGTCTCGTTGGCAGCGATCTTGCGCAGGATGCGGCGCATGATCTTGCCAGAGCGGGTCTTCGGCAGGCCCGGCGCCCACTGGATCACGTCCGGCGAGGCGATCGGCCCGATCTCGTGCCGCACCCAGGCCACCAGCTCTTTGCGCAGCGCATCGGTCGGCTCCTCGCCGTCGATCAGCGTCACATAGGCGTAGATGCCCTGGCCCTTGATGTCATGCGGGAAGCCGACGACGGCGGCCTCGGCGACCTTGGGATGGGCAACCAGCGCGCTCTCGACCTCGGCGGTGCCCATGCGGTGCCCGCTCACGTTGATCACGTCATCGACGCGGCCGGTGATCCAGAAATAGCCGTCCTCGTCCCGCCGCGCGCCGTCGCCGGTGAAATACAGGCCCTTGAACGTGGTGAAGTAGGTCTGGATGAAGCGGGCGTGGTCGCCGTAAAGCGTGCGCATCTGGCCGGGCCAGCTATCGGCGATGCACAGATTGCCCTCGACGGCGCCCTCCAGCAGCTTGCCTTCGCCATCGACCAGCACCGGGCGGATGCCGGGCAGCGGCAGGGTGGCGGAGCCGGGCTTCACCGGCACGGCGCCAGGCAGGGGCGAGATCAGGATGCCGCCGGTCTCGGTCTGCCACCAGGTATCGACGATCGGGCAACGCTCGTCGCCGACGACGCGGTAGTACCACATCCACGCCTCGGGGTTAATCGGCTCGCCGACGCTGCCGAGAATGCGGAGCGAGGCGCGCGACGTGCTGCTCACGGGACCGTCGCCCTCCCGCATCAGCGCGCGGATGGCGGTCGGCGCGGTGTAGAAGATGTTGACCTGGTGCTTGTCCACCACCTGCCAGAAGCGCGAGCTGCTGGGGTAGTTGGGAATGCCCTCGAACATCAGCGTGGTGGCGCCGTTGGCGAGCGGGCCATAGACGATGTAGGTGTGCCCGGTGACCCAGCCGACGTCGGCGGTGCACCAATACACCTCGCCGGGCTGGTAGTCGAACACGAGCTGGTGCGTCATCGCGGCCCAGACCATGTAGCCGCCGGTGGTGTGCAGCACGCCCTTCGGCTGGCCGGTGCTGCCGGAGGTGTATAGGATGAACAGCGGGTCCTCGGCGCCCATCTCCTCGGGCGCGCAGTTGGGGCTCGCGGCGGCAAGCAGGGTCGCGTAGTCGAGGTCGCGGCCCTCCTGCATCGGCACGTTGCCGCCGGTGACGCGCACCACGACCACATGCTCGATGGTCGGGCAGAGCTTCAGCGCCTCGTCCGCATTGGCCTTCAGCGCGACCTTGCGCCCGCCGCGGCGGCCCTCGTCGGCGGTGATCAGCAGGGTGCTGCCGCAGTCGTTGATGCGGTTCGACAGGCTGTCCGGGGAGAAGCCGCCGAACACGATCGCATGGATCGCCCCGAGCCGGGCGCAGGCGAGCATCGCGACAGCCGCCTCGACCACCATCGGCAGGTAGATCGTCACCCGGTCGCCGCGCTTCACGTCAAGGGTGCGCAGCGCGCTGGCCAGGCGGCAGACCTCCTCGTGCAGCTCGCGATACGTGACCTTGCGTTGCTGATTGGGGTCGTCGCCTTCCCAGATGATCGCGACCTGGTCCGGCCGGTCCGCCAGGTGCCGGTCGAGGCAGGTGGCTGACGCGTTCAGCGTGCCGTCCTCGTACCAGCGGATGCTGATATCGCCCTCGAAGCTGGTGTTCTTCGCGCGGGTAGGGGTGCGCATCCAGGAGACGCGTTTGGCCTGCTCGGCCCAGAACGTCTCGGGGTCGGCGATGGCGGCTTCGGTCATGGCGCGGTGCTGCTCGGCGGTCACATGGGCATGCGCCGCGATCTCGGGCAGGACGGGATAGGTGCGGTCGGACACTGGGGCTTCCTCGACGTCTATTGCTGTTACGTCCGAAGCTACAGCCCGGCGTCGGCGGGCACCAGTATCACTCCGTCAACAATCCGTACCGGCACCGCCTCCAGCCGGTCGCCAATGCAGGGGCCATGGACGCAGACCCCGCCCTCGATGCCGAACAGGGCGCCATGCGTCGCGCACACGATGAGGGCGCCGTCCGCGGTCAGGAACCGGTCGGGCGCCCAGTCGAGCGAGGTGCCGAGGTGCGGGCAGGCGTTCACATAGACGGAGGCCGCCGGGCCGCGCCGGACGGCGAACAGGCCGACGAAGCCACCATGCGCCGGGCCGAAGCCGCGGGCGGCGCCGTCGGGGATGTCCTCCAGGCGACACAACATCCGTTCGGTCACGCTTTGGCTTCCACTTTCGCAATTGCCATGACCTGACGCCAATCCGCGTCGGAGACCGGGCTGACGGACAGGCGGGACAGCCGGATCAGCGGCATGCCGGCCAGCGCCGGGTGCGCCTTGAGCTCCGCCAGGGTAACGGGACGGGGCATCGAGGCGACGGCGCGCATGTCAACGGAAACCCAGGGGCCGCTCTCGGCGGTCGGGTCCGGGTAGGCTTCGCGCACCACCTCGACGATGCCCACCACCGCCTTGCCGATGTTGGAGTGGTAGAAGAATGCCTGGTCGCCGAGCCGCATCGCCGCGAGGTGCAGCTTGGCGGAGTGGTTGCGCACGCCGGTCCAGGGCTCGGTGCCGCGCTCGACCTGCTGGTCCCAGCCGAACACGTCCGGCTCCGACTTCACCAGCCAGTATGCCATCTACCCGGCCCGGCTCACGGTAATCTCGGACGGACTGGTCCTGGCGGCGAACAGCATGGCATCCCCTGGCGTGCGACGGTCTGCACAGTAACCCATCAACTAATGCCTTCAACTACGTGAAACTCGTGCTATCTTCGAGGCGTGGACGCCACAGCACTCCCCGTGCGCCCGACGCGCAACCTGCACCGCTTCGCCAATCCTGGCCGCTTCCTACGGCTGGCCGGACGGGCACAGCCCTGGCTGTCCTGGATGGCATTGCTGCTGACTCTGGGCGGGCTGGCCTGGGGCCTGTTCATCGCGCCTGCGGATTGGCAGCAGGGCGACGCGGTGCGGATCATGTATGTGCACGTGCCGTCGGCCTGGCTGGCGTCGGCCGGGTATTTCAGCCTGGCGCTGTGTTCGCTTGCGTCGCTGGTCTGGCGGCATCCGCTGGCGGACCTGGCGGCGGTCGAGATCGGGCCGGTGGGCGCCGGGTTCACCGCGCTTTGCCTGGTGACCGGCAGCTTGTGGGGCAAGCCGATGTGGGGCGCCTGGTGGGTGTGGGACGCCCGGCTGACCAGCGTATTGGTGCTGTTTTTCCTGTATGTCGGCCATATCGCGCTGGTGCGGGCGTTCGATGACCCGAACCGCGGGTATCGCGCCGGGGCGATTTTGGCACTGGTCGGCGTCGTTAACCTGCCGGTCATCAAGTTCAGCGTAGATTGGTGGAACACGCTGCATCAGCCGGCAACCATCACGCTGACCGGGGCGCCGACGATGGCGACAACCATGTTGTGGCCGTTGCTGGTCTGCGCGATCGGCTTCTCGTTCACCTTCGCGGCGATCGTCGTGGCACGGCTGCGTGCGGCGGTGATGGAGCGGCGTATCCGTGGGTTGCTGCTGGCGAGCGCCGAGCGGCATGGAGTGTCGGCATGACGCACTTGCCCTATATTGCGGCGTGCTTTGGGCTGGGACTAGCCGTGCCGACGATGTTTGCGTTCGCTGCGTGGCGTCGGCTGAGCGAGGCTCGGCGGCGGTTGGCGCAGATTGACCCGCGAGGTGCTGCATGACGCGCAAGGGCCGCCGGTTGTGGATTGTGCTGGCGTGCGGCTTGGGTGTCGGATCGGCTACCGCGCTGGGCTTGGCGGCGTTCAGCGACAACATCGTGTTCTTTGTGGCGCCGTCCGATCTGGCGGCGCATGTGGCGGGCCCGGGCCGCACCTTGCGGCTGGGTGGCCTGGTCGAGGCCGGCAGCGTGCATCGGGGGGCGGAGCGCGGCAAGCCGGTCGCGCGGTTCCGCATCACCGATGGGCGGGCGGCGGTGGACGTGTCGTATTCGGGCATTCTACCGGACCTGTTCCGGGAGGGGCAGGGCGCGGTGACGCTGGGCACCTTGCAAGCCGATGGCAGCTTCCGCGCGCAGGAGGTGCTAGCCAAGCATGACGAGAGCTACATGCCCAAGGACGTGGCCGAGGCGTTGAAACGCACGGGCCAATGGCGGCCCGAGCAGGGTCCGCCGCCGCCGGCTGCGACCTGGAACACTCTGGCACCGCAAAGGGTAGGCGGATGATCGAAGCGGAGCTTCAATCGTGATACCTGAACTCGGCCACTTCGCGCTCGCTTTGGCGTGCGCGATCGCGTTGGCGCAGACGGTGCTGCCGATTTGGGGCGCGCACCGCAACGACGCTCGGCTGATGGCGGCGGCCCCAGCGCTGGCGATCGGGCAGTTGCTCGCACTCGGCACGTCGTTTGGCGCCCTGGTTTGGAGCAGTGTCGCCAATGACTTCACGGTGCTGAATGTCGCCGAGAACAGCCATACGCTGAAGCCGCTGCTGTATAAGGTGACAGGCGCCTGGGGCAACCACGAGGGCTCGATCCTGCTATGGGGCCTGATTCTGGCACTTTGCGGCGGCGCGGTGGCGGCGTTCGGGCGCGGGCTGCCCTCGGCATTGCGGGCGCGGGTGATCGGGGTGCTGGGCGGTAGTTCGGCCGGGTTCCTGCTGTTTGCGCTGCTGGCCAGCAACCCGTTCAACCGGCTGTGGCCGCCGCCGATCGACGGGCGCGACATGAACCCGCTGCTGCAGGACCCCGGCCTCGCCTTCCATCCGCCGATCCTCTACGCCGGTTACGTCGGGTTCGCCGTGCCATTCGCCTTCGCGGTCGCAGCATTGCTGGAGGGCCGGATCGACGCCGCCTGGGGCCGCTGGGTGCGGCCTTGGACCTTGGCAAGCTGGTGCCTGCTGACCATGGGCATCGCGCTCGGGTCGTGGTGGGCGTACTACGTTCTGGGCTGGGGCGGCTTCTGGTTCTGGGACCCGGTCGAGAATGCCTCGCTGTTGCCATGGCTGACCGGCACGGCCCTGCTGCACTCGGCGATCGTGGTGGAAAAGCGTGAGGCGCTGAAGGTCTGGACGGTGCTGCTGGCGATCGGCACCTTCTCGCTCAGCCTCGCCGGCACCTTCCTGGTGCGGTCGGGCATCCTCAACTCCGTGCACGCATTCGCCAATGATCCGACGCGCGGCGTGTTCATCCTTGGCCTGTTGGCGATCGTGATCGGCGGCTCGCTGCTGCTGTTCGCCTTCCGCGCGCCGGCGCTGGCGCCGGGCGGGCTGTTTGCCCCGTTGAGCCGTGAAGGCGCACTGGTGCTGAACAACATCCTGCTGTGCAGCATGGCGGCGGTGGTGATTACCGGGACCATGTATCCGCTGTTCGCCGATTTCGTGCTCGGCTCCAAGATTTCGGTGGGCGCGCCATTCTTTAATGCGACGGTATTGCCGCTGTGCGTCCCCGTGTTCGCCGCGATGATCGTGGCGCCGACCATGGCGTGGAAGCGCGCCCAGTTGGCGCCGGCGCTCATGCGGCTGTGGTGGGCGGCGCTCGCGGCGCTCGTTGTGGGGCTCGTGTCGTCCATGGGTCCGGCCCGTGGGCTGCCGGCCCTGGCGTTCGGCGGCGCGGCTTGGCTGATCCTGGGATCGTTTGCCGAGGTGATCGAGCGCGTCCGGCTGTTCCGCGTGTCGGCTGGGGATAGTGTCGCACGGCTGCGCGGGCTGCGGCTGTCGATGTTCGGTGCGGCGCTGGGCCATGCCGGCATGGGTGTGCTGGTTGCCGGCGTCGCGGGCATGTCGCTTGCGACGCAGGAAGTCGTGCTGATGCACCCTGGCGAGACCGTGCAGTCGGCCGGGTATAGCTGGACCCTCGAAGGCCTGCGCGATCAGACGGGTCCGAACTATGGCGAGCGCGTTGCGACAATGCGGCTTGAGCGCGATGGGAAACTGATTGCGGTGATGCAGCCGTCGCGCCGCACCTTTCCGGTGCAGCGCATGACGACGACCGAGGCGGCGATCCACACCAACGGCATGGCCGATCTGTATGTCGTGCTGGGCGAGGAGCGTGACGATGCGGCGATCATGCGGCTGAACTACAATCCGTTGGCTCCGTGGATCTGGCTCGGCGCGTTGGTGATGGCAGCCGGTGGTGGCCTGTCGCTGCTCGACCGCCGCACCCGGGTCGGCGCGCCAGCCCGCGCCCGAAAGAACAATGCTGTGCGGCCAGGGTCCGCCGTCGCGTGAACCGTCGTCAGGCTCTGCTGTTGGCGCCGTTTGGTGCCGCGGCGCTGGCGGGGGCCGGATTTTGGACGGTGCTGGGCCGTATGAAGGCTGGGCGGTTCGATCCGCATGACGTGCCGAGCCAACTGATCGGCCGCCCGGTTCCGGAGTTCGCCCTGCCGTCGCAAGAACCTGGCGAGGGATTTGGCAGCGCCGAACTCGTTGCCTTGGGCCGTCCGGTCCTGGTAAACTTTTTCGCCAGTTGGTGCGTGCCGTGCGTCATCGAGCACCCGGAACTGATGGCGCTGGCCCGTAACGGCCTGCCGATCTGGGGCATCGCCTACAAGGACACCATTGCAGCAGCGTCCGGCTTCATTGTCCGGCATGGCAACCCGTTCGCCCGCGTGGCGCGGGACGCACCCGGCCGGGTCGCCATCGACTGGGGCGTCTATGGCGTGCCGGAGAGCTACCTGCTCGACGCCAAGGGCGTGGTGCGTTGGCGCATGGCCGGTCCGCTGACTCCCGCCGTGGTGTCCGAACAACTCCAGCCGCTGCTGCGGACCCTGGCATGAAAGAATTGTTTCTGTTGGCGTTGCTGTGGAGCGGCACCGCTCTCGCCATCAGCGATCCCGCTGAGATGCTGTCCAACCCGGCACAGGAGGCGCGGGCAGAAAATGTGGGCCGCCAACTCCGCTGCCTGGTCTGCCAGAATGAGAGCATCGAGGACAGCAATGCCGACCTGGCGCGCGACCTGCGCCGCATCGTGCGCGCCCGGATCGCCGCCGGTGACGCGGACAACCAGGCGATCGAGTGGGTTGTCGCCCGCTACGGCGATTTCGTGCGCCTGCGCCCGCCGATGAACGCCGCCACGGCCCTGCTCTGGGCGTCGCCGGTGCTGGCGGTGCTGGCCGGCCTGGGTTTCGCCCTCATGCCGCGCCGCCGCGTTCCCGCCGTGCCGGAGCCTCTGACGGAGGCGGAACGCTCGCGCCTGGCCGACCTGTCGCCTCCATGATCTGGGTTGCCATCTTGCTGCTGGCGGGGGCCGCTTTGGCACCGCTGGCTCTGGTGCTGCGCCGCCGGACCCTATCGCAGGGCGGGCGCGACCCGGCCATCGCGCTGCACCGCGATCAGCTCGCCGAATTGGACCGCGACCTGGCCGAGGGCCGGATCATGCCCGCAGAGCACGCGACCGCCAGGCTTGAGGTGCAGCGACGCCTGTTGCACGTCGCCGGTGCGACGGAGGACGTGGCGCGGCCTGGCTCACGCACGCCGGTCTTTGCCGTGCTGGTGCTGGTGCCGGTCCTGGCGCTCGGGCTGTATGTTATTGGCGGCTCGCCGGGTCTGCCGGATGCGTCGAGCAAGGAGGCGCACTCGGCCGAGGAGGATGCACTGATCGGCCAGTTGCGCGAACGGCTGGCCGCCATGGACCCGCGCAGCGATCAGGCGCGCCAAGGCTTCCTGCTGCTGGGCAACATCGAGGAGAGCCGGGGCAATGACGCCGCCGCCGCCGCAGCATGGCGCGCGTCGCTCCAGGTTCGGTTCGACGCAATGGTCGCCGCCCGTGCAGCGGAGGCCGCTACCCGGGCCGAGGGTGGGGTCAGCGACTCCAGCGCGTCGCTCTATCGCCGGGCGCTTGCCGCAGCACCGCCGGACGCGCCGTGGCGCCGCGTGGTCGAGCAGCGGCTTTCTGAACGCCGGCTCCCGTAATGCTTCCGCGATTGACAGATGATTTCATCGGATTGGGGGTTAGGCTAATATAAGGCCATGACCGATGGTGAACCCTGGCTGCCTTCATCCTGTGCTCGCCGCCGCTTGTCCGAAAGGATGCACCATGCCGGCAGCGGTTTGGCCATGAAGGCCCGTGCGGCCGGCAGGTATCCGTGAGGCGTATATGGCTTGCCGGGGCAGTGCTGATGGGAGCGTTGGCCGGGTGCGCCGAGCAGCGGCCTGGGTTCCTGGTGCGCTTGCAGCAAGATTGCGAGGCTGGCGACAAAGATGCTTGTGTGTTGGTTGCGGGTCCGGCGGTGACATCGGACCCCTATCGTCCCTCGCAGGCGGCACCACGGTCCCGCACTGCGGTGCAGCGTGATGTCGATGCGATCATGCAGGGCATGGACCGCAACCGCGCTGCGACGCGGCTACAGGTGGAACCGGACGAGGGCGGCTAACGGCTGATCCGCGGCCAAGGCAGTTAAGGCTACCGCTGCCGAACGGTGTTGAGCGCCTCGACCGTGTCGGTCCGCAACGTGATCTTGCCGTTAACCGTGGATAGCGCGCTGGCCGGAACCGTCGCCAAATGGCTGCCGTTCTGGAAGTAGGCGCCGACCATGATCACCGCGGTTCGGCCATTCGCGTCCAGGCTGCGGACGCTGCCGATGGTATGGCCCCGCGCATCATAGAGCCAGTGTCCGACCGTGCTTGCCGCGACGGCGGGCGGGGCGGATTGAGTTGCGTCGGCGACGGCCTGCGCCATCGCCCCGGCGCTGACGGACACTGCCAACGCGGTGATGAGGCTGAGAAAACGGATGTTCATGATCAGGCGCTCCATAAGTTCAATAGAGAGACTGATATCGAGAGTTCAAAGATACAACCTTCGCACCTATATGTGACCGATGCAGCGAACAGACTTCTCCCAGGCGAACTGCCCGATCGCACGCACCCTCGACCTCGTCGGCGAGTGGTGGAGCCTGCTGATCATCCGCGAGGCGTTTCTCGGCATCACCCGCTACGACGATTTCCAGCGCCGCCTCGGCATCTCCCGCAACGCGCTGACCGACCGGCTGAAAAAGCTCGTGGATGGCGGCGTGCTCGCCCGGCAGCCGGTGGCCGAGGGCGCCCGGCGTGAGGAGTACGTGCTGACCAAGATGGGCGACGACCTCGTCACCGTGGTGGTCGCCATGCTCCAATGGGGCGACCGCTGGCTGATCCTGCCGGGCGAGCCGCTCTCACGCATGGTCGAGACCGCGACCGGCCACGCGGTCGCGACGCTCGAGGTAACGTCGAACGATGGCCGCCCACTTGGCCGCGCAGAGCTCGGACTGGCCGGGGCTTCCGGCCACGCCGGCAGTGCGGCCCAGAGCGAGCAACGCAGGGCCTGAGACTTGTCTGAAACCGTTCAACGCGACAGCGGCCCGTGGCTTATCCTGCCAGGGTTCATGCCAGACGCCGTGGGTTTCGCGGTGCGGACGACGGCGGCGCTGCTGTTGGCCTACCTGGTCGCCTTCGCCATCCAGCTCGAAAGCGCGTCCAGCGCCGGGCTGTGCGTGGCGATCGTGGCGCAGCCGACGCCTGGCATGGCGATGTCGAAGGCGCTTTATCGCGTGGCCGGCACAATACTGGGCGGCATTGTCGGTTTCGCGCTGGTGGCGCTGTTCCCGCAGGACCGCACAATGCTGCTGGGCGCGTTCACCCTGTGGCTCGGCGCTTGCACCTTCGTCGCGGCCCTCCTGCGGGATTTCCGGTCGTATGGCGCGGTGCTGTGCGGCTATACGGTCGGGATCATCGCCGTGTTCGGCATCGATGCGCCGGATGGGGCGCTGCTCGCCACGCTCAACCGGGTGGCGGCCATCCTGCTGGGCGTCGCATCCGTCGCGGTGGTCAATGCCCTGCTGTCGCATGCGGTCGCGTACGAGCAATTGGTTGCAGCCCTGCGGCGACGGCTCGCCGCGGCGGAGGCATTGGCGTTGACGGCACTTGCCGGGCAGGACCTGCCGAACGAGCCGCTGCCGGCCCAGGAGGGCGCCGCAATCCTCGCTTTGCGCACCGATGCGAGCCATGCCGCGACGGAGCTGCCGGATGGGCCGGCGCGCAACGCGGGCGCCCAGGCGGCGATTGCCGGCTTGCTCGGCATGCTGTCCGCCACCCGCGCGATCGCCACCGGGCTGCGCTTGCCGACGGACGCCGCGACCCGGCGCACCATGGACGCGGCGGCCGCACAGCTTCGGCAGCGCGGGCCGAAACTCACCGATGATCAAGGTCCTGCGCCACCGGAAACGCTGCCGACGGACCTGACTGCCGCCGCGCTGCTGGAGCGCTCCCAAGAGCTATTGCGGCAGCACGCGCTGGCGCGGAACGGACTGCGGGCGCTTCAGGACGGCCACGGCCCGATTGCTCAGGTCAGCTTGCCGGTCCACTACGATGTGGTCGGGGCCGGGCTGAGTGCCGCGCGCACGGTCATCTCGGTTGGGCTCGGGTGCGTGTTCTGCGTCTATGCCGGATGGCCCGGCGCCACCCTTCTTCTAGTGCAGCAGGCGGCATTCACCGCCCTGCTCGGGATGCAGCCGAACCCGTCCGCCGCTGGCGTGGCCATGGGGCTGAGTCTGCCGGCGCCGGCGTTGGCGGCGGGCATCGTCGGCTTCGTGCTGCTGCCCCAGGCATCCGGCTACGTGCCATTCGCCTTGGCGGTGGCGCCGTTCGCCTTTGTCGCCGCATTGGCCGCCCGGCATCCGGTTACGGCACGGTTTGGGCCGGGCTTGCTGCTGTACTTCCTGCTGCTGCTGTCGCCCGCCAACACCGAGAGTTTCGATCTCGCGGCATTCCTCAATAACCTGCTGATACAGGTGCTGGCCATCGTGTTCATGGTGCTGGCTTTCCGCTTGATATTGCCGGTCTCGCCGCGGCGGCGGCTGGCCCGGGTGGCGGACGCCATCGGGCGGCAGGTCAGGCGCGCGCTGGCCGGGCGGCCGGACGGCTATGATCTGAGCGCCGCGCGCTGCCTGTTCGTTGATCGGCTTGCCCAGGCGCAGGTCTGGCTTGGCCGGCCAACGCCCGTTCGCCTGGCCGTGCTGGAGCGGCTTTCTGCATTTACCGAGCTGGAGGCGGCGCTGCGCCGGGCGCAGGCGGGGCTGCACGCGCTCGGCCGGACGCTGCCGCTGCCCGAGCCGGACGTGCTCGATGCAGCGGCACGCGAACTGCTCACCGGTGATCACGCCACGGGCGCCGCGCGGCGCTCGGCGTTGCAGGCGGCGGCCGGGCTGCACGGTTCGGCGGTTCTGCTGCGGCAGCACGGCCGGGCGCTCCGCCGCTACGGCGTGATGGAGGACCCAGCGGATGTGGCGTGAGACCAACGTCGCCGGCGTGTTCTTCTCGCCGCTGGTCACCTATATGCTGGCTGCCCTGCTGATCTACCTTCCCGTGCGTTGGCTGCTGATCCGGCTGGGCCTGCTCCGCTGGGTCTGGAACCCGCCGCTGGCGGAAACCGGCCTGTACATCTGCCTACTGGGCGCTTTGGTGGCGCTGCTGTAGCAAGGAAACCATTCATGCCCCCGCCTTTCCTTTTTATGGCTTGCTGAGGCCGCATGCTCGGCCAAACCCGCCGTGCGGTCCGCATGGGCATCACGATCGCCATCTTGATTGCGGCCGTGTTCGCCGGGACCGTCATCTGGACCCACTACGTGACCGGCTCCTGGACGCGCGACGGGCAGGTCCTGGCCAACGTGGTCAGCATTGCGCCGGAGGTGTCGGGCCGCATCACCAGAGTGTATGTCGCCGACAACCAGACAGTGCGCCGCGGCGACGTGCTGTACGACATCGATCCCGTTGACTACCAGATCACCGTCGCCACCGCCGAAGCCAATAAGAACAGCAAGCAGGCCGACCTCAAGCTGAAGCAGGCCGAGGCCAAGCGGCGCGCCGACCTGACGACGCTGTCCACGTCGCAGGAGGAGCAGCAGCGCTACCGGAGCGATTCGGAGGTCGCGGCCGCCACCTACGCCAGCGCGATCGCGCAGGCCAATCAGGCCAGCATCGACTTGGAGCGCACCCATGTGCTGTCGCCGGTGGACGGCTACGTCACCAACCTGCTGCTGCGCGAGGGCGACTATGCCACCAAGGGCGCCCGCAACGTCTCGGTGCTGGACAGCGACAGCTTTTGGGTGGCGGGCTATTTCGAGGAGACCAAGCTCCGCGGCATCCACGTCGGCGACCCGGCCGTGGCGGCGCTGATGGGCTATCCGGACCCGGTGCGCGGTCACGTGGAGAGCATCGCCCGGGGCATCAACACGCCGAACACCGTCCCTGGCGATTTGGGCCTGGCCACGGTGAACCCGGTGTTCACCTGGGTCCGGCTGGCGCAGCGCATCCCCGTGCACATCCATATCGACCAAGTGCCCGACACGGTCCACCTCGCGGCGGGAATGACGGCGACGATCACGATCGGACCGAACGCAGCCCCAGACTCTGCCCACGGCTTGCTGTCGAGGGTTTTCTCGCCCGGCGGCTGACCCGATCCTTCGGCCAGCGGTCAGCGCTGCAGGATGGACTGCCCGCTGTTGACCGCGGCTTGCCCCTGGTCGCCATCCGGCTCGCCCATCAGGATCTCGTTGTCCTTCGGCACCCGTACGCCACGATAGCTCGCCGGCCGCGCCTCCATCGCCGCCAGCCAGCGATGCAGATGGTCAAAACCGTCTGTGTTGACGCCCGACCACCGGTGGATGCGCGCCCACGACCAGTTGGCGATGTCCGCGATGCTGAACTCGTCGGCAAGCCACTCCGCCTCCGCCAGCCGCGTGTCCAGCACGCCCAGCAGCCGGCGGGACTCGTTCTGGTAGCGATCGATCACCGGCTGCAGCTTCTCCGGCCAGTAGCGGAAGAACACGTTGGCCTGGCCCATCATCGGGCCGACGCCGCCCATCTGGAACATCAGCCATTGCAGCGCGCGGGACCGCCGGCGCGGGTCCTCGGGCAGCAGCTTCCCCGCTTTCTCGGCCAGGTAGATCATGATCGCGCCGGACTCGAACACCGCGAAATCGCCGTTGTCGTGGTCAACGATCGCCGGGATGCGGCCGTTCGGGTTGATGCGCAGGTAGTCCGGCGTCTTCTGGTCGCCAGTCCCGAAGTCAAGCGCCTGGACCGTGTAGGGCAGCCCAAGCTCCTCCAGCGCGACGGACGCCTTCCAGCCGTTCGGCGTGGCCGCCGTGTATAGCGTGATCATGCGCGCGGTCCTCCGGTCGCGTCTCAGGCCCTGGCGCTGGGCCGGGCGGTGACGGCGTCGTACCAGCGGCGCAGGTGGCCGTGTCCGTCGGGGATCTTCACCTCGGACCAGCCGGCGAAGTCCACCGCGCAAAGGGCCGTGGCATCGGCCACCGTGAAGCGTGCCCCGGCGACAAGGCGTTGTCCTGCAATTGCCGGTCGAACTTCGCAAAGAACCGATCGAGCCGCGCGCGGCCGCGGTCGCACAGCGCGGCAATCTGCGGAATCGGCGCCGCCGAGCCCGGCAGGCCACGGTCGGCAAACTTCGGGTGCGTGTTGCGGAACAGCTCCGAGGCGGGAAGCATGCCCTCCTCGTTGGCGCGCTTCTCCCACATCGCGACGATGGCGCGGTCCTTGGCGTCGATGCCCAGCAACGGCGGATCGGGATTGAGTTCCTCAAGATACCGGCAGATCGCCATCGCCTCGCCGATGCAGGTGCCATCGTCCAGCTCCAGCATCGGCACCATCATGTGCGGATACCGTTCCTTGAACCACGGTGCCAAGGTCAGATCGTCCTGGCTCACCTCCACGAGGTCGAGCGTGATGCCCTTCTCGGCCAGGAAGATATGCAGACGGCGCGGGTTGGGCGCGATATGCCAGTCATAGAGCTTCATTGTTTCCCCCTGTTGTTGTCCCGGCCGGCTTCTGCCGACCGTGGTTCTTGCGCGAAGGCTACGCCGCCGCGGCCTGCTGGTAGGTCGGCCCGTCGCCCGCCACGGTGGTGCGGCGCATGTCGCGCACCTGATCGGCGTCGAAGCGGCGGACGCGGTGCATGGTCTGCCGGTTGTCCCACATCACCAGGTCGAACGGTTGCCAGCGGTGCACATGGACGAACTGCGGCTGCGTCGCGTGCTCGTTGAGGTCGCGCAGGAAGGCGCGCGCCTCCGGTACCGGCCACCCGACGATCGACCCGGCGTGCGACGACAGGTACAGCGACCGGCGACCGCTCTTCAGATGCGTGCGCACCAGGCGCTGCCGCACCGGCGCGAACGCCGTCCGCTCCTCCGCGGTGAGCGCATCGAACCCCAGCGCGCCGCGCGAATGCATCAGCGAGTGCTCGCAGACGAGATCCTCGACCTCGGCGCGGGTCCGCTGATCCAGCGCGTCATAGGCCGCCCGCATGTCGGAGAACTCGGTGTTCCCATCTGATGTCGAAACGACGCGTCCCGACAGGATCGAGTACTTCGCCGGGGTCGCGCGGAACGAACTGTCGGAATGCCAGAGCTGATTGCCGAGGTTGAACATGCGGCGCCGGTCGTCGCGGGCCAGCGGCTTGCCGTGCTGGTCGAGGTTGGACACGTCGGCCATCTGCGGGTTGAGCCGGCCCTGTCCCTTGGCGGTGACATTGCCGCCCGCGGTCTCCTCCAGCGCGCCGAAGTTCAGCGTGAACGCCATCTGCTGCTCGTCGGTGATCCGCTGCGCCGGGAACACCAGGACCGCGTGCTCGTCCATGCCGGCCTCGACCGCCGCGACCTGCCCGGCGTCGAGCGGCCGGGTCAGGTCCAACCCGGTGATCCGTCCAGCCAGCGAGGCGCCTAGTCGTTCGATCGAGACGGCCATGTCCTGCTCCGTTCCCTTGGCCGTTATACCGGCCAATCCCTTGGCATGGACGGATGCTAGACGCCGCAGACTCCGGTGTCAGCCCTCAAATCCGCTAGATCATCGGCCGCCCGCCGGTCACCGGGATCACGGCGCCCGTCATGTAGCTGCCGAGGTCGGAGGCCAGCAGCACATAGGCCCCGGCCAGCTCGGCCGGCTGGCCGCAACGGCCCATCGGCGTGTTGCTGCCAAAGCTTTTCACCTTGTCCTCCGACATCGTGGACGGGATCAGCGGCGTCCAGATCGGCCCGGGCGCCACTGCGTTCACCCGGATGCCGCGCTCGGCGAGGCTGCCGGCGAGACCCGCGGTGAAGTTGGCAATAGTCCCTTTGGTCGTGGCATACGGCAGCAGAGCCGGCGACGGGTCGTCGGCGTTGATCGAAGTGGTGAACACGATCGAGCTGCCGGCCTGCATGTGCGGCACTGCGGCGTGGCACAGGCGGAACATGGCGTGCACGTTGACTTCAAACGTGTGCTTCCACTCGGCGACGTCGATATCCTCGAACTTCTCGAAGCTGCGCTGATGCGCGGCATTCGAGACCAGCACATCGAGCCGGCCGAACTCCTGCATGGCCTGTTCCACCAGCCGCTCGCAGACGCCGGGCTCGGACAGGTCGCCCGGGAAAAGCACGGCGCGCCGGCCGGCTTCGCGCACCCAGCGCGCCGTCTCCTCGGCGTCCGCGGTCTCGTTCAGGTAGCCGATGACGATATCGGCGCCCTCGCGCGCGAAGGCGATGGCGACTGCCCGGCCGATGCCGCTGTCGGCCCCGGTGATCAGGGCGCAGCGCCCCTCCAACCGGCCGGCGCCGCGGTAGCTCTGCTCGCCGTGGTCGGGCTTGGGGTCCATCTGTTGGGTGGAGCCTGGGACGGACTGCTGCTGGGCAGGCATCGGCGGCTTGGGGCGGTCCTGATCGGTCATCGCGCATCTCCTGGTTACTGGAACCAACGACCCGGCCCGACGTGGGATGTGCCTATGTCGGTAACGTGACCCAAGGTGACCAGGACCGGCGACCTGTCCATCGACGACGCGCTGAGTGCGCCGCCTCCCACCTGGTCGCGAACTCCGTGCACCCCTGCCGAAGGCGCGCCAACCGGTCGAGAAAGGCTGGGTCGCCGGCCCATAAGCCGTGCGTCAGCCGAAACTGGACCCCCTTACGGTTCATCACGTAATCGTGATAACCTGGTGTTTCATTGCATGTACGGAAAAGGAATATTGTTTGGTTTGCAAACCTACCTCTAATGGAGGAGAGCGTCCCTTCAGCAGCTTAGGACCCAATGCCGCCAGCAACGGGGAGGCACGGACCCTCGCGAAGGGATAACGCTATGTGGAGAATGCCCTTTGAGCGACGCAGAAAAGCACGAGCGTTTGAAGCGGCTCCGGCACGAGACCACCCTGGCCAGGTTCGGGGAGCTCGCGCTGAAGTCCGACGACCTCGACGAGATCCTGACCGAGGCCTGCCGCTTGGTCGGGGATGCCTTAGGGACCGACCTCGCCAAGGTCATGGAGCTGCAGGGGAACGGCAAGACCCTGCTGGTGCGTGCCGGCGTGGGCTGGAAGCCTGGCGTCGTCGGCGAGGTGACGCTCGAGGTGCTGGACGACACCTCCGAGGGCATCGCGCTGAAAACGGGAGAGCCGATGATCTCTCCCGACATCGACCGGGAGACGCGGTTCAGCTATCCAGCATTCCTGACCGACAATGGCGTCAAGGCAGTCGCCAACGTCATCATCATCGGCGGCAAGGACAGGCCGCCCTTTGGCATCCTGCAGATCGACAGCCGCAAACCTCGCGAGTTCACCGACGACGACACCGCTTTCCTGAGCAGCTACGCCAACCTGCTGGCGGCCGCGGTGGACCGCCTGCGCGTCATCGGGGAGGTGCGCCATGGCGAGGCGCGCCTTCGCCTGGCCCTGGAAGGCGGCATGTTGGGCAGTTGGGACTTCGAGGTCGCCAGCGGCAACGCCACGCGCACGCCACGGTACGACCAGATCTTCGGCTATCCCGGGCCGCCGCCGCCCTGGAGCTACGACACCTTCCTCGACCACGTCCTGCCCGCGGACCGCGAGCACGTCGCCAGCACGTTCCGCCATGCGGTGGACGCCCGGGCGGAGTGGCACTTCGAGTGCCGCATCTGCCGCGCGAGCGATGGCGAGGTGCGCTGGATCGAGGCGCGCGGCCAACCGGACGGTGGGCACGGCAACAATCCGCCAACGCATCTGCTCGGCATCGTGGCCGACATCACGGACCGCAAGCATGCCGAGGAGGCGCTGCGTCGCTACAACGAGGTGCTGGAAGCGAGCGTGGCCGAGCGAACCCGCGAGCTGACCGAGCGCACCCACGAGCTGACCGAGGCGAACACCCGGCTGGAAGCGGAAGCCGAGAACCGGGAGCGGGTCGAGGAGGCGCTGCGCCAAGCGCAGAAGATGGAGGCGGTGGGCCAACTCACCAGTGGGCTGGCGCACGACTTCAACAACCTGCTGCAAGGCATCTCCGGCAGCCTGGAGCTGGTGCGCGCCCGCGTCGCCCAGGGACGCGCCGCGGAACTCGACCGCTACATCGAGGCCGCCCTGGGCTCGGCAAACCGCGCGGCGACCCTGACCCATCGCCTGCTCGCCTTTTCGCGGCGGCAGATGCTTGATCCCAAACCGACCAACGTCAACCGTCTGGTGGGCGGCGCGGAGGACCTGCTTCGCCGCACCGTGGGACGGAACTTCCGAGTGGAAATGAGCCTCACAGGCGCGCCGTGGCCGATCCTGTGCGACCCGAAGCAGCTTGAAAGCGCGTTGCTCAACCTGGTCACCAACGCGCGCGACGCCATGACGGAGAGCGGGCACCTGCTGATTGAGACCGCGAACACCGTGCTCCGCGACCGGCGCGGCGCGCCCAAGGACTGGCCTCCCCAGGGCGTGCCGCCGGGTGACTACGTGGCCCTGTCCGTTGCCGACACCGGCGTCGGCATGGCCCCGGACGTGATCGCGCGTGCCTTCGATCCGTTTTTCACCACCAAGCCGGCAGGCCAAGGCACCGGCCTCGGCCTGTCCATGATCTACGGCTTCGCGCTGCAGTCCGGCGGGCACGTGCGGCTGCGCAGCGAGCTGGGGCAGGGCACGACAGTGACGATCTACCTGCCCCGCCATTTCGAAGAGGGTGCTGGTGTGACGCAGCGTGACACAGCCGCCGACGCGCCGGTTGCAGCAACGAGCGCCGTCGTGCTGCTGGTCGAGGATGAGCCTGACGTGCGCATGGTCGTGCGCGACGTCCTGTCCGACCTCGGCTACACGGTGCTGGAGGCCGAGGACGGCCGGGCCGGGCTGAATATCATCGCCACCGAGGTCCGCATCGACCTTCTGCTGACCGATGTCGGCCTGCCTGGCGGCATGAACGGCCGGCAGCTCGCGGACGCGGCGCGGCAGTGGCGTCCCGATCTCAAGGTGCTCTTCATCACCGGCTATGCCGAAAGCGTCGCTGTCGGAAACGGCCGGATGGAGCAGGGCATGCAGGTGATGACCAAGCCCTTCGTGTTGGATACGCTCGCCGCCAGGGTCCAGGGCATCATCAATGGCTGACCAGCCGGAACTGTCCAGTTCCGGCTGGCCAAGGAACGAGGCGCCTGTTCAGCAGGGTGCACTCTGATCGTTTGGCGCTTGCCGATCAAAGTGGCTTCCGCTTCAGCGCCCAGCAAGGTTGACGATTTTGAGCCCTCGCGATCAGGCCCTCTCCAACCTTCGCGCTGCGATCGGCGCCGACCAGGCTTGCGCGCAGGAGCCAATCCATGTTCCGGGAGCCATCCAGCCGCATGGCGCGGTCTTGGCACTCGACCCGTCGGGCGACCCGTCGGGCGGCCTGAACGTGGTTGCCGCCAGCCGCAACGCTGCGGAGCTGCTGGCTGCCGCATCGGTCGCGGGCCGAGTGATCGGGCGGAGCACGGGCAGCATCCTGGGGCGGGACTTCGCCGAGGCACTATGGGCGCGCTTCCTGGATGGCGAGCTCCGGGGCGAGGCGCCCTGGCAGTCGAGGCTTGTCCTGGCCGGCACGTCCCAGGTATTCGACGCAGCGGTCCATGCCCATGCCGGCCTGGTCCTCGTGGAACTGGAACGCGCCGGCGCGCACGACGAAGCGGCCGCCTTGACCGCCGTGCGCCAGCTCCGGGGGGCCATGGCCGACCTCCGGGCGACGCGGAGCAACCTGGAGCAGCAGGCACGCGTCGCGGCCCGGGGCGTCCGGCTGCTGACGGGCTACGAACGGGTGCTGATCTACCGGTTCGATGCCGAGTGGAACGGGCAGGCGATCGTCGAGGACAAGGTCGCCGATTGGCAGCAGTCCCTGGGCGGGCTGCACTTCCCGGCCAGCGACATCCCGGCGCAGGCACGGGAGCTGTACCGGCGCAGCCCGATGCGCTGGATCCCCGATCAGGACGCCGTTCCGGTGCCGCTCGACATCAACCCGGCCTGGGCGCGCAGCCAGCCGCTGCCGGCCATCGACCTATCGTTCGCCCTGCTGCGCAGCATGTCGCCGGTGCACCTGCAGTATCACCGCAACATGGGCGTCGGGGGCTCGATGTCGTTGTCGATCCTGCACGAGGAGCGGCTGTGGGGCCTGATGGTGTGCCACCACCGCCAGCCGCACCATCCGTCTCCTGGCCAGCGGTCAGCGGCGGCGGCGCTGACCGACGCCTTTGCGCTGCGCGTCGGTCCGGCCGAGCATACCGATACGGAGCAGGCCCGGCGGGGTGACCTGGAGCGCCTATCCACGCTGCTGGCCCACATGGCGGAGGCCGAGGTGGTCGCCACCGCGCTCACCACCGGCGACATCACCATCGGGAGCCTGTTCGCGTCCAACGGGGCCGCCGTCCTCTACGACGGCGCTTTCTCGCTGGTGGGGCATACGCCGCCCGAGGCGGACGTACGGGACCTTACCGTGTGGCTCAAGGCGCATGGCGATGCAGGGGCGCATGGCGATGCAGGCAAGCTGTTCCAGACCGACAACCTGACTGCCGCATATCCGTCTTGGAAGCAGCACACCGCCGTTGCCAGCGGCGTGCTCGCGGTGTTCCTGTCGGACGACCGGTCCGACATGCTGCTATGGTTCCGGCCGGAGGAGCCGCAGCTCGTGAGCTGGGGAGGCAATCCGCGCAAGGACGCGGCGGACGGGTCCCTGCTCCTGCCGCGGCTTTCCTTCGAGCGATGGGTCGAGACGCGGCGCGGCTTCGCAAGGCCCTGGGCCGAGTGGGAGCTGGAGATGGCCGAAACCCTCCGGCACGGCATCACCGAGGTCGTCGTGCGTGGCCTGCGCCGGATCGCCGACCTGCACGACCAGTTGCGCCAAAGCCAGAAGATGGAGGCGGTGGTAGTGTCTCAGTTTGAAAATAGTCCTATGAAGGCTTTGCTTGACCGCTGAGGCACGCGCGCCGACATAATGCGGCATGGCACACACACCGAAAAGACCCCGCGACCCTAACCAGCTAGCGAAGCTGATCGTCGATATCGCATCAGGGCAAGCCGAGCCGTCCGCCATTGCTGAAAACAACGAGAAAGACCCGGCAGCGGTGTCGCTTGGGCGACGCGGGGGATTGAAGGGTGGGGCGGCTCGGGCGGCGTCTCTGACACCGGAACAGCGTTCGGAAATCGCCAGAAAGGCTGCGGCTAGGAGATGGGGCGAGAAATAGTTTGTTCTTCTAGCGGGGGAAGTCTTCATCTAAGGGCGCTTTTTGTTGTTCGTCGGGTCCATCTCCCCACTCAACCAATCCCCAGCCCAGTGCCCGGCTGCTGTTTAGTTCGTCTGTGCGGGACAAAACTGCTGACAGATTAGCCGCTGGATTAGTGCCGCCGATGTGAACGCCTTGCTCCGTCAAGGCTTCCATCAACGGCCGGGTATGCATCCGCTGCTTGTGCTGACGGATAAATTCTACAGCCGCACGAGATACGGCGTTAGAAGTCCCCCCGCGAGACGCGCGAACCGCATCGCCATTTTCAGCATTCTCATAGATAGCCGCCATTTCGATGTAAGCCCGCACCTTCTCAATGCGCTGTTGCAGCTTGGCTAATTCCGCCTGCATCCTGATAAGATCGGCCTTAGCACGTTCTACGACGGCTAATGTGCGCAATCATACGCATGGCGCGGGTTAGCAACCCGAGTCGTACAAGGAGGATAGGTAATGCTGAGACCTGCAATGCCCCCTACGCTTTCGCCGACCGGCGATAGGGGGATGAAGAAAGCCCGCTGCACTCTCCCTTAGACAAGGAATGCAGCGGGCTTAGGTCGGCTCTCTGTGGGCCGGTAGCTGAACTGGAAGTCTGCCAAGGCGAACAGCGCCCGATTTGTAATCGGGGGAATGTGGGTTCGAGTCCCACCCGGCCCACTATTATTCTAGCATAGAGGATTCCCGATGGGAATCCCTCTCTAAGTGAACAATATGCTTGACCGATCTGGCATGATGCGGTATGGTTGCGTCATGAACAAGCTCCCCCGTGACAAGCGAGTCCAGATCATCGCCCTTTTGGTCGAGGGTATGAGCCTTCGCGCTGTGACCCGCACAACTGGAATGAGCATCAACACAGTGACGAAACTGCTCATTGACGCAGGAAAGGCTTGCTCGGAATACCAGGATCGGGTGTTTCACAATCTTACCTGCAAGCGGCTCCAGGTCGATGAGATATGGGCATTTTGCTATGCCAAGCAGGCTAATGTGAAGGCAGCTAAGGCTGCGCCGGAAGGCGCTGGCGATATCTGGACGTGGACCGCGATCGACGCCGATACCAAGCTGATCCCATCTTGGTATGTTGGCCACCGCGATGCTTACGCGGCGCAAGCATTCATTGGCGATCTTGCCGGGCGGCTCGCCAACCGGGTGCAGCTCACCAGCGATGGCCATAAGCCCTATCTGGAGGCGGTCGAACAGTCCTTCGGCGCGGATATCGACTACGCCATGCTCATCAAGCACTACGGCGAGCCAACCGGCGCATTGGGCCGCTACAGCCCCGGCGAATGCACGGGCGTTGATCTGCGCCGGGTCGAGGGGCGTCCTGACCTCGCGCACGTCAGCACCAGCTACGCTGAGCGAGCTAACCTGACAATGCGGATGGGAATGCGCCGGTTCACGCGACTGACGAACGCCTTCTCAAAGAAGGCAGAGAACCACGCTCACATGGTTTCGCTGCATATGATGTATTACAATTTCGTCCGCATTCATCAGACCCTGCGTTGCACCCCGGCCATGGCAGCGGACGTGAGCAAGACGCTTTGGGAGATTGCCGACATCGTAAAAGTGCTTGAGCATTGGGAGGCATCAAAGGATGCCTAAGCCCATGCAGAACGCTCTCTATTACGGTGACAACCTCGACGTGCTGCGGAACAGCATTGCCAGCGAAAGCGTCGATCTCGTGTATCTCGATCCGCCTTTCAACTCGAACGCCAACTACAATGTGCTGTTTCGCTCTACGGAAGGGACGGGATCACAGGCACAGATCGAGGCGTTTGAGGATACCTGGCATTGGGGTCATGAAGCCGAAAGCGCATTTGATGGAGTGATGCGCTCAGGGAATACGAACGCGGCCGACCTGCTGCGGGCCATCAGCTCTTGCCTTGGCAGGAACGACATGATGGCCTATCTAGCCATGATGGCGGCGCGGCTATTGGAGCTGCATCGGGTGCTCAAGTCCACTGGCAGTCTTTATCTGCACTGCGATCCTACAGCGAGCCATTATCTCAAAGTTCTTTTGGATGCTGTATTCGGACCGGACCGATATCTGAACGAGATTATATGGCGGCGGACCGGATCGCACAATCCACGTAGATCGTTCGGTCCCATTCATGACATAATACACGTCTACGCAAAGACGGACGAATACAAATTCAATATTGTCCGGCGACCATACATGAAAGGCCACGTCGAGACGCGCTACACGCGCATGCCGAACGGAAACTTGAAATTTACGTCGGGCGGGAACGTGCTTACAGGAGCTGGAGTCAGAACGGGTGCATCTGGCCAAACTTGGCGCGGGTTTAACCCAACGGCGAAACGGCGGCATTGGGCGCTACCGTCTTTCTACGAAAACGAGATGCCATCTGCCTATGGAAACCTGGATGCCGTAGGGAAGCTAGAGGCGCTTCATCAAGCTGGTCTGATCGAAATAGAGCCGGGCGTGGCTTGGCCCATTATGGTGCGTTATTTGAGCTCGACTTTCCGCAATTTCGACGGGATTGAAGACTTAACATAGCACCCAGAAGATGTCCTCATGCGCAATGA
>JAABUS010002365.1_pt1 | contig 35967 bp, 33 predicted proteins | sample 5560161 | NCBI WGS metagenome assembly JAABUS01 (sample SAMN10711885, study PRJNA513376) | rock metagenome | isolation source: Antarctica rocks | place: Antarctica: Victoria Land, Trio Nunatak nord | collected 2016-01-04
ACGGGGGACCACCCCGGATGGGATCGGCTGCTGCCCAGGTCCCCGCCCTCCCACCGGAGGCAGACCGCTTAGGATATAGAATATATGTTCTATATCTGCTTGTCAAGCGGGTTTCGTAACGAATTTCTTTGGACCACGGGTAGCGTCGCCGATACTACGTTCGGAGAAATGAGCGGCGTGTTGCGTCCGCTGGACGCATGGCAGCCGCGGCCGCGCTGGCCTGGTCCTGTTTGGCTGCCACGCCACGGTCTGGGGGGTGCTTTAGACCTCGCTGCGGCAGGAGCTCACACCGGCGGCATTGCGGGGCCGTGTTGAGCGTGTCTACCGGTTGCTGGAGTATGGAGGCGCCGCGCCGGGAGCGCTCCTCGGTGGTCTACTGAGCAGCCGCTTCGGACTGACGGCGCCATTCTGGGTCGGGGCCGTCAGCGGGGTGCTACTCCTTCCCCTTGTCTGGTCCACCTTCTCCGGGGCCGTAGTGGCTAAGGCCCGCTGGGACGCCAGGAAGGAAGCTGGCTACGGCGGTGCGCGGGGCGAATGATATGGAATCCGGGAGGATACGGAACCGGGGCATCGGCGGCGTTCGCCCTCACCCCCAACCCCCGCCCCGAGGGCACCCGCCCGATGCGCGGGAGAGGGGGCACCGCCGACGCGTCCGCAGGACACTCGGCAATCAACCAGATCCGGAATGAGGCGTCGCGAGGGCCGGGACGTGGGGGGATATGGCGGTCCGGCGTATAACGGCCGATGCATGCGTCGCCCCGCCCGTGCTCGGAGGGTCAGCAGACGACTGAGCAGGCCGGTGTGGACGGTACCGGGGAGAGGGCATTGGCCGGCAACGTCACCGTTTCGTGCGGCGGTCATTGGACATGACCTCGCGCAGCCGGTCGAGTGGGTGGCCGTTGATGCCGGCCGTGGTGGTCGCGGCGCAGAGGGCGTTGAGGATCGCTTCTTCGGTGTCGTCGGCGACGGCTTCGAAGAGGGGCGTCATCGCTTCGTGGAGGAGCATCCGAAGCGGGATCGGCTCGCCCACGGCGCGGGTCCGGGCCAGGTCGCGATTTCCGGTCGCGAAGGCGAGGAAGATGTCGCCAGTGCTGTCTTCGCCGAGCCCACCGACGCGGGCAACGCCGATTGGCCTCGGCCACGCCAGGCGGAAGGTCCTACCTTGTGGTGACATGTGGTGTAATGATGCAACAGGATCGCCGATTCTGGTCAGTGGTACCGGTTTGATCGGCAGGAAAGGACACCGTGACGTTTGGGGGTCCGCCGTGGGTGCAACGGTTGATGCTGCAACGCCACCCCTTCGTGCCTATCTCCTCGGGCCGGTGCGGCTCGCTCTCGACACGACCCCGATAAGCGACGATGCCTGGCCGAGGCGCACGGCGCGGTCGTTGCTCCTCCTGCTGTTGGCCACGCCAGGTCACAAACTGCCACGCGATCGGGTGATGGACCTGCTTTGGCCTGAGGCATCGCCCGAGGCCGCCACTAACGCACTCTACCTCGCGCTGTCAGCGCTGCGCCGGGTGCTTGAACCGAGATTGACCCGGGGGCGCGACTCCGCCTACGTCGTCAGTGGAGGCGATGTCATCGCCCTTCGCAGCGACCCCCCGCCGTGGGTCGACGTTGGGGTCTTCCAAACCCTCGTCGGTGGCGCACGAGCGGCGGCACCGCTCGAACGCCGACGGATGCTGCGAGAGGCGCTGGAGCTCTACGCAGGCGAGTTCCTCGGCAACGAGCCGTTCGTCGACTGGGTGCACCCAACGGCCGAGCGGCTTCGGCTCTTGCGGATTCGTGCCGTCCTGGAGCTGGCCCGGTTGGACATGGACGCCGGCGAGCCGGAGACCGCCATTGCCCCGTTGGAAACGCTGCTGCTGGCCGAACCTACGGAAGAAGATACCCATCGTTTGCTGATACGTGTTCTCGCCGCCACCGGACGACGCGAGGCAGCGCTGCGACAGTTCGAGCGGTGCCGCCAGGCACTGGCCACCGAACTGGGTGTCGAGCCCAGTGCCGAGACTGTGGAGTTAGTCACGACACTGCAAGTGGTCCCACCTCCGGCACCGAACGAGTCGAGCGTGCCAGGGACGCCGTACAACAACTTGCCCACACTGCTGACGCCGCTCATCGGGCGGGCACGGGAAACAGATGCGATCCACGGTCTACTCTGGAGATCCGATGTCCGGCTGGTTACCCTGACCGGCCCTGGCGGAGTCGGCAAGACGCGCCTCGCGATTGAGGCGGCTCGTCAGATAGCAGACGAGTTCCGCGATGGCGTGTGCTTCGTCGGCCTCGCCGCGTTGCGCGATCCCAATCTCGTTGTCGCCACGATCGCGCGGACGCTGGGGGTTGAGGAGCGAGGCGGTTCGTTCGCCAAGCCGCTCCAAGTGGCGTTGCGGGACCGGGAGATGCTCCTGCTGCTCGATAATATGGAACAGGTGATCGCCGCGGCGCCGGAGGTGGCGGCGCTGCTCGAAGGGGCGCCGCAGCTGACCGTGTTGGCGACCATCCGTGAATCGTTGCGGGTTCGCGGCGAACGGGTCGTGACCACTCTGCCGCTGACACTCCCTCCGCGCTGGCAGGGTGCAGATCGCCGTCCCCTGGCCGCGGCCACCGCACGCCGATACGAAGCGGTCGCCCTCTTTGCCGACCGAGCGGCCGCCGCTTGTCCAGACTTCGCCTTGACCGATGCCACAGTGAGCCCGGTGACCGCGATCTGCGCCCGGCTCGACGGCCTGCCGCTGGCAATCGAGCTGGCCGCGGTGCGGGTGCGGGAGCTGCCGGTGGACCGTTTGCTGGCGGGTCTTGAGCGCCGGCTCGACGTACTGATCGGGGGTTACCGGGACCTGCCGGTACGGCAGCAAACGATGCGAGATACGATCGCTTGGAGCTACGATCTGCTCGCGCCGGAGGAACAGAGGCTGTTCCCCCAATTAGCCGTCTTTGCGGGTGGCTTCACGATGGAAGCGGCGGAAGCGGTGACCGTCACAGAAGATAGGACATCATCCGTTCCGGCGCTGCTGGCGTCGCTGACAGACAAGCATCTGTTACAGAGGGAAGAGAGCGACGACGGGGCGCGTTTCGGAATGCTGGAGACGATCAGGGAGTTCGGGCAGGAGCGCTTGGAGGAGAGTGGGGAGGCAGATCTGGCGCGGTCGCGGCACGCTGCGTTCTTCCTGCGATTGGCGGAGAGCGCCGAAGGCGAGCTGATGGGGCCAGACGAGACGCGATGGCTTGACCGGTTCGAGACCGAGCACGACAACCTGCGAACGGCGCTCGCCTGGTCGACCGCCCACGGCGGCGATGGCACGTCACTACGTCTGTCCGGGGTGCTCTGGCGGTTCTGGTGGATTCGAGGTTATCTGGGCGAGGGGCGCAGATGGGCAGACACGGCCCTTGCTCGCGACGTGGGTACGGCGGCGGAGCGGGCAAAAGGACTCTATGCCGCCGGCGGTATGGCTCAGGAACTTGGAGACATCGCGGCGGCCGCTCCGATTCTCGAAGACGGATTTTCGGCCGCTCTCACCGCCGAAGATTGGGAGGTAGCCGCTCTCTGTCTCTCCAGCCTGGGATTCATTGCCCGCGATCGAGGCGACTACGAGGAGGCGAATCGCCTGTTTTCGGACACGGTCGCTCTGTATCGCCGGCTCGGCACCCCCCGTGGTCTGGCGGTCTCGCTCGGCAACCTCGGCGTCGTGGCGACCTACCAGGGGCACCACGGGCGGGCGGCGGAGCTGCTAGCTGAAGCGCTGGCGATGTTTCGGGCACTCGGACACCGGCATGCGATCGGACAAATGTTGAGCAACTTTGCCGTCCTCCAGCTACAGATGGGTGACTATAGGGAGGCGCGCCGGCTAAGCACGGAGGCCCTGGCGTTGCAACGCGCGATTGGGGACCGACAAGCGGCGGGGATTGCACTGATTAACCTCGCATCGGCCGCGCGCGGCGAGGCTAACGCCGTCGAGGCGAGGCGGTACGCGAACGACGCGTTGGCGCTGTTTCGGACGGTGGACTACCAATCGGGGATGGCTGTAGCGCTCGGTTTCTTGGCCAATGTCGCGTTGGATGAGGGCGAGGCCGAGCGGGCGGTTCCGCTGCTCATGGAATGCCTAAGCCTTCTCCGGCCGATCGACGATCGAGAGGCGATCTACGCCACGCTCGACGATGCGGCGCGCGTCGCCGCGGCCTTTGGGAATCCGACCGCGGGCGCTCGACTCTTCGCCGCCGCCGCGCAAATGCGCGCGGCACGCGGCGCGGACGTTTATTACCCGAGCGCGGATGCGGTCGGCCGCGCCATTGCCTTCATCCGTGAGCGTCTCGGCGATACCAGCTTCGCGGAGGCGGAGGCTGAGGGGCGGGCGCATACGGTGGAGCAGGCAATCAATGACGCGATCGAGACGGTCAACCGTTTGGGAGCGGCTGGTTCAATGCTCTCCGACACCGCGTCTCCACCGCTGTCGGTTGCGACTGGCTGACACTAATCCGGCGGTCGCTTGTTCACCGTTGACTGACATCGAGACGGCGCGGGTTCCCTCTCCGCGATGAGGATCACTACGATACGCACGATGGCCGCATCGTTTACCGCGCAATCTCCGAGCAGCACCTCGCGCCAAGCTCGCTACCACTGCATCACGACGGAATTCTGACTGCCTGTCTGACGCTGGCGCCAGCGAGGGACAAACGGGACAACGCCCCACCTTCCAAGAACGTGGTACGGGGTCCGCGGGCCGCCGCACGCGCGCCACGACCCGGGTGACAGGTGTGTGACAGCTTTCTGACAGACTCGGTCTTTATCGTAGAGGTTACCGGCAACGAGACGCCGGTCGGAACATGCTGAGACTGGGTGCGGCGGTTCCTGGATTCCAACGACGACGAGGTGAGGTGACACGCAGAAGCAGTGCGGTCACGATCCGAGTCGACCTCGTCAGTGAGCGCGGCGGCGATCGAAACGCCACTGGGCAGGGTGGCGACCCCTCTCGCCCTCCACCCCGTGGACGGGGTCGCGACTCCGGCGACCAGGGAGCCGGGAGGCCGACCGCTTCGTCCGGGGGCGCGTTTGTGGGACGCCGATGGCTGCGTCTGATGCGGCGCAAGAGGAGGGAGGTGCTAACCAAATCTCGTTGCATGCGACCCAAAGCCGAGTATGGAGAGGTAGGGACGACGATGGATAGCCAACGATTCGACGGGTTGACACGAGTGTTCGCATCGCAAACGGGATCGCGACGAAAGGTGCTACGTGCCCTGATCGGCGGCGCACTGGGAGGCGTTGTGGCGACGCGCGGCACCGAACAAGTCGAGGCGCAGGACGTCGAGGCGGAGGGTGGTCGCTGTGGACGCCACAAGAGCAGGTGCGGCTACGGGTGCTGCAGGAAGAAGGGTGTCTACTGTTGCATTATTGGCGGGGATTACCGCTGCTGCCGGCGATAGGGGCGGATCCGGGTGGGCTTGGCCGTACGCCGGTGTCACCCGACGGCGACCGCGACCGCTCACGGCCTGGGACCTTGTCCGTATCGCCTCCGGCGCCGGCCACGCGATTCACGCCGGGCACCTTTAAACGAGAGACAGCACGCTGTCCACGACCGGCGATCCACGCTTAAGGGGTATGGAACTGCTTGGGGCGTCGTTTCAGCAAGGACGGAGGTTAACGGTCGGCGGCCCAGCGGGAGCGTGGGGAGACAGGGGCGCCGTTCCGGTCGCATTCGATCACCTGCCGCGGGTGGACTCCGCTGGCCGTTCGTTCATCTGGGGACCCGGGGGCGGGTTTCCCGTCGACTTCGCCAGCCAGCGTCGTGGATCACCGTCTCCATCAGGCCGCGACCCCACCCCACCCCAAGGACGAGCCCGGCCAGCCCGCCGGGCTCATCCTCACTTCCGGTTTTGAGGTCGAGTAAACCCGCTCATCGGTGGGCGAACTGTTACCGCGTGACGCCGTCACAGATTGCTGACAACCCTCATTGCTCCTACCGGCCACACAAATGAGCGATGCGCCCGAAAGGACCGTCAACTGGAATCGGTGGCGCGGAAAGGAGGTTGAGACATCGGGGAATTGGGGTCCGGCGGCACCCGTTACGTCACGGTCGCGGGGTAGGCGGGCCCCTGCTAACGGGGCACCCGCGGCCCGCTATCGCGTTCCAAGGGAGGAACGTGGACGTTGCGAAAGGACGATCCGCGTCAGTCGTTCTCTGAGTGTCCTCCCGTGAGCACCAGCGTTTATCGGTACGCGCGTGACCGTCCTTGCGGCGGCATCGATTGGCCGGCTCTGTTTGGGCCGGTCGTAGCGGAGAAGGAGTACGTAGATGCGCATCCAATCTTTCCCAGCGCACCAGGCAGCCCGCGTTGGGGCCGCAGGCATCGCTCTGGCGGGGTTTCTCGTAGTCTCCGGTGTTGGGGACGCCTCTGCCCATTCCGACGCCGTCGCCGCTGGTAATGGCGGCACCGCCCGCTCCGGCGCCAACGGCGGCAGCATCCTGATCGACGATGTCAACAGTGGTTGGAATGGCGGGAGCCTGATCCTCGTTGGCGACATCTGGAACGGATCGCTTGCAATCGACGGCGGCGGGGTCGGGTCCGCGACGAATCTGGCGGTCGGTGCGAACGGTGGAGTCGGGATCAGCGATTCCACTGGTGGTGATGACAACCTCGTGTTTGACAACGACTAACGTCGGAGCGGCGGGCGGGGAATGGCCACTGTGGGGCGGGTGTCCTTGTCTCAAGGAGCCTCCCCCACATACCGGTGCCATCTCCGTCGCACTCCATGTACCCTGGCCCCTCAGCGCGGCCACGCACCAGCACACGTTGACCGCGACATCGACCGCACCCAGGTCGAGCATGCCGGTGACGCAGAGTGAGGTCATATGGGAAAGCAGGTCGTGGAAGCGGTGGGCGGGCGACAGGATCGAGAGATTGGAAGCGAGTGGACCATGGTTGAACGATCACCGCGCCAGCATTCCCGGCTTGGCGGTATGAAGTACCGGCTCCTCCTCGGAACGGTGCTCGCATTCGCCGGACTCGTGCTTCCGGTCGCCCCCGGTGCCGTGTCGCCCCGGGTCGGAGCGCAGTCCGGAACGGGCCAGACCACGGTCCTGTCCGAGGGGGTCGCGCTCATGCCCCAGGTCCCGGTGGCCTGGCGCGCGGTGCGGGCCGTAGCGCGTCCGGTCGGGGAGGCGCCCTTTGCCGAGCGAGCCTTGGGCTTCCTGCTTGCCGACGACGACCCGTTGCTGGTGACGGACGAGGTGAGCGGCGCTCCACGGCGAGTCATGGCCAACGGAGCGCTGTTCGTCCCGCAAAGCGTTCGGCAGCGACGCGCATCCACGGTAGCCTACGCGGTTGGGTACTACGGGCTGGAGCTGGTCGTGGCGCCCGACGTCACGGCGGGCTATAGCCTCGGCAGCGCCTCACTGATCCACGGCGGTGTCGCCTTCGCCCCTCCCAAGGGGCAGAACCGGATCACGCTTCACCAACACCTCATCGGACCCAGCGACACCGCCGTCTTAGATGAGACTGAATCGCCGCGCCTGGTGCTCGCGACCTCCGGCGGGATGCGGATACGCCTCTCAGGGGGAACCGAGGTCGAACTTCGTGACGGTCAAGCGACGACCGTCAGCGGGCGCGCCGAGGTGGTCTCCACCGGCGGCAACCAGGCCCGATTCGTGACGGCCACGGTCGGTGCCGAGGACGGAGTGGGCCGGGTTGCGCCCGGGTCCTTCGCGGTAACCACCTATGCCTGTCCCCCGGGGATGACGTTTCCTACCCTCGACACGGACGCCTGCGGGGAATCACGGGACAACCTCGTGACGTGGATTTTGTCGTCGTCGCATTTCGCGCGAACCCTTGTCCAAGACGACGCGGTCACGCAAGGAGCGACCACGACCTGGTCGGATCTGCCTGCCGGCCAGTACATGGTTACGCTACGGGCCGAACGTTTCGCGACCGGGTATCTCGATTATTTCATCCCGAGCAGCAATGAGGTGACACGGCAGGGCTTCGCCACCACCGCGATCGCGTTCGACACCGGAAAGGTGATACATAGCTATCGCGCCTATGTGTTCAGCGATCAGCCGTCGATCGAGCCCGGTCCGTTCTCCGTGGTGCTGGATGTCGAGAGCTGCCCACCGGGGACGACGCTCCCAGAGATCCAGGCAGTTGGTTGCGACGCCGTCAGCAGCGGTTTTGAGGCAACGTTGTCTGGGGACCAGCTGGACTCCCCACTGACGCTCGCGCAGGCTGATTTCACCTCTGACCAACCCCGGTGGGTTGGTCTCCCCGGCGGGAGCTATCTGCTGACATTCAACGCCCTGCCTAACGGCCACGACACCTCTTACGTTTTTGCCACCCCGGACCAGGGGACCGCCGTGTCCCGCGTCGGCGACTCCCTGGCGGGGTTCGCCTTTTCGCTGGGGCCAGCAACCACCGGGGAAAACGGGGCCGTCGTGCTCCACTCCTTCTTCGTCACCAGCGGCGAACCGGCGGCCGTGTCAGGGGCAGCCGGGCAACCCGTCACTATCGGCGTTGTCGTCTGGGATTGCCCGCCGGGCGTCGTCGCCATGCCGGACATGACCGGGGCCGGCTGTGCCATTACCGACCCCAATGCCTCCAAGCTCAACCTCACGCTCGTGGGCGCCGCGTTGGCGACACCACTCATCCTGAGCGACGCCAGCGCGGGAGGCGGGAACAGCTGGTTTTGGGGGGGCGTTCCACTCGGCGACTACACGCTGACCGCGACATTGCCTCCCAATAGCTCAGGCTACGCAGTTCGGGCGACCGGGTTCTCGGGAGCCATTCGGCCACTGCGAGACGGCACGGGCTACGCCATGACCCTCGATGAGGGGCTGTTTTCACAGGTGCAAGAGCGGCGCATCGACCTCGACGTCTACCTACTCTACCCCTAACGCCTGCTGAGGGGAGCCAAACGTTGCCCGCGGCACGGGCGCTGGCCCGGTCTTCGCATCGATAGCTTCAGATACGGCATGGGGAACCAGGGCGATGGACAGGGCGTCAGCGGTCGACCCGTCCATTTGCCGCGACAACCTCCTGGAGCCGGTCGAGGGGGATGGCGTGGGCGACGTGGCGGTTGATGCCGACCGTGGTGGTCGCGGCGCAGAGGGCGTTGAGGATCGCTTCTTCGGTGGCGTCGGCGACGGCTTCGAAGAGAGGCGTCATCGCTTCGTGGGGGAGCATCCGAAGCGGGATCGGCTCTCCCAAGGCGCCGGTCCGGGCGAGGTCGCGATTTCCGGTCGCGAACGCGAGGAAGATGTCGCCACTGCTGTCTTCGCCGAGTCCCCCGACGCGGGCAACGCCGATCGTCGCCCGCTGCGCCAGGCGGCGACACTGATCGGGTAAGAGCGGCGCGTCGGTGGCGACGACGACGATGATCGATCCGTCGCCGGTCGGCGCCGGAGCTGGGTCGCGTGGCAACGGCACCTCGGCGGCGGGAATCGCCCGGCCAACCGGTACCCCGTCGACCCGCAGGAAGCTGCGCTGGCCATGGTTGGCTTGAACCAGGACGCCGACGGTCCAACCGCCTCTCTCGGCCGCTACGAGGCGGGAGGAGGTGCCGATGCCACCCTTGAAGCCGTGGCAGATCATGCCGGTGCCGCCACCGACGGCACCTTCGGCCACGGGACCGGACGCGGCCGCGTCGAGCGCGGCGAAGACGTGCTCCGGCCGGACGTGCTGCCCGTTGATGTCGGAGAGCCAGCCGTCCCAGGTCTCGGCGACGACGGGGAGACTCCAGGCGACCTCGGGGCGGTCGTCGTGGGCAACCTCGTAGGCGATCAAGGCGTCGCGGACGACTCCGACGCTGTGGGTGTTGGTGATGGCGACGGGTGTCGTCAAGAGACCCGACTCGGCGATCCAGGGGAGGCCGGTCATCTCGCCGTTGCCGTTGAGGACGTGGAACCCGGCGAAGAGCGGGTCGTCGCCAACGCTCGTCGCGCGCGGCACGATGACCGTGACTCCAGTCCTGACTGGTCCCTGGCCAACAATCAACGGCCCCTCACCCGCGATCAGCGTCGTCTGGCCGACGCGTACTCCATCGACGTCGGTGATCGCGTTGAGCGGTCCCGGCGGCAACTCGCCAATGACGATGCCGAGATCGCGCAAGCGCGCCCGCGGGGAGTCCAACGACTCAGCCATGACGGTCTCTCCGTTTCCAACCGAAGCGATCCAGCGGACGGGCGGTCAATTCTTGGTGCGCGTCCCGACGCCCGGCCAGCGCCCAGCGAGAGGGAGACGCCTGCCCGCGCGCTGGCTCCGCTGACGGTTCGGCTGGAGCGAGGAGGACGATGGCGAGCGCCGCAACCTCCTCGTCGGTTGGGCGCGGCCAGCAGGCGCAACAGACTCCATGCTCGTTCACGGTGGGGGGCACAGGACACCGGCCTTTCACGGTCACGATCACGGACGTCCCGATCTCATGCCGCACGGGCGCCTCCCGCCATCCCCTCTCCCCTCTTCCCTCTCCGTCACAGCGGAATATTGCCGTGCTTGCGGGCGGGAGTCGCGATGCGCTTTGAGCGGGCTAGGGCGAGGGCACGGATCAGCCAAGGGCGGGTACGACGTGGCTCGATGACGTCGTCGACGTAGCCGCGGGACGCTGCCTGGTAGGGGCTGGCGAAGAGATCTTCATACTCCTCGACCAGCTCGCGGCGGCGCAGCGTCGGGTCGGTAGCAGCGGCGAGATCCCGGCGGAAGACGAGGCCAACGGCGGCTTCCGGACCCATCACCGCGATCTCGGCGGTCGGCCAGGCGACGTTGAAGTCGGCGCCGATGTGTTTGGAGCACATCACGACGTACGCGCCGCCGTAGGCTTTGCGGGTAATGACGGTGACCTTGGGCACCGTCGCTTCGGCGTAGGCGTAGAGAAGCTTCGAGCCGTGGCGGATGATCCCCTCGTGTTCCTGAGCGATGCCGGGCAGGAAACCGGGGACGTCGACGAAGGTGACGAGGGGAACGTTGAAAGCGTCACAGGTGCGGACGAAGCGGGCGGCTTTCTCGCTGGCGGCGATATCGAGCGTGCCGGCGAGCACCCGCGGCTGGTTCGCGACGATGCCAACGCTGCGGCCATCGAGCCGGCCGAAGCCACAGATGATGTTGGCCGCGTACGGCGCCTGGGTCTCGAGGAAGTCGCCGTCGTCCAGCACGGCGGCGAGCACCTGGTGCATGTCGTAGGGCTTGGCGCTCGTCTCCGGCACGAGATCATCCAATGCGGGAGCTTCGCGCGCGGGGTCGTCGGTGGCGTCGAAGGCGGGTGGGTCGTCGAGGTTGTTCGAGGGGAGGAACGACAGGAGGTAGCGCACCTGGGCGTTGAGGTCGTCCTCATCGGGGGCGACGACGTGAGCGACGCCGCTGACCGCGTGGTGAGTAACCGCGCCGCCAAGCTCCTCGTGGGTCACCGCCTCGCCGGTGACCATTTTGATGACGTCGGGGCCAGTGATGAACATCTGGCTGACGCCCTCGACCATGCAGACGAAGTCGGTCATCGCCGGGGAGTAGACGGCACCGCCAGCGCAGGGTCCGGCGATGATCGAGATCTGGGGGACGACGCCGGAGGCGCGGACATTCCGAAAGAAGACTTCGCCGTAGCCGGCCAGCCCCTCGACCCCCTCCTGGATGCGAGCGCCGGCAGAGTCGTTGATGCCGACGATCGGGCAGCCGTAGCGCTGGGCGAGGTCCATCAGCTTGACGACCTTCTCGGCGAACGCCTCGCCGAGCGAGCCACCGTAGACGGTGAAGTCTTGGGAAAAGACGGCGACGGGACGCCCATCGATTTGACCGAAGCCGGTGACGACGCCATCGCCGAAGGGCTGGCTCTTGTCCATGCCGAACTGCGTCGCCCGATGCTGGACGAAGGGGTCAAGCTCCTGGAAGGAGCCAGTGTCGAGCAGGGCCAAGACGCGATCCCAGGCGCCGCGTTTGCCGCGCTCGGCTTGCTTGGCGGCGGCGGCATGATGCTGCGCCGCGACCTCCCGTTTCAGGTCGGCCAGGTGTGCCGCCTTCGTCGGGTGGTGGGGCGGGGAGCCGGGGGCCGTCTCGTCTGGAGTGGACGGGTCATCGCTCAGTGCGCGCATGCGGGCATCTTAGCGGATGCCACGCGCACACGAGGACCACAAGCATCGACACGATTGCGGCGACGGCTGGATCAGATTGCGCTTGGGCAGAACCAGCATCGTAGCGGAAAGCATTGCCCCGTGTCGCTTTGTCGTTAGACTACCGAAGATTAGGTAGGTGTCTGAGTGGATCGGTCCATCGCGTGAATTATGCGGCCGAGCCGGCGTCGAGTGAAGCGAGAGAGCGAGTTTTGGCGGTCGCGGAGGAGCTCTTTGCGGCTCGCGGCTACGCCGCGGTAACGCTGCGCGATATCGCCGGGCGGGTGGGAATCCGCCAAGCGTCGCTCTACCACCACGTCCCGGGTGGCAAGGAACAGCTCTTCGTCGAGGTGACGGAACGTGGATTGGAACGGCACCGCTTGGGGTTGGAAGGCGCGATCGCTGAGGCGGAACCCTCGCTTCGGCCGCAGCTCCGGGCCGCGGCGCGGTGGCTGCTGGGCCAGCCGCCGATCAATCTCGCCCGCTTGGTCCGCTCCGATCTGCCGGCGATCGCGCCCGCCCACGCCGACCGCCTCGTCCACGCCAGCTACCGGGCGCTGCTGGCGCCATTGGAGGGCGCGTTCGTCGCCGCGCAGCAGCGAGGGGAGGTCGTCCTGCCTCATCCGACCCTGGTCAGCGGCTCGTTTCTCTCGATCGTCGAGGGGATCCACGACGCGGGCGGGGGCCGGGTGGTCGTGCGGGCGAAGGACGTGATGGCGGACGAGATGATCGACGTCTTGCTCGATGGACTGCATCCACGATAGGCAGATAGACGGAGGGTTTCGATGTCGCTAGCCAGGTTGACGCGTTTCGTCCTGACCCACAAGCGGCTGGTGGCCGCCTTCTGGGTGGTCGTGACGGTCATCGCGCTCCGCTCCGTCTCCTCGGCGGTGGGGGCGTTGTCCGACGATTTCAGCGTACCGGGTCGCGAGGGCGGGGAGACGAGCGACGCAATTCTCCGGACCTACGGCAACGGCGGCCTCGTGGTACCCCTCGCGCCGGTCGTCACGTTGCCTGACCGTAAGACGATCGACTCCCCTGGCGTCAAAGAGGAGCTTGCCGGCCTCGACAGGCTGATTGCCAAGACGGCGCCTGATGCGCGCATTGCCTCCTACGCGTCAACGGGAGATCGGGCATTCGTATCGAAGGACGGCAGAACGACCTTTGCTCTGGTCTTCATTCCGCCCGGTCAGGGCTTCGCCGAAGCACCCGATCTGCTGGCGCTGCGACAGGCGCTGGCCGACACGAAGGTTGCCGGCTCTTCAGTGCGGCTGACCGGGTACGAGGAGCTCGACGCTGGTGACGGCGGGGGTGGGGGAACGGGGGTGCTGTTCGAGACGTTGATCTCGGCGGTCGGGGCGCTCGTGATCCTTGGCTGGGTCTTCGGGTCGTTTCTGGCGCTGCTACCACTCTTGATCGCGGCGGTTGCTATTTTGACGACATTCCTGGTGATCTGGGCGGTGACGACGGTCGCCAACGTCTCGTTCATCGTCGAGTACATCGTTTCCCTGATCGGGTTAGGCGTCGCGATCGATTACGCGCTGCTGATCGTGACGCGATGGCGAGAGGAGCGGGAGGCGGGGTACGAGAACGAGGAGGCGGTGGGGAGGGCGATGGCGACGGCCGGCAACGCGGTGGTCTTCAGTGGGACGACGGTGGCCGTCGGTCTGTTCGCCTTGATCATCTTGCCCGTCCCCTTCCTGCGCAGCATTGGATACGGCGGGATGCTGATCCCGCTCGTCAGCGTCCTGGTGGCGACGACGCTGCTGCCGGTGATCCTGGCAACGGTTGGACCGCGGCTCGACTGGCCGCGATTCCGGCGCGGCGGTCAGGAGAGCCGCGCCTGGGCTGCCTGGGCGCGGGGGGTGGTCCATCATCGCTGGCTGGCGGCGGGCGTGGCGCTGGTGGTCCTGGCACTCCTCTTGATCCCCGCGTTGTCGCTGAACGTCGGTGATCCACGGGCCGATTCGCTGGCCAAGCCGGGCGTGGCCGGTGACGGCTTGGCGGCGCTGGAGCGATCGGGGATCGGCCCTGGCGTCCTGCTGCCGTTCGAGGTGCTGGTCCAGGGCGGCGATCCCGACGTCGCGGCCACGACGCTGGCGAAAGTCGAGGGCGTGCGAGGCGCGATCGCGCCGGCAGGGGAGGCGTGGCGAAGAGGCGGCACGTCGGTGGTCGCGGTGCTGCCCGCCGCCGACGCCAACACGGCGGCGGGGCGAGCGACGCTGGACCGCGTGCGATCGGTGGCGCACGGTCTTCCCGGCACGGCGCGGGTCGGCGGACCGGCCGCGCAGAACGCCGATTTCATCGACGCGGTTTATAGCAACTTCCCGTTGATGCTGGTGCTGATCGCGCTGGTCACCTTCATCCTGCTGGTGCGAGCGTTCCGGTCGATCCTGCTGCCGCTGAAGGCGCTGGTGCTGAACGTGCTGTCGATCGGCGCGGCGTTCGGGGTGATGACGTTCGTCTGGCAGGAGGGACATGGCGCCGACCTGATTTGGAATTACCAGGCGACGGGGGCGATCACCGCATTCATCCCGCTGATCGTCTTCGCCTTTCTGTTCGGTCTATCGATGGACTACGAGGTCTTCATCCTGTCCCGGATGCGCGAGGAGTACGACGCGACCGGCGACACCGACGAGGCCGTGGTGCGCGGGATCGGGTTGACCGGGCGGTTGGTGACGAGCGCGGCGCTGATCCTCTTCCTGGCGTTCGCGGCGCTCGGCTCGGCGCCGGTGGTGGTCGTGAAGATTCTGGCGACGGGGCTTGCGGCCGGCATCCTGCTCGATGCCACAGTGGTCAGGGCGCTGCTGGTGCCGGCGACCGTTTCCCTCTTCGGTCGCTGGAACTGGTGGCTGCCGGCGGGACTCGACCGCTTCGCGCCGCATCCCCAGCGGCAGGAGGCGGAGGGAAGTCAGGCGGCGGCGATCGCGCCCGCGACGGGCGAGGCAGACTAATCGAGCACGCGCCCGGCAGCTGGAGGATCGTGAGGCATCCACCGGCGAACCGCGGTTCGCTCAAACCCAAGCAGGGCTGGTTGTCGATTTTGGGGTTCGCCGAACGACTATCCAGTGTCACGGTCGCCGCACTGAACGAGGAGCGGTAACCGAGGAGAGGCAAGCGTCGATGACGCACTCCCAAGCGGGCATTGACGAACCCCGGAAATGGCCGCCGCTAGCGGGCTCGCTTGAGGGGTTGACAGGGCGGCAAAAGATGGTACTGTACGTATAGATCACACGTTCTCTTTCATGGTTTCCCTACGACGAAATGTGGGGCGCGTGAAGCAAACCACCGGCTGTCGCCGGCGGCCGCGCTGCCGCATCGTCAGAGGGTATCCGCGGGTGTGTCCGTCGTCGTGTGAGGTCAGGTGGAAAGGAGTCTTCGTGAGTGCGTCTCAAGTCGATATCCGTGAGCAGATCGACCCAGCGGTGCTGATGCCGCTCTTGCTCGACACCCGTGGTCGGACAGGGGGCGGTGGCGCGGATGAACGGACGGTCGGGCGGGATCTGGCGATCGAGGCCGTTGGGTTGGAGCGACGGTTCGGCTCATTCGTGGCGGTGGACAAGGTTGACCTCGCGGTGCGGCGGGGCGAGATCTACGGATTCCTTGGTCCAAACGGGGCTGGCAAGTCGACGACCTGCCGGATGCTCTGCACGTTGACGGCACCGAGCGGGGGTAGGGCGACAGTCGCCGGGCATGATGTGGCGCGGGAGCCGGACGCTGTCAGGCTTCGGATTGGCGCGGCGCTGCAAGCGAACGCGCTCGACTATCAGCAGACGGGGACGGAGCTGCTGCGCCAGCAAGGTCGGTACTACGGGCTGACTCGGAGCGAGATCGACGAGCGGTTGGCGTCGTTGCGGGAGCTGGTCGACATCGGCGATGCGCTCGATCAGCGGATCAAAGGCTACTCCGGCGGGATGAAACGGCGAATCGACCTGGCGGCGGCGTTGATTCACAACCCAGAGGTGCTCTTTCTCGACGAGCCGACGACCGGCCTCGATCCGGCTTCGCGGGCCAAAGTCTGGGCGGAGGTTCGCTGCCTGAACAGTGAGTTGGGTATGACGATCTTCCTGACGACCCAGTATCTGGAGGAGGCGGACGCGCTGGCCGACCGGGTGGGGATCATCGACCACGGACGCATCGTCGCCGAGGGAACGCCGGAGGAGCTGAAGCGGTCGATCGGCGCGGACCTCGTGTTGGTCCAGGTGGACGATGTGGACGTGGCGCGGCGGGCGGCGGCGGCGGTCCCTGGGATCGAGGCGGTCGAGATTCACGGCGACGAGCTGCGGGTGGCGACGGCCGACGGTCCGGCGACGGTCTCGCCGATCGCGGTGGCGCTGGCTGAGGCCGGGGTCCGGGTGCGGGCGCTGACGCTGCGCGAACCGACCCTTGACGACGTTTTTCTGACGTTGACCGGCAATCGACTCCAGGAGGAGGGTGAGTAATGGCCGTCGAGAGTATGCGCATCGGCGTCGCGCCCGGACAAACCCGGTCGCCAGCCATCCGGGCGCGACAGGCGAGTTTCGTGGCCGATCTCTGGTCGGTGGCGTTCCGGGCGCTGCGAGCGTTGCCGCGCGAGCCGGAGGTGATTATTCCGTCGCTGATCATTCCGGTCTTCTTTTTCGCCGTCAATATCGGTTCGCTTCAGGACTTCGCCGAGCGCGGGTTGCCCGGCCTCGATTTCCGGGCGTTTCAATTGCCGACGGCGATCGTGTTCGCGGTGACCGGCATTTCTCGCGCCAACGCGCTGGTGACGGACATTCAATCGGGGTACTTCGACCGGCTGCTGATGACGCCGATGCGACGGCTGGCGCTGCTGCTCGGCTTGATGGTCGCTGACCTGACGCTGGTGATGGCGTTGACCCTGCCGGTGCTGGCGCTCGGCCTGGCGGTCGGAGTCCGCTTCGCGACGGGTCTGCCCGGCGCGATCGTCTTCGTGGCGCTGGCGGGGCTTTGGGGGCTGGCGTTCACCGGATTCCCCTATGCGATCGCGCTCAAGACCGGCTCGCCCGGCGCGGTTGGCGCCAGCTTCCTTCTCTTCTTCCCGTTCGCGTTTTTGACAACGGCGACGTTGCCCCTCGAAGCGTTGACGGGATGGCTGGCGACCATCGCCAGGTTCAACCCGATGACGTACCTCCTCGCCGCGTTGCGCTCGCTGCTGTATGGCGGCTGGCAGACGCGCCCGCTGGTCGAAGGGACGCTCGCCATCGCCGCGGTTGGCGCAATCAGCATGACGCTGGCGCTGGCGGCGCTGCGCGGCCGGGTGGCGCGGGGGTAAGATCAGGCGAGGCGGACGCCGGCGCTCCGCGTGAAGCGATGCCGGATCGCATCGAGTGGCGGTGGTGAGCGAGCGACCCGGCGTCTCGCTGGAGACGCGCATGGGTCACATGGAGCCGCGAGCGGAGGCGATTATCCATCAGGGCGGGATCGGGACGACGGCGCAGGGGATGCGGGCGGGGAGACCGATGCTGGTGGTCCCCTATGCTCACGACCAGCCGGACAACGCCGCTCGGGCGAGACGGCTTGGGATCGCGCGGACAATCGATCGCGGCGCATACAGCGCTGACCGCGCCGCGCGTGAGCTGGGACAGCTGCTCGACGATCCAAATTATGCGCGACGGGCGACGGAAATTGGCGGCGAGATTGGCCGGGAGGACGGAGCCGGAACGGCATGCTACGCCTTGGAGGCAGTCCTCCGAGGGGGGACGGCATGACGGTGGCATGCCGGGGCTGGGACACCGCGGAGCGACCGCAGCGGAGAGCGTGGTGAACGTCCACGACCTGCACCGCTGGGATGTCAGCCCGGCTGAAGCGCGCGGCATCCAGGAAGAGCTGTCGGAGCGGGTGATCCTCGATGACGCGCTCGCCCTCGCTGACGTGCGGACGGTGGCCGGGGTCGATAACACCTACGTGAAGCGGGACGGGGAGATGATCGCCTTTGCCGTCGTCGTCGTGCTCTCGTTTCCGGACCTGGAGGTCGTCGAGACCGTGTTCGCGATGGGACGCGTGAGCTTCCCGTACGTTCCCGGACTGCTCAGCTTCCGGGAGGCGCCGGCCGTTCTGGAAGCCTTCAGACGAGTGACAACCGCGCCGGATGCGATCCTCTTCGACGGTCAGGGCTATGCGCACCCGCGCCGCTTTGGCCTGGCGTCGCACCTGGGGCTTTTGCTCGACCGGCCCTCGGTCGGCTGCGCCAAGAGCCGGTTGATTGGTACCTATGAGGAACCGGAGCGCGTGTTTGGCGCCCAGACGCCGCTGGTCGACCGGGGCGAGATCGTCGGCGCGGCGGTCCGGAGCCGGCCACGGCGCGCGCCACTCTTCGTCTCGCCCGGACACAAGGTGAGCGTGAAGGGCGCGGTGGCTCTCGCGCTGGTTTGTTGCCGCGACGGTGGGTTCATGCCGGTCCCGACGAGCTTGGCGCACGAGGCGGTGACGGAGCGGGCGCGCGGCGAACAGGATGGCGGGGCGGCGTAGGAGCGGGCGAGCGCGGACGGTGAAGCAGTCGAACCGTCTCGCGCCACAACCTGCCAGAAGTGATGGAATCGCGATCCACAAAAGATCCTCGTAGCAACCCAGGCTGACGCGCGGTCAGCTAGCTCGACGGCAGATCGTGGTGGTCCTGGACCAGGCTCGCCTCGGTCATCTCAGCGGGTAGGGGGATGTCGAGCAAGCCGAGGATGGTCGGGGCGACGGCGCAGAGGCGGCCGCCTGCGCGGAGCGGGACGTGGCGGGCCGGGTGATGCTCCGGCGTGACGAGGAGGACGGGGACCGGGTTGATCGTGTGGGCGGTCATCGGCTTACCGGTCAAGCGGTCGATCATCTCCTCGGCGTTGCCGTGGTCGGCGGTCACCAAGGCGACGCCACCGGCGGCGAGGGTGGCGGCGACGACCTGACCGAGACAGCGGTCAACCGTCTCGACGGCCCGTACCGCCGCCGCGAAGACGCCGGTGTGGCCGACCATGTCGCAGTTCGCGAAGTTGACGATGACGAAGGCGAAGCGGCCAGACGCGATCGCCGCGACGACCGCATCGGTCACGCCCGCGGCGCTCATCTCCGGTTGGAGATCGTAGGTGGCGATCTGGGGCGAGGGAACCAGCGTCCTCTCCTCACCGGGGAAGGGTGCCTCGCGACCGCCGTTAAGAAAGAAGGTGACGTGGGCGTACTTCTCCGTCTCGGCGGCGTGGAACTGAGCGAGCCCGGCGCCGCTGATCGCCGCGGCGATCGGTTGGCGCACGTCGATCGACTCGAAGGCGACGTGGACCGGTAGACCCGCCTCGTAGCGGGACATCGTCGCGACGTAGAGGTCGGCCACGGGCGCGCCACGGGCAAAGCCCGTGAAATCAGGGGCGACCAGCGCTTCGGTCAGCTGTCGCGCCCGGTCGGACCGGAAGTTGAAGAAGATGACGGCGTCGCCGGGTTGGAGCGTCACTGTCTCAGCATCGTCAACGGCGATCACGGTCGGCGGGATGAACTCGTCGGTCACGCCAGTGGCGTAGGCGCGCTCGATCGCGACGGTGACGGAAGGCGCGCGCTCGCCAGCACCGTGGGCGATGGCGTCATAGGCGCGCTCGGTCCGTTCCCAGCGGTGGTCGCGGTCCATCGCGTAGTAGCGACCGGCGACGGTGCCGACATGTCCGACGCCAAGCTCCGCCATCGTTCGCTCCAGCGTTTGGAGGAAGCCAAGCCCGGCCGTGGGGGAGGTGTCGCGGCCATCGGTGAAGGCGTGCACCGCCACCTGGTGGCAGCCCTGATCGCGGGCGACGCGAAGCAGGGCGTCGAGATGGCTGAGGTGGCTGTGGACCCCACCGTCGCTGACCAGTCCCATCAGGTGAAGGGTGCCGCCGCGCTCCTTGACATGGTCGACTGCGGCGCGGAAGGTCGGATTCGTGGCGAAGTCGCCGTCAGCGATGGCGCGGTCGAGGCGGGTCAGCCATTGGTAGACGACGAACCCGGCGCCAACGTTGAGGTGACCAACCTCCGAGTTGCCCATCTGGCCGGGTGGCAGCCCGACGTCCTCGCCGGAGCAGCGCAGCGTCGCGTGCGGGTAGGTCGCCAGGAGGCGGTCCATCACCGGAGTAGAGGCGGCGAGGACGGCGTTGCCCGGCTCGTCGCGGCCGATTCCCCAGCCATCGAGGACGACAAGGACGACGGGGCGGGAAGGGTGGACGGGAGTGTCGGTCACGGCATTGCCTCGGACGAGCGGCGGATCGGTCGCGATCCCATTGTGGAGGGCCGCGAGGACAGCGACAACCGGCGGGTGGCTCCCGCGTGCGACAATCGCGACATCAAGGCGGGTATGGCGGCGTGGGAGGCGGATGAGCGATGAGCGACTATCAGGTGACCCTGATTCCCGGCGATGGGATCGGACCGGAAGTAGCGGCGGCGACGCGACGCGTGCTCGACGCCTCGGGGATCACGTTCGAGTGGGAGGAACGCGACGCCGGGATGACGGCGCTGGAACGCGACGGCGACGTGTTGCCGGAGAAGACGCTCGCCTCCGTGCGGCGGAACGGGGTGGGTTTGAAGGGGCCGATCACGACACCGATCGGTGGCGGCTTCCGCAGCGTCAACGTCGGGCTGCGCCAGGCCCTCGGTCTCTACGCCAACCTCCGACCGGGCCGGACGATGGCGGGAGTGCGGAGCGTCTTCGACGACATCGATCTGGTGGTCGTCCGGGAGAACCTGGAGGGGATGTACTCCGGGGTCGAGTTCGACGCGGGGACGCCGGAGGCGGCGGACGTGATCGCCCGGATCAACGAGCGCGGGACCAAACCGGTGGCGCTCGAAGCGGCGATCAGCATCAAGGTGATCACGCCGGAAAATTCGCGGCGGATCGTCCGCTACGCGTTCGAGTACGCCCGCGCCAACAATCGGAAACTCGTGACCGCCGTTCACAAAGCGAACATCATGAAGTTTACTGACGGGCTCTTCCTGCGGATGGCGCAGGAGGTCGCGGCGGAGTACCCGGAGATCGAGTTCAACGACCGGATCGTCGACAACATGTGTATGCAACTAATGCAGCGGGCACAGGACTACGACGTGCTGGTAATGCCGAACCTCTACGGGGACATCATCAGCGACCTGGTGGCGGGGATGGTCGGCGGACTCGGCGTCGCCCCGAGCGGCAATATCGGGCCGGACGCCGCCGTCTTCGAGCCGATCCACGGCTCGGCGCCGAGCCACGCGGGGAAGGACGAGGCCAACCCAACGGCGATGATCCTTTCCGGGGCGTTGATGCTGCGCCATTTGGGCGAGCGGTCGGCGGCGGAGCGGGTCGAGCGGGCAGTCGGCGAGGTGATCCGAGCCGGGGAGCGGGTGACCTATGACCTCCGCCCCGACCGCGACCCAGCCAAGGCGGTCGGCACCTCGGGGATGGCGGACGCGATCATCGAGCGGCTGGCGGGGTAGACGCCGTCGCCTCCCGAGGGCCGCACGGTCACCACGAGCCCGCGTAGGTGGGAAACCCCGCACCAAACCGGCATTCGTCAGCCCACACTGGCTCGGTGCGGTCGGCGCCGGCGGTCGGCGGTGTCCGCGGGGCGTGGGCAACCTGCCCTCTCTGATAACGGACGGACGTCTACATCGCCTCGGCGATCCGAGGTCCAGAATGCCGCGCCAGCCGGGGTAGGCTCGTTCCCTGCTTATCGTGCGAGGACATGTCGTGCGTTAAGAGCCATTTCTTCTCCTCTGTTGGGGAAGAAGTGAATGCCGCCGTGGTTGTCCACGAACTGACGCGGTATGACACGATTGGCGAGCGTTATCCGGCACGTTTGTCATGGAATCGTCGTTCCAGTTCCACGCGCGCAGTCGATGGACGCCGCGGCGACGGCGCTCCCGGACAGCATTTGGGTCCGACGGCGCCCGACCTCCCAGCATCGAGTGTCAATCGCACGTCGCGGAACCACCATGTTTGCGTGATGTTGGCGCCGCCCGCGCGACGTCGTGCCACTCTGGCGGCGGTCCATCGCCTCGTCACGACGAGGAACGGGAAAACCTCGCGTCACGCGGCCGGCGTGAGCGGGCTGGCTCACGGCGGAACGGATGCCACCGTGGCAGGAGCGATCCGAACCACGATCGGCGCCCGGCTCTTGACGAGACTGATGTTATCCACTAACATATCGGCGACGTAATGTTAGCGGATAACATCAGGAGGAGGCGATGATGCGACAAACACATGCCTGGGGGGCCTTGGTCGCCCTCGCACTGGCGGTGCTCGTGGTCGGTTTGGACGCGACCATCTTGAATGTCGCCTTGCCAACCCTGGCGGCCGATCTCCATGCCGATACCAGCGAGTTGCAGTGGATTATCAATGCCTACATTCTTGCCCTGGCGGGCATGATGTTGCCGGCCGGTGTGCTTGGCGACCGCTATGGGCGCAAGCGGACTCTTCTGACTGGCCTGACGGTTTTTCAGCTCGGCTCGGTTGGCGCCGCCCTCACCACCAGCACACCGTTGCTGATCGCCTTGCGGGCGGTGATGGGCATTGGGGCGGCGGTCATCATCCCGATCGTGATGTCGATGATTCCGTTGATGTTCGACGACCAGGACCGGCCGAAGGCGGTCGGCGCCATTGCCGCCTCGTCGAGCGTGGGATTACCGCTCGGTCTGATCGTCGGTGGCTATTTGCTGAATCACTATCCATGGCACGCGATCTTCTGGATCAACCTGCCGGTCATCCTCTTCGCGCTCGTGGCGGTGACGGTATTGGTAAGCGAGTCCCGTGCCGCCGTCGCCCCCCGCGTGGATGTCGTCGGGGCGGTCGTCGCCGTTCTGGGAATCGTCGCGGTTGTCTACGGCTTGGTCGAAGCACCGGGCGCTGGCTGGTTGTCGACGCGAACGATCGCGCTCGTCGCCGGCGGTCTCGTTCTGCTGATCGGCTTCGTCGGCTGGCAGGCGCGCGCCACCCAGCCTCTGATCGATCTCGCGCTCTTCCGCGACAACCGATTCACCGGCGGCACGGTGGCGATGGCGCTCCTCACCTTCGTGCTCTACGGGCTGCTCTTCACGCTCCCACAGTATCTCCAGGCGGTGCGGGGCAACGATGCCCTGGGGACGGGCTTGCGGTTGAGCCCGATGATGGCCGGTCTGATGGTCGCGGCGCTGGCGAGCAAACGACTCCTGGCACAGAGCGGCGCGACGCGCGGCACGGTGGCTGGGATGCTGATCGTGGCGGTTGACCTGGCGGCGCTCTCTCGGTTGTCGATCGACACCGGTATGGTCTGGATTGGCATCGGGCTGACCGTCTTTGGTCTTGGGGTCGGAATGGCGATGACCTCAGCAATGGATGCGGTGCTCGGCGCCTTGCCCCGAGCGGAAGCCGGCGCGGGCTCCGGGGTGATGAATACAGTGCGGCAGATCGCGGGGGCGCTTGGCGTCGCAATCCTGGGGAGCTTGCTCTCGTCGATCTACGGGCGCGGACTGGACGGCGAGCTGCTGCAGCGACTTCCGGCCGGAGCGGAGAGCGGCGTCAGAGGGTCAATCGTTGGGGCAACCCAAGTGGCGGGTCAACTTGGTCTGGGGGGCCAGGAGCTCCAGCGGATGGCCGGCGCCAGCTATACTCACTCCATGTCGATCCTGCTCGTCGTCTGCGCGGCGGCGGGGATCGTCGCGGCGCTTATCAGTGGAGTGATGCTCCGCGGACGGCCGCTACCGGCCGCCGCGGACCAGCGGGCGCAGCTCACCGTCGCCCCGGAATCATAACCGCCAGGGGGAACCGCGACCGTGGTGGAGGATTGGCGAACGAGCCGTAAAGCCAAGACCTTCCACCGCATCCAGGAAGAGGCGATGCGCCTCTTCCTGGCGCAGGGCTACGACGCAACCACCGTGGAGGAGATCGCGGCGGCGGTGGGCGTGTCCCACATGACGGTGTTTCGCCACTTCCCGACAAAGGAAGCACTCGTCCTCACCGATGAGTACGATCCGCTCATCGCCGACGCAATCCGGAAGGGCCCGCCGACGGAATCCGCGCTCGACTCGGTCGAACACGCGATCATCGAGGTTCTCGGTCGCGTGCTCGATGCGGACGTCGATCTGCTGCTCCAGAGAACAGGGCTGATCTGGTCAACCCCGTCGTTGCAGGCGGGAGTCTGGACGAACTGGCTCGAGACCCAGCAGGTGATCGCCAGCGCACTGGCGGACCGAGGGGAAATGGCGAACGATCCCCTCTCCATCCGCATCGGAGCGGGGATCGCCTTGATCACGGCCGCGACAGCGAGTCAGGTCTGGATCGAGGAGGAAGGTCGCCGGCCATTCAAGGACGTAGTGATCGACGCTTTCGCGGCGGCACGCCGCCAGGTCGTCCTCGAGACCCGACCGCACGAGGGTTCCAGGCCCGATGATTCTTCCGGATTGGTCAAGCGCGCCGCCTCAGCCAACTCCTCCGCTCCTCTGCCCGCCGCCTCTTCGGGTGGCGCGCGATCTTAGAAAATGTCTCGGGCTCTCAATCACGGCCCGCCGATCGGCGGTGGCAGCGCGGTCTGGCACGACGCCGGGTTCCGTACCAAGCCGGTGCCGGAACGGGGGCCTCGCGGTAGCGATCGACGTTCCGTATCTGCCCGGCAAATCTCCCGGAGGATGTCGAGAACGGGTCGCATGCTCCGTCTTATTGGTGAATGCGCCGATCCAGGCGTAGCGGATGGATAGGAAGGAGCCAGTCATGACGAAATTCCTGCTCACGGTGGATTACAACGGTGGCGTCATCGAGACGCCGATGACCGAGTGGGCGCCCGAGAAGATCAAGGCCCACATGGATTACTACCGAGCCTTGAACGTGGAACTCACAGAAAGCGGTGAACTGGTCGAGCAGCAATCGCTGACCTGGCCCGAGCTGGCCAAGGTCGTGACCTCCGATGGCGGTACCACACGGGTCGTCACCGACGGACCGTTCGCGGAGTCCAAGGAACTGCTCGCCGGATATCAGCTTGTCGACGTCGAGTCGGAGGAGCGGGCCATCGAGATCGCCGCCGAGTATTCGCGTGTGCCTGGGCCGGGTGGTGTGCCGCTGCAGCAGCCCATCGGCGTACGGCGGGTCATGGACGCCGCCGACTTCGAGCTGCTAACTCCCGAGCTGTGAGGAGAACGCCAGACATCGAGGACCTGCTGCGCGAGCTGGCGCCGCAGGTCCTCGGCGCGCTTGTCCGGCGGTTCGGCGACTTCGACGCCGCTGAGGACGGCGTCCAGGAAGCCCTGCTGTCGGCCGCCATCCACTGGCCGGAGGAGGGCATTCCAGACAACCCACGGGGCTGGCTGATCCAGACCGGCTCGCGGAAGCTGCTGGATCAGATGCGGAGCGAGAAGGCCAGGCGGAGCCGGGAACGCCTGGCCGCGTTGCGGGAGCCGCCGGCCTTTGCATCGGCTGACGTACCCAGCCGCGACGACACATTGACCCTGCTGTTCATATGCTGTCATCACTCGCTGACCGCCGCCTCGGCGATCGCGCTGACTCTACGCGCCGTCGGCGGCTTGACCACCACCGCGATCGCGAACGCGTTCCTTGTGCAGGAAGCGACGATGGCACAGCGGATCAGCCGGGCGAAGCAGCGCATCAAGGCATCCGGCGTGCAGTTCGGGATGCCGGCCCGTGCGGAATGGACCCAGCGACTGCGCTCGGTGCTGCACGTCCTCTATCTGATCTTCAACGAGGGGTACGCCAGCAGCACTGGCGATGAACTACAGCGCGCCGATCTGACCAGCGAGGCGATCCGCCTGACGCGGACGGTGCAGAGGATGCTGCCGGACGAAAGCGAAGTCGCGGGTCTGTTGGCGCTAATGTTGCTGACCGACGCCCGCCGCCCGGCGCGCACCGACGCCGGCGGCGAACTGATCCCGCTCGACGAACAGGACCGGACCCTGTGGGACAAGGCGCTGATCGCGGAGGGGGTCGCGCTTATCAACGGCGCGGTGACCAAGGGTGCCGTCGGCGTCTACCAACTGCAGGCGGCGATCGCCGCGTTGCACGCCCGGGCGGACCTCGTCGAAGAGACCGACTGGCCGCAGATCCTCGCGCTGTACGGATTGCTGGAGCGAATGACCTGCAATCCTGTGGTCTCGCTCAACCGGGCAATCGCGGCGGCGATGGTGCACGGCCCGGCGGAAGGTTTGACGTTGCTTGAAGCGCTGGACGAGCGGCTGCCCGGGCATTACCGGCTGGATGCCGTGCGCGCGCACTTATTCGAAATGGCCGGTGACGTGGAAGCAGCGGTGGAGCAGTACCGGGCCGCGGCCAGCCGTACGACGAGCGTGCCGGAGCAGCGCTACCTGACCACTCGGGCCGCCCGAATTCAGGCAAAGCTCAACGCATCCAGGGTCGAGAACTCCAGCCGGGGTCCGCCCGCCGGCTGAGAGAGACGCAGGGTGCGGCCGGGGTCATCAGCCGTGGCCCGGGTGACATCGGTGAGCTCGTGTTACTGGTGTGTGGAACGTCAGAATTTGTGACCGAAGTCGCTCAGGAAGACGTACTCGCCGTCACTCCAGGGAGTCTGCCAGGCATCGCTATCGAAGCGGTCGAGGCGGAAGGTGTCGAGGTCGACGAGTGAGCCGCGACCATCCAGGATGAGCTCGGCCATCGCCTGACCGGTGGCCGGCCCCTTCTTGAACCCCGCCCCGTTGAAGCCAAGCATTAGGTAAAGCCCGTCAGGGCCGGCGGGGCCGAGGATGGGGTGGGCGTCGGGGGTCATGTCGTAGAGACCGGCGTGGCCGTGCAGGTAGGAGGCGGTCGCCATCACCGGCATCCGGCGACTGAGCGCCGCGATCGCGCGAGCGGGATAGTCCGGGTCGTTCCGCTCATCGTAGCGGTCGGGGTTGACGGGGTCGTGTTGATCGCCGCCGCCGAGACCGACCAGCGTTTGGCCCGATCCCCAGGGCCGGCAGAAGATCCCGGCCACGGTATCGAGGTAGACAAAATGGGGGAGGTCGAACGCGAGCGGTCGCTGAACGATCGCGACCTGGACCCGCAGCGCCTCGATCGGCACCGTCAGCCCGACGCCCGCGAGCAGGGGAGGAGACCAGGGACCGGCGGCGCAGACTACGGTCCCGGCGACGACGCGGCCGCACGACGTCCGGAGGGCCAGCACCCGCTCGCCGTCGGATTCGATGGCGAGCACGGCGCAGCCTTCGACGATTGTCGCGCCGGCGCGGACCGCCGCCTGGGCCATGCCGCGGGTGGCGGCGATGGCATCAACATAGCCGCTGGCCGGCTCGAAGGCGACGCCGCCGAGATCGTCGACGTGGGTGAAGGGCTGCATCTCCTTCAGCTCGGCGGGGGAGATGAGACGAGAGGGAATCCCGACGTCGTTTTGGAGAGCGACGTTGCGCCGCAACCGCTCCAGATTCGCCTCGCAGCCGGGGCCTGTCTCGATGGTGAAGACGAGACCGGTCGGCGTGTGCACGGGAGGACCGCCGACAATCTCCGGCCAGTTGGCGAAGACCTGATGGCTAGCCCAGGCGAGGGTCGCCTCCGGCCGGTTCGAATAGTGCTGGCGGAGGAGCGCCCCGGTCCGGCCGCTGGCTCCGGAGGCGACGACGGAGCGGTCAAAGAGCGTGACGCGACCGGCGCGACGCTGGGCGAGGTGCCAGGCGAGGCTGGTACCCATGATGCCGCCCCCGATGATCGCGATGTCCGTCGCGGTGGGTACCGCGTCCGCCATGAGCGCTCCCCGACCATCCTGGTCCACGTCGATCGAGCTTGACACCCCACTGGCCGCTTTTCATACTACCCGAGTGAGGCGCCCAGCGGCGCCCTGCCGACGTAGCTCAATTGGCAGAGCAGCTGTTTTGTAAACAGCAGGTTGCGGGTTCGAGTCCCATCGTCGGCTCCGCTGTTTTTCCCGCATACAAGCCAAAACGAGGGGAGGGTGACTCAGGGCGACCCTCCCCTCGCTGGAGTTTTACGGCAACCTTGACGGCAACCCATCCGATTCATCGCTTGCGACGGCAAGGCGCGCTACGCGTTGGCCGACAGCACGCAGTCCATGAGCGCCGCAGCCTCGCGGTTCGCCTGGGGCATCACGTGTGAGTAGGTGTTCATCGTCAAGCTGATCTGACTATGGCCGAGGATCTCCATGATGGTCCGCGGTCCGACCCCCTCGGCGAGCAGGAGCGACGCGCACGTGTGCCGCAGGTCGTGCCAGCGCATGTCGGGGAGGCCGGCGCGGTCGAGGGTCGCCTTGAAATGGCGGACGACGTTGCGGGCATCGAGCGGCGTCCCCTTCGGGGTGGTGAAGACGAGGCCGGTTTCCACCCACCGGTCGCCGGCAAACGAGCGCTCGAACGCCTGCCGGTCCCGATGGGCGAGGAGGGCCGAGGACACGCCGGCCGGGAGCGAGACGGTCCGGCGGCTCCGGCTGGTCTTCGGCTCCACGAGCCGGAGCGTTCCGTCGATGCGCTGGAGGGCGTAGCGAACGGTGACCGATCCGCCGTCGAGGTCAATGTCCTCCCAGCGCATGCCGAGCGCCTCCCCCTGGCGCAGCCCGAGCGCCAAGGCCACGGAGTAGAGGGCCTCGAGCCGGTCGCCCTTGGCGGCGTCAAGGAGCGTTCGGGCCTGCTCCGGCGTCAGGAACGTGATGTCGTGACGGATGGAGCGGGGCGGATCGACGAGGGTGGCCACGTTGCGATGGACGAGACCCCATTTCAACGCCTGGCCGAGGGCCTGCCGGAGCACGGCCCGCAGGTACTGGACCGTGCGCGGCGATAGGCCGGCGGCAAGCTTGTCATTCATCATCGTCTGCACGTGCTGGGGCGCGAGCTTGGCGAGTTGGTGGTGCCCAAGCGCCGGCTTCAGGTGCAGGCGGACGATCTGCGCGTAGCTGTGGTGCGTCTTCGGCCGGACCGTTGGGGAGACAACGTCGGCGAGCCAGCGGTCAAGGAACTGCCCGACCGTCTGCCGGGGCACGTCGATCGGGAGGCCCGCGTCGCGCTCGCGCTGGGCGGCACGCATGGCGGCCATCGCCTGCGCCTTGGTCGTGCCGTAGTAGCTCTTGCGCTTGGGCTTGCCGTCGACGATGGCCAGGGTGATCGACGCCTCCCAGCGGCCGTCCTTGCGCTGGTAGCACCCGCCCTCGTTTTGCCCGCGCTTGTTGCGCTTCGCCGGCTCCGTCGTGGTCGCCATCGTGGCCTCCTCGGATGCGAGAAAAGCGAGAAAAGGGGTCCGGGGGCGGGGTATCACTGTACCTTCGGTAGCGCGGCAACGGCCAGGAGAATCGCGCCGCAGTGGGGACACGCGAGCCCCGCGCCGAGCCCCGAGGGAGACGCTGCGGCCTCGTCGGCGACGTCTTCGCGGATCGGCTCGCCCATGAGCCGCTTCAACGAAGCCGTTGGCACATAGACCCGGCGCCCGATCTTGATGCTCGGCACCTGGCCGTCCCGGATCGCCACGTACATCGACGAGCGGCCAATCCCCAGCCACTTGGCGGCCTCGGTGGCCGACACCACGCCATGATCGGGGTTGGGGTCTTCCTCAGGCGGGAGCATCACGATACCTCCTTCACGTTTCGTCGGGAGACCCCGCCCGGCTCCAGCGACGAGCGTACACCCGTCGCTGGAGCCGGCGCTGAGGTCCGACGGTCAGGCCGTGGGGCCGTCGACTAGGTCGGGGGCCCTCGAGACGCGGTCGCCGGGCGGGGCGAACAGGGCCGCGAACAGGACGGCGACCGGGGTGTGGGTGTCGCCGGCCGCGATGGTCTCTGCGGGGGTCTGGTCGGCCCCGTCGAGGCGGCGGATCGTCCACGCGCCGGTGTCGTCGACGGTCAGGTCGGCGGCGACGAACGTGACGCGGTCCCACGGGTCGCTCTGGTTGAAGCGGTTGACGAAGATCCGATCGTGACGCGGGACCAGGGGTGGTGCCGGCGGGTCGGTGTGGGGGGCGACGCGGGTCGGGTTCGCGCCCACGGAGGGCGTTCCGGTTGCAAGGCCGGTGGAGACGGTGGCGCTGGCAACGAGTTTGAGGGCGGCGCGTCGCGTCAACATGATTGCTAGACTCCTTGTGCTGTCGTGCGTCCTGGTCAATGGGGGTGCGATGGCAACTGGGGCCCCGGCGATGCACAGCGCCGGGGCCTCTGCCGTATCGGCGCCGGTGGTGGGCCACGATCGGCCGGCGGGCGCTCCATGGCTAGGCCACACTGCGATAAAAGCGCTCGCTCATGGGGGCGTCGTCCCCGTCGGCGTCATCGGGCGCGGGGCAGGAGGTCGCGTCGTGCGCGGTCCACGGCTGGCCGCAGTCGGGGCACGGCTGGGTCTCCTCGAAGGCGGCGGCGTCTTGTTCGGCTTCGCGGGTGGGGTCGTGGGCGTCGTGCCGCTGGGCCGGGTGGCCGGCGAACGTCTGAAGGTCGTGGGCGTCGGGGCAGGTGGGCGCGGTCGTGACCATGGCGGCCGCGCGGGCCGGGTCGTCTGCGTTGGCGAGCTCCGCCGCGAAGATCGCCTCGGCGTCGCGCTTGGTTCGCCTCCCGGATGATCGCCGTTGATAGCCGTTTTCGTTCGTCACGCGGACTTCGAAGCGTTCTGGGGCCGGGTCGCCGGCGTGCTCAACCAGCACGACCAGGCCAGGCGAGCGATCGACGAGGAAGAGAGCCCATTGCCGGACCGTGGGAGCCTGCGCGGCGTCCTCGCGGGCTGCGCGGTCGGCGGCGGTGATCGTGAAGGTCTCCATCGCTGCATCTCCTTGGGGGTGGCCCCCGGCATCGTGCGCCGGGAGCGTCGGGCGGATCGGTCAGGCAGCGCGGTGGGCGTCGGCGTCTGCTTGGCTGGCGTGGACGGTGAGGCCGTTCGCGTCGATGGTGGCGTAGCCGGCGGCCTCCACCCGGTAGGTGACATGGGCCAGCCGGGCGTTCATCGCCCGCAGGGTTGCCAGCGCGGCGCGATGCTCGGGCGTGAGTGCCCCGGCGTGCGCGGCCTCGAAGGCCGTGATCTGTTCCTCCGTGGCCCAGGTGCCGAGCCCGTGGCTGCCGACGTGGCCGGCGTCGTCCAGCGTCAGGACCAGGACGGGGCAGTAGGTGCCGGCCTTGGGCTTATTCCAGACGAGACCGGGGCGCTTGGGGTTGCTGGTCTGGGTGACGTGGCGGAAGCCGTGGCCGCGCTTGTACTCGATCCAGTGCCGCATCTGACAGCGCAGGCGGAAGCCGTAGGGGTAGTCGGCGACGACGTAGGCGGTCTCGGGGGACGTGTGGCCGCTGAGGGTGTCCATGCTCGGGGCTCCTTCTCGGGTGGCCCCCTCGTGACATCTGCCACGAGGGGGCGCGCTGGTGGCGGTAGTCAGGCGGCCAGGACCGCGACGTGGGTGCTGGTTGACGCCCAGCGGCGGATCGAGGCGGCGACGGCGTCGGCTTCCTCGCGGGTGCTACGGGTGGCGTAGCGGGCGCCGTCGATGATTACGAGGACGGGAGCCGCCGGGTTGGGCGGCTCCGGGTCGCGGTCGAGCAGACCGACGAGGTGGTAGTAGGCCGCGCGGTGGCAGCAGACGGGATCACCGAACGCGCCCGCCTTGCAGGTGCAGTCGTGAGCGACGTCGCCGGTGACGCCCAGCTCGTAGGCGGCGGTGGGGTCGGTGGCGCTGGTGGCGATCCAGGCGCCGGAGGTCAATTGCCGGACCTGCACGCCCGCCTCCATCGCGCGGGTGAGCGCCGCCTGCCACCGCGCGGGGGTCGCTGCTCGGTTCGTCCGCTGCATCGTCGTCGCCATCGTCGAGTGCTCCTCTCCGTGTTGGACCGGCGTTCCTAGGCGCCAGTCCGGCCGATCAGGGTTGGGGACTGCCTCCCTCAACTGAACTTATCTTATCATTACCTATCATCAACGTCAATAGGTTCTGCTGTTGCAAATGCTGTCATGCTCAGTTACAGTAATCCGTGATCACGGATGACGTCAGGCGTCATCACCTCCTACATATAGAGGAGGCGACACTCCGGGGGAGGCACCATGGCGGATGAGCGCTGGTACGACGTGAAGTACATCGTGGCTCTCCTGGGGGTCCACGAACAGACGGTTCGGCGGTGGATCAAGCAGGGGGACTTGCCGGCCATCCTCTTTGGACGCAAGGGGGGGTATCGCGTCAAGGCCAGCGACCTTGACGCGTTCCTCAGAGATCAGGCCGAAAAGGGAAAAGCCGCCGCGTGACGTAACCACGCGGCGGCTGGCAGTCCCTCAACCCTGCTAGGACAGGGGGAGGAGCTTCGATCGTACCACGGAGGCACGGCGATGGCTTCCCACCCTAGCGACCCTGACGCCTCGACTCCCCCCATCCTGCAAAAGCTGGTCGCGGCCGCCCGGCGCCTCCCGGCGGACGCGCAGCGCGGACCGTTTCACGGCATCGGCGGTGGCGACGGCCTGACCATTGCGATCGGCCGGGCCGCCATCTTCCTCTCCGACGACGATGCTGGGGAGCTGATCGCTGGCGACTATCTCGACATTACCTCGATTGGCTCCGGCGATGGGTCCGTCACGCTCCTGCCGCGCGCCTTCGCTGCCAGCGAGCCCACGGAGGACCACTCCCGATGACCGATCACCGCACAGGCGACGCCCCGGAAGAATCGAGCGTCGGCGAAGCGACGCCTCTGGCAGCCGGGGCAGGCAGCCCCAGCGAGGGGGACCTGGCCGCGTTGCGCGATCGCGTCGACCGGCTCGAGCAGCAGCTGGCGCTCACGGTCAAGACGTTCGCCGACCGGCTCAACGCGCACACCCACCGCCTCGACCGCCTCGACCCACCTGACCGGGGATGGCGCGACGAGCCGCCGATCCCCAGCGAGCCGAGCGAGCGGTGAGTGCAAGATTCCTCCGCGGACAGGTTCGACACACATTCTGACCCTAGGGTGGTGTGGAATGTGTGGAACCTCAAAGCCCGTCCAACAGACACTACGCGGCCGGATAATGTTGCAGCGCCTGGCTTGCAGAGCGGGCCGGGATCGGGCATGCTCTTGGTCGGGCTCTGTGATGTATTTCACAATTACTGCGGAGCACCTGCTGATGCTGACGATTGCTGGTCAGACGTGGCACGCGGCCGAGCTTGCCGCCCTCGTCACCGCTGCGCGCACCCTCACCCGCGGCATCCGCCTGGAGCGCGTCAACGGGGTCGAGATCGCCGTCCCGACGCGGCCCCACTTGTGGGCGCTCCTGGAAGCCCTGGACGCGCCCTATGACCGGTGCGAGTCGTTGGACCCGGCCCTCGCCGGCGATCCCGTCCTGGCCGCGTAGACGGCAGCGCCAGCCGCAGGTGTTCGTAGGCGACGCCGCTGTCGTTGCCCGCGGCGCGACCTCCAACGCACTCAGAGGCCCCAGGAGCACAGCAGCCCCCCCACGTGCGCCACCGTGCCGTGTCCCGCATGACGGCGGCCAGAGCCAACGACGCGCCCACCCGCGCCGGCGGCGATGACGGCCGCCGTGATTCCTCCGGACCCTGCGGGATATGAACGTTCTCCGCAAAGATCAGTCGCACATGATCCAGCGCCATACCCCGCGCCCGAGCGCGAACAGCACCAGAGCTGCGCCGATCACACCGAGGCCCTCCGCGACCCAGATAATCCTGTCTCCGACCACATACGGTATCAGCCCCCGGCGAAAGGCCATGAGCGCGGCGGTGTCAATGACCACGAACACCCCTATCAGCAGCCACCCTCGCCGCATCACGCCCCAGCGTTGCGTCATCGCGAGGAACATGCTCGCCACCATCAACACCACCCCAATGGCGAACAGCGTCCCCGCAAGCCACAGACTTCGGATGAGCCAGACCGTCCCGCCGGTGACGATCGACGCCACGCCCCCCAACACGACCACGCCGACCGACCATCCGACAAATCCGCCGACCGCGTGCATGACACCCATGGTCAGGTCGTCATAGTCGGCGCCCTCCGTGCTCATGCTGATTTGCTCCTTGACGGCCCGCGCCGCCTCCGCTTCACTCCCAACCCCGTCAGACACCGGTATTATCCGCAGACACACGCGACGCGCGACAGGAGCCGCCTCTATGGCGAGGCGACCGATCGACCCGCAGTACACGCGGCGCGCCAAGCTCGGCCGCCTCGGCCGCTCCTTTACCTCCGGCTGGGCCGTCTTTTACGGCACCATCCTCCTCAGTCGCGGCGTCACCGCCCTCACCAAGCCCGGAACCACCTCCACGGATCACGGCTACGCTACCCTTCTGATCGCCGGCTACGTCCTCTTCGTCGCGCTCGTCATCACGACCCGCATCCGGCGCCGGCGCACCCGGTCACGGCTCAGCATCGCCACCGCCCACGCTGCGGACCTCCACCCGCAGCCACCCGACTCGACCGCTCAGCCGCCGTCGCCCGACTGGTACACTCAGACCTGGCCGAACCGCCACCCTTCCGGTTCCCCGACCCATCGCGCGCCCTGACGCACAGCACAGCGAGGCCACCGTCCTCAGCATCCCCGTTATCCATCGCGCCCCCACGACGCACCACGCATGACACGTATCGCATCCCGCCTAGGGCACAGGCACCGGCTCACCGCAGGCAAGCAAGCAGCCAGGCAGAGCACACCACCCCACCGAGCAGACCAGAGCAGACAGACACACACCACACGCAGACAGCAGACACAGACAGAACACACACACAAGTAACCGAGTAGGTTGTTGGTTTTGTTGTTTGGTAGTGTGTGTGTTGTTTCGTATGTGTTTTATTTGGTTGTTTGTTGGTGTGTTTGTTGTTTTGCTACCCCTATCCGTCTCTGGTATTACGACCTCACTTGGCGGACGCCACGGACACGGGGCTCGCAGGGCGATCACGGGCTTAGCTTGGCCTACCGTCGCGGAAATCTGAGGTATCCCTGTCGCGTGATGGAGCCATGCAGCGCCGGGGTGAGTGTCCAGGGGAGGGGAGCGAAGGAACGTGCCCTCCGTCCATCGCCCGCGTAGGGGTGAGGGGAGCGGCGAGGTGGGAGCCGCGTGTTAAACTTGGGGCATGAGTGAGCGTGTGGCGGACCCTGCGGTCGTTCGCTTTCCCTCCAATGTCGCGACGCGGTACCCCGACGAGGCGCGGGACCTAGCGCGTCAGTTGTGGGGGTTCAAGCTGTCCCGCAACGCCGAGGCGGTCGCCCGCGAAATGCAAACCGACTATCCGGGAATCGAGGGCCGAACGATCCGGCGGTGGGCGGATGACGGCCGCTGGGCGGAGACGATCACCCAGCAGGTCCGTGCCCTCGCCCCGGCCATTCACGAGGGAATCTTGATCGACCTGATGGTAGGGGCCGCCGAAGGGGCGGGCTATCTTCGGGCAGCAGCGCGAGGGGAGGAACGCGCGGTGCAGGCCCGCGTCACGGCCGCGATCGCGCTGCTCGACCGCTATGGCCTCAGCCCGAGAACGGACCCGTTCCACCTCCCGGCGCTGCCCGACGGCGAAACGATCGACATGAGCCCGGACGCCGCCCGCGAGCGCATGCTGGCGCGTCGGCGCGACGAGTTCTAGCGACCGCCGTATCCCAGACCACCACAGCGGTTGGGGGGTCCCGACGATCGTCAGCAGCGGGGTCTCCGCGACACGCTGAGCGCGCTGCTTTGCATCCGGCGACCCGGGCCAGGGGACGGAGCACTTCGTCCCCTCATGGCATGACCGGCACCGTCGACGCGCTACGGGTGCATTGACCCGGAGGGAAACGCCAGCCATCCACGACCAGCGCAGCTCCGACTTAGCCATGCGGGGAGCGTGGTCTTCGCAGTATCAGAAACGCGACGACAGCGGTGATGAGTGCGACACCAATAGTGACTCCGCCGTAGAGCAGATACGTGGCATCGGAGCTGTCTTTGGACGCCGCGAAGATCTTCGCGATGATCGCGACGCCCCAGACGGCGAGGACGGCCGCGGCACCAAGCAGCAGGACCGCCACGACACGCCGAGCCCCGTCCATCCTGTCCGCCGCGCTCCTCTCCCTCCGCCGGTCGACCGTGACGCCGGCGGGG
>JAABUS010002366.1_pt1 | contig 35965 bp, 29 predicted proteins | sample 5560161 | NCBI WGS metagenome assembly JAABUS01 (sample SAMN10711885, study PRJNA513376) | rock metagenome | isolation source: Antarctica rocks | place: Antarctica: Victoria Land, Trio Nunatak nord | collected 2016-01-04
AAATATTCAATCACCTCTTTTGCTTGAAATCCGCTCCCAATAAGAGCTACATTATTTCCAGACAGACACTAATTATTACAGAGGACTTATAATAAATAGCAACTTATAACCAAGACGTTGACTTCCGAAGTATTAAATTTTACCAACATTCAATAAAAACGCTGACTTCGAAAGTCTTGAATAAGACATCGCCAAAACAGGTGAAAATTAAAAATAAAAAAAAGTACTCATTCAAGACTTTCGAAGTCAGCGTCTGTATAATAAAATGCCGCAATTCAAGACTTCGGAAGTCAAAGCCTCTTTTGCAAGTTTAATATAGAAAATGTCATAAGGTACTTGAGTGGGTAATTTTGAAATAACATGAGCTATTTGTTGGAAAGAATTTTAACGCAGAGAGCACAGAGGAGGAAACGCAGAGAAAACAAAGAGGCTCTCTCTGTGCCCTCTGCGCTTACTTCTTTGTGCTTCTCTGCGTTAAAAAAATCTTCTCAAATTTTCCGAGCTTAAAAAAAATAGTAACCCATATGTTATTCCTCCACATAATCCAGATCCTTAACAAAAGTTTCATCTAAATATTTAAGTGCAAGAAGTGCAAGCATGAGAGTGATCAAGCCTACAACGAGCGCTCCGTTCATGACACCAAAATGCATTTTAGCTCTTACAAAAAGAAAGGTTAACGGAATGGTGGCGCCTCTTACAAAATTAGGAATAGTAGTAGCTACCGTTGCGCGGAGATTGGTACCAAAAAGTTCAGCTGCAATCGTAACAAACAACGCCCAGTAACCATTGGCAAAACCAAGACAGGCGCATATCGCATAAAAAACAGTCAGTTGCTGTGAAGGAAAAAGTAAATAAATTCCTATAAATATAAATGACAGCATGAGGAAAATAAAGATCACTTTTTTCCTGCTTTTAAAATACTGGCTAAGCAGCCCGCTTACAATATCTCCCAATACCTGTCCTGAAAAAGAAAACATCACTGCTTTACCGGCTTCAACAGGAGTCGATAATCCAATAGCCTTTCCAAACTCAGGTGAGAAAGTAATCAGGATACCGACCACATACCAGATGGGTAATCCTATTAAAATACATTTAAGATACTTTATCAGTCGGCCCCTGCTATTAAAAAGCATTAAAATATTTCCCCGCTGAACCTTAGTATTTTTTGTATGAACGAAGATGCCCGATTCAAATACTTTCATCCGGAGAACAAGCAATAATAATCCCAGTCCGCCACCGATAAAGTAAGAGACACGCCAGTCGAAAAGATCAGCAACAAAGTAAGCGAGTATGGCGCCGAGCACTCCCATTGTAGCCACTAACGTTGTTCCATACCCTCTGATCTGTTTAGGAAGTATTTCAGCCACCAATGTGATGCCCGCACCCAGTTCACCGGCTAATCCTAATCCTGCTATAAATCTTAATAAACCATATTGTTGCAGGGTAGTTACAAAGCCGTTGGCTATATTAGCCAAAGAATAAATAATTATTGATCCGAACAGTACAGATAGCCTGCCTTTCTTGTCACCCAGTATACCCCAGAATACGCCGCCTATAATTAGACCTGCCATCTGCATGTTCAGCAGGTAGATACCTTCATCCAAAAGGTGGTCTCCTGTTACTCCTAAAGATTTTAAACTGGGAACCCTTACCACGCTGAAGAGGAACAGGTCGTACATATCAACCAGGTAACCAAGCGCTGCCACCATAACAGGTATCTGCATTAGCTGGCGCAAAATAGACTTTGTTCCTAATGAGCTTTCAATCATGATTATTTATTTTACTGCAATTCACTATAACCTGGGTAGTGTCATTCCTCCATCTACCATAAAGACCTGGCCGGTTGAATAAGGAAAATACCCGGCAGCTAAAGCAGCAACAACTTTACCCACATCATCAGCTTCCCCCCACCGCTTTTGCACAAACAAACCGCCCGCGATCAATGCATCATATTTTTCGGTTACACCGGCTGTCATATCCGTACGTATAACACCGGGGCGGATTTCATATACTGGTATATTGTATTCTCCTAATCTGGCAGCAAATAACCTGGTAGCCATACTCACTCCGGCTTTTGCAATGCAATACTCACCCCTGTTTACAGAAGCCACTGTAGCAGAGATGGACGAAATATTGATAATGCAATAAGCATCACCGTTATACTGCTGCTGGTAACCGATCATTTTTTTTGCGACTGCCTGAGTAAGGAAATATGGGCCCTGAAGGTTTGTTGTCAATACTTCAGTAAAGCTTTCTTCTGTTGCTTCAAGTATATCATTGCGTTGTCTTGGTGCAATACCGGCATTGTTTACCAATACATGAATCTGACCGAAATGATTTTCAATATGGCTCAACATGCTTTGCCGTGCTTCTTTTGAAGATACATCTGCCTGGCAATAAATTACTTCGCTACCAAAGGCTTTCAGCGCTTCTATCACTGCCTGAACCGAATCAACAGAACCCGGCCTCATACCATTAACAGCCAGGTTAAATCCTTGCTTTGCAAGTGCCAATGCTATCCCATAACCGATTCCACGCGTGCCACCAGTAATGAGTGCAACTCTTTTTGAGGTATGAGGAGAATCGGTATCCATATTTAATTGTTAATTGTTAATCAATGTCGTTGACTTAACAAGGTTGAAGTGTTCTTTTATATGTGAAATTACAATTTGATTAAAAGTCTTAGAGTCCATTGTGAGATTTCCTTTGTGTTCCTTGTGGTTAAAAGACTCCTTGAATCATAGGCCGCATTTAACCACAAGGAACATAAAGGAAATCCCACAAAGAGCACAAGGGATGCCTGCTAAATACGAAATCCCTAAGTCAATGACATTGATTAACCGTTATCTCTCATACCTACAACTCAGGAACCTTCACCCAGCAGCGTTTTTCCCAGCTTTCTATTCCCTTCTCTGCCAGTTGAACCCCTTTGGCTGCTTCGCGAAGATCCCAGGGGAATGGCTCATCTTTAACAACGTGTTTCAGGAACAATTCCCATTGCACTTTAAAGGCGTTAACAAAAATTTCCTGCTCAGGAATTTTAGACCAGCCCTCGAAAAAATTTATCGGCTGCTCAACATCCGGGTTCCAGACGGGTTTAGGCGTATTGCCATAATGCTGAATGTAACACTCACGTAAACCGGCAACAGCAGATCCTTTTGTTCCATCTACCTGTAATGTCAACAGATCATCACGACGAACCCTTACTGTCCACGAAGAATTAAACTGCGCGATAATACCTCCTTCCAACTCAAAACTAGCATAAGCAGCATCATCGGCAGTGCATACATAAGGATTTCCATTTTCATCAATGCGTTCCTGGATATGAGTTGCTCCGATACAGGATACTGATGTTACTTTTCCAAAAACATTGTCCAGAACATAACGCCAGTGACAAAGCATATCAACGATAATACCACCGTCATCTTCTTTCCGGTAATTCCAGGAAGGCCTTTGAGCAGGAATGGAATGGCCTTCAAACACCCAGTATCCAAATTCTCCTCTCACAGACAATATCTTTCCAAAAAAATCATTTTGAATCAAGCGCTTTAGCTTCATGATTCCAGGCAGCCAGAGCTTATCTTGAACAACTCCATTCTTTACTCCTGCCTCTTTACATAGCTGGTATAATTCAAGAGCTGTTTGAGTACTTGATGCAATCGGCTTTTCGCAGTAAACATGCTTACCTGCTTTCACTGCTTTGCGAACCGCTTCAGCCCGGCGGCCAGTTGTTTGTGCATCAAAGTAAATAATATTATGAGGGTCTGCCAGCGCTTCATTAACATCGGTGGTTATTTTTTTAACTCCTGAAAGGGCAGAAAGCTTTTCCAGTTTATAAATATCCCGGCCTACTAAAACCGGGTCAGGCATTATCACTTCATCGGCACTAACGGGTACACCTCCCTGCTTTATAATCTGTACAATGGATCGCATCAGGTGCTGGTTAGTTCCCATACGGCCTGTGACCCCGTTCATGATGATACCTACTTTTATTTCTTTCATGATATTATTTTTGTTCTTAAATGGACGTTCTTGCTATCAGCCGTCAGGTATCAGCTATCAGGAGGAAACTTATCATACATTGATCTGCTGACGGCTGATAGCTGACTGCTGATAGCAAAACAATATGTAGTTTGCTGCTCTGCATAACATTACGTGTAATTAAGGTATGCGTTTTTTATTTGTTTCAAAAATTCAAACTGATTGCCTGCCCAGTAACTATTGGAAAAGATTTCTACTTCATTAAAGCCGCTAAAGCCGGTTTTCTCCACCCATCCCCTGATCTCTTTCAAAGGTATACAGCCCTCACCCATTAATCCACGATCATTTAAAAAATCAACAGTAGGCGTTTTCCAGTCACAGATATGAAAAGCAAATAAATGATTATTCTTTCCGCAACGGGCAATTTCTTTTTCAAGATGAGGATCCCACCATAAATGATATACGTCAACGGCTACACCAACCAGAGGTGAATTGATTTCTTCCGCCATATCGTTGGCTTGTTCCAATGTATTTATTGCTGAACGTTGGTCAGCATACATCGGGTGCAATGGTTCTATTGCCAGTTTTACACCAGTAGCTGATGCATGATCAAGTAATGCCATAATACCATCGCGAATCTGCTTGCGCGATTCAATTAACAACTGGCCCGGAACAGCACCACAAACCAGCACCACATGCGGCGCACCTAAAGCTGCTGCTTCATCTATAGCCCTGATGTTTTCCTCTATAGCCAAACGCCTGACCTCCGGACTGCCATCAGGAAAAAAACCGCCCCTTGCCAAAGAAACTATCTGCAGGTTATTCTCCCGCAGCATTTGCCCTGTTTTAATGATATCCAGTCCCTGTAATGTATCACGCCATACAGTTATTCCATTTACTCCCATTTTTGAAAACTGCCGTGCAGCTTCTTCAATTTTCCATGGCTTTGTAGTTATGGTATGAACGCAACATTTTGACAGGTCTGTTATTGTACTGGCGCTCATTGTATACAGTTGTAAAATGTATAATATTTTTCATTGTTGATAACCCGTTGAATGTACAGGGCTACTTCACGCGCATGGTAATCTCCCCACATAGACGATTCGCCATTTGGAATCTTGCTTCCCGGCGTAATGTAATCCCACCCGTTTGGCCTATGATAAACTGAATGTAACAACAGGCCCTGGTGATGCTGATCAGTACTAAGGTAAGGTTCTTCAAAAAGGGTATCCATTACCGTTAGTCCGGCCTGCCAGTATTCATTACCGGATTCATCTTTTTTATCTTTTAAATATTTCCCCAGCCTGAGTAATCCCTGTGAGCCAATAGCTGCAGCGGAACTATCAACGGGCTCAAAGTTATTATATGGATCAGCATCCGCATTAAGATAATCTCCTAATTTATAAAGATCAGGTGCACCTGTATCCCAGTAAGGAATGCCATTGATGGGAGTGTTTGTTATATAAAAATCACAGGTGGCTTTAGCGGCTTTAAGCATAAAAGCTTCCACTTCACCTAAGCCACCAAATGATGATAATTCTTCCTTACATGCATACAACCATTCCAGTTCTTCTGCATAACCGCACATGGCCCAAGCCAGTCCGCGTGTCCAGGTAGTGAAGCCCGAATATCCTTGTTGTGAATTAGGACAACGAAAATTACCATCTTTTGTATTGAAGATGCTTTCGTGTGCGGTACGTCCCCATACATCATAGCTATCGCGGCCTTCACCATAGAAAACACAATAATCGGCAGTGGCTCTCATATGATATAAAGCTCTTTCAAGCAGACTGGTTCTTACATCACCTTCACCCTGTAAGGTATGGCCTAGACAATGACTTATAATAAGTGCCCTGCATGAGCGGATGGTATCAACAAAAAGAGAATGAGCACCATTGAAGGAGTGGATGAATCCACCATTTTTTATATTGGTCCAGCGGGTAGCCTGAACAGCGCCGGATATTTTGAGAGCCAGTTCATAAAAATTTTTCTCCCATTCATTGAAGTCAGTCTTTCCTTCGTGCATCAGGCGCAGCAGATTTCCGTAAGTGCTTATATTGTTGAAGCCATGATCATGAACACCAATATGACTGATATGCGGCGCCATCATTTTTACCGTGTTCTTCCTGCCTGTTTCAAGAAAGGATTTTTCGCCTGTCGCATCAAACTGAAGAATGGCCGATCCATATTGAAAGCCTTGTGTCCATTCGGTCCAGCCGCGTGTGGTATATTTTCCCTGAACAGTAAATACCGGTGAGCCTTTTGAAGCGTCATAATTATTTTCTATGAGATGAATTTTATAGGCGGAGAGTTCCCAGAAACGCTGGAGTTTTGTTTGGAGGTCTGATGGTTTTAATTCATGTTTGATCTGAAGCATTGATTGTTTTTTTAAAGATAGCGGTTTTGTGGTTGGAGAGCCTTTTGCACTTTTTTTAACACAGAGAGCGCAAAGAAGGAACACCGAGGGATTTCTTTGTGCCCTCTGTGTTTCTTCCTCTGTGCCCTCTGTGTTAAAAAAAACATCGAATAAGTGTATCTAATCAGGTAAAGTAAATGCAACATTAGCGTTACCGGGCTTTGTATCATTTTACCCGCTCAGGTTTGGATGTTGCAAGGTTTCCCGGTTCTGGAACCTGCACCCTGGCAAAATCTCATTAAACCAGCTATTGGTTCCAAAATACGTAAACAATCCGGCTTTTAATTTGTCATTTTATTTTAATTTTATAGCATGAGCCAGCGAAGATTGAAACCTTCTTTTCTTTACCAGCCATTTTTAAACCGGCTAAGCATTGCACCTGTATGCTCTATCCTCCTTATTTTTTTATTTAATACCGCGTTAGCCCAGAGAGGTTATGATTGGAGAACCAGGGTTGACGTGATGGTAGAACGTGCTGATAGCCTGTCACTTAAATCACAGCAGACTTTCCACCTGGACCGTATTATAAAAGTAGATAGAACTTTTAAAAATGATATAACCGTTAAGGAAACCTGGTATTACACTATAAGCGAAGGAAAAATTCCGATCTTTCAGATCCGTTATTTAATTGATTCCACTGAATTTATTGAAACATATTACTTGAATAATGGCAGCCTGATATGTTTAGAACGATATGAATCCGATTTCTTTTCTCCTTACGACGAAATTACCTGGGGAAAAGTGCTTTTTTTTGATAATAATGCTATTAAACTTCATGTAACTGTGGGCCATAGCAGGTCTAAAGAACAGGACTTCAATTCCACTGCGCAAGCCATTGAAATTTTTAACAAAAGATATACTGAGTTATTAAAAAACTTAAGGCTAAACGGAGTGAAAAGAAGTTAGTTTAAGGTTTAAGGTTTAAAGTTGTTCGCCCATTCAAGGATACAAAAATATGGTCAGGATTTTAATAGCTGTTTTTATGATTCATATTTAACACACTCTATTTATATTGAAAGTTAATAGCTCATACCCCGTACCTCATACCCCATACCTAATTGTAACCGTTTTGGCATCATTGATAATGAGTGTGGTGTTTGGTCAGGGCAATGCTGAATTACCGGTAATAAAAAAACTGACCACTACCGACTTTAAAGGTCAGCCAGATGAACTGGTTGATTATCTCGCTCAGACTACCCCGGTAATATCCCTGAGATATACGGGTTCGGCAAACTGTGCAGAAAATGGAAAAATTAAATTAAAAGTAGAAACCGGCGTTTCAGTCAGCGAGAGATCATGGCTGAAATTGTCAAAAATAAAAACTCCCGAACTGTTAAATGCCTTGTTAAGCCATGAGCAGGGACATTATGATATGGGAGCAATATTTTCCATTGAATTAAAAAAAACACTGTCGGGTATTTGCTTTGATAGGGCTGGTTATAAGCAACAGGTAGATTCCATTTTTAAATCAATGTATGCCCGTTACGACACTTTACAGAAAGAGTATGATACTGATACCGACCACATGCGTAATAAAAATATGCAGTTAAAATGGAAGCAAAAAATCGCTGCTATGTGGAAAGACATACGGTAACTTACTAGTGTTAAGTTAACTGTAGATGATGTATTTGCTATCAGCCGTCAGTTATCAGTTATCAGGAGGAAACCTGGTTGACAGTGATCTGCTGATCGATAAAACTGAAAGCAAGTTCATGCGTGATTTCATACTTAACTTAACACAAAGTTATATTAGCCTCAATTAGTTAATCTTGTAACTACCAATTACTTAACTAAATCGTACTGATCACTATACTCCATATCAAAATATTTCCTTTCAAAAATCTTAAATCTTAGATTATCCGTATATATTTTAATAATCATACCCCTATCATTATAATAATTATTAACGTATGTGTTGACAATCAGTGATTGAATCCAATAAAAAATAATAACTATTTTTCATGAAAGAATTTCAGTTGCAGCCATTTCTTATCAAAAACAATAGTGTTAACCTCTTGCTGAACTGGAAGGTTACCCGGTATCTTCTTCTTTTTACTTTGATTGCGCTACCTATTAGCTCTTTATCAATTATAAATAATAAGTCTGAAACTGTATTCTTAATCGTCAGACTCATTCAACTGGTTATATTTATTTTCCTCGGAATTGTACATTCAGATTTGATGAATAAGCGCCGGCTTTTTACCCATTATGCCATTAAAGAAAAATTTTATTTTTCGTTTGTCTTAACCCTTCTGATATATGGTGTTCTTCTTCTATTTTATTTTATTGTAAAAAGTAATATGCAGCGCATGGCTATTGCCAGTAGCAGCGCTTTTCTGCTTCCTTATACGATAGTGCAGGCATGGAATTATTTTGTGTTACTACAAGAAAATAAATCGATGGTTTGGAATGATTATAAACCTTTTGCTGAGAATCCTAATATTGTATATCTGAATACCATACTTATTAACATCAGGTTATCAGGAAAACACCTGGTTAAAGAAGAGTCTTCATTTTTGATTAATACTCCGTTAAATCTGCAATTAGGAAAACTCTTCAATTCATTTTTGCATATTGAAATCAAACAAGGCAATGTTGATATTGATTGCATTGGAAGGAACAATACACCCTATGGCTGGAAGTTTTATGCGGTAACATTTGGTGGATTATATAAAAGAATACTGGATCCGGAAAAGAGTTTGCAAGATAATGGAAACATCAAAAGAAATACCACCATCCTTGCTAAAAGGGTGGTATCATAACCGGATGTTGTAATAATATAAGAACTAAAAATTTTAAATAACTACTTATATGAAATCCCCTGGTATAAGCGATAAAAGTTTTGCGAAGTTGAAATTCATAGGCTTTTTTAGTGTGGCAGTTTTGTTATGTGTTATTATTTTAAGTTCCTTTTGGGGATCCATACCATCTACACCTCCCCAGGAAATAAAGGAGGCAACAAGCCAGAATGAATCCGAAGCTCAGCAACTATTAATGATTGATAATATGCTGCATATAAAATGGATGCATCTTGAACAACTATATGATGAACATGCGTTGTTATTATCAGACCGTTCAAAAAATGATAACACTAATCAGGCTGGTAAACAGATTATGGAAGCTGAAGTATTATATGCTAAAGTATTGGATAGTGTATCTGCAAACAATTCAAATTCTCCTATCATTAGAAAAATCGATAGCACTGTAAATTCCTTCAGGGCGACGCTGCAAAACAGGCAGGCTCTCAATAATAACATCAGTGACATTGCATTGAAAAATAACAGTAAAATCAGCATTGTAAATACTGATGATAAGAAGATTCAGGATCAGAAACTTAATGAACTGCAGCATGATCTGACGGCTAAAAATGATATGATTGCAAAACTGCAAAACGAAATCAATGCTGCTTCTACAAAGAACACCGGTAATGTTGCTAATGAACAAAAAAATCGTTTGTTACAGAATGATGTCACGGCTAAAACTGAAATGATTACTACATTAGAAAGCCAGCTAAAAGCTGCCCCTGTTAAGAACAGCAGTGCAGTTGATGATAAGAAACTACGGGAATTACAGAAAGAATTGCAAACCAAAACAGCAATGATAGCTAAGTTACAAAGCCAGTTAAAAGCTACGCCGGCCATTACTGCATCTAATGGCTCACAGTCATCAAAAGACAATAAAAAGATAATGGATGAACTTGAATTTTTGAAATGGGCGCTGAGATCTGAAGTTAGTTCTAACCATGCGCTTACTAATAATGTCAACCAACTGAAGCAGGCAAATGCAAATCTTACCAATCAGTTAAAAGGAAAATGAAGAAACCTCTTAGCAATGGTTAATTGTTAATGGTTAATTGTTAAAGGATAGTGGTTAATTAAATTAGTAAAAAAATGCAACTTGACAATTTGCCTTAACCAACAATAGGCTATCCGTTAACAATTAACCATCAACAATTAACCATTAAAAATACCTGATAAGTCCTTCATCGTTAATACTTATTGTGTCGTTGTTTTCATCAGTAATAGTTATCATAAATTGACGGCTGGTTGCTTCCATTTGTAAAGTGTTAGTATGACTACCTATAATAATCTCAGTCGTATCTATACCAAGTATTGTTAAAGAGCCAGCATACTTTTTATTATGGCCTATATATTCTCTTTGCCGGTAGTAACATAGCCATAAGTAATTTTTCTGTTTTTCCTGATAAGGCATCTCGAATACAACTGGAGGCTGGCTTTCAGTACGGCGTGTAAACTGCAAGTATCCCCAACGCTCAGGATAATGCATATTGATGACACCTTGCGGTGACCAGACCCAGTTATGCTCCGGCTTGTTCTTCCCAGACTGATCTTTGCTTTTCACATACTTTCCATCCCGGATTTCTGTATCCCATTCTACCCTTGAAAAATTAATCCGCCAGATCTCACCTTCTTTTGGTGGCATGTTAGCGTTACCTATCTGAAGTGAACGGAAAGGTATGGCCATTTCTACTGACCAGGAAGTGTCTTTATCTTTACTATTATTAACTGTTCCTTTTATATGAACGCCTGAGCGTAGTTTAGTAAGGTCCCAGTTAATGACGGCACCCGATAAATTGCGGTAGGGCTTCGACATAAAAAGATCAAAAATGGTATTAAGCGCATTCACTTCTATTTCGTAATACTGGTGGGTGTTGTTATCAGGATCAATGAAGATTTCAAAATCATTATCATGAAATATTATTTCATCATGATTTAGTAGTGTTGCCCAGATATGAGGCTCCAGTAATTCGGCTGCAATAAAAAGGCAGGTATCATTCCAGAGCATTTTCATCCTTGTTTGTAAAGCAGGTAGTGATTTTTTATCTCCTTCAATATCTTTAAAGTCATTACTCCATGCTGCTTTCTGCCAGGCTTTTTCATTGATGATCCCATCCATTAATGGCGAACTTTCTGTATAGTACGCGATATAATTTTCAGGGGTAGTAAACAGATGTTCTAACCTATTGAATGGATTCTGTGCATTGCTGTAAATAGTGCTAAAAATAGCGATGAACGCAGCTATCAGTGCTTTGTTATAAATGATTTTCATATTAAGAGATTTTTATTACCACAGAGTTAAATCAGAGCAGAAGAAGATGTAACACAGAGGTGTCCTCTGGGTTACATCTTCTTCTGCTCCTGTATTTACTCCGTGGTTAAAAAAAATTACTTATTCGGCTACTTGATTAAAAAATCTCCACAGCCGAAAGCACCGGGCATGCTTTTGAATCTTTAATATTCACCCGTATTTTATCCGTTTTAACCGGCGATATTTTAAGAATTCTTTTATAGCCGACTGTTGTTCCGGAAGCTACTTCCTTCCAGCCATCTCCCAGCCAGGCATCAACAGTGAAAGATTTTACCCGCTGTCCCAGCCGGATATATTCCTGCAACAATACATACTTTACAGGTTGCTTTTTTGCCAAGTTAATTTCAACACTGCCGGCGAGTGTATTATCATCGGTTGCCCAATATGTTTCCTTTTTACCATCTGTAAGTTTCGATGCATCATACATGGCAGCATTGCCGCGGTATGAGCTTGCTTTGGCTGCAGCGTTTTTAGCCAGGTTAACTTTAAATTCACTGTCAAGCAGTTTCTTAAAACCTTGCAATGACCTGACATCGTTTTCATGAAAAAGACCCCTTTGGTCAGGAGGTACATTCAATAACAAAACCGAACTACGGCCTACTGAGGTAAGGTAAATTTCAAAGAGACGTTCCGGTGATTTTACTAATGAGTCTTCATTCTTATGGTAAAACCATCCCGGGCGAATGGACACATCTACTTCAGCAGGAATCCATCTTGTACCATCTTCTGATCCGGTATTTAATAAGTTATCTATACCAGGTTTTCCGGCATACAGCGTATCATTGTTAATAGTATTCCAATTGGTAAGTCCTGCTGTGCCTCTTTCATTACCTACCCAGCGAAGATCGGGACCGGCATCGCTAAAGAAAATAACTTTTGGTTGTATACCCAGTACCATTGAAATTGTTGCAGGCCAGTTATAATACGTAGACAAATTAATTTTGCGTGTTTCGTTTGCTCCACCATAATAACCATTGCCACCATTAGCGCCATCAAACCACATTTCTCTTATAGGGCCATAGTTGGTGAAAAGCTCTTTTAGCTGGTTGCGGTAATACTCCAAATAAGCAGGCGTACCATAATTGTCATTGTTACGATCCCACGGTGATAGATAAACGCCAAACCGCATATCATATTTTTTGCAGGCATCAGAAACCTCTTTTACTACATCCCCTTTATATGGACTGTTCTTAACGGAATGCTCTGTAAATTTAGAAGGCCATAAACAAAATCCATCATGATGTTTGCAGGTAAGGATTACCTGCCTGAAACCTGCATCCTTTAAAGTTCTTACCCATTGTTCTGTATTAAGCTGTGTTGGATTAAAAACAGATTCTTTTTCACTGCCTATTCCCCATTCAAGGCCTGTAAAAGTATTGGTAGTAAAATGTATAAAGGCATTCAGCTCCATCTCATGCCAGGCCATTTGTTGTTCAGTTGGAATGGGAAACAAAGGCGCAGGTGGCTTTACATCTTTCACTGAAGACAAATCAACCAGTTTAGCGGTAAAAGCAAACAAGGCAATGATAATTATTCCAACTATAAAAAATCTGGTAGTATTTTTCATACATTATTAATTGTGTCAAACCCGGATGAAGCCGTTATATAAATTTAAAGCTAACGTATATTCATTAATACTTGTTTGTTCTCAACGAAATCCATTTCAGCTAACTGCCAGTTGTTATCAAAGAAACCTGCCATCTGGATTACCGCACTACCTGACTTAAGCATGATAACAAAAAACGTAAAGTAGCAGGTATGATAGCTGTAATAGTTTCTGCATTGAAAATGTTTTAATTCAGTACAAATATCTTAGATGGATGCTTAATGACAAAGACATTTTTAGCCACGAAAGCTCAAAGGCACGATAGAACACAAAGGTTTTCCTTCTATTCCTTTGTGTCTTTGAGCCTTCGTGGCTAAAACAAATACAAACTTTAGTTTGAAACTTAACATTACGCTTATTACCTTTTTGTTAATTTTATAAAAATTATGTTATGACTAATAGTAAAACAAAAACAGATAAAAAAGTACCTGGCAAAAAACTGAACCGTTTAATTATGGAACAAAAAGTTGGAGAAGCGTTATTAGATCTTAAATCGCTGGTTAGCGAAAAAAAATTTGAACAGGGCATAAAAAAAGCAGCTAAAGTGCTTAGCAAGGACTTCCCAAAAAAATCACTGGACAATTTCAGAAAACAATTTAAATCCATTCGTCCTGAAAAAGAAATAAAGGATAACACTACTATGTTGATTGAGAAATTGGCTTGATACTGCTGCCGGGCTTAAGCTACCAGCCTGAAATCCGGTTGAATACTATCTTTTTAATTACACCTGTGAGTTATAGTGAATAACTGTTAATTTACAGGTGTAAAATTATAAAATAGAAAGAACCACGAAGGCAGGGCGACATAGTGGAACACAGTGTTCGTTTGGATGACCAGATGAATTTTGGAGTAAATAATATTAAGGCTATCAGCTCATACCTCATACCTCATACCTAAAAAAAAAATGGAAAAAAAACTACAAGGACAGGTAGCCATCGTTACTGGTGGAGACAGCGGTATTGGCGCAGGCGTATCAAAAGCATTAGCAGCCTCCGGAGCACATATAATAGTGAATCACTCTTCAGCCCGCAGCATAGAAAAAGCGGAAAAAGAAGTGGGTGAAATTGTTGCTGAAGGCGGCTCTGCCATCCGTTACCAATGTGATGTTAGCAAAGAAGATGAAGTACAAAAAATGTTTGCTGATGTAATAACACAGTTTACCACCATTGATATCCTGGTAAATAATGCCGGCTGGCAAAAAGATGCTGCTTTCCAGGATATGACTCTTGAACAATGGAACCAGGTGATCGGCGTAAATTTAACGGGTCAGTTTCTTTGTTCAAGGGAGGCTATCCGTGAATTTTTAAGAAGAGGAATTGATACTACACGATCCATAGCTGCCGGAAAAATTATCCAGATGAGCAGTGTGCATGAAGTAATACCATGGGGTGGCCATGCAAACTATGCTGCATCAAAAGGTGGCGTAATGATGCTTATGAAAACCCTTGCCCAGGAGTTTGCAGAAAAAAAAATACGCATAAACAGCATCTGCCCGGGAGCTATACAAACACCTATAAACAAGCAGGCATGGGAAACACCTGAAGCGCTTGATAAATTATTAAAGCTGATACCTTATCAAAGAATTGGTCAGCCTGAAGATATCGGGAAAGCTGCGGTATGGCTTGCCAGCGATGATAGTGATTATGTTACCGGCGCTTCTCTATTTATTGATGGAGGCATGACTTTATATCCGGGCTTTGGGGATAATGGTTAATTGTTAATTGTTAACGGTTAGTGACTGAATTCCGATGATCAAACCCGATTAATAATTATATGTGAATCTTTAAATATTACAAATTAGCCGTTAACAATTAACCATTAACCATTACCTATATGGTGGAGAAAGATAGATTAAAGGAAAATAAAAATGGTATTTCTCACTGGAAAAAATGGGGACCATATGTAACAGACCGTCAATGGGGAACTGTAAGGGAAGACTATAGTGGAAATGGACAACCCTGGCAATATATCACACATGATATGGCCCGAAGCAAAGCTTATAGATGGGGTGAAGAAGGAATTGCAGGAATATGCGATAAACAACAATTGCTTTGCTTTGCACTGGCACTATGGAATAAAAAAGACCCTATTATAAAGGAAAGGTATTTTGGTGTTACAAACCCTGAAGGAAATCATGGAGAAGATGTAAAAGAATTGTACTACTATCTCGACTCAACTCCAACGCATTCTTATATGAAGATGCTTTATAAGTATCCTCAGCAACAGTTCCCCTATTCATGGCTGTTAGAGGAGAACCGGAAGCGCAACAGGCTGGAAGGTGAATTTGAATTAATTGATACCGGCATCTTTAATGATGATAAATATTTTGATGTTTTTGTTGAGTATGCCAAAGCAGGTGCAGATGATATCCTGATTAAAATAAGTGTACATAACCGGGGTAGTGAAGACGCTCCTATCAGCGTGATGCCAACAATCTGGTTCCGCAATACCTGGGCCTGGGGTTATGATGATTATAAGCCACTGATGAACGCTTCACCCAATGGTGCCATCAGCATTGATCATAAAAAATTAGGAACATTAAAATTGCACCTCGACAAAAAAGCCAGCTTGCTGTTTTGTGATAATGAGTCGGACAATAAAAGATTATATAATACTGATAACTCACATGCTTATTGTAAAGATGGCATTAATGAATTTATTGTAAATGGAAACACAAAAGCGGTTGGCCACGATCAGGGAACAAAGGCAGCAGCTCATTATGATCTTGTAATAAAAGCAGGACAATCGGAAACTATCAAATTACGACTTGGAGCAAATGCTTCAACAAATCCTTTTGCTGATTTTGATATGATTTTTAATGATCGTATAAAGGAAGCTAATGAATTTTATAATGAGCTGCAGAAAGAATTAATTTCAGAGGATGAGAAGGCAGTGCAACGCCAGGCTTTTGCAGGCATGTTATGGAACAAACAATTTTATTATTACGATGTGAACCAATGGCTGAAAGGTGACCCTGGTCAACCTGCACCACCAGAGCAACGCAAAAAGGATAGCCGTAACCATAGCTGGAAGCATTTAAATAATCATGACATCATATCAATGCCCGATAAATGGGAATATCCCTGGTATGCTTCATGGGATCTAGCTTTCCATTGTATTCCTTTTGCCATGATAGATGCAGGATTTGCAAAAACACAACTCGTGTTACTTACCAGGGAATGGTATATGCATCCTAACGGTCAGCTTCCTGCATATGAATGGTCTTTCAGTGATGTAAATCCACCGGTACATGCATGGGCAAGCTGGAGGGTATTCAAGATTGATGAGAAAAATAATAATGGAAAAGGAGATATTCCATTTTTAGAATCCGTATTTCACAAACTGATTATAAATTTCACGTGGTGGGTTAACCGAAAAGATGCTACCGGCAATAATATCTTCGAAGGCGGTTTTTTAGGACTGGATAATATCGGTGTGTTTGACAGGAATGCTATTTCTGCCGCGGGTGGACATCTTGAACAGGCAGATGGAACCAGCTGGATGGCAATGTATTCGCTTAACATGATGCGGATCTCGCTGGAACTTTCGAAACACAACCCGGTTTACCAGGATATGGCCTCGAAATTTTTTGAACACTTCTTATATATTGCCGGAGCTATGACAGACATGGGCCAGCAGGGCATTGGTTTATGGGATGAAGAGGACCAGTTCTTTTATGATGTTTTGAAATTGCCTAATAAAGAAGCTACTAAAATAAAAGTGCGTAGTGCAGTGGGATTGATACCAATGTTTGCTGTTGAAGTGATTGACCATGAGTTGCTGGAGGCTTTTCCAAAATTTGCTGAAAGGCTAAGATGGTTCCTGAATTATCGTCCGGACCTTGCCAGCCTGGTATCAAGATGGGAAGAAAAAAATACAGGTGAAAAACATTTGCTGAGTTTATTACGGGGTCACCGAATGAAAAAAATTTTACAGCGCATGCTGGATGAAAGCGAATTCTTCAGTGATTATGGAATCCGTTCCTTATCAAAATCTTATGATAAACATCCTTATGAATTCTGGTTAAATGGTAATCGCTTAAATGTTCAGTACACACCTGCAGAATCAACATCAGGAATGTTTGGAGGTAATAGCAACTGGCGGGGTCCTATCTGGGCGCCGTTAAATTTTCTTCTGATAGAAAGCCTTCAAAGATTTCATAATTATTATGGTGATGATTTCAAAGTAGAATGTCCTACAGGAAGCGGTATATTTTTAACCTTACAGCAGATATCTGAAGAAATTTCAAAACGCCTGACCCGGATATTTCTTAGGGATGAAGATGGCAATCGTGCTTACCTGGGAGATAACAAAAAATTGCAGAATGATCCAAACTTCAAAGATTATCTCTTGTTCTATGAATACTTTAATGGTGATAATGGCAGCGGCTTGGGCGCCTCTCATCAAACCGGCTGGACAGGTTTAATTGCAAAGATGATACAGACTAGAAAGTAGTGACTAGCTATAGCTGTCATCGTTTTCACCTATAACGCAAACATATAAGGTTTTAAAAACCTTATAGGTAACGTTGCAAAAACAAGTTAAATGAAAACTCCTTCCCTTTAAATTATAATTCTATTATAACTACAAGGAAGGAGCCGGGCGTAAATTTGAAACAGAAGCATGCACAGTTAAACAAGTACGGGTAAAAAGGGGCCAAAATATTTATCATGTGAAACATATAAAAGCCAGCCGGATTATCTTTTTATACCAACAAAAAATTGAGAAACTTACATTGTACGCATTAGGTTATTTAAACCTGACGCAATTTTGCTGGTATCCATTAAGTTAAAATCCCTGACTTTAATATAAAATTTTTCAAATTTACTTGTTCAAAAATAATTAAAGATTTAATCATATTTTTAAACATACCGGCTTTATAACGCATTATAATATTTTGTTCTTTGTTAATGTAAATAGTAACCATTAAAAGTTGCAAACATGAAGAAATCATGCTATAGAACTATGATGCGAAGGCTTTACGAAACAAGGATATCCTTGTTCCAAACATAATTAAAATCCGGCAGGTTGGATATATGTTTGAAAATTAATTCCATCTTATTCCATAATTTAAACTTTTCAATTTCCCATGAATGTCCCCATAGGTGAAAACAACCATCATGTTTGATAATATGATCAATATAGTAATCAGTCAACTTCAAAATATCAGAACCGGATGCACTCTTCAACCATAGAAACATATTATCAAATTTAAATCGTTTCATTAAATGTTTACAATAAGTTACACTGTTGTGTTCGTAAACCTGGATAGTGGTAGGCACAAGATCACTAAAAGTATTTGGTGAAACAGACAACAATTCAGTGGTTCTTGCAATTTTAAAACCAGCCCGTTTTACACATTCAATCACCCTGGCATTATACAAACCACGTGGGAAACAAAAAGAAACAGGATCTTCATTTAATAATATTTTCAGCCAATCATAGCATCCTGAAACTTCTGCCTGCACAATCTTTATATTTAAATTAGTAAGGCCTACATGATGTAAGGTATGACCACCGATCTCATTATTTTTTGACAGCCGTAACAGCTGGTCTTCACTCATTACTTCGTTTTCCGGGTTAGTCCTGGGAATATAAAAAGTGCCTTTAAGATTATACTTATCTAACAGTTCACTGATCAGAAAATCTTTAGGGTACCCATCATCCCAGCTGGTAGTAATAATTTTAGGCATATAAAATAGATATAGAAAGCCGGCTCTTGAATGTAAGGTCAACCAAAATAGACGTATTTTGCTGTCAGCCGTCAACTATCAGGAAAACAATACCAGTAAAATATTCCTCCTGACAGCTGATAGCAAAAAAAAACATTTCACCAGCACGTTTATTCAAGACTTAATAACAACCTTTTTCTCATCTATCACTGATGTATATATTGATAGCATCTGCTTTAAATTTTCTGCCGGGGTATAATATTGCTCGTAAGTCTTGCGCGCATTTTTACGATAGGCCTCTTTTTCATCTTCCCCCATTGCCTGCCATTTATCCAATTTATTCTTAAGATCATCCGCATTTGATTCCTCAAAATGAAGACCGTTAAATTGATCCTGTATTAATAATGAAGCCGATCCGATATTGGACGCAATTACCGGCGTTGATGTAGCATAGGCTTCAATAATAGTTAAACCAAAAGTCTCATACCATACAGAAGGAAAGATCAGCGCATTACAACTTTTTAATTCTTTTGTAATAACATCTTTCTGCTGAAAACCCAAATAAGTAATATTAGAATGCATTTTCAAATCTGCTTCTATTAAGTCTTTTAAAGGACCATCTCCTATAATCTTCAAAGAATAACCAGAATATTTAAATGCCTCCAGCAACACACGTATGCCTTTTTCTTCTGATAGCCGTCCTATAAACAAAAAATTTTGGTTACGAAACTCAGTACTGGCCTGGAGATCATAAACAAAATTCGGTTTGATGATTATTTTATTTAAATCGAGATGCAGATTGCTTTTTTCAATAATACTTTTTGCATGACCGGTTAAAACAATAAAACGATCGGGAAGTTTCCATGTTCCAGCCAAGCGATTTAGCCATGTGGAGCATCCAACCCAGAAAGTCAATAATTTCGATTGATTGTATGCACCATCCATTACCGCTGCCCATGGAAAGCCACCATTTAAACTCTTCAGGTATGGCTTACCGTTATGATATAGGGTACCAGTAGGGCACAAAAGACGAAAATTATGTAACGTTACTACAAAAGGAATCTTTTTACTTTTAACCGCATACAGAACTGAGGTAGACGCGGCAAAGTGCAAATTATGAATGTGTACTATATCAGGCTTAAATGTTTGTAATTGCCTGGTTGTTTTAAGATAAGAGCTTATGTTAAAAGGTAATTGAAGAATTTTCAGCAGTGACGAACCTTCATTGGAAAACGGTAATAATTGAACATCAATCCCGTTTGAGTTTAACAATTGTACTTCGGCTGATACAACGCCGTCTTCGCCACCTGCCAGCTTATAACGGCAATGAATAAATAATACTTTCATGAATACAAAAACGAGAAATGTTGGTAATTAGGTATTTGAAAGTTTAATATGAGTTCGTTTATATTTTCCTCATACCCTTACTTCATATCCCATACCTCTTAAACAACTTAAGCCACACATACTCCTTCAAAAGTAAATATAAAAATAAAGAATTTGTAAATGAATAGCGTCCGAATAAACGAACGGGTTCCTGTAAAAATCTGAACAGCCATTCCAAACCGGCATTCTGCATCCATCCGGGCGCCCTCCTCTGGAGGCCTATCATAACCGGAAGTGCCCCACCAATTCCTACCATCATTGCATTGATTCTGCCCTTCATGGAAGCCATCCATTTTTCCTGTTTGGGACAACCTAATACTACAAAAACTATCTGGGCACCGGAATTATTAATTTCATCAATAACAAGCTCATCTTCTGCCGGTGATAGTTTTCGAAAAGGCGGACTAAATGATCCGGCCACTTTCAGGTGAGGAAAATTTGACATGAGATATTTTAAAGTATCAGAAAGAAGCTGATCCGTTCCTCCATAAAAATAAACAGGCAAATTGTTAACAGATGCTCTTTGTAATAAATCAGGCAACAGATCCATACCAGAAGCACGCTCCTGCCTTATTCCATATAAAAACCGTAAAGCCCACCCTAACGGTTTGCCATCAGGAGTAATAATCTTGGCATTATTTACAACTTTTGCAAAATTATAATCACTATATGCTTCAATAAGCATGTGCACATTAGCAAGACACGTGTATTCACTTATTTTCTTGTTACCGTGGTTAACGATTTGATTTACAAATTCATCATAAGAACCTGTATTTACAGACATGCCCAGCAAGGAAACCTTTTTCATTATTACAAAGTATATTTTGGATCATTACATATCCAAGTGAAACAATTAATTGAATTGCAACGGAAAATTGGTATCGGTTGGTAAGCAAACGAAGTCGTACGAATTTCCTATTAGGAAATTCATCTTACATTCATATACGTATTTTCCGGATGGTTGGATACTTTTCTAAAGAAAATGGCAGATTTTTACAGATATTTATTATTTAAACTGGATGCTGTTGCTGTTCATAAGATTTAAACTGTGGCAAGCGAAGGAATATTAAACTATATATTGTTGATTATTACTTAATCGTTGATCAAAATAATGTTGGTAAAATAGAAACTTTATCTGACACTTCATAATTAAAATTCATATTAGCTCACTTTTTTTACCTGGGAGGTAATTTTTATGAAAGTGTTAATAATTTTTCTCGTAACCAGTGCCTGCAGGCCATAAGGTTTTTTTATTTGTTTCTGCAGATCAGGCTCAATATGGTTTTCATCAACAAAATTAAATTTCCTTTTTAAACCGATATCCAAAGGCGTTTTAAGATAATCTACTCCAAAGGTATTGGTGGATTCTGTATCAAAGCCAATATTGGTAACCTTTGATATAACGGGGTACACAACTTTAAGCCTGTTTTCTGCAACATGCACCTGCATCTGTATGTCCCAGGTAGAAATAACTCCTTTAATCTGTTTATCCAGCATTCTGAATAAATCATAGCCTTCGGCATTTAAACGCTTTTTAAAATCCGGAGAAGTTTTTATAAGATTATTCAATTCATTCATATCCCATATTACATCTTTCATCCTGTTTGACCAGCCCGCCCATCCGTATGAACAGAATCTTTTGTAGATGACCGTATCATAAGGATAATCATTTGTGATTAATGGAAAGCAGAACGCCGTTATACAAAATACAGATTTTTGTTCCTTATAGAAAGACAGGCTTTCCATCAGGTAGCTAATATAGTTTGGTGATACTACCAGGTCGTCTTCAACAACAATAAACTGATTATAATTGTCGCTCAAATATGTAAGCCCTTCCTGAAAATTAGGACCAGTGCTTAAATTTTTTATACGAAAATGTTTATATACATTCCTGAAACCTTTGATTGATTTAATATATTCACGCACTTCAAGAACACCATCTTTATCTTTTTCACCCTTATATCCATCACTAAAAAAGATAATATCCATGGAAGGGCATTCGGGATTCTTTAACAAAGCGTCTATACAGGCTTTTAATTTGCCGGCTCTTTTGTAGCAGAAGACGGCTATGATTGTTGAATTATTCATTGGCTTATTTTATTTCTGATTGCTATTTGCTATCAGCTGTCAGCTATCAGCAGATAATGGTGTAATATCTTTCCTCCTGATACCTGACGGCTGACTACTGACAACTTAATGATTACCCTTTTTTAAACCATCCCAGACAAAAGGAAATAAGGTCTTCATCCATAATTTTAAAAAGGCTGACGGCAGATGAAGCGGGAAATGTTCTTTTATAAAACCCATGTACTCACTATATGCCAAACCTTTAGGACTTTTTAAATATTTGATCCTGTCTTTTAATGATACATTGGTTGATTTCCAATTCTTGCCATGATCATCCTGGCAGTTTCCGAGAACACCCGGAGCTACTATAACTTTACATCCGGCTTTCTTTGCACGCAATGTATAATCGTAATCTGCCAGCGCATGAGTAAATGCATCTGAAAGTATGCCTATTTTTTTTACTACCGCCCTGGGAACTAACATGATGTTGGCATTTCCAAGATCGCACTCCACATATTGAGTTTTACTAAAAACGGTATCACTCTTAATATTATTCTTCGATCTTAATTTTTTTCCACCGTAAGAAATCTGCCCGGTATGCCAGTCTAAAGTGCTGCCAACGCAAATTGCAGGAATTGTGTTACCATCAATGCTACCGTATTTCAACAAATCTGCAATGGCGGTTTTTGTTAAAATGGTATCATCGTTTAATAACAAATAATAATCAGGATCTGAATTCAAAGCATTGTTCCATGAATTGCGCATACCGCCTGCCCAGAACAATGAGCCAGTACCGTTAATGATGTGTACAGCTGGATAATTGCTTTTTACAGAAGCAGCTGTTCCATCAGAAGAAGCATCGTCTGTTAAAAATACTTCCACGCTTGTATTGCCAAGACCTTCCTGTTTGTAAAGACTTTCAAGACAGGTTAAAGTTTTTTCTTTCCTGTTGAAAGTAGCTAAAAGAACTGCAATTTTCATAACTAAAAGCTGTTATTAATGAGCTAATGCCGGTTTCGATTTTGGAATCAGTTTTATTTTACGTACCCTTTTCATTATAGCCCTGTAATAACTAAGGGTATAATATTTCAATTTCATTGTAACCGGTAATGAAGGAATACCAAGTGTTCTCTGAACATACGCTACATATTCCCCATCGCTTATATTAAAGCCATAGTTAACAGACTGATTCATAAAATAATCATACAATTTTGCGATTCCAAATGTCTTTTCTGCAGGTAAATGCCATACTACCAGCTTTGTATCAGATGGACTAACATTCCTGTAAAAAAGCGGGTTTGTCCAGATGCGTTTCATTAAGGTTTTGCTTTCACTTGCCTTAAACCCATTTTTGTAATACAGATAACTCAGCGTATGAGCTTCTTCATTAAATTTAGGCAAGCCAAGTTCAAACCGTTTCATTAGTATTGGCCATAGTTCCTGAAAACCGGAAAAGATAGTGCGGGTATTTTTTACGCTACACAAATAAAATTCACCTAAATGATAACCGGGAATTTCATCAATCTTTTTATTTAACAAATCTTCATACACCGATTTCATGTTTTTTCTGCTAAGACCGTGTATTACCAGGTCAGTGGTACACTCGTCTTCAAACGAAAGAAATCCTTGTTTAGATGCTTCATCAAACAATTGTTTCGCAGGCTTTAGAAATATACAATCCGAATCAAGGATCATATATTTATCGTCTGGGTTACTATTATTTTGAACTATATGTTCCAGGATAGAAAATTCATAGAATTGATTTTGAAACATTCCAAAATAACCTTTAGGTGTTTTATATTTAAAATCAGTAAAGATCACTTCAACCTCCAATTCAGATAAAATATCATTCATTTTTCTTCCATCAACAACCGGCAGTCTTTTTACATTTGTAAACAGCAGCTGCTTTTCATTTTTATTGAATCTTTTACTGGTAATATAAAATACGGTAAGGCATCTCCAGTAAATGTTTTGGTGGCTTTGGCTGGAAGATTTCTGACCAGTTTGTGGAAAAATACTTTCTTCTCCTTTTTCATCGGCGCAAAGCCAGGTACATATATAATTCATCTTATTAATTATTCAGTATTTAATTAGCAACACTTAAAATAACAACGCCACCATTTAATCCTTATAAAGCCATTTTACCCGAAGGCAACCCTTTCTTTATTTCAACTAATTTTCTGGTAACTCTTACACCGTCTTTCTCTAAATAATACAAACACATCCCTACATGCCCCCAGAATACAAGGGGCAGAACATAACTAAAAGAAAATACAAGTCCTGAAATAGAGAATGCCACAAGGATTATTGACTCGTTGGATAATTTCCTGCTGAATGCCTTTACAATCAAATAGAGTAAAAAGGAGTATTTAAGTACAATACCAACAATTCCATGATAATAAAGCATTTCAATATAACCTTCATGAAAATGCTGGCCAGTCTTCTCAGGCCACCAGTCTACAAGTGGATTCTGCAGTTCAAAGCCTTCGAAAGTCCAGCCGAAAATTGGCCGTTCCAGGAACATCGGGTAATAGGTTAACCTTTGCAATTGCCTGAAACTACCTGTTCCTTCGTCCCTAGTAGGATCCAGGATCTCACTGAACCGATCTGCCAAAAAATCAATAAAACCCGGAACAAAGTTTGAGAGGAAAAATACCGCTACGCCAATAGCCACAACTGATCCCAAAGCAAGGTTTGTAAATCTTGTAACCTCTATTTTTCCTGTTATTAAACTAGAGAGAAAATAAAAAAATACAGCTACCAAAGCACTGCTCCATACAGACCGGTGCTGGTGCAACAAAATAACTACAAAACAAAAAAGGAAGGTTGCAAGAAAAATCCATTTTCTCGTTACTATATACCTGTGCATATAATATAGCAAGGGAATGATCATGGTAAAGATAGACCTTGCATGAACAATGCGGCTATCTCCTGAGAAAGGCCCATAATCATCCATATCAACACTCTCCAGACTGAAAGAAAAGCCTCTTCCATAAATCACCATGATCACCAGGTAAGTGAAAATATAAAATTTGGCTATAAATTCAAGTATGTCCAAATTATAAATACGAAGTATGTATTTAATGAAAATAGTATATACAACCGGGAACAATACGGTAAATAATGTAAACTGCTGAAACGGTGTGTTGTATTTAGATAACGATTCAAAAACCATTCTGGTCAGCACAAGTGTAAACAGGCCAATATAAATTTTCTCACTTGTTGTAAGATCCATGAATTTATACAACATGAATCCATAAATAACAATACTCAGGATCTTTTCATAGTTGAGTAAAATAGTAGATACGGGAAGGCATACCCAGGAAAAAATGTTTTCCATTAACAAATAAGTGAAGAACAAAATAGCGATCTCCACTAACTGAAAACGGTAATTAGATATTTGAAGCTGGGGATTCTTCACAGTGTAATCTTAGGTTAAGCGCGAGCACAATTGAGTCATCTTTCACAGATTGTTGTAGTTAAAACAATACGTTAAATTTTATTTAAAGTAGCTGTCGCAGTTATGGGTTTTTGAAAACGGCTCGTAATTATTCCCGATACTTTTTTAATTGCTTTCAGAAACAGGTTTTTAAATAAAAGCACATTTAATAATCCGTTCAGTAATACAACCTGCGGGCTGTTTCTTTTATCGGACCATTTAATTGGTTTTTCATTATGAAGATACATGCCTTGAAGCGTTGCTTCTCTATCACCGGGAATAGCACGGTATATATCCGCCTTCTTATCAACCAGTTCCTTACTAATATATCCAAGATGTTTCAATCTGAAATTAGTATAAACTTTCAAACCTTTAATACCTTTTACATTAGGCGAATCAAGAATTTTATTTTCAAAATATCCGGAAGGATTTTCCCTCCATAAAATACGATCATGACCTGAACTATAATTTAAGCGAAACCATGAACCGGCAAAATGTTCCCTGTCAATAAAATGAAAACGACGAAAGGCGTATTTATTTACATGTTGCCTGTTCATAAGCCTGTTAAAATGCGCTCGTGTTAATTCAGCTTCAAATATTTCATCTACATCAAGCCACAGGCACCAGTCGGGGTTTCTTTTTCTTGCCGCTTCGTAAAGCATTCCTTTATCCCTTCCTTCATTGTAGCCTTCTGTACGTATAAAATCCACAACCTTAGCATGAGCTTCTAAAATCTTGTCGGTACCATCAGTTGATCCGTTATCCAACACCACAATTTCATCTACCAGTTTTTCAAAACATGCAATCCATTCATGCACAAAAAATATTCCGTCCTTTACTCGGAGAAGCATTACTAATTTAGGCATACATTATAATTTAATAATTCAAAAAATATGTTTACCGGTGCTTTTATTATGATAAACATCAAGACTGAATTATACTTTTCTTAATTTATAGTAAGGAATTAAAATAAATTTTTCTTTCAGTAACTTAAAAGTGTCACGTATCTCAACATCAACTGCCATCAATAATAACAGGAATGCGCTTGTAAGGATTCCTGCACTAACAATAAGCTTAGGAATATACATAGTCTCTGCAAACAAATGCTGAACCAGCATTTTACATCCCCAAACCAGCATTATACCTACCGGAACAACTATAGACCATAGATGCAGTGTGCCTTTTATTAAAGATGCCTGAAGATACCCAAGCTTATATAACCTATAAGTAAAATAAAAAAAGTCCGTGATAAGTACAACGCTAAGTGTTGCTATAAGTGTGCCTATAATACCGTACTTTCTGGCAACAAAGAATAAAAGCACACCCAGGAGGATGCCTCTTGTAATATTAACCATACTGTTTCTTTTTATATCACCCAGTGCATAGGCCATGTTAGACATAAAATATCCTATGAGGTAAAAGAAAAATATGGCAACCAATAAATACATAATCGTATCTCCGGCGTATTTACCAGATCCTGTCCATACCGTAATAAGATCATGATAAACAAGGCAAAACATAAATGAAATAAAAATAGCCGCGTAAGAATAAAACTTAAATTGTTTGGTGATCAGGTTATTGATTCCTGCCATATCGCCTGTACCTTTTGCATGCGAGATCAACGGCATCAGTGCCACAGAATGGCGACCTATCATAGATTGTGTAAGATTAATAGGCCTTTTGTTGATTTCGTAAATGGTGATCATTCCCGGTGGAATAAATCTTGCCAGGATGATCATATCCATACTCGAGGAAAATCCCCCTATGATACGCGATATGGAAGTAAAAGAAAATATACGTATGAATGATTTGAAATGTGTAATACTGAAATTTATTTTTAAATTTTCCTTTCTTAATAAACTTCTCATCGCTAACCAGTTATAAATGTTTATAAAAAGGGAACGGCATAAATTGGCAAAGGCAATCGATATTACCCCAAATTTTAAATAAAGGAGCAACACATTCACCAGAAGGAAAACACCATTAGCAACTAATGAAGCGATTGCTACATGAGCTGAATTATGCATGCCCTGGTTGATACCAGACATACTAAAAGAAACCAGTGACATACCTGTTGCAATAATGGAAAGAGCCAGTGCCATTTGCAGGTTGGGGTATTGCGAAACATCTTTATTTATGATAGAACCGATGAAGAAAAAAAAGATGAAGCCAACAATTACAGAAAAAATTAAGATAAATGCAGAAGCTATAAAACCCGAGCCGATTGTCTGACCGATTTCATGGAACATTTTCTTACCACGCAGTTCAGCTATTTTTTGCTGAAGAACATCACCTACACCAGGATCTGCTAAAGTCATCCAGGCAAGTATATTTCCTGTTGCCAACCAAATACCCAGGGTGCTTGAATCAATATGACTTAAATAGAGGGGTAATAAAATAATTGAGTTAATAATATTGGTTATAACATACCCATATTGAAAAATCAAATTCCATTTTAGTATTTTTTTATTCATGAATTAATACAGTTATATATGACCGTTAACGTAACTGCCTGCTTATTATAGAACCAAAAATCTATTACGTTATTATTAAAGATGTTTAAAATAGAAACGGTATTGTTTATCTCTTATTGTTGCTATATAAAACACCTCTACATGCACCAGTGCTAAGTCAAAGCATAAAATGACTGTTACTTTTGCTATCAGCCGTCAGATATCAGGACGCTGATGTGCAATGTATTTTCTCCTGATAGCTGATAGCTGATAGCAAAAGTGACAATTTTTGTTCAACATTACACAAGTAATTAGGAACAATTTAAAACACGCTGTTAGATTCTATTACGCAAGAAATCTCCCGGCAAATATATACTAAACGATTTATAGGATGCTCTTTTGAAGGCGGAACGTACAAACGATGATTGCATTAACATCCAAACTCATAGCGGAATTATTGTAAACATGATGTTATTTTTAAATTCTTAATTTTTGACTTTGATTTATAATTTACTGATTTATTAATAAATATATCCTGGTAAGAAACAGGTCTTCCTGTCCAATCTTCCTTAAAATTATAAGGCTCCGCCAAACCTCAGTTACACAGAAGTTTCCATTATAAATTTCAAGGATCGGATTTCAACAATTAATAATTGTATTTACTTTTATTTGTATCCAACAACATACAACGGTGTTGCTACTCTGGTATATCTTAATTCAAACATATACCAAATGCCATTTAAAGACCAGTTAGCAATTGTAAATTAATAAAGGTTACTTAATTTGGTTTGATTGTGTAATTCCATTCAGGATGAAATTTATGTCCTTTGATACTTATTTTTTTCAATTCATCATCTGTAACCACTTTCCCTTTTTCATATTCATTTAAATCTAACCGAGCTTTTACTTTTAGGCCTGCTTTGGTTTTTACTGCCCCAATTAGCTGAACAACTGTTTCATAGTCTTCCAATGGAATTCCTTTCCAATTCATAGTGATGTGGCAAAAAAGACGATGTTCGATTTTATTCCATTTGCTGGTTCCGGGCGGAAAATGACATACAGTAATTTCCATTTGTGTTTCATTAGCCAATTTCTGTAGTTCCGTTTTCCACAGTTTGATTCGATAGCCGTTGCTCCCACCACCATCAGCTGTAATCAGTAATTTATTGGCATCCGGGTACTGTTTCTTTCCCATTTTACGCCACCATTGCTTTATACTAAATACTGCGAATTCTGAGGTATCGCTTGAAGTGCCAACATTTACAAATCCTTCATTATTGCTAATATCATATACTCCATAAGGTGCCGCTTTTTTAGTACCAAAATCATGGACGTTCACTGATCTCGGATCTTTGAGTGGCCGATATTCCTGACCAGCATTCTTGAAGTTCCCAATCAATTCTTTCTTCTTGGTATCAACTGACACAGCCGGATAGCCATTGGCAATGAATTTCTCGGTTTTATCGTTGATATACATAAACTGTTCATTACGATCCGGATGATCAGTTCCCTCTAATCGTTTAGCATTTGATTGCAAACTAAAACCAGCTTCTTTTAAAAGCTCACCTACTTTTGTATGACTAACAGTATGTCCCTGCTTTTTTAATGCAACTGCCAGTGTTCTTGTGCTTAAACAAGTCCATTTAAGTACGCTCTCCGGATGACCTCGGGTAACAGGCTCCAGCATTAGTTCTAACTTCTTCATTAGAGCAGGATTCTGTTCTGTAATGTCTTTACGCCCGCCTCCCACTTTTCTTATTCGATCAACCGTCTTGATTGCACCACTTATTTCAATAGAATCAGTATTCTTAAAGTCATGCAATTCTTTTTTCCCCTTAATAATCGTCTTGCGGGAAACATTGGAGGCTTTCGAAACAATCAGCACACCACCGTGCCCTATCTCTTCAGCTTCAATAGCCAGGTACAAGCGTTTCTGACGTTCATTTAAAATCGTTAATACTTTCTCAATTTTATCTTCAAGCATTTGTGAGTAGTTGGTTACTCAAAAGTACATGAAATAGACGATAATGTAAGTAACCTTTATTTATTTACAATTCCTTAGTGTCCATTATACGCATTGTTACTTATAAAATATTAAAGGAAGTAAAACTACGCACACTATTAAATCTGTTCATTCACAATCAGCTTTTCAGTAGCCTTATAATGAACATTATTTAGGATCACAGCGTCGCTATGTATATTTTCAGGTATCTGAGATATAAGAATGCAGCCCAAAGAAGGTAGGATAGCCTTAGTAGAATTATTAAGCATTTCTGTAACGTTACCGGCTTTAGTTATAGAAGATCCTCTTTCGCTTTTAACATTATCATTCACATTAACTTCGGTTTTTTCTATCTGCAGATAATGATACTGGCGTAAAAAAAGACGTATGGTTTCAATTTCGAAATCTTTTATTACAGCTGGTTGATTTAACCAGTAAATAAAATTAATTACACCGGGAGTTTTCAGAACCTGGTTAGCCTGGTTTTCAATAATCCTTACAAAAACATAAGATTTAAATAATGGTTCATGTTGTAATTTTGCAGGATTTTTAGCATAAGACCGAAACGTATTCAAAGGGCAATAATGCTCAATTTCTTTTTTGGCAAATAAGTGGGCCACTTTCTTTTCACAATTAGCTTTAGTTAAAACAATCTGCCATTTTGAATTTACGTAAATATCTGCCATGCTTTAAATTTTATTAGCGTTTCATGATTGATTAAAAAATAATCACACACTGGTAACCGGTAACATAATATATTGGAATAAATGTGATGGAAATTATAGAAAATTGGATAGCATTATAGAGACTAATCTGCAACAAAACCTTATATTGCTTTAGATAGTAATAATATATAATTACTACCGGTTTACTTCTTCGCCATTGATTCTTTCACCACGGTACTATGATAACCATTTTGATTGTACTCATGACCATAACCATAACCATAGCCGTAATTATTTTTACCAAAACCGCGGGGTAAAATGCCATTAAATACCAGCGCTATATTTTTAAGTTTTTTGATTTTATTATTTTCATCCAATCTTTCAACAAATACTTTGGGCGTATACTTATGCCTGATAACATATAAGGTAACATCGCATAATGATGATAGTACATAAGCATCTGTAACCGGGCCAACAGGTGCTATATCTATGATAATGTAATCAAAAATTCCGTTTAAAAAATCCAGCAGGTCTTCAATCTTTCCATTCATTAATAACTCTGAGGGATTATCCGGGAGCGGGCCTGAAGGAATGATAAAAAGATTTTCGTGCGTATCGGTTCTCCTAATAATTTCTTCCGGATCCTTTGTGCCCAATAAGAAATCAGAGATGCCTTTATCGTTATTTATATTGAGGTTGATGCTAAGCTTTGGTCTGTTAAGATCAAGTTCAAGCAAAATCACTTTCTTTCCTGTTAATGCAAAGCTCATAGCCAGATTGGTGGCTATAAAACTTTTTCCTTCACCTGCAATAGTTGAGGTAATCAGTATCTTTCTTTTTTTACTGCTTCCCTTAAAAAAGTTAAGTGCAATCCTGAGTTCCCTGAATTGTTCTGCAATGAAAGTTCTTTTTCCTGTACCAGTAACAATTGATTCGTTTGATTTCTCATTGGAAATTTCACCGATAATTGGAAAAGAAGTTAACTCTTCAATTTCATTCCTGAATAATATCGTACTAACAAATCTTTCCTTAGCCGTCACACCTGCGATACCAACGATCAAAGCCAGTGTTAATGCAGCCAAGTACACTACTTTTTTCTTCGGACTTACAGGAAGTATTGATGACTGCGCTTTATCAACTACCCTGCTGTCAGAAACTGTTGATGCGTGTGCTAAAGCAGTTTCCTCTCTTTTTTTGGATAGAAAAGTATAGATTTCGTTTTTAAGAGTCTGTTCCCTGCTAATATCTATAAGTTCTCTTTCTTTTCTGGGTATTGTTTGAAGAACAGATGAGTATTGATTATTTGTTGAAGATAAATTAGACCTGCTTGCTTCAAGGCTGGATTTCTGGCTCTTAAGATTTTCAATGATACTCGGCTTCAACTTTTCAATCTGGCCTTCCAGAGCTTGCATAGATGGATTATTAGTGCCAACAGTCTTCTTCAAATTTTCGTATTTGGTTTCAGCGTCTGATAATTTATTGATTAATAACGATAAGCTTTCATCATTGATCCCTAAAGTTGAAGGAACAATGCCACCCTGGTTATTATTAGAATGTACGTATTCTTCCACTTTATTCAGTACAGCCATCTGCATGTTTATTTGTCCTAATCGCTGGTCATTGGAACTAACATTTTCAAGAAACAGCCTTCCTTGTGTGCTGATATCAATAGCTCCTTCATTAGCTTTATATTTTTGAACCTTTTGTTCGATAGTAGCCAGGTCTTTACCTACACTGTTCAAACGTTCTTCCACGAAAGCAAGCGTATTAGCTGCCAGCATATTTTTATCATCAACTATTGCCTTATTATAAGCAGCCAGTAATTCATTAAGTATGTCTTCGCCCCGTTCAGGCACCTCATCTAATATTCCCAAACTTAAAATGGTTGATAGCTTACTTGCAGAAACCACTTTCAAATTGTTTTGAATATCAACCATAACATTTTTTGGATTTACCAGGGAGAAGTACAAATTTTTAGTAGTTGCCCCAGTGTAGCGTCGGTTGGCTACAAATCTTAAAGTACCATATTGAGTATTGACCCATGCATTTAACGGATATTGATTTTTACCTACAATTACGCGCATGCTTTTATTGTCGAACTTGAAATATATTTTTCCCGATTTATTAATATTATTCAGGTTCTGTAACTCTATCTTAACCGGTGAAGTTATGTAGGCAGGTAATGGTCTTATTTTCCCCTCTTCAAAAACCGGAGCATATAAATAGAGAGTTTTTACCACATCATTAATAAGTGATGATGACTGGATAACCTCCATTTCATTTTCAATAATCTTTTTAGAAGACAGGGTGTTAAAAGATTCCAGGGTCTTGGAATCTTCAGATCCTTTTTTCTCATCCTTGATAAGGATCTTTGCAGAAGCCTGGTAAAGGGGAATAGTGTAACGTAAGTAAATCCATCCACCAATGATTGCTAAAACAAAAAGTACTATGAACATTGGCCAATACGCGATATAACGTACCCATAATTGTTTAATGCTTAAAACTTTACCTTTTGAATTCTCTATTTTATTTGTAATTTCCATAAGTCGAAATTGTATATAAATCAAAACTCCAGCCAAATAATTAATATGCAACAATAACCATTGTTGACTTTTACTATGGCAAACAAACTAAAAACTAAGGCTAATTGGAATGGATAATGGGGTGCTCCCCTAAAATTTAGATATTGGTATTAAAAGATAAATCCAAGGAGCGGACTTTGAACTGTAAAAGTAATTAAAAAGCGAACTTATTTTTGTTCTTTTTTGTTCATAAAAGATTTACCACATCAAAATTACCCAAAATCTACAATTATTAATTCTCTATCTGGCAAAAATTGTAATATTTAAACAAGTGTAATATTAAGAATTAATGATTAAGAATACCAAAGATAAATTAGTTTTTATCATTATATTAACCAGAATCAATTGATTTTAAGAGTTGGCCTTTTATACTTGAAAACTTTTTTAATTTGCTGAAACCAGTTTCCCTAATTAACAAAAAGATTTGGTTATCAGGCTCTTCTACATCCTTATTTAGCTTTTCAGTTAAAAAACCATATAGTATTGTCTGCATTTGTTTTTTCAGGAAACTAAAAGATGTAGGTCTGATACGTTTGTATATAAGATCAGCATTCTTGTAATCACCGGTGATATACATTGCCCAAGATTGCAATAAATGTAAATTGTGAAGAATTGACTCATCAGGGCCTGGAATAGTTTGTAATTTTTTTAAAGCCATATCTGCGTAATACAAACCTTCTTCAAAACTGCCCGTTAAAATGAGGGCTTCAGCTATAATAGTTTCAAAATCAATCTGAGTGGTGGTATCGATACCTTCCAGGGTAATATTATAATTATATATGCTCATTAATGTTTCCGACGAAATTTCTCCTTTTGTGCTGGAATAATAAAGTAAAGCTGCAAAATACCGGCCTGAAGTATTATAAGAAAGTGAGGGATGATGCCCAATATTTTTTATCTCCTGAAAATGCCGTTCCATATTAAGATCATCTTCAGTGAGCCAGTACCTGAAGACAAGTAAAGAATGACCAAATATTTGAGTCTCCGGATCATGTCTTTCATTTAGATAATACCTTAAACCATCACCATAACAAGAATTTAATCTGTCAATTTGAGCGAACCCTTCAAAATAATAATCCTGCCCTTTTTTAGTTTTAGCAATCATAGATTGAAACTTATCCACCAAACCAGGATACTGATGTATAAATAGTATTGTTTGTTTTACCACACTTTTGAAAGTTTCATTCCTTTCATTTTCAACAGGAGTTTCCCTGAACAGATTAACAAGATAATTTAGCAAGTTCTTTTGTTCAGGAGAATCCGCTTCACTCTTTATTGTTCCCTTGTAATTCTGAACATCTTCTACAGATAAGAAACCACAATAATTACAAAGTATCTGCATGGTTGAACCAGACGGAGAATTGGTGGTTTTAACAAGCCCGAAAAACCGCCTGAGCGTATTAGGATTTAACCGTGCTTTTGTTATCCTGAATATCTCTTCGCTTAATTGTATGCAATCCCTTGAACTGACTATTCGTCGCCCAAACATAAATTCAATTTCGCGCCTGATAATATTTTCTACTCTTTCAATCAATTTAGCACATTATTTTACCGGAATAACTGAATAATATTCCCAATACCGGCATTTATCAAATTGGTCTCAAAGTAAGTAGAGATTTACGATAAATTATAATAACCGGATTTGAAACAAAATAAGTTTCATTCAGGTATAACGGCTTAAATAAATTAAAATTTTAAATAACAAATAATAATCCTGAAGTTTATAGGGGACGTTAGAATAAAGCTAAATGGTTAATGGTTAATTGTTAATTGTTAACGGATAGTGGCAATTGTAATAATGTTTCCCTTTCAGTCACTATCCATTAACAATTAACCATTAACAATTTTATTGAAAGTGCAGAACTAACCAGCTATCAAATTGTTCTGGCTTGCAATGATGGCCTGTTTAACAGATAATAACTGCCAAATAAAATAGTGCTGAATATAATCGTGGCGATTAAACTACCCCTGTAAAAAGGTAAAGAATCGGCATAACATAGTAATAAGCCGCTCCATGTTTTAGGGCGACTAAATCCTGCGCCATTCAGCCACACCATGAAATTAGAAGTCAGGAAATAAACCGTTGCTGTAATTAAAGAAAACCACAATACATTGATTGCTTTGACCTGCTTCATTAAAAAACCGATACAGGTTATACCGGCAAAGAGAATATAGTTTGTCAATTGTCCTTCATAAAAGCCACGTATTTGCGTTAACCCATTGAGGTATAAAGCTTCATACAATAAATCAGACAGAAAAATTGAAAAGATTGGGATGGCAAAAGCCCATTTTTTATCTTTTATAATTGCTCCGGCAAACAAGGCCATAGCAATATGAGGAGCAAAACCATAAGGCCTGTCAGGGATAACCCGGTATAAGGCAGCCACAACTATTAAAAGTATCAACGACCAGATAAATGATTTATTAATCTTCATATAATAGAAATAGAAATACAAAAATAGGGCATTATAACTTTAATTAACTCAAGTTGCTAGTTAAGAAGAAAAGAAGTGAGCATTAATAAATGATAATTTTGAGTTACCACACTTAAAATTCAGATACAATGCTCACAGAGAATAAAATTATA
>JAABUS010002367.1_pt1 | contig 35955 bp, 29 predicted proteins | sample 5560161 | NCBI WGS metagenome assembly JAABUS01 (sample SAMN10711885, study PRJNA513376) | rock metagenome | isolation source: Antarctica rocks | place: Antarctica: Victoria Land, Trio Nunatak nord | collected 2016-01-04
CGGCTGTTCTAGAGTGTATCGAGCAAGCGAGGAGGGACACGGAAGGCAGCGAGCGTGCGGTTGGGGGATCGTTGGATCGGAGGGCGGAGAATCTGGCGGAGGCGGGGAAGAAGAAGGTTGAGGGCTGGGGGGGCTGGTTTGGCCGATAGGGAGGGCGGAGGGGGAGGGTGGGAGAGCATATTACTTCCGGATCGACTGTATCCCACCCATCTCACCTTGTGGCACGGTTGCTGGACTGCAAGGCTGGCTCGATTGAGTGCTGGATGCCTTTGTACATTTGGGAGCATTTGTGAATAGAATGGTGATGGGCTGAAGCGTTCACTGATGGTCACCGTTGCTAAGGCGGGCAAGACGTCAAAAGAATGTCGGTGATATACTTCGAGGACCTATGGAAGCAACCAGAGAGGGGAATGCCAAGCAGTGAGCATCCATTGGCGCCAGCGCATGAAATCCTATTACCTTGTTGTTGATATTATGCGTGGAAGAGAGTGTTCCCTCCAACAATTAGAACATTATCATCGGTATCGGTTGAATTGAACTGTTAGAAATTGCATTCATAGGATGTGCCGTAGAGCCAGCGTCTGACTAAACATCCTGTGAGAAACACCGAACATAAAGTAATCGCTGAGTATGGATCCCATTCGCCCTCGCTCATGCAGGCACATGGGGTATCGTAAGGCCGTCAAATGCGTCCACCTACCTTGCCCACTGGGAAGTGAAAACGCCAAAGGATCCCCGCTTCCTGCTACCAGCCCATGCATGAACAACCCGCAGCTTCCTTCGAGCTTGCAAACCTACCAGAAGCTGCACCACCCGATATAATGCTGACACAAGTTCTCCACGCTCGTCGCCTGCGCAATCAGCTTCGCCACCTGCCGCTCCACATCCAGCTCCTCGCCGCTCTTAAAATCCCGACCTGTCAACTTCTCCTTCACGCGGCTCAGCACCTGTACCGCGCGCGCGTTCTGCACTTCCTTCGCCTCGCTCGGTCCTTGTGTCTCTGTCGCCGCCGCATCAAGCACCGATGGGCGTCGAGCGCGCATGTAGCTGCCGCTCGTGCGTGGCTGCTGCTGCTGCGGGGATTCGAGCTCGCCGATGATGCTCTGGCGGCGCTCGGAGGGGAACGACGGTTCGGGCGGGGATTCACGGTTGCCGAGGCGCCAGTTGAGAAGGGGATCGTGGATGAATGCCTCCAGCACGGCCATCAAGGACTCCTTGTTGTCGCGGATGACGCGCATGACGGCTTCGCAGCTCAGCTTGTAGCTGCCATCGATGTTGCTGACTTCCATGGCGAAGGTCAGCATGCGCGTGAGGCGGAAGGGGACCCGCTCGGGGTATTTCTCGCGGTGCATGGCCACTTCGAAGCAGTCGCCGAAGTCGATGTGGATTACTTTGCCGGTGATGCGGTCGAGCATGAGGTTGCTTGGGTGGCGGTCGCCGAGGCCGAGGATGTAGCCTACCATGGACATGACGGCTAGGGAGCGGGTGTAATTTGTGCGACGCTCGAGCCAGGACTCGGAGGACTTGGATTTGAGCCAGAGGACGCGGTAGAGGTCCTTGCCGGTGGTGTTGTCCATGGCGTACGAGAATACTTCGACCTTTTGCATCAAGGTGAGATTGTCGTAATCGGGCGCCATTTGTAGCATGATTCGGTGCTCGATGTTGAGGAGAATGCGGCGTTTCTCACGGTAATCCTTGATCAGATTATGCAGAGTATCACTATTGGGGACCCAGCCTAGAAGACCGGACTGCGTAGACAAAGGTATAGCGGGGAATTGTTGAATATTGAGATGACGCTTGAAGGACTCGCTGTCATTGTTCAGCAAAGTATTGACGAGCCCGAAAAGCTGCATCACACGCTCGTCCTGGCGGATATCTTCGTGACCCTTGAGAACAAACGCATAGGCTACACCGTCGTTGCCGCGTAAAGTCATCTTGCGGGGTCGTTGTTTGGATGGAATGACGGTGAAGACATGATCGAAGCTCGAAATACAGATAACAGGCTTGCCGCTCTGGTACGTCCCTGGAACTGCCAGCTCTAGGTCTTTCGCTTCTTTGAGCTTGGGTGAGACGTAGGTCAGATCCAGGGACATTAAGTGTGGCAACTGTCGTGCAATGCGACGGAAGACCGAGTAGTACAAGTCCCATGCTTGGTTCAAGTCGCCTACTTCATGAGTAGTACGATAGGTCTCGCACCATTCACGGGCTTCGTGGAGATCACGCCCGAATGCTTGCATGAAGGAGATTTCTCGTAGCGTTTCGGTGCCCTACTGTAATTAGTAAACGTCGTCACCTATATTGCACGCTACTTGCCTTGTTGATGTGCTCATGCAAAGGCTCAAGCGTCGCGAACATTCCCTCAATGTCGTGGTCCCCGAAGTACCTGGCCCAGTAAGCTTTTTGTTCATCAGAGTACTTACGCAATTCGCGCAGTCCTGGGTGGTATTCGTACAATCTTGATGCTTCCTCCAACCCTTCATGCCAAAGTTCGTGCCACAAAACCGCAACTCGAATGAGCTCGTGGCTAATCGTATCAGCCTGCGCAACTAGGTCCGAGCTATGCTGACGCATGCTCTCCAGAATTTGATCCGCCGACGCAGAACGACGCGCTACGTTCGATTTGATCGCTACGGTAAGAGGATAGACCAGCGCCTGCGGATGTGCCTTACCAACCTCAGCTAAGAGGCGATGAACCGACTGCCGGACCCGATTGTTCGGCTGATTGATACGAGCAATCAGCTGTGGGATGACTTCGAGCCATGTGTCGATGCTGACGCTTTGGAAACCCTCAGTGACTGCTGCACTGACTTCGTGGTCTCCCCCGTGAGCGAACCACAAGGTCAGCAGTCGAAGGGTATCCTGCAGAGAGCTGGTCGATGACAAAGCTATGGATCGGAAGAACCCTTTGATGGCGGGGACAACGTGGTCCATTATGACAGCTTGTGGTAGAATCGCCGTTTCTCTATTAGCTTGCGAGGTAATGGCTGTCACTACTTCGAAATTCGCCAAAGCCCAAGCGTGCCATGCTTTGTACCAGTTCTGGTTGTAAGACGTGGCAGAAGCATATGACTGGATGATGTCGTGGACATGCTGTGATTCCCAATCCCCATGCTTCAGCGTAGTCAACCACTCGCCCTGCTTCAAGTAGCATTTGGCAAGCAGCATCTTGATGCTGCTGGGATCGGCCTTCTTCTGCGTAGGTACGACCATGCCTATCGCAAGGTTGCCATACTGGTTGAGAGGAGTATCCATGGGCGGCATGCCGTGGAGGCTGACTGGCGGTTCTCGAACCTGAGAGTTGAAGATAGTGAGCTGTTCTGAAAGATCCCTCGTGAATTCCTGCAAGCGATCAAGAGAGGTCTCCTGGTAGCCCATGGACCACTGGTATTTCAATTGAGCATAGAGCACCTCAGGGACTCCGGAGGCTCCCTTGAACACGTCTTTGGTGTTCGAGCCATCACTGACTCTCTGGAGCTGGTCGAGGGTTTTCTCTGCGAGACCAGTTCGGCCAGACTTGCGACACAGATTTGCAAACTTGATCCACATTCTTATGTTCTCCTTGGGAGGGACGACCAAGCTTCGGACTTTGAGCATCCTCTGCCAGACCTCCACATTGCGCTGGCAGCCTAGGAGTCGTCGTGTCCATGTATCTTGCATCGTGGCCTGTTTGATAGGATTTCCCTCGCTCTTCTTGTACGTGATGATCTCCTCAAGCTCGGCAAGCATTTGGACCCGCACGACGACGCCGTAAGCGCGGTTGTAAGACTCGCCCAGTAAAGCACCCAATTCGGTGTCGAGACCTTCCCTTGCTTTCTCAATGTGCTCAGCAGCTCGGTCGAAGTGATTGCGATGAATTGACAGAATGGCCCCAAAGAATGATCTGTCCGGAGACAGTGACTTCATGGCATCCAGATAATTGTCCATCAGCTCCCATTGACCGAGTCCCCAAGCTGCAGCAGTCGCCAACGGAGCGATTGCACGTCTATGGTCGAGGGTTGCCAAGCTCCATTTTTCCTCAGCAAGATTGGAAAGCAGTTCCCATTCGCCAAGGGCATGGAAACATCTCATCTTTCCCATCGTGATATCAAATGACGATGAATCTTCTTTCTCCCGCTTTTGATACGCTTGTAAGGCTTCGTCCCAACGTTGAAGCTTCTCGAACCACGTCTCCTTCAGTTCGATGTCTCTATATTTCTGCGCATTTCGAAGTATGCCGACTGCAGCGTCACCCTGCTGCAGCTGGTTGTTGATGTAGATCAGCGCCTCAACGGTGCCTGGAGTCTTCTTTTCCTCGAATTCCAGCTCCTTGTAATGCAGCGCTTTTGCGTACGCATGGCATTTGGCTGCGTAAACACCAAGAGTACGGATGTCGATTGGAAGAGCTTTGTCATCATGCTCCATGAACTCGGCCAGGTTTAGCAACACTTGGAGGATCTCGGGCGGGATCTGTGGGGAGGTCAAAGCTGTCTCAAGTGATCTGACGAGCTCCTCTTGGTACTGCTCGTACAGCTCAGTCCAACAGGAAATGAATGCGGCATTGAAGAGATCTTTGGCAAGCGGCTGATAAACACCAGCCAGGCCAGCACATGCACGTAGAGCGTGAGACGGTGACTCTTTCAGAAGCTCGACACTGAACCGTCGCATCCACTCTTGCCAGTCCTCGCGAGTCGACTTCTGTGAAGCCTCCCACGCATTTTTCAAATGCTCCTGATTTACGGGTAACTTCTTTTGATCGATGTTAGCGTACGCGGAATCATCGCCGATTCCCCCATAATGTTCGTCGGGACTTAGATCCTGGGGAAGGTTCTCCTTTTTTTGTAATTTCGATACCAGAACATCATAGTTATGGTGAGGTATATGATTGGCCACAAGAATCTTCTTGATGGTGTTGTTGAATCGAAGATACTCGCGCCCTAGCTGGAAGATGAGCGCACAGATACAGTCCAGAGCAGCTTGCTTGAGAAGCTGTTCTTTACCACTTAAAATATCGCTGAGGCTGTGTACAAGCATCGAAGTATAGTCTGTAATGTTGACTTGCCGGGAGATCTTGCCAATGGTATCGATTGCGACCCGGCGTAAAGGGAGAGGATTGGTTGGCTTCTGAAATGTCCGTACAAGCATCGGGATGATCAAGTGCATAAAGATTTCAGCATTAGACCCAAACACAAGGAACGTATGCATGATCCTCTCTGAAGGTGCACGTCGGACCGAGGTATCCTTCTCCAGAACACCGAGCATGAGTGGCAGAATTCGCGAGATAGAGCCAGCGAATTCACCTTCAAGAGATCTCGAAAGGGCTTCGACAAGTGACAACACTGTGGCTTGAATCTGAGCTGATGTCCCCCAAAACTCTTGTACAAGATCAATTAGTTGTCTAGCGTAAGGACGGATATGCTGGCTAACAATTGTGACCAGTATTGCAACTTGGTTGAAATATAACTCGAGACGAGTCGGTGGCGCACTACGTATGACAGTCACAAAGCTTGGAATGATCTGACCCAGGAACGGTACACATCTTAAGCCTAGTGTCTTGAAGATGGTGACGATAGCCTCGATGACCGCTGAGTGATACTGGGCAAGCGAAGTGTCCTTGAGAACGGTCTGCATCAGGGTGTTCATGACAACGGTCGGGTAGTAGTCCTCGTGGTCCGGAGTCAAGCCTGACATGAGAAGCGCAACATCCGAAACGGGCTGAGCTTCGTTTTGAAGCCGAGTGTTGGGTGAAGCCTCCATGATCTGCTGATGCTTATATGGATCTAAGGCACCAAGGATACCCAGCAGCTTGATCGTTTCTCTTCTCAGCGAACCTTGCTGCTCAGTCTTCGTGATGTTCACCAGCAGGTCTAGTAGATGAGGGTAATCTAGGTACGGCTGGATCACGTAGCCTGAGCTGCTCGCCAGTTGGCCAAGAGTATGTAATGCAGCGTCTCTCTTAGATTGGGAGCTAAGGTCTTGTAGAGCCTCGATGATTGTTGGCATAAGCTTTGGTATATAGGGGAGCAGATCTGTCCCACCCACGGTCGCTAGCTCTCCGATCGCTTGCAACGTGGTTGAGGCGACTCCGACATTCTGATCTGTCGCCTTTGGCAGCAATGTCCTTACGAGCGGATCCACATAGGGCTTGACTATTTGCGAGGCATTGGCAACAAATAAGCTGATCAGCCTAGCGCCCTCTTCCTCATGTCGCGGGTCTTGCGAAGACTTGACGCCTGTCATTAGGTTGACCAGCAGCTTCCGCAAGGGTGGGAAGACGTATGCTGGGTTAACACCGGTCAAGCGTCCGATAATCATCATAGCCGCCTGACGAACTTCAAATTCCCCGTCGTTGATGGCGAGAAAGATTGACCGAACATTGTCTGGTTTGGCAAGGTGGCGGTCGAATTTTGAGTCGAGCGACAGCAAGACGGTCTTCCGGATGTCTGCGTTCGGATCGGCAACACCAACTACCAACAGCCGTTCTATGACCTCACCCACCACTCTTATGGCATGGAAGCTGGTCTGATGTATGATTGGGTCCCGAATGTAGAGTTGACAGCATGTCAGTGCCGATGCTTTACGAATCTCTGGATTGTTATTGTCAACATAGCGAATGGCGACATCTCGTACGAACTCATTCAGTACGTGCCCTGCGATATTCACTTAGTTGGTTATCCTCGAAGTATGAAGGAACCATACCAGCGAAGTCAAACGTCCCCAAGGTGTTCAAAGCTAGAGTTATCTCGGAGTCTTTGTGCTCAGAAATCTGAAGATTGAAGTCTTTTGCAAAAGCTGGGAGCGGTGGTAGCTTATTGTCAGGGCACCCTAGAGGTTTGAAGGGCCTTCCAGATAGAACCAGACTAAGCAGATTCAAAAGCTTCTCCTGGATCATGGGCTTGATAGGAGGAATGTAGTGTGCCATATCGACCAAGGCTTGTGTTAAAGATTCGCTGAGGCCGCAGGCAAACATAGGATCCATAAGGGCTTCCATGTATTTGCTTAAGGTCTGACCAACGGCGATCGACAGCATACTAATGCAGGCAAACACTGGTGCTTCATCAGTACCGACACGATTACGTCTGGTGCAATGTCAGCTCGGCAAAGAGATATTATGAGATTAGGAAGCCTACGCCTTGACGCTGAGACCTTCGCGAACGAAAACGATGATACCATCAAGATAGGATGCGATGGCGCTACCGACCGCGTTGGCTACTTTGCCGATAGCGATGAAAGCGGCATTTCGTTCCTTGTCTTTCTTGAGTTGCCCCTGGAGGTAAATCATGAAGTTATGAAGGTACGTTGCGGCGAATTCAGATGGAGCATAGCCGGCCAAGATAGGGATCAACGTCACGATCTGGGTGCGGATCCTCGGCTCTCTATTGTCTTTCAAGCGAAGGGAGACCTCGCAGGCTGTCTTGTAATGCTCGTGCATGAACATTCCCCCTTTGAGCAGCAGCTCCTTCATGGTCAGAAGGGATCCGTGGACATAGTCGAGGTTGGCGTTCTTGAAGCCTAGAAAAGTCTCATCGTACATCCTCGTATACCATTGTTGCCTAAGTGTGGAGTCACGGGCTGAAATGATTTCGAAGCAGGAGCCCACGGCTTCTGCTGCAGTCTCGCGGATGAGAACCTTTGGGTCTCGGAGGGCAACCCAGATGCAATCGAGAATCTGAGGTACGAATGCATAGAACAGTGTCGGTGAATTCTTGGCAAGCTCGTGGACGCACAGCACGGCTGCAAACCTTCGACTCTCCTGTCTGTCCGATTGTAACCATTCCAGAGCCGATTTCACTTCGCTCTCGACCAACTCCGCCGTGAGTGCCCCACCTGGTACAGCAAGATGCCCTAGTGCTCTTGAGGCGTAGATGAGCACGGTGTTGTCATTGCTGCGCAACGCCGCACGCAGAAAGCCAAGCAAGCGGGCTGTCTTTTGTGCGGCATCGTCACCATCGAATCGTATGAGAGCTTCGACAGCAAGAATACCGCCGATCTTCTCGTGGACATCGTTGGACGCGACAACCAATTGTGCTATGCGGTGATTAACGTTCCCGTAAAATTCCTGAAATCGGTCGGCGGGCAAGTCTAGAGCGACATTAGTGATGCCTTCGAAAGATCACGGCATTGATACCTCTGGCAGCCGAGACTATCAACGAGTACAGGTCGTAGGACGCTTTGAGGCGGATGTCTTGATTCTTGGACTTGAGCTCTTGGAAGGTCCGGCTCAGAGCCTCTGAGCCCTGCAAAGACATGGCTGTCGCATGTCCCGCCAGTGTAGACTGGGGTGCAGACGCGGTCGGAGCCTGGCTGCTTTGGATACTACGACCGCCAGTAGTACTGCTGCTGGCAGCTGAACTGAAGGAGCTCGAGCTTGTGGAAGCAGGAGAAGCATGTGAGGAAGCCATCGCCAAGGCGGGAGCGGGACCTTATCGATGATCGACAGGATCGCCGAAGATCAGCCGCTACGTACCGGCGAAAGCGTGGACTAAATCATCTAAGCTTGTGCAGACGAACAACGGACTTGATATCACAGGAATTTGGGCAACAATCAGCAAGCAAATGGTATGTCAAATTTTCGGGTGATCGGCAGAAGTTTCAAACACATACCTACGTCATCTTTCCGCGCCTAGTATTGTCAAGGCTTTGATCGCCCCGCTCTATCAGGCTTCAAGTCATAGGAAACGGTTGCGCAGATTTCCATTGGAGCATAGACATTTTGTATGCTATTCTACTAAGTTTGTCAAGCTCATCATATTGCTACTCTCTGCCATAGTATCCAGGTCTTGTCATGGACCGACAGCGAGTCATCATACCAGCTGAAACCATACCCTTCATCACTCGTGGGCAGACCATGTGATTCTGACGTAGTAATCCAGTTGTATCGGAATCCACTGAGAGCAACATACCAACTCTACACTAATAGAAAGATGTTAGAGCGTTTGTGACTCTATGCTGACGCGTCTAGTGTCGTCGATTCGGAGTAATCAGATAGTCCCGCTCAAATGCTCGCTTGACGGTCTACTTTACAGGCAATTTCTTCCGGGTAGTAGTTGCAGGAACATAGAATAGTGAACGACAATATTGTCTCAGCGCCAGCAAGACATCTTTGACCACCTCCTCGGTGTTCCATGTAACGTGGCCATGACGCATCAAGTCCCTAAACCGGCTTACCTGGCCTCAGAAGGCTCTCCAATCCACCCGGATCGAGCATTGTACACCAGCATCGCCAACGCGCCAAAAGAGCTGGTCGAGTCCTTTACAATTCCCATCCGGTCTGGCCGAGCATGGGTACTGCCAAAAGGCAATGTTTGTCGTATAAATACGCTTTTGGGCCCACAAGTAGGTGACTTGAACCTATGGAGCCTACATAATCCGAGAGAGCGCTTCTGGGCGGCTCGAACACGGCAGCTCCACCGCTCCCACGTATCCGTCTTCGATCGACTATGGTCCTGTTTACCATACCTACGACCTCTCGTTACCATTACGGGTGACTCTCTTTCCAACTACGGTGTAGATGGTGTTGGCGGAAGGGTACATGACATTCTAGGGTTAGCACCCTTCAATTTATTAGAGATATGGCCATGCTCACCCCTCTCTCATGCAGGACAAGATGCGACCCCTATGGTACTTCACGGTTCCCGAAAGCATGTTGGATTCCAGCTGATGCCGGTTCAAAGTGAACCAAATACTTTCGGGGGAATCCTTCGATTTCCATTGCCATTCGAACCTGACTAGGGCGGTGTTACCTTTCGGCCTCCACGAGACTGATGTACACGAGTAGGTGATCTCAACAATTCAGCTGGAAACTTAGAGAGAATGTGTGCTTGAATTTTCACAATTCATAGCACCCCATCGACTGTTTTCGGGCTATATTCCAATACTCGTGCTAACCTGCGCGTGGCTAGTGTCCTGAACGTGTTTCAAGTGACTGGCTTGAACAAAGACGGCCAGTATTTCATGTAAGCTCAGAGTCATAAATTAGACCCTGTAGCTGGTAGATGGGGCGTCGACATGCTGACTATTGATTAGGCAGCCTTCGCCTGCAAGACCGGGGGACTACTTCGAGTTCTTCGCCGAGATTGATATCCTGTGTGCGCTTTCTACCTGCCCTGGTGGCGATTTGTCCACATGGGGATGGAATAAAGGAGCCGAGGGACCGGATGATATGCTCAAATGCTGCCGCCCGTTGGGGGTTGAGGTCCTCAAAATCGCCGATCCTGCGGTGCTCAAGAATTGGCAACCACCTGAGCCGGCGTCGTATCGTGGTATGCACGGCATCACACTGCCAACATTCGACGAGAAGACCAGGGCGAAGTAATAAGCATATTTAATTGTAGTAAGGTTAAACTGAGCCTATGATGAGACTGCAACCAGTGTCTCACGAGCGGACTTCGATTCTTGCCGTGCCAGCATGATCACATTTATCGCCCCATCTTCAGACCCGTCTCCAAGGTCTCATATAGGCTTCGATCACAGTCTACCCATTGCTTGTTCAGAGGTCAGAAATTCTTCAACACATCGTCCCCGAGACGACGGAATTAGCCCTGAAACTAGAAGCTGGCACCGGAGCAGTAGCCTCATCTCGAGCAAAGAACCATGAGCTCTTCCGGAAATTTCAGCACCCTTGACATATTGGCAATGTATATGCCAGCGATTTTACCTCCGCCAGCAAAAACCGTCGTTGCTCATTTGGAAGCAGCTCATACATGACGTAGTCAAACTTGCACCTGACGCTGCTGAAGCTGACGCTGCTAAAGCTGTAAGACTTTCCGAATGCTGAAAGTGTATCGGTACAATGCCTCTGCATCCAGAAACTGGCAATGCAGACATCGAACCAGAGACTCCACACTTTCCAGGAATTTCTAGGACCACGTGCAACTTTTAAGATTGCAAACATTCGCTACTATATCAGTAATATGTCTTCTGCCGCCGCATAGGACAATTACAATGCATGGACCATGTGGCCGTGTATCCTAGCTCTAAAGACTGTTGGAAAACCAGCATGTACCCAACAGCATTCGACAAACATCCAGTCGAGGCTTTGGCATCAGTGGCTCTGGGGTAGTCTCCATCGAAATGTTGACCGCCTTTCATTGAGAACTCAACGACTTGCGAAGACGTATTGATAATGTGTGGGTATTCTTGTTGAGTCTGCAACCAACAAACTCTCAAAGGAAACCTCGAAGCGGTGGCTTTTTGTATTATCGAGGGTTTGGGATGTTTGGGTTCGGGTTGCTGTCTGTTGCTAGTATACCGAGACTGATACCCTACGAGTAAAACACTACCCTACCTTGGTTCAACAAGTCACCTGTTAGCCTGAAGGTTCATCCTAACAGTGGTTGGGGAGTTCTGTGGACGCCTCAACATTGCATCATACCAAGAGTGATTTGATACGGTTATCTCAACTCCCAACAAATTATCTCTATATAATCACAATTGTTCGAGGGAAGATACAACAGCAACAGTCGTCTGTAACAAAGTAATATCAACTGATAACGATTTTGGTCATTCCATAGGGTGTGTATTTACAGAAGATGGGTGTGCTACTTACCGAAACTGGGTGTGCATGGAAAATTTACCTATATCTCCCAAGAATGGAAGCTTGTTACATTACATCAAGATGTACGCCTTTCTAATTTCCTTATGTAAGCTAGATAGCTGATTGTCATCAACAAGCAAAGACTCAACCATCGGTATTAACGAAGCCGTCTGTAGACCTATCCTTGGAAGGTACGCTGGCAACGTCGAAGACACTACTAGAAGAGGAATGTAAGAGGTCGAATAAGACTAACGTAGCTATCGAGTACCGTGATATCATAAAGGATGATTTCTGGAGCAGCCGGCTATGGCTATTGATCGGCGACTAAATCACGAAGAGAAACCCCTCTCTACTCTATTCACGGAGAAAAGTGTTGGCCAGCACTGATACAAACGTGCTGTCTCCAGATATGGCGAGCTTGTTTCTCAAGCAAAAGCCAGATTTGCAAGTGAGACGTAACGTTGTTACAGCTGTATTGCGAGATTCAAATGTTGTTTTGATGCCAGCTTGAGCTTTAGATCTGCTCTCGTTCTCACGGTCGGTTCACTCCAGTGCACTCCAGTCTTACTTGTAGGCAGATTATCGGTTCCTATCTACACTGTGCAGCGTCGCCTTCCGAGGCCGCGAAAAATGCACAAGACGTGTCCAGCGCTTTTCCAGTCCCTTGTCATTCCCTTTCTGTCAATCAATTCACTGCCTCTCTCGGAATCCACCTCTCAAATGTGGCTGTCCCCACAACGTATAGCCCTTTGTGTCTCTCCCCCAATCCACATCTCCGGCGTTGAACCAAGACAAGCCATACTTCCAAACCATCCTCGCGAGAACCATGCGCCTCTCTAGGTATGCGAGACTGCCAAATCGTGATACATCAGCCACAAACATTTCCGTAGCAATTTTTTGACTTGCGCGCAGAAGAGAACCGTAGGGTAGGGGGGGCAACAGCGGAGAAAACTCGATACGTAATTCCTTCCTAGACAGCCCCTTGGTCCGTATGAGAAGGGCAGGCTCCTTTCCAGCTTATCTCCCATTCGACCCTCCGGCGAGGTCTCTCAATCCAGCGCTCGGGGATGAAGTGGGAGGGTTCGTGGAAGTTGGCACGGTCGCGCAGAACGGACCAAGGATGGACAGATACGCGAATCTGGCAAGGGCAAGGCGTTCAGTAATGATGTGAAGGGTAGGAGAGATGAAGGAAAGGGAAAAGCCAGAGAAAAGGCGAAATAGATTGGAAACATACACCTTCAGGGATGAATTTTCCCGAAATTTCACACCCTCGCTGCGGAACAATCCGACTTAAGTGCGCTGCACCGGCTGGTGGGCAGATTCTCAGCCCTCCTTCAACCACAGCGTTGAGGTATACACAATTCAGAAGTTCTTGGCTATTGATATCTGCTAAGCTGGGAAAGATGTTATGCAGCTCATTCTGAAGTCTCCCGAGTGCCTGGCGGTTGTGATCGAAGTAGTATAGGACACCAAATAAAAATTTAGCTGTCGTAACAGCACCGATCATCATAATGACATTGTAATGGGAAGCTATCTCTTTGGAGATTGCCGCAAGCCCTTTACTGTTGAGAACATGATACATATGTCTTTGCGATCACTTTTGAGCCTCAGGCGACTATAAAACATTGAGTAAGTTCTCGATACTCGAAGTACTCTCTCTAGAGAATTCTCTTTCTAGAGATTAAGTGTAGGAAGAAAACGTACGCTTCGGTATGCTCCGTTGCGTACTCGCCGTGTCGGTAGAGTGTTCTTTGACTGTGAATGGGCGGAAACCACTCCAGGACAGAGAAAAGGCCGGGAATACAGACTACGGCGCGCATGACATCGTTCATGTAAGTTGCTTTCACTATCGCGTCGGACCAATGGTATCGGTGCTCTTGCAAAGTCACAGCCCGAAGTTTATGAACGAATGTTGGAGCAGACCTGGTTGTTCTCTCAGTCTCAAGTCCCAAGAATTCGCCAAATGACATTTCACCCATAATATACATCCATGCCCCTTCTTCCTCTTCCACTCTTGTAGTCACCAATGATATCGAGGAATTCATTGGTACGGCGAATTAGTACATCCTCGTTCTTCATCAGATTGGACATGCTGAAAGCCAGACTGAGCATCCGTCTCACTCGTGGGTGCTCCTTTTTGTCACATTCGTTGATGATGTTCATGGAGTGATGAGGATATATTTAAGATGCATCAGTTATAGTACACGCTTGTTTATAATGCATCACCCCCGAAAACCCTGATTTTGGCACATCGCGCAGGCTCAATTTATTCAGCTTCTCAACGTTGGCTGCTGTCGTTCGCAAAACTTATCAGGCGTTGTTAGACGTTGTTGTTTTTTATCGCGATTGCATCTTGTTGCAATTCAAGTCTAATAAGATCTTGTTAGCATTAATACTGGTTTTGTGTCAAGAAATAATCTCATATGCAATGACATCGCACAATGCTATTCGCCAAATCTTGCCTACAACAATAAAGAGGACGACGACAACGAAATTTTGCGAGAGTAAGAGTAAAGAGCTGGATAAACTGGGCCTGCGCAATGTGCCAAAATCAGGGTTTTCGGGGGTGATGCATTATGAACAAGCGTGTACTATAACCGATGCATCTCAAACATATCCTCTATTTCTGTGTCCGGTTCTGGTCTATTAGTCTGATTAGGTTCGATTCCTAATAGCGCTGGTTCAATGGTGGAGTGGCTTTTAGTTCTAGTTTCTGAAAGGGCAAATGTTAGCGCCTTCGCTAGTTTTGACGCGACTGAGAGCACTAAGGTATTTTAGTCAGTGGGCTGTGTATGAATATTATTATCGGAGCAGACCCAACGGCATGTAGACCAACGAGATCGACTGATACAATCGGCTGACATTCTATGGTGCGGGACACACAACCAACAACACAGCCCTCCACCATACATTATATATCCACCTATCCACACAGCACATCTCGCTCGCAAAGCCCCTTCCACAATGTCACCAGCAAACACAGAAACCGCATCCCTCGCCTCCTCCACCCGCCCTCTCGCCCCCACCCCCTCTTCTCCGCCCTCCATGATCACCCTCCCCATCCCCCTCTCCTCCCTCCTCACCCCCGAAGAAATCACCCGCCTCGACACCTACCGCGACCAATGCGACCACACGTTCTGGATCACGCGGCTCATCAACCGGCAGAAAGAAACGAAACAGGGTAGCGCAGAGGAGACGAAACAGAGGGTTAAAGATGTGCGGATGAGCAGAGACGAGTACGAGGCCTACTGGGCGAGGGATGAGGAAGGGCGGTACGTGGGGACGGAGCCGGAGGGGGAGGGCGCAGTGATTGTGAGGGAGAGGCTGTGGGCGGAGTTCGGGTTGTTCGGGAAGAGTGCGAGGACGGGGAAGAGTGAGAGGGATCGATATATTTAGCTAGGAGCCTTGGGTTGGTAAGGTGGACTCGGTATTTGGAGTTTTGCATATGAGTGTATACCCGGATTTGGGCTTTTGTACATTCGGTATGGTTACGGGGTATATTGTTACAGCATGTTTATCCCTATACCAAATTGTAAACCTTTTCTAGCGTCTTCCCCTCTTCGCAGTACTAAAGGCAGTGTGAAGTTCAGCTCGAATCTCGCGGCTGGGTGAGCGTATACGAGCCCGAATCCTGCTGCCATGCTTGGGAGGCCGTTGCCAAGCTCTTGCAATGTGCGGGAGACACTCTTCTGCACCGCTGACCCACTGGATTCGCCTTTCTCATTCATTCCGGTGCTTTTCAACGCTAGCAACCGTCCTCCATTTACAAATGCTTGGAAGCGGAATGGCCGGTCCAAGCCTACTCTTGGGATAGGGAAAAGGAGGTTCGCACTGGCTGCTGCGTAGAGATCACCGCCTACTGCGTCTGTGCCGTTACGGGGCCCGAGGCCGGAAAGTCGGAATCCTCGGATATCACCTGGACCGCCGAGTTGAAAGCGGTCGTTGATCCGAGAGTATGTAGGTTTCGAGTCGAAGTCGAAGCCGAGAGAAAGTGGGTAGAGAAGGCCAGCTCGTAGGCCGGTGGTGAAAGAGACGCCACTATCACCTTTGATGCCAGGTATAGGAACGGGCACGGAGCCCTGTGTCTGTATTTCGGACTTCGCGAAGGCAACATCGCCCAGTAGTGGACCCCATCCTGCTAGTTCTAAGATCGTTTTCGTAAAGTATCCGCTTTGGGGTAGTAAGGTGTTGTCCCTTCGATCTTTGACCCATGTATGCGTAACGCTGCTCTTGAAGCTGTCGCCTGCATCTTCCCTCACGGTCGGAGAAGCATTGCTGGCGAGGCCAGTGATCTGCCGCCAAACGCCATTGTAGGCTAATTCCTGCCGTATACCCCCATCACCTACCCACCTTGCCTTCGCCCATGCGCCTTTGAGTACTTCTTCATGACGGGCAAAGCTGTTCTGCGTCGAGCTTGCCAGTCCCCCTATCTCACCACGTAGGTCGCCTTTAATGCCCGCGAAGATTGGTTGCTCGTAGGCTGTCTGATATGCGGAGCGTGTCCGAGTCCCGAATGAGGCATTTATGTTTAATGACTCGGCGCCGCCAAATATGTTGCGTAGAAGCAGGTTTCCGTAGGCTGAACCTTCTGCGTTGCCTACATCCGTGCCAGTCTTGAGCAGTATTCGAGACTTCTCTCGGACGGAAAGGTAGAAGTCGATGTCGGTCGGAGTCGAATTGGGATCGGTTGAAGAGGGTCGGTCGATGAACAGGGATATGGGTTGGTGGAAGATGTCTGCCAGCTCAGTCAGCCTTTCCTTTGGATCCAGTCCTGTCTCGAGTACCGTATCTGTGGAGCTTGTCCGCGCCGATCGAGACCTCACGTATGGCTTCCGCAAGCGTGTAGGGACGTTCCTTGTTCGCACTTATAATGGGGTCAAATATGCGCTCCAGGAAGCTTTTGCGGGTGTGATTGGCATTGAGGACTCGTATTGAGGAGATGGTAGTCGGCAGGGTCGAGTTGGAGTCGATCTTAACTTGGGCATTAGCGATCACACTCCAGCAGCTTCAGATTGCACGGACGACGTACAAGCTCTGCTAGTCTTCGTTGCTCCTTCGCCTGATGCGCAGCTTGTCTTTCGGCAGCCAAGCGAGCTTTCTCCTCCTGGACCTTGGGGTCAACACCGCGTCGGAGCTGCTCGAAGATCTGCTGGACTTAGCCAACGGCAGCAATGGTCGTAATACAGCCATGAATTGTAAATATGAGTACTTACGCCTTCTTCGGAGCCCGTAGTAGAAGCCATTGAGGGCACCGCAAGTGTTAAAACGCGGTCAACAGATATTTGAAGTGCCGGATTGACGAAGATCAGACGAAATTTGGGGCTAAGCTCGACAGACCGACGATGGAAACCTCAAAGCGGTCTAGACTGCAAGCGGCACGCTTGTGGCGTCGCGGGTGGCGCTTCATAAGGCTGAGCAGGGCGTGGCCTTGGCATCCAGAAGACAACACCTAGTCACCTAGAGTACATCGAGATCACAACTTATATCCCGCTCCTGTCACATCTCTTCACACCCGTACAAAGCTTCATCTTCCTCCACAGTAACGTCTGCAGTGGTTGCTAGAAATCACTAATAGGGTTGCCTCTGCAAAAACTCATATTGTGTACATCTACTCTTTACAAGATCCAGAGACTTATCAGTGTGCAAACCATGGCAACCCGAGCGGCCAACAAGCGCGTATGTTGCCCTTCAATACCTAGCTCCGATCTATCATTAACATGTCTCAGCTGACCCGCGAATACCAAACTATCCAAGCCAACCCACCCCCTTACATCATCGCCCACCCCTCCGAATCTAACATTCTGGAATGGCACTACATCCTCACCGGTCCGCCCTCCACCCCATATGTCGGAGGTCAATATTGGGGCACCCTTCTCTTCCCACCCGACTACCCTTTCGCCCCCCCAGCAATCCGCATGCACACTCCCAGCGGTCGCTTCCAACCGTCCAGCAAGCTCTGCCTCTCAATCTCGGATTTCCACCCCAAATCCTTTAACCCGGCGTGGGAGGTTAGCACGATCTTGATTGGCCTGATGAGCTTTATGACGAGTGATGAAATGACGACGGGGAGTCTACATGGGACTGAGAATGAGCGGAAGTGGCATGCGGCGAGGACGCGGTGGTGGAATAGTACGGGGGCAGGGAGCAAATCCGATCCGAAGAAGGGCGTTAATTCGAGTACGAAGGGGATTGGCGCCGTAAAGGCCGGCGATGGTGGTGTAAAGTTCAAGGCGGAATGGGCCGAACTGGACGCAGAGAACTGGGAATGGATGAAGAAGAATAGGATTGATGCGGCGACGGGGAACTTACTACCGGATGAGGAAGGTCAGATGGCGAAGGAATGCTCGCCGGAGGTTGCGGCGCTAAGATGGGGACCGAAGGGCATTGGGAGTGGGATTGGGGCTATGAGGGAAGGGGGCCAGGCAGCGAGAGATGCAGGCCAGTCGTGGGTCAGACGGCATTGGTTTGCTATTGGGGCTACCATGTTCCTGGGGTTTGTACTGTTGAGGAGGATATTGGGAGATGGAGTGGATTGATTGGGGAAGACGGATTTGCGAAGCATGATGTAAGCTTTCAGCATAGGGTGCCTCGCTCCTTGAGCTACTTGTACATCGAGCATTGAAGTCAAAGCCGGGGAGGTGGCTACTTCGGGGCCTAGCTTAGGTAGGGTAGAGCAGCTGTGCGGATTGAATCATAGGCCTTGCGAAGTCCATGTGCCCTGTATCCGGAATGTCAAGTGTACAAGTGAGTAGCCTACATACATACACCTCTTCCGATCATTACAGCCTTGCTTCAATATCATTCTCCGAAGACTACGCAGAGAGGAGTTCATTATGAAGTAAGCCTCAAGATCACGAACTTCTTTCGCAATCATGCAAGATGCTGAGCCCGCGCTGGATATTCGCATGTGAGGTCGGACAACAGTAATGCAATTCGAATAAGAGGACCGGACTGTAGGCTTAAACCCGGCGCTAGCTATCGCGAGCAAGAGTGCCGCGACACATGTGCAACGTCGAAGAAATGTGATCAATATTATTGTTGTACACGTAGTCTTCCAGTGTACCTGTGTCATACGTACATCTCACTTGCAAACCGCCATCGAAGATAGTTGTATCATGAAGCTTGGGCTCGGGGAAGGCAGAAGAATCATACCTTCCCACCATACATGATACCCGTCTGGCGCGTCCTTCGAACGATGGCTGTGCCCAAGATGACCCAGCTGCAGTCCGGCACGGGCGTAAACATTGTTTTGAAAGCAGATCAGGGCAGCGGAAAACTCACTACTGGTCAAGTTGCCGACATACTCACCCGAAACGATCACCCTCATGGTATCAAAGTCCGCCTCATAAATGGACAGATCGGACGCGTGCAGTCACTCTCCAATTCTACAAACTCTGGCCATCAAGATTCTTCGGATGCCTCACAGCCCAGCTTCAGCTACGATGCGGTAGGCACGCCACAAAAGCAACCTCTCAGCGTAACTGCAGCTCCAAATGGAGGCCGTTGGGGTATGGCCCAAGACGTACGTGAAGATGGACATGATCCCGAGTCGAGGCCAGAGTCGAGCAGTCTGTTTGACTACGTCCGCCCACCCAAACAACGCAAGGGAGCTGCTAAGACTCAACCCGGAGATTCTGGAAGCCAGAATGCATTGCAAAGTCGTCTGGAGGCTGAGTTCCCAAAGCTGGACTCGGCTCTCATTGCTGCGATTCTGGCAGACTATCCTACCGTCGACGATGCAAGGGGAGTACTGAAGGGCTTATCGTGACAGCACAGATCTGGTGTAAGAGGTCATAAACTTCAAGGATCATTGCAATTTTACTGATTTGCTCATCATGTTAAGAAATTTACAATTAAGCTGTGCCTACTAGACCTAAAATGAGCTGGCTGATTAGATATCCTACAGCTCGCACGGAGAAGCCACCAAAACCGTTTCCATTTTACCCACGGTTCCCACGTTCCAACAGAGGCGAGGTAGAGCAAGCCATCCACGGTGCCCGACTTCACCTCAATATGTGTCTTTGTTCTTTTTGTTCCATCTGGAACGCTCAAAATCCCTACACTGGCGCAATTGCTGCACTGGTTATCTCCCGCATTGAGTGTCCGCCATGCCTGTACATTTCCAACCTTGTCAGCTGTTTGGGCCTCAATCTCCAAGCTCTGAGCTGCCAATGGCGTTCGGGAATCTGAATTTGCCAGGACCGCCTTGACAGAATACTGCTGTCCAACAGCAGGGCGGAAACCTGTCTGGACCAAAACTCCCGTTGATCTGCCGTTTGCTAATAATTTGGCGATCTGGACAAAGTTCTCTTGGCTAACACACCATACAATCGATGCATAGTAGCCTTCGCTCTCCCGGTGTACCCCTGATCGGCCCTCCATGCAGATCTGGGTTGTGCGGCACTCTCCCCAATGGATGCCGCTGCCAAGAGGGACTCCTCGTCGAGGTCTACAGACAAGACTTTATTGTGCAACGCTGTGAAATCGAGCGCACCGAGAGCAAAGGAAGTCATGGCTATCAGGGCAATCTCTGATGGGGCGATTTTCGGCTCGCTTTGAAAATCTGGAGACAGGTGCAGGGCGATGGTAGAAGACAGAGACGCTGTTAAAGAAGTCATCGCCCGCGGAGTTGACAATGGCGAAGTCGAAGGCAATCCTAAAAGCGTGGAGTGTCAGCCTCCAGAGACACTCTCGACTGCAATACAGTAAATGTGCTGGGCCATACTCGGTTCCTCCTGGTTGCGTCTCTTTCAGGTGGTTGATGGCTCGAATTTCTAGACTCGTTCGCAGAGCATCTTATTCGCTGCAGTGCGACTCTACCCCTGAACGAATCCAACGTAGGTTTGGGGGGAAGGAGAAAGCGGGAGGCGGACTCTCGCTGCCCGGCGTGAATATTGCTTTCTTTCAGCGGCTCCAATACCTCTCCACCTTTCCTACTGATAGCGAAAAGATAAAGAGCTGCACATGGCAAAACGCTTAGGATAAGCAAGATATTCGACCGTGCCGAAGTATTCACCAGCGCCATCATTCTTAGAACGATCAGCGATGACGCAGCTCATGCCAGCCTACGGTTGACTGGAAGAATGCTGCAGAACCTTGCATATGCGTCTCCGACGAAATCATGAAATCTATAACCCCCTTACCAAACGAAAAGCCTTGAACCTTTGGATACACGACAGCATCGAGTCAGAATTGAGATTATATGACTTGGTGCCCCGTACTTATAGACGGGCCACAGACCTGAAGCCGCTAGTCCTGTATTTCCTATAGAAGACAGCAACAAATTTGCGCAACGTCACACTTTGATACCTACCTAGGCCAATAACAGAACTACGGCACTTGGTCACCTTGAAGATGCGTCAGAGGGCAGGCTCCTTCGCCGGCGCGTGCGGGCAACCTATCGACAGCTGCAGCTTCAGCTCTTCCCGTCTATTTCAAAAGCATCCGCTTCGTCAGACTTTCCCTCCAGCATACCCTTCCTTCCACTCACCACTCCGCTCTAGGTCCTCACGCCTTTCACAAGAGCACTCTTCACTAGGTGGAATCTAAGGCTGCTTTGCAAGGTTTATAGCTGCTGAGATGACATCTCATAGATTATCGACATCGAAGATCGTTCTGGTACCTTCCACTACTCAATACTCTTTCTTACTCGTCTGCGCCAAGCGCGCTAGCATGCTCCACCTCTCGGTCAAGGTCACGAACTCACCATGTGGCAGGAATCTTCACGGGCAGTAGGGTTGAAGTGCAGCTCCCGATAGCAATACGCGGCTTGCTGCGCAGATAGGGACTCCTTTTGAGAGATCATCCATGGTCTTGCTCTTGGACGGCGGCTGGGCGGAGACACAGTTGACTGAATTTCGGGGGTTACAAGTAGATTGGGCTGCCAGCTATTTCGCTTGTTCATTCTATCTCTCTTAAGATCTCACCGTCGGTCCTGTATCGTTTCAATGCTCGGGATATTCTTTGGTAACCTTCATCACAGGATATCATGCTTGAGGGTTTTTTCTTTAGCAACATCTTATAGCACTGACGAGGCTTGGGAGGTATTCACTCTGGCTCGGTCAGTAGAGAGGTAGTCCTACTTTCTGTCTGTTGTGAACAGCTATACGGGATGGATATCCTGAGATGCAGCAGAGCTGGCTGGGCAGGCGGTGATGCTTTGTGAAGGGTTGGAATACGTATTCATGCTGCCTTGCTTATATTATCGCCATTCCGAAAGCCTTTAGATTCTCATTCCAGCAATGCTGATTTTTAGCGTAGTTCGATCTGGAACTTTCTACTATTTTTTAACACAGATCGGTATCAAGTGTTTATAGCCAATACTATTTTAGAGATGTGTCGACGAAAGATGAGATTTTGTTCGAGCTGGAGTGGCGCGTTGCATTGCTTTTCGATCAAAGTTAGCGGAGAATTGCAGGCAAGAGGTCTAGACTCTACGTTAGTATGCCAAGCTTTTGATCGAGGGCTCAAGGGCTAGTGCTTATTGTCCAAGGCCGTCCTCCATAAAGTACTATCTAGGATGGTGGTCGCCCGCTGTGTTTCCTCCTCTAGCATTCGTCTCTTTGTGGCCCACCCTCCCAATCCGATTTGTCCCTGCCGCTTGGGTATAGCGAGTCTTAGGCGATCTCGAAGGTTCTAGTGACCCTACAGGTGACCTTTCATAAGATTCGTCATTGGTGGCATCTATTGATTAGGCAGGCGAGCTGGCTTCTGGCCCAAGCACCTAAACATATATTTTCCCATTAACCAAGGCGAAAATGCAGTAAGCTTTGTATTCAGATGTGCATGTTCGTTGTAGAAGCTCCAGCGGAGTCGTCGAGTTGGTCCTCTGTTATACTGGTCGTTTCGGAGCCAGGATGAAGTCTCTCGCGCTACACCAGCGGCGCGGGTTTTCAGTTCTCAGTCAGCAAGAGTTTCTATGGCTTCACAGATAAGCAGCGAAAAGACCGAGTCCTGGATGGAAGACTCAGCAGCGCAGCAACTAACCTTCCAGCACAGGAGGGAGGTACGAAATTATTTCCTGATGGGCTGAAATGTTTCAATCCCTCTTGCGTCCTCTTCTAGAGTTGTAATGAAATAGGAACATATGTTAACACCAAGGAATCCGCAAAAGACTTCATCGGAGCAGGAGATTGCAAATCGCCGAGAGACTTCAACAAATCATCGAGGGACTCCAAGTCTGCATAACCCGAACCCCATAATTTTTTGGGCGACCCTCATTTTCCACGTATCATTCACACGTATCAATCAATACGGATGAATCTCTCTGCAAAATACCCGATGAAGCCAGAGATATGAACAGATGGGATCAACGTATTTACGCTTTGCGACATGTAGCGCGAGCTGAACCCTGGCGCTCTAGGATTGACAGCCGGCGCAACTTCTGCAGCTTGACAGCTCCCGAACAGGATGAGCGGCTGTACAGCTTCGCGAAGAAACTCTGTAAGCGGAAACAATTTGTCTTCTGCCGTCTCAAGCACCTCAGTGTCTTCAATGTTCTCAAAGCACAGCATGCCCTTAAACTGCGGGAAGAAAAGCTACAGTACAGATACGAAGACGAATATAGCAACGGCGACTAAGCAAGCCCGCCTAGCCAGGATCTCGGCCAAGCCTTCAATGCTTACAGTAAATTAAGCACTTTCGCCGACATTACAATTCCCTGCAAGACCGCTCACGGCAGTAGTCGACGTGATCAGGGCCTTCCAGACCCTCGAACAGATCAAGCCGCCTGAACGCAGGGACATCAAGCCTATGAGCGCCAATCTCGCTCACAAGCTCCACGAACCTCATTATTGGGATGGTCCAGATACACTGCATTTACTGGACCTTTCAGTCTTCCCGAAAGCCCCTCGCACCGAGCCTGAAGCTCCAAATGCGATGCCCACAAACACTTGAAGCAGGTGGTGTAGTGCAGCCATGCATCTATTGCTTGTCTATAAAATCTATAATGTAGAAGATCTAACATACATGGGATTGCCAAGGCGCTAGCCCGGTCGGGTAAGACTCCCGCAGGCGCATTTTATTGGCTCCAACAGTGTTTGTTGCTAATGCCTCTATGAGCGTGCGAGGGTCTTGAGCTGTTGCCTCAGTTCTCAGAGTGAAGTTGCCAAGCCCCTGGCGGGTTGGCATGCTAAGTCGCTAACTAACATTAGGAGCGCTTTTACGTCTAAGCTCAAAACCCTTAATTACGAGCTCAAACTGCATAACATTTAATAGAATACATAGAAAATGCATTCTTGACACAAATTTAAAGTTTAGCGTGTTATAAACGTATTATCTTGATGTTTTTGAAATAATCTTAATAGCTTTTGTGCTTGTCGCAAGAATTTTTCTTTTTCAACATTACTTGTATAGTACGTAAAAAGCTCTCTTTTCTTATTATTAACACAACGCATTTGATTTTCTTATTTTTTATTAAACACATGTGTTAAGCACTATAATTAAGAGCATATTTAAGAAAATCTTGACAAAGGCAATTTTGACGTCGCTTGCGCACGTAGTTAAAATTTTGTTATTTTTGCTACTTTTTACGTTTAATGTTAGCACAACAACACAACGTTAACTTTTGTACATATAGACTTCGCTCAACGCTAGATTTTATATAAAACTAGCGACGATACTCAAAATATCAATCAAACTACGTTGTTGTAATATTGACGTAATGCTCGTTTGTATATATTGTAGAAATTTTGGCTTTGTAACTCGAAGTTGTATGTAAACGCACCAAAATAACGCGATTTGACCTAAAAAACAAGGTTTTGGGCTCAGACGTGTCGCTAGAAGACTACTTGTCAGCCGCCAACCCAAAGAGGCTTGGCGCGACACGTCTGAGAACTGAGGCAATTGAGCTGCCACTGTGTGATATGGGTGAGTAAGCAGTACCCTAGTCCAGCGTTTTTGGCATATTTAACAACAACGAGCGAGGTGGAGCCTGTTCATGCCCTCCTGAGGCGAAGCGGATAATACTTTCGTAGGGCCTTTTACCCAGTCTATTCGAGATGGTAGTCCCGAAGGCTGCGTGAGGCTGCTAGCCGCCGTTTTATGTTTCATAAAGGAAACCAGTCTACCTGACGCACCCCCCTTTTCGGCATTCACACCTCTTTTCGGAGAAGATACCTGTTCTCACACCGAAAACCAGGAATCTTCCGGAAGTATCCCAAACCCATGATCTCGATATAATAAAACCGAGTTGGGACTCCAATTCAAATTTGATTAGAAGCATAATCATATCTTCAGATTATTGTTCGCTTCAACTCAAATGCAAACAATTCCCTCTGCTTCCCTCGTTAAACATTGCATAGCTACTGCTTCTGGGACTAAACCACCTAAACCATCTTTGCAGAGCAGCGGAACCTTCGTCACAGCAACAGACATATGGCGGAGACTACCGATAGCATATAATCACCATACTATATCATATAGAGGGCGATCAAGCATTGACTCTCCAATGTTGCTCGTGCCCGACACTAGTTCTTCTACAATACAGGGTCAAATCCCACGGTCTTTTATCTATAATTTGGGCTTGGAATAGTACTACAAGACATCTAACCTTTGGTGCAAAACAGTATCTCCTCGGAGGGGGGTCTGATTATCCAAAAGGGGGATGCACATTACCGAAAAAGGAGGTGTGTAGACGGGTTTCTGTCATAGAGCCTATATCTAGGCAAGCCTGGAGAAGAGAATCTACCTTGTGGAGGAACTTATCAAATCCGCGACGGCAACAAGTGTTCAACATGTCAACGGCGCGATGTATGATGACATAGTGGGCCCTTGGACCTCGATAGACTTGATTGGTATTTCGTATCTGCACTACACATATAGCTATCAGTCAAAGATCGCGATTTACTTGACGGGACAGACAAGGAAACTAGTAACAAGCCCACCGAGACTGTGAGAAACAAAAATAATCTCTCTATTTTCTGTATGAGAGTCTCTCCGAACTCGCTCAAGACTGCGGACCAGGTGCTCGGCATGGTTACTTAGTCGACTGTTTGATGCTGGCTTCCAGATATTGATGATAACAGATTCATAGCCAAAGCTCAGGATCTGAGCATCCTTGATATCACACCCTAGGAGCGCGCTTGGCCAATGTACACCTGCATCTTGGTGAAACCATGTGCTGCACGCATTGCCTGTCAGTCCATGCACGAATACAATGTCAATGTCCGCCGTGGCCTCAGCGCTACCATCCTAGAGTACCTTGATGCCGTAGTTAGGGCCTGGTTTGATGACGGCTGGAGTCATGGGTTTGTGAAGTGATCCTTGTCTTTACAATGCCTCGGCGGAAGGATTGTGGGGCCCTGCATGTGGACTCGACTTGGTCGACCGTAGCAAGCCCTTGAATGTCGAAGTCATATCCACCTCGAGGCTTCGCGAACATGAATGTAGAGACAAGAAAATATACTCGAGGGGCGGCGATGCAGATCTATCAGGTTGAGCGACGATATTGATATGATCGACTGTGGTGGTCGATCAATCAGCTTCCTTGTTGTTATTTTTGGCAGATCCTGCAGCACAGCCTTGTTCGACAGCGCCTGCGACGAAGCCACACATACCTTATTCGTACCATCTTATTGGAACATTGAGTTCCAAGATGTGAGTCTCAAGATGGCGGTAAAATGTTGTTGCTATGTGCTAAAGCGCCTTTCTGAAAGGAGTAGATGGGAGGATAGGCAACAAAGATCGGCTGAATGGAGTGTCTTGGGGTAGTCCGACTAACCACTGCTACTTATCACCGGGGGCAGCTATACTTAATTGTACTGTTACCATTCACCAAGTTTACAGATCTCGAACTCCTTTGTTTGGGCCTTGAGGGTGCTTCGGAGCCTAGGATCATCGCTGTTTCGGTCTTGCGACGCGTGATCGAGCCTATTCGCCATCGCGACACGAAACGTCCAGCGTATGCTTGCATGAGATCCTAATTTCACCAACTTCTGGTGCGCCGGACCAAGAGTGTGGGATGAGTAAGAAAAGTGAATGTATTATCCCCACGTGCCACCTTCTCCACCGCCGGTGTAGAGCTCCTCCACAAGACATCTTTCTACACAGAGACTACGATGCACCTTGATGGTCTGACTGTGAAGCAAGGTTGGAGAGATGCCAGAGTTGGGAATCTGGTAGCATGATTCGCACCACCATCTATTGCAAGCTTGACACCACCGATCGCAGAGGGACTCTTCGCAACGAGCGAAGAATGCTGGTATTCCACTTTCACTCGTGAGAGGTGCCTGTGCTGCTCTCAGTGTAGACGCATACAATGGAGGCGGTGAAACCAGAGGTAGCTGTTCAACAGGAGACAGTCCTGAATAGGCAGCACCCTCAGGGGCGCTGTGGCATGAGGCACAACCCCTTAGGCTGATAGTGGCGATCTTCGGCCGCACACTTTTGTCAAGACAATGCCTGCAAAGCACAGCATCAAATGAGATGGTCCCGGCACAAGCCTGTAGCAGATCTGCCCAAGTCTGTTCGACGGCAAAAGGGTAAAGAATTCGTCCGCGACCATTGTACCAAGGCTCGATACCGTTGCCATGTGAGGCTTGTGCGCGCTCTATAGGGGTATGAAAGTGTCTCGTCCCAAGCTGAGCCCCTGCAGTGGTGGTGACTCCTGCCGCCGGAGACTGCATGTCTTCGGAGCTCGAATTTGATGTCGATAGGGGATTGAAGTAATAAAGCCCTTGCAACTTAGGAGAGCCTTCTGGCCTCGAAGACCTTATGAGATATCTCAAGACTCTCTGAACAGCATCCTCACTAAGTAATCTAACCAGCCGAATCGAAAGAAGTCGAATGTTGAACGCCTCCGTGCACAGGACCTCGCTGAAGATCGCGCTTGGGAGGTTGAGCCCGTCGAGCATAAGCGTCGTGACGTCCTGGAGCACAGCCTTCTGTCGGAGGAAATCAAACACATTTAAAAGATCTTGAGCATAATGATCTCTCGGGGTGAGGCCGCCCGCTGTCCAGCCTCTGTAATCGGTTCCATACAATGTCTTGACCTCCGACCGCGGAGGCCGACCGTGGGTGGTAGATAACTTCAAATATCTGAAGACACCAGGCGTATTATATATCAGGCGCGCAAATGACCTCGAAGTGCCGGCTAGAGCTAGCAGCGCAGAAACAGGTAGGACTGGGCAAACCTCGAGGAGAATTAAATGGTTTGATAAAACATGCCAGAGAGTCAAGTATTCGCTTCCCTGCGACATGGACGCATCTGTTGGGGGCAAGGATAGCGCTAAAGCGGCCGTTCAGACAGGGATTCGTCGATTGCGACTTGCCTCAATGGGATCAGACTGACACTCAGAATGGAGGTGCTTGGTTAACTGAAGTGTGTACCTTATGGAGGCGTGGTTTAGTAATACTTACAAACGGGATGCCGAGGCGCTAACCCGATCGGTACTCGTTTCCACCTATTAATGCAATCCATCGATCAATGCAACGTGCTAGTAATTTAGGTGGATAAATCTAAGGTTGAAACTTATAGCCCTGAATCCCGCACCTAAACCACTAGCGCGTTGCATTGATAGGTGGATTGCATTGAAAGGTGAAAACGAGTAGTAGCTTTGCAGACTCCATGCCTTGCAACCACCAACTTCAATACAGAACAGGTTGTGGACTTCTGAGTGTTCCCCGCCATCTCTTCCAATACCGTCTTTGATCGCGGATTGCGTGAGAAGTTCAAGGGCGAAGAAGTCTTGCAGCGATTTCACTCGCAGGATCTAACAAAGAAGACTGATGAATCGCTAATAAGCGACGGACCATGCTACCCCTGGCAGCATCACAGCGATGAACAGAAAAGCACGCGGAGGCCTGCGGTAATGTACTGGCAGTCAGAGAAGCTGTTTGGTCATGTTGTTGGTCCGGACCAGGTTGCGCAGCGAGCGACTCTGGCAAAAGGTTGAACTTACTGACCAACATGTCATCAACCAACGCTAGCTTGATGGCACTGCCATAGCTACCACTTCGGCGAATCTTCGACGAGCTTGTCAACCATTTCGGATTGAGCAAAGTGTTGACTCTAAGAGCCGTTTGCGGTAAGCAAACACGACGAACACAAAGGAGTTACAACGAATACTGACCGCAGCAGGGCGGTTCAATTACGCAATCCTAGATGTTATACTAGCCCGCAAAGTCATCTGCGTGCGTCAAGGCTGTAGACACGGCAACGGATACTTTCCGTGGATAGAAAGGCCGATAATGGCCAAATTGTTGCTCCTGAGACTTAACAGCGCCCCATGTGACGAGGTTCCTCATCTGTACACAATCTATCGAATCGCTCAGTCGGTACAAAATCTTTGCACAGATCAGATTGATGTACCACAAAGCCGCATTACAGAGGCCCTTTTGACGGCCGCAGTGTTCCATCTAGGCCCCTTCAGTACTGCAGGAATGATGCTTTCAGATAGTAGCATGTGCACAATCAAAATTTCGAGCAGTGACTCAAGTCACATCCTTGCTGCCGCGGCGTTTCTCGGAAAATTGGATGTCGTGGCATCTTTGCTTCGCAAGGGCGTGGACGTCGATACAAACAGCGCGTACTTTGGTTTCCCGTTGAGGGCGGCAGCGGGGCGAGGAAATGTCGAAGTGGTGCGGTTACTGCTCGAGCAGGGGGCAAACGTCAGCAACACAGGTGGGCTCGCGCTGCATTGCCATGGTGAAGATACCGCACTGCAAGCAGCCTCCCGAAGAGGCGATGACACGATCGTCAGACTTCTTTCAGAGTCGATATACGGACTCCAGACTGCGGGAGTCGCCTACGAGAATGCGGTATTGGATGCCGCGCGCATAGTCATGTCAATCTGGTCAAATACATGCTCGATAGATACAATTCTGCCAATCGCAAAGGCCTACAATCAGAAATTCTAGTGGTGGCTGCTGGTATCGGTCATCTTCAATTGGTCCAGACGATGCTGTACAACGGGATTGACGTCAATTACACAGGGTTCGGGTATATACACGTACTAACAGAAGCTGCCGCCGGCGGCTACGCTCTCATTGTGTCTTTGCTACTGGAGAAGAGGGCCCTTTTCAATTCGAAAGGGCATGACAGAGGTGCCATCAACCGGGCAGCGAGATACGGTCATGAGGATGTTGTGCGAGTCCTCCTTGACAATGGTGCCGACGTCAATGCAGATTCTGGAAGCGGATTCCAGAATCCACTGTACGAGGCAGCGATGAGTCAACATGTGAGCATGATGCGACTCCTCCTAGATAGAGGAGCCGATATCAAAGCTTTCGAATGTGGAGAGAGTGCTTTCGATCGTGCATCTATGATGGGGTATGAGGAAGTGATCCGTGTCCTGGTCGAAGCTGGAGTCGATATCGACAGTACCGTTTACGATGGAGAACCAGCCCCAATACTCACTGCGATGATGTATGGACAGGATTGTGTGGTCAAGTTGCTGCTAGAGCTTGGCGCGAAGAGAGTGGATCCACTGACAAGCGAGTGGGCCGAAAAATTTCCAGATGGTACCTTTCCAAAGTATGTGGGAAACCCTCCACCTCTGCTACGACCTTGAGGAATAAAGATACTCGATCATTCTTTCTTCATTTTGAAGTTCCATTTCTTCTACCTTCCTCATCGACTGTTGCTAAAACGCACGCGACATTTGCCATCGTTTCTCTTCCGATTTTCCAAGCATCTCGTCATGGAGCCCCTGCAACATATTGACTGATTTGAAGAACGAGAAAAATGATGAACTAATATGCTCGGACACCCTACGGTGTTACACACTCCACACTGGGTATTGAGTTCGATTGAACGATATTCCCCGGGCATACTTCAGAATAAGTGGCAAGATACACAGAGATGGAATGGACTATTAGAGCGACCACAAAGCTCGGCTGAGCGTATGACCTGAACCAGTATCGTAATCACTTCAATCATCTCACAGCCAGACCACCAGGATCCCAATAAGTATAGCAACCATCAACATAGAACTCAAAAGAGAGATATCATCCCTGAGCCTCGAATTACCTCCCCTGAACTGTAAGAAAGTGCACTGCTGTTGGCGCTCGCATTGTCCCCCATTAATATTCCTCGACTTCCTACCCCACTCCTTCGACTGGCCAAATCCATCATTGGTGAAGCACCAGCGCCAAAGGCACACATCATCGGGGCTACAAGGCCTGTTTCAGAGGCCGTTGATGGGGAAATGGTCGAAGATCCCACTTGCAGTTCTCCCAAAACGGGTGAAACAGGAAACGTCGAGAATCCTATACGTAAACCATGAGCGCCAAGCGAGATCACAGTACCGGAAATCCGTGACTGCTGGACCTTTGGCAGAGAGCTTGACTGCAAAGAGGGTCTACAAGTAGGAGTACTTGTGGCGGTTAGAAAGACTGATCCCTTTAAGCAAGAGGCGACAGATGAGCTAGCAGCTGGCCTTTTCATAGGGCTGAGAACATCGCTGAAGAATAAGATAAGGTAGCTACCTTGTGGGTGATGCTATATTATGTTTACTTACTGTAGCGTCATTCGCTAGCTTGGCAATGTTGAAAGATACTTATGCTGCAAATGAACAACTAAAGTAGAGATCAGGACGCGGTGAGTCCATATTCGCCACAATCACTCATTCTACGGTAAAGCTTGTGCTCCGTGGGAGCTAGCTATTAATCTATCAGCGATAATCTATCTCATGGTCACTCGCAATAAGAAGCTCAAGACATGGCGACCAGTAAGGATGGGAAGCTCAAGATAAAGCACTCAGTAGAAGTAGGTAGCCCTGGCAGTTCAGACGCTTATTCAGCGAAATCGCCCCCGTCCTCCACCTATTGCCCCTTCGGCTTTTGCTGAGCCATCTTTGACCAGTCCTGCGGGACATTCATCATGAATCCTCCCATGGAGCCTGGAGGAGTCAGTGTGTGCCTACAGGGGAAATTGACTTGCAGCTACTGCTTGCTCACCTCCACTAGCTGCACCACCTTCACCCATGGACATCATGGTGTCAACCAACCCCTTGCTCCCAAAGTCCCACGCGGTGCCGTCATTCTTATACTCAGTCAATCCTTTTTCCATCTGCACCTTGGCCTCGTCGAACATTGGCGTGTTCCTGAGCGTTGTACGTAGCATTTTCAGGTCGTCTTCGGAGATGTGACCGCCGAGCTGCATACTGGCCGCTCCGAGCAAGATGATGCCGTGCTTTCACTTCTTGGCTTGGTACTCCTTGAGAAGTTGGCGGAAGACGCCATCGTTGAGCTTATTGACCACATGCTTGCGGTTCTCTGGATGGTAGAGGTGGACGTCTGGCTCGTTGATGCGCTTGCCGACATCGCTGGAAATTTCGTCCAAGACGTCCAGGTCACTATCGGACTAAAAGAGACCATAGCCCCAGGCGCCCATCGTAAATGAGGGGTCGTAGTGGTCGAGCACGGCTGGTATCTACCTTGAACATCAGCGTTTCGACTGCCTCTAGCAATGAACATGGAGGAATATACTCTTTTGAGGAGATATGGGTTCTGAGAGTGGATTTGATGGCCGAGGAGATGTTGGAGAAGGTGGCAAGTTCGGAACGTATTGAAATAAAGTGGATATGTGTGGCCGGAACGGTAGATCATATACTGCCGAGCATCATGTGAAGGAAACTACGATCGCCGTCCAACTTGCGTGATGTGAACTAATGGATGAGATGTCAAAGGAAATCAAACATTCACTTCTTGCTTTTCTCCCAGTACTGCAACACGCTACTTGCAAACAATCAGCTTCAACTGAAGTTTCCGTCAACATAGAGCTTCATCAAGTATTCCACGCTCAGTCGCTTTGTCTTGCAGAAGCCCGCTATGGCTCAGTTCTGTGGGATAAGATTGCAAAGCTAGACCTTGTTGAGTCAGCTGTCGCGCTGTCCTCTCAAATCGAGTAGACACAATACTCGATCTCTAAAATCGGACTTACGCGAGCCGACCGAGTGTAGCATCTATCCTCCAACCTTTGACGAGTAAAGTGCTGGTCCAGTCCGCCTGCAGCCACACCGTGAACATTCCAAACGTCCAAGCTGGCTGTGAAGCCAGTATGACGTCCAACAGCAGACCCAGAACTCCGATACCGAGTGATTTTGAGGTATGCACTGCCCTGACACAGGGTTTTCATCGGGTCCAAATTGTCCAGGAACTGGTAATCTCCAACATGATGGATGTGTAGAGCCTAAGAGAGATCGGTTTGACCTCCGTTAGACTAACCAGCTCTCCAAAGAATGCTCGATAAAAAAATTCCGCCAGAAGCCGGCGGACCCCTTGTCCAACGGATGGATCGAAGATGACGTTGATCAACTTGCGCCACTGAAGAGCATTCTACATGGAGCTTTCTGGTTGCAAAGCTGAGTCGCATCAATGTGAATGGGGGGTAGCTGGGACAATATATGTTGGGCCATCGAATCGAGGCCTCTGATATGGCAATCAAAGGAGCAGTAAACTCAAGATGAGTCAGAAAAGCTCAGAGAGAATGCCAACCATCGCAAAGGGCTACTTTACACATTGCACTGGGGCGACAATGGCTTGCGGGTAGCTGTGAGGTTTCATACCACATCCGCATTGACAGATTTCCCTGGAAGCACTAACGTGCTGGTCGACCACCACGAGCTGTTGCCGGTCCTCCATTGCGCGACAAAGAAGCTCTGACCAGTATGAGCGGTATCGAAGAGCGGTAAGGGAGGAAAAGTAGCGAGCAATGGCGGGCGCGCCGCCTTTGCTGTGCCACTAGGTCTTGATTCTGCCTGAAATAGGTAAAACTTTGCCAAAGATTAAGTTGATAGCGGCAAACGAACCGCGCTAAGAGTCTTATTATGGCACACCATAGGCCAAAAAGTGCATTAATTCATTTTCGCATTTTCACCACCATGTCAAAGTCGCTTTCCACGGTCGAATGAGGTCAAATTCTAGATCATGGCAGAATCACTATAGTGTCTATCAATTGATCGAGAGATTGTGTCAAATTTCCTACGTTTACAAGATGTATTCTTAGGGTTTATTCTAGGGTTCGTGCAATCTGTTCACAAGCCTAAATATAACCCTAAACTTTGATATCCACGACTTGACTAGAACGCATATTGTGACATATTCTTTCGGTCGATTGACAGACACTATAGTGATTCTACTATGATCGAAAATTTGACCTCATTCGACCGTGAAAAGCGGCTTTGACATGGTGGTGAAAATGCGAAAATGAATTAATGCACTTTCTGCCTTCTGGTGTGCCATGCTTATCGATAAAGATGACAAAACCTCGGCTGAATATTCAGAACACTGCTCCAGCTTCGCCGTATCGCCTGCTGCAATAATGGAAACCTTTACAAGTACAATCGCATTCTACCATTCGCGCGTGGTAACAGATCCTCAAAACTTTGAAGATCCGCCATGACGGCGATAACCAGTCCCAACCCGCTCAAATGGTCATCCCAGTTCTCTGTGCTTCCAGCCGCGGAAACGCCTGTTCTAAAGGGCGACAAAATCATACTACCACCTTCAGCTTTAGAACAGCTGCTAACCGCTGCTACTACTATCGTCACGAGTAAAGCTGGCCTCGTTGAAAGTGATTTCGATCCCTACAATCCATACAGTGTCGCCGCAGAACGCCAAGCCCGGGCGGACATTGTCGAGAGACAACAGACGCTTCCACACCCGCTTACCTTTCGCTTGGTAAACCCTGAGAATGGGAGAATTGTCTTTGCGGGTATACGAGAGTTCTCCTCGGAAGCTGGGCTGTTGGGTATAAGCCCGTTTTTGAGGGATTCGTTAGGATTCAGTGACAAGAGCCTGGAGCCGGCAAATGGGTCTATTGGGGATGGCCCGGAGTCGGCAAGCAATGAGCTGAGTAGGTTGACGGTCCATGTTCAAGAGCTATCAAAGGGGACCTACGTCAAGCTTCGACCTCTCGAGGCAGGCTATGACCCGGAGGATTGGAAAGCGCTTCTGGAAAGGAGTTTGCGCGATAATTTTACGACTCTAACACACGGCGAGATTCTGACAGTTACAGCTGGCAGGGAGGAATACCGATTCTTGGTTGACGAGCTCAAGCCTAGCCATGAGGCAGTCTCGCTCGTTGACACGGACTTGGAGGTGGATATTGAAGCCTTGAACGAGGAACAGGCAAGAGAAACTTTGAAGAAACGGATGCAGAGGAATCAGCACTCGCCAGGTACCAGCACAGGCAGTTCTAGAGGCGGGAACATCCCGATCGGCCAGTCAACCTCGGGTCAGGTGCTGGTTGGCGAGTACGTCGACTACACCGTCGAGGAGTGGGATCGTACTCGAGGTCTCGAGGTGGAGCTGAAGGCGGACGACCCTGACTTTGACCTAGAGCTATTCGTTACTCCTACAAGTCCGAAGCAACTAGCCAGACCTCGTGAAGAGGAGTATATTTTCAGCGACTTGTCAAGCAGAAGCATGAAAAGGATTAAGATCGAGCATACCAACACCTCAATGGAGAATGCCGAAGCACTCTGGATATCCGTGAAAGGCTGTCATGAAGTCGACCCTGCCGCAAAGTCAGGCAAGCTAATATCCTACCATCTGCAAGCAGTCCCTACCAGCGACGCTATATCTTCCACCCAACAGCCCACCTCGGACGATTCTACTCCTCCCAAATCCAACGACATCCGATGCAAGAACTGCCATCAACGGGTCCCCAAGCAAACCATGATGCTCCACGAAAACTTCTGCCTCCGCAACAACATCCTCTGTCCGCACTGCTCCCAAGTCTTCCAAAAGTCCTCCCCATCATGGCAAAACCATTGGCACTGTCCCCACGACTCCGCCTACGGCTCCACCCACTCTCAGCAGCAAAACCACGACTCCCATTTCCACACCCCTCAAACCTGCAAAGACTGCGGCCACCTAGCACCCAGCATGCACGCTCTAGCCCACCACCGCACAACAACCTGCCCCGCACAACCCATCCTCTGCCAATTCTGCCACCTGATCGTCCCCCAGCAAGGCCCCGACGACCCCGCCTTCTCAGACGCAGAAGTCATCCTCTCGAATCTCACCCCCCACGAACTTACCGACGGCGCACGCACCACCGAATGCCATCTCTGCGCCAAGATCGTCCGGTTACGGGATATGTCCACGCACCTACGACACCACGACCTCCAACGCCTATCTCGCCCTAAACCGAGGCTATGTCAAAACGTCAACTGCGGCCGCACGCTCGATCGTGTCACCAGGAGTGGCGATGTCGTTAGGCAGCAGAGTAGCAACGACCTCGGCATCTGCGACACTTGCTTCGGGCCGCTGTACGTGAGTATGTATGATCCGGACGGGAAGGCGTTGAGGCGGCGTGTGGAGCGGAAATATCTCACGCAGCTGTTGACAGGCTGTGGGCAGGGGTGGTGTGGAAATGAGATGTGTAGGACTGCGAGGCGGAGTACTGGGCTGGAGGGAGAGGGGAAGCTGACGAGTAAGGAGGCGATGGCGATGGTGAGGCCGTTGGTGGAGGGGCTGGGGGCGGGGAGTGGGATGCT
>JAABUS010002369.1_pt1 | contig 35947 bp, 31 predicted proteins | sample 5560161 | NCBI WGS metagenome assembly JAABUS01 (sample SAMN10711885, study PRJNA513376) | rock metagenome | isolation source: Antarctica rocks | place: Antarctica: Victoria Land, Trio Nunatak nord | collected 2016-01-04
ACGCTCACTGAACACCGGGACCTCCGCAAATGTAGGCACTACCGGCCCCAGGCATAGCCCTCACCGGCAACCCACGACAACTTGCGCGAGGTCCCGGCCCTAAACCGACCAACCTGCATACCGTCTATCAACGCGAGTGTCTGGGCTCTCGTCGCGATTCGTTTGAGTCGGCCATGCTTGAGGATCGCCCCGCGAGCATCACGCACCAGCAGGCTGATCGCGGCCTCGTCGGCCAATCGCAGTGCCTCGGGAACCGTTAGCAGTTGCCCGAAGGAGGTCTCGGCCAGGCCGCTCCTATCGGCCAGCTGCGAGGCGGTCATGGTGATGATGACCTGTGCCGGCGCGCCCGATTCGACAACTTCGGTGCGGCGGACCGCGAGCCCGGCCAACTCTTCTAGCGCGTCATGCATGCGCTGCCCGTACGACCGGGCGTCCTGCACTCGTTCCGACGGCGCACCAGTAGCGGACCTGTTGTCTTCGGCAGCGTTGTCACCTGAGTTATGGGGCACCTCGGAAGTTGCCGGTCGGGGTGCCGCGCGCGGGCTGAGCCAGGTCAGCAGCAGCGCGCCACATGCCGGCGTCAGCCGCCCGGACGCCCGGTAACCGCCGCCAGACTCGGGCGTCACGCTGAACGAGCGCCGTCGAGCGTGTTCGGCATCGGACTGCAAGACGCCGTCGGGATCCAAGTGGGCGAGGATCCGCTGCCCCACCAGACCGACCTCGCGCGGCCGCAATTGCCCGGCGGCCAGTACGAGGTGCTCCTCAGCGGCAATAGCGTCGGCTGGGGCCACCGATGCGGGAAGGCGCTCGATCGTCGAAGCGATCACCCGCGCGTGCTCGGCAGACAGCACACCGTCCGCCTGGCTCGCGGCGACCCGGGGTAGCAGCGGCTCGAGTCGCTCGCCCGTCAAGGACCATCGCGGTCCGCACACCGCGGCCGCATCGACCCGCTGCCGCGCCTCGGTCGGGGACAGCCGCAGAACACCCTGCAATAGCGTCGATGTCGATGGCATTGCCAACCGTCCGGCAAACGAACGCCGTTCCAGTTCGGCGACCAGCGCGGCATCAACCACCAACCAGCGCCGTCGCAGGGCCTCACATTCGCATAACTCAGCGAGCAGATCGCCGTCCGACAGGCTGCTCAGGACTCCGGCGGAGACGTCGCCAAGATAGGACGACAGCCCGTTGGCCGCCTCGGTCAACCCGCCCGAGACCGCGCCGCCGTTCATGTCCGCCATGTCCTGGACACTACGGACAGGGTCTGACAGAACTTGCTCTTCCAAATGAAACGTGGTGATCGGGCTCGGACCTGGACCGAGCGCAGCGAGGCGATCCGGCCGCGTGCCTGCCTGACCGAACGAGCTCGCCGGGTGGGGCAGGACGGTCACACAGTTGCGTAGGCCGCTGGGCAGTTGGGTCGGCTGGGTCACGGTCACGGTCATGGCCGCGGTGCGCGAGTACGACTACCCCTGGTTGCTGGACCCCGTGGCTGGCCGGTCGGGACCAGCTTTATCGGGATGGGTGAACCAACGCCCACCTGAATGGCGGGATCCAATCGCCGTGGCGGCACTGGATCCGTTCCGTGGTTATGCCACGCCACCGCCCCCCGCGACCAGTCTTCCGGCAGCGACCCGGGTGCTGGACCGCTTTCATGTCACCCGCCTCGGCCGACCTGATCACCGCCCAAGACGTCCGGCTCCGCTACGCCGCCACAGACCGCATCCGAGCTGCCCAGCGACTGCACCGGTGGCTGACCTACTGCACCAACACCGACATCGCCCAACTGCACGTCCTGGCCCGCACCATCGATGCCTGGCGTCAGGAGCCGCTGACCGACTTCGACACCGGCGGCGTCTGCAACGGCTCACTGAGGCGACGAGCCTGCTCATCAAGAAAGGTGAAACGGTCCGGCCGCCATGGATTCCGCAACGCGAACCTACTCATGCCCGTCAGCGCTCCAGCAGACCGAACCGCACCGCATCCTCCAACGCCAGCCAGGACGCTTCGATGATGTTCGGGTGCACGCCCACCGTCGTCCACTCGGCGCTCTTGTCCGACGTCTCGATGAGCACCCGGGTGATGGCGTCCGTGCCGTGCTTGCCCGGCAGGATGCGCACCTTGTAGTCCGACAGCTCGAGTGCCGCCAGCCGTGGGAAGACCTCGCCGAGCGCCGACCGCAGCGCCAGGTCCAGGGCATTGACCGGCCCGTTGCCTTCGGCGGTGGTGATGATGCGCTGCTCCCCCGCGTGCACCTTGACGGTCGCCTCGGTCACCAGCGCGCCGTCCTCGCGCCGGTCGATGATCACCCGGTAGGACTCCAGCCGGAACTGGCTGGGCGCGGTGTGCAGCTCGTCGCGGACCAGCAACTCGAACGATGCATCGGCGGCCTCGTACGACCAGCCCAATGACTCCCGCTCCTTCACGCGGTCCACCACGCTGCTCACCACGTCCGGGCGATCGGTGACGTCCATGCCCAGCTCGGCGGATTTCAGCTCCACCGACGCCCGGCCGGCCATCTCGGTGATCAGGATCTTCTGGCTGTTGCCGGTTAGTTCAGGGTCCATGTGGTTGTACAACTCGGGTCCCAGCTTGATGGCGGAGGCATGCAGTCCTGCCTTGTGCGCAAAGGCCGAACTGCCCACGTACGGGGCGTGCGTGTCCGGAGCCAGGTTGGCGATCTCAGCGATGGCGTGCGAGACCCGCATGCTCTCGCCGATGGTTCCCTCGGGCAGCACGTTCAGCCCCATCTTGAAGACCAGGCCGCCGAGAACCGCGAAGATGTCGGCATTACCGGCTCGCTCGCCGTAGCCGTTCGCGGTTCCCTGCACGTGCGTCACGCCTGCGTCGACCGCGGCCAGGGTGTTCGCGACGGCACACCCGGTGTCGTCCTGGGTGTGGATACCCAGCCGGATTCCGGTACGGGCACGGACGGCACGGACGGTGTCCCCGATGCCCATCGGAAGCATGCCGCCGTTGGTGTCGCACAGCACTCCTACGTCCGCACCGGCCGCCTGTGCCGCGTCGAGAACCCTGACGCCGTAATCGGAATCGTGCTTGTAGCCGTCGAAGAAGTGCTCGCAGTCCACGAACACCCGGCGACCCGCCGCCCGCAGGAACGACACCGTGTCGCTCACCATTGCGAGGTTCTCATCCAGCGTGGTGCGCAGCGCGCGCTCGACGTGCCAGACGTCGGACTTGGCCACCAAGGTGATCACCGGAGCACCGCTGTCCAGCAGCGCCTGCACCTGCCGGTCCTCGCGCACCGCCACCCCGGCCTTGCGGGTGGACCCGAACGCCACCAGCGTCGCGTGCTTGAGCTGCAGCTCACCCTGCGCCGCTCGGGCGAAGAACTCGGTGTCCTTGGGTACCGCGCCCGGCCAGCCGCCCTCGATGAAGCCGACGCCGAGGGAATCGAGCAGGCGCGCCACGGCGAGCTTGTCGGCGACCGAATAGCTGATGCCCTCGCGTTGTGCGCCGTCGCGCAATGTCGTGTCGAACACGTGGAAATCGTCGGTGAGCATGTCTGTTCCTATCGGTTGGGAACCGGGCGAGTCAGGAGGCTGCGGCGGACGCGATCCGCTCGCCGATCTCACTCGTGGAGCCCGGAGACGATGAGTCGCGCGAGGCCAGGTCTGCTGCCACTGCGGCTTCGACCCGCGACGCCTCCGCATCGTGGCCCAGGTGGGTCAGCAGCATTCCCACCGACAGGATCGCCGCCGTTGGGTCAGCCTTGCCCTGCCCCGCGATGTCCGGTGCGGACCCGTGGACGGGCTCGAACATGGATGGCGACGTCCCCGTCGGATTCACGTTTCCGCTGGCCGCCAAGCCGATTCCACCCGCCACTGCGGCCGCCAGGTCGGTGATGATGTCACCGAACAGGTTGTCGGTGACGATCACGTCGTAGCGTCCGGGGTCGGTCACCAGGTAGATGGTGACCGCGTCGACGTGGTGGTAGGCGACCGTGACAGCCGGGTACTCCTCGGCGACCCGCCGCACGGTGCGAAACCACAGATCACCCGCGTGCACAAGCACATTGTTCTTGTGCACCAGCGTCAGGTGCTGGCGCGGACGCCGAGCGGCACCCTCGAACGCGGCCCGCACCACGCGCTCGACACCGAAGGCGGTGTTGATGCTGACCTCGGTGGCAATCTCATGCGGCGTGTTCTTGCGCAACACCCCGCCGTTGCCGACGTACGGTCCCTCGGTCCCTTCGCGGTACACAACAAAGTCGATCGCCGGATTGCCGGCGAGCGGGGTGGCGACACCCGGATACAGCTTCGCCGGGCGCAGGTTGACGAAGTGGTCGAGCTCGAAACGCAGCCGGAGCAGCAGTCCGCGTTCGAGAACCCCTGACGGCACCGAGGGATCGCCGACCGCGCCGAGCAGGATCGCGTCGTGCTGGCGCAGCTCGGCCAGCACCGAGTCGGGCAGCGCCTCCCCCGTGCGGTGCCACCGTCCCGCGCCGAGGTCGTAGGAGGTCTTGCCCACACCGGGCAGCACCGCGTCCAGTGTGGCGAGAGCCTGCTCGGTCACCTCGATCCCGATTCCGTCACCGGGCACCACGGCTAGCTTCATCGGCTTTGTCCTTCTCTGCTGGTGAATCGTCTGCTGGTGAATCGGCGGATCGATGGGGCGGCCAGCTCTAGCGAGCTGCCGTGCCCTCCTGGTAGTCGGAGTCGGAATCGCTGTTGACCCAGCTCATCAACCCGCGCAGCTTGCGGCCGGTCTCTTCGATCGGGTGCTGCTCGCCCCTGGCGCGCAACGCCTTGAACTCCGGCGCCCCCGCGTCCTGGTCGGCGATGAAGCGAGCCGCGAACGACCCGTCCTGGATCTCGCCGAGGATCGTCTTCATGTTGTCCTTCACATGAGCGTCGATCACTCGCGGGCCCGACACGTAGTCGCCGTACTCGGCAGTGTCCGAGATCGACCAGCGTTGCTTGGCGATTCCGCCCTCGTACATCAGATCCACGATCAGCTTGAGCTCGTGCAGGCACTCGAAGTACGCGATCTCCGGCTCGTACCCTGCCTCGGTCAACACCTCGAAGCCGTACTGCACCAGCTGCGAGGCACCACCACAGAGCACCGCCTGCTCGCCGAACAGGTCCGTCTCGGTCTCTTCGGTGAAGGTCGTCCTGATCGCGCCGGCCCGCGTGCCGCCGATGGCCTTGGCATAGGACAGTGCGAGTGGGAAAGCCGATCCGGACGCGTCCTGCTCCACGGCCACCAGCACCGGCACGCCCTTGCCGTCGATGAACTGCCGCCGCACCAGATGGCCCGGTCCCTTGGGCGCGACCATCGCGACATCGACGTTCGCCGGCGGCTTGATGTAGCCGAACCGGATGTTGAAGCCGTGCCCGAAGAAGATGGCGTCACCGTCCTTCAGGTTAGGCTCGACCGACTCGGTGTAGAGCGCCCGCTGCTTGTGGTCGGGCGCGAGGATCATGATGAGATCGGCTTCGGCCGATGCCTCGGACGGGGTCAGCACGCGCAGTCCGGCGTCCTCGGCCTTGCCGCGGCTCTTGGAACCCTCGGGAAGGCCCACCCGCACGTCGACGCCCGAGTCGCGCAGACTCAGCGCGTGGGCATGACCCTGGCTACCGAAGCCGAGCACGGCCACCTTGCGTCCCTGGACGATGGACAGGTCGGCGTCGTCGTCGTAAAACATCTCCACGGCCATTTGCGGCGTTCCCTCTCATTCGGGTGGGCCATCCCTGCGACGGCCTCGGGTTCGTACCTGACGTGCTGGGTTAGCCGGCGTTACGCTCGACGGCCCGCAACGCTGCCTGGGTCATCGAGCGGGGACCGCGGCCGAGCGCGACCATTCCGGACTGCACCATCTCTCGGATGCCATAGGACTCCAGCATTTTGAGCATCGCCTCGAGCTTGGCGGGCGGCCCGACGACCTCGACAGTCAGCGTCTCGAGGCCGACGTCGACCACCTTCGCGTGGAACAGTTCCACGATGTCGACCACGCCGCTGCGGTTGGTGTCATCGGCTCTGACCTTCACCAGCAGCAACTCGCGCTGCACTGCCTGGCCCGGCTCGAGCTCGACGATCTTGAGCACGTTGATCAGCTTGTTGAGCTGTTTGGTCATCTGCTCCAGCGCATTGCCCTCGACGGACACCAGGATCGTGATCCGGGAGATTTCGGGATGCTCGGTGGGGCCCACCGCCAGTGACTCGATGTTGAAGCCGCGTCGGCTGAACAGACCCGACACCCGGGCCAGTACGCCCGGCTTGTTCTCGACCAGCACGGACAGGGTGTGGATAGACATTATCGCCTTCCGATCTTCACGCAAGCGCTCATCTCTACGATCGCTCCGCTCCGCGCTCGTTCCTCGCTGCGATGCTCACTCGGGCCGCTAATCGCTCCGCTCCGCGCTCGTTCCTCGCTGCGATGCTCACTCGGGCCGCTAATCGCTCCGCTCCGCGCTCGTTCCTCGCTGCGATGCTCACTCATGTCTCAAACCCCCGCGTCGAAGTTGGGACGGATACCTCGGGCGGCGATGATCTCATCGTTCGAGGTGCCGGCGGCAACCATCGGCCAGACCATCGCGTCCTTGCCGACGGTGAAGTCGACCACGACCGGCTGGTCATCGATCGACATCGCCTTCTCGATCGTGGCATCGACCTCGGACTTCGTCTCGCACCGCAGCCCAACACAACCCAGAGCGTCGGCCAGCTTCACGAAGTCCGGAATGCGGCGGGTGGCACCCGACGTGCCGGGCTCACCGATCGAGTGGGTGCCGAGGTTGGTGTTGGAGTAACGCTCCTCGTAGAACAGCGTCTGCCACTGCCGCACCATGCCGAGATTGCCATTGTTGATCACGGCAACCTTGATCGGGATGCCCTCGATCGCGCAGGTCGCCAGCTCCTGGTTCGTCATCTGGAAGCAGCCGTCCCCGTCGATCGCCCAGACGAGCTTGTCGGGTGCGCCGACCTTGGCTCCCATCGCGGCGGGCACCGAGTAGCCCATCGTGCCGGCACCGCCGGAGTTCAACCAGGTATAGGGGTTCTCGTAGGAGATGAAGTGCGAGGCCCACATCTGGTGCTGGCCGACGCCCGAGGCGAAGATTGTGTCGGGACCCGCGATCGCTCCGAGCCGCTGGATGACGTACTGCGGCGCCAGGCTGCCGTCGGCCGGATCCTCATATCCCAACGGGTAAGTGGTGCGCCACCGGTCGGCCTCGCGCCACCACCCGGTCAGGTCGTAGCGGTTGCCGGCGGCGTACTCGGCTTGGACCGCGGGAATCAACTCCGAGATCACCTCGCGCGCATCACCGACGATGGGCACCTCGGCGATCCGGTTCTTGCCGATCTCAGCGGGATCGATGTCGGCGTGGATCACCGTGGCATGCGGTGCGAACGAGTCCAGCCGGCCGGTGACCCGGTCATCGAAGCGGGTTCCCAGCGCGATCAGCAGATCGCTCTTCTGCAGCGCCGTCACCGCGGCCACCGTGCCGTGCATGCCGGGCATGCCCAGGTGCTGGCGGTGCGAATCGGGAAACGCGCCGCGCGCCATCAGGGTCGTGACGACCGGAATACCGGTCAGCTCGGCGAGCTTGCGCAGCTCCGCGGTGGCCCGGGCCTTGAGCACGCCGCCGCCGACGTAGAGCACCGGACGTCGCGCGCTGGCAATCAGCTTGGCCGCCTCGCGGATCTGCTTGCCGTGCGGCTTGAGCACCGGACGATAACCCGGCAGGTCGATCGTCGGTGGCCAGCTGAAGGTGGTGCTGGCCTGCAGCACATCCTTGGGGATGTCGACCAGCACCGGTCCCGGACGGCCCGTTGCCGCAAGGTGAAACGCCTCCGCGATGGTCTGCGGAATCTGCTCGGGGTGCTGCACCAGGAAGTTGTGCTTGGTGATCGGCAGGGTGATGCCGGAGATGTCGGCTTCCTGGAAGGCATCGGTGCCGATCGCCGGAAACGGAACCTGACCGGTGATGGCCACGATCGGCACCGAGTCGAGAAAGGCGTCCGCGATCGGCGTGACCAGGTTCGTGGCACCCGGTCCGGACGTCGCCATGCAGACGCCCACCCTGCCGGTGGCCTGCGCGTAACCCTCTGCCGCGTGTCCTGCGCCCTGCTCGTGGCGGACCAGGATGTGGCGAACTCTCGTGGAGTCATACAGGGGGTCGTACGCCGGCAGGATCGCGCCGCCAGGAATACCGAACACCACGTCCGCGCCCACCTCTTCGAGCGACCGAACCAGCGACTTCGCTCCGCTCACCTGTTCTTCGGCGAATGTCCCTGTCATGTACCCGTGTCTCCTTCTAGCGGTCTTGCTCGGACGTCCAAGTACCTCTGCCGCAACAAAAAACCCCTCGTGCTTAGGCACGAAGGGTTTGCGCGTCGTCTGCGGCGGTCTGCCGCTGAGGACGCGCTAGTCGATAAGTACGAGGCGCTGCATGCGAGAAACCCTACACCCCGCTTCGCGAGCCGTTCAACTCTTCGGGAATGGGATCTCATTGGGCGGGACGATGCCATTCATGCATACAGTGCTGCCATGGCGAGTGAGCTTTTCTCCGAGGTCGATGTCGCCATCGTCGGCGCGGGACTTTCGGGGCTGGCGGCGGCGGTGGCGCTGGTACGCGCGGGCCTCACCGTCACGGTGCTGGAGGCCTCGGACCGCCCCGGCGGCCGGGTCCGAACCGACGTGGTCGACGGCTTCCGGCTGGACCGTGGCTTTCAGCAGCTCAATCCCGCGTACCCGCAGGTGCGCCGGCTGGCCGAGCGGGGCGTGTTGGACCTGCCCCGGCTGGCGCTGCGCAGCTTCGAGCCGGGCGTCCGGGTGGCGCTGGCGGACAGCCGGGTGGTGCTCGCCGACCCGCTGCGCCGTCCCGCGGAGCTGCTCGCCACCCTGCGCGCACCGGTGGGATCGATCGCGGTCAAGACCCGATTGGCCGCCTGGGCTGCCCGGCGCGCGGTCGAGCCGGTGAGCCGGTTGACGGCCGGCCCGGACGAGCCGTACGGAGCCGCCCTGAACCGCGCGGGCATCACCGGCCCGCTGCGCACCGGCGTGCTGGATTCCTTCCTGGCCGGCGTGCTCGGTGAGAACACCGGTGAGACCTCGGCGCACTACGTCTCGCTGCTGATGCGCACCTTCGTACGGGGCACGCCCGCGGTTCCGGACGCCGGGATGGGAGCGTTTCCGGAGCAGCTGGCGGCCGCGCTGCCCGCCGGAGCGCTGGTTACCGGTGTCCGCGTGGAGCGGGTGGCGGCAGGCGCGGTGCACACCTCGCACGGGACGGTGACTGCCCGCGCGGTCCTGGTCGCCGCCGATCCGGCCGGCGCCGCGGCACTGACCGGGCTGGCCTCCCCGCTGACCCGGACGCTGAGCACCTTCTGGTTCGTCGCCCCGCAGCCGCCCTGTGCCCGGCCGATCCTGCACGTGGACGGCCTGCGCCGCGGCCCGGTCGTGAACGCCGTGGTGATGTCCGCGGTCGCGCCGGGGTACTCCCCCGACTCTCGCGCGCTGATCCAGTGCAGCGTGGTGGAACCGGCCGTCGACCCGCAGGTGGTCACCGAGCACGCCCGGCTGATCTTCGGCCGGTCCACCGCCGAGTGGGAGCTGCTGCGGACCGACCAGATCGACGCGGCCCTTCCGGCGGCCGTCCCGCCGCTGGTGCTGCGCCAGCCGGTGCGGCTCAGCGACACCCTGTTCGTGGCCGGCGACCACCGCGACACCCCGTCACAGCAGGGCGCGCTCGCCTCCGGGGCGCGTGCGGCGCGGGCGATCCTCCGGCAGCTGGGCCCACCGGTGAGTTAGCCGGCCAACTGAGCGGCTAGCAGACCGCGCCTTGAGCGCTAGCAGACGGCGCCTTGAGCGGCGGAGCCGACGAGCTGGGCGTACTTGCGCAGCACCCCGGTGTTCAGGTGCGGCGCCAGCGGCTGCCAGGCGTCGCGGCGGCGCTGCAGCTCGTCGGAGTCCACGTCCAGTTCGATCGTCCGGTTGGCGATGTCGACCACGATCCGGTCGCCGTCGGCGACCAGGGCGATCGGGCCACCGACTGCGGCCTCGGGGGCCACATGGCCGATGCAGAGCCCGGTGGTGCCGCCGGAGAACCGGCCGTCGGTGAGCAGCAGCACGTCCTTGCCGAGGCCAGCCCCCTTGATCGCCCCGGTGATAGCGAGCATCTCGCGCATGCCCGGGCCACCCTTCGGGCCCTCCCAGCGGATGACCACCACGTCACCAGCCTTCAGCGTGCCGTCCTCGACGGCCTGCATCGCGGCCTGCTCGCGGTCGAAGACCCGCGCCGTTCCCTCGAACACCTCGGCGTCGAAGCCCGCGGTCTTCACCACCGCGCCCTCGGGAGCCAGCGAGCCGTGCAGGATGGTGATGCCGCCGGTGCGGTGGATCGGCCGGTTCATCGGCCGGATGACCTCGCCGTCCGGCAGCGGCGGTGAGATCAACTCCAGATTCTCGGCGAGTGTCTTTCCGGTGACCGTCAGGGCGTCGCCGTGCAGCAGACCGGCGTCCAGCAGCGCGCGCATGACCACCGGGATGCCGCCGATGCGGTCGACGTCGGTCATCACGAACCGGCCGAACGGCTTCATGTCGGCCAGGTGCGGAACCTTGTCGCCGATCCGGTTGAAGTCCGCCAACTCCAGCTCAACCTCGGCCTCGTGGGCGATCGCCAGCAGGTGCAGGACCGCATTCGTGGAGCCGCCGAGCGCCATCACCACCGTGATCGCATTCTCGAACGCCTGCCTCGTCAGGATCAGGCGCGACGTGATGCCGGCGTCGATCAGGTGCACCACAGCCTCTCCGGAGCGCTCGGCGTAGGCGTCGCGGCGCGAATCCGGGGCGGGCGGGGCGGCCGAACCGGTGAGCGACATCCCCAGCGCCTCAGCGGCCGAGGCCATCGTGTTCGCCGTGTACATCCCGCCGCAGGCACCCTCTCCCGGACAGATCGCACGCTCGATCTCGTCGAGCTCGTCGCGGGTGATCTTGCCCGCCAGGCAGGCACCGACCCCCTCGAAGGCGTCGATGATGGTGACGTCGTTGCCGTGCAGCTTGCCGGGCAGGGTCGAACCCGCATACAGGAACACCGCCGCGACATCGAGCCGTGCGGCGGCCATCAACATGCCGGGCAGTGACTTGTCACAGCCGGCGAGCAGCACGCCGCCGTCCAGCCGCTCCGCGCGGAACACCGTCTCGACCGAGTCGGCGATCACCTCGCGGGAGACCAGCGAGTAGTGCATGCCCTCGTGGCCCATCGAGATGCCGTCAGAGACCGAGATGGTGCCGAATTCCAGTGGAAACCCGTCCGCACCCCGCACGCCGACCTTCGCGCGCTTGGCGAGCCGGTCCAGCGACAAGTTGCAGGGAGTGATCTCGTTCCAGGACGAGGCCACGCCGATCTGCGGCTTGCGCCAGTCGTCATCACCCATGCCGACGGCGCGCAGCATGCCGCGCGAGGCGGCGCGTTGGATGCCGTCGGTGACCGCTCCGGAGTGCGGCTTGCGGTGTTGCGGCTTACTACCGGGCTGCTCAGTCGTCACGACGAAGAGCGTACGACCTACGCTGACACACCATGACGGCGATGCGGCGCACCGTGATCAAGCATCCGGCTTCGGGATACCTCATTGTGGCTTTCGTGGCGCTCTGCGCTACGGCCCTGGTGCGTTCGCCCATTCAGCTGCTGGTGTATCTGATTCCGCTGGCAGGCGCGGCGTTCCTGGCCCGCACCGCGACGGTGGTCGACGAGCGCGGCATCACGGCGCAGGGCCTGTTCGGCTCGCAGCTCGTGACCTGGGACGAGATCGCGGGGTTGCGGCTGGACCCCTCGGGGTCGGTGTACGCAGTGGACCGCAGCGGCGGCCAGGTGCGGCTGCCGTGCATCCGCAGCACCCGGCTCGACGCGCTGGTAGCTGCCGGCCGGGGGCGGATTCCCGATCCCGCCAAGAACCCCGGCTGATCCACCGGCTACCCGTCGCTCAGCACTCGCCCGCTCTGTACGCGCTTACTCAGTACGCGCTTGCTCAGTACTCGCCCACGACGACGTTCTCCAGCGGCTCACCTTTGCCGAACCTGCGCAGTTGAGCCACCAGCAGCTCTGCGAAGCGGCCGGGCAGCCCGGGCACCGCCCCGCCGACGTGCGGGGTGATGAGCAGGTTCGGCGCGGCCCACAGCGGGTGGTCCGCGGGCAGCGGCTCGGGCTCGACCACGTCCAGGGCAGCGCGCAGCCGGCCCGATTGCAGCTCCGCAAGCAGCGCGTCGGTGTCCACCACCGGACCGCGGGCGGCGTTCACCACCAGCGCACCGTCCCTGAGCCGCGCCAGGAACGCCGCGTCGACCATGCCGATCGTCTCGGACGTCTTCGGAACGATGAGCACCACCACATCCGCCTCGGGCAGCAGTTGCGGCAGCTCGGTCATGCTGTGCACATCGTCGCGAGCCGTCCGGGCCACGAACACCGGCGTCGCGTCACACGCGGACAGCCGGCGACCGAGCTGGCGCCCGACATCACCGGCGCCGATGATCAGTACCCGCTTGCCCGCGAGCTCGTCCGTCGCCGTCTGGTCCCAGTGCCTGGCCTGGCGGGCACGCTCGAATCGCGGAAACTCCCGCAGCACCGACAGGATCGCCGTCAGCGCCCACTCCGAGGTCGAGGAGCCGTGCACGCCCCGGGCATCGCAGAGCGAGACTCCCTCGGGCACGATCGGCAGCACGACGTCGACACCGGCCGACTGCGTCTGGATGACCTTGAGGTCGGGCATCTGCGCCACCGCCGCCCGCGCCGCGTCCTGGTCCGTGCCGAGAAAGGGCGGTACCCAGAACTCGATCTCGGCCACGTCCGCCGGCGGTGTCGCGGCGTCCTGCCACACCAATGCGCTCTCGGCGAGCTCCAAATCCGGAGCCAGCGCGCGTACGCGGTCGAGGATGGCGGCCGAGGGAACGCACAGTCTTCTCATGTCTTCCCACCCTAGTCGGAGCCGAACGGTGCTCCGGCTCGCGCGCGCCCCGCCCCGGTTCGTCGGGTCGGTAGGAAAGTTTCGCCGGAACGGGCAGACTGACCGGGTGTCATCCCCACTCCTGACCCGACGGGCGATGGCGGCCGCTGCCGCGATCGCGCTGGCCGTCCTCACCGGATGCAGCTCCGGGTCCAAGGACGACAGCGGCGGGTGGGTCGCTCAGCCCAACTACCAGGGCAACAACGATCCGCAGCCGCAGTTGCCCAACCCGGGTATCCCCGCGCCGTCCATGCCAGGCGGCAGCCAGCCGGCCCCGGCACCGAACGGGTCCGCAGCCAGCCCCGGCCGGTCCACGCCCGCGACCGATCCCAGCGTGGTGGCCAGCAAGCTCGACCAACCCACCGGTCTGGTCGTGCTGCCGGACGGAACCGCACTCGTCGGCGAGCGGAGGACCGGCAAGATCTTCCGAGTTCAGCCGGTGGCCGGCAGGCCGACCGTACTCGTGCAGACCGTGGCGGGAGTCGACGGCACCGGCGACGGCGGCCTGCTGGATCTGGCACTGTCGCGGACCTTCGACCAGGACGGGCTGGTCTACGCCTACGTCACCACCGCGACGGACAACCGGGTACTGCACTTCGCGCTCGGCTCGGTTCCGTCCACGGTCATTGGCGGGATTCCCAAGGGCAGAACAGGCAATTCCGGCCGCATCGCCTTCGACGCGACCGGTGCCCTGCTGACCGGAACCGGTGACGCCGGACGTCCGGCGCTGGCCGCGTCAGCCACCAGCCTGGCAGGCAAGATCCTGCGGACCAACGACATCGGGCAGCCGCTTGCCGACAACCCGTCGCCGACCTCGCGGGTGTACGCCCGCGGCCTGCGCTCCGTCGACGGCCTGTGCGTGGATCCGAAGTCCGGCGTGCGCATCGCCATCTCGGCGACGGCGGGCAGCGGAGCCTCGCGCACGCCGGACGAGGTGAACATCGTCAAGGCGGGGGCGGACTACGGGTGGCCTCGCCCGAGCAACCTGTCGGTCGGTGCCGCCAAGACGCTGCCCTCGACGACGCCGGGCGGCGGTGGCTGCGCGGCCGGCAACGGACAGCTGGCCATCGCCACGTCCGCCGGCAAGTCCCTGGCGGTGGCAAGCATCAGCGCCAAGGGCGTGATCGGAGCCTTCGCCCCCGCCGCCAAGGGAACCTACGGCCGCCTTCGCACCGCGGTCGTCGGGCCGGATGGCGCCCTGTGGCTGACCACCCGCAACCGGGACGGGCACGGCAAGCCGACGGCCGAGGACGACCGGGTCATCCGGATCACGTCCTCGTCGGACTCCGGCAGCCCCATCGTCTGAGCCGAACAGGCGCTAGTTCTCGCTGACGCCGAGGCGTTCCAGCAGGATTGCCTTGACGGTGGCGGCGTCGGCCTGGCCGCGGGTCGCCTTCATGACCGAGCCGACCAGCACGCCCACGGCGGGGATCTTGCCGCCGCGCACCTTGTCCGCTACCGCGGGGTTGGCGGCGATGGCCGCGTCGGCAGCCTCGGTGAGCGCCCCGGTGTCAGACACCACGGTCAGCCCACGGGAGGCGATGACCCGGTCAACATCCTCACCGGTCTCGAGCACGGCGTCCACGACCTGCCTGCCGAGTGCGGTGGACAACGCGCCCTCGGCGACCAGGCTGATCACCGCGGCCACCTGCGCGGGCGTGATGGCCAGCGCCGAGGCCTCGATCTCTTGCGCGTTGGCCAGCTGCGCCAGATAGCCGAGCCACCAGTTGCGCGCCTCCGCGGCCGGGGCGCCGGCGGCTACCGTGTCGGCGAAGACGTCCACCAGGCCGGCGTTGACGAGGGCCCGCAGCTCGTCCGGGGTGAGGGCAAGCTCGGACTGCAGCCGAGCCCGGCGCGCGGCCGGTAGCTCCGGCAGCGACTCCCGGATCTCAGCCACCCAGTCCGGCGCGGGTGCGACCGGCACCAGGTCGGGCTCGGGGAAGTAGCGGTAGTCGGTCGCCTCTTCTTTGCTGCGCCCGGACCGGGTCGTCCCGGTGGTCTCCTGGAAGTGCCGGGTCTCCTGCTTGATCTTGCGGCCAGCATCCAGGATCGAGGCCTGCCGGATCATCTCCGACCGCATCGCCCGCTCGACGCTGCGCAGTGAGTTCACGTTCTTGGTCTCGGTGCGGGTGCCCCACTCGGAGCTGCCGATCGGGGACAACGAGGTGTTCACGTCGCAGCGCAGGCTGCCCTGCTCCATCTTGACGTCGGAGACCCCGAGGGTGCGCAGGATGTCGCGCAGCTCGGCGACGTAGGCGCGGGCCACCTCGGGTGCCATCGTGCCGGTGCCCTCGACCGGTTTGGTGACGATCTCGACGAGGGGGATGCCGGCTCGGTTGAAATCCACCAGCGAGTAGTCGGCGCCGTGAATGCGGCCGGTCGCGCCACCCAGGTGGGTGTTCTTGCCGGTGTCCTCCTCCAGGTGCACCCGCTCGATGCCGATCCGGACCGTCTGCCCGTTGACGTCGACGTCGAGATAGCCCTCGCCGCAGATCGGCTCGTCGTACTGCGAGATCTGGTAGTTCTTCGGCATGTCGGGATAGAAGTAGTTCTTGCGGGAGAACCGGCACCAGGACGCGATCGAGCAGTTCAACGCCAGGCCGATCTTGATGGCGTACTCGATGGCCGAGGCGTTGACCACCGGCAGCGCGCCCGGCATGCCCAGGCACACGGGGCAGGTGTGGGTGTTGGGGTCGGCACCGAAGACGGTGGAGCAGCCGCAGAACATCTTGGACGCGGTGCCCAGCTCGACGTGGGTTTCGAGCCCGAACACCGGCTGGTACCGGGTCAGCACATCGTCGTAGCTGGTCGCGTCATAGCTGAGAGTCATCGTGTGGCTCCGTCCGGGCCCGCTCCGACGTTGCGAGCGAGCGTGGGGATGCGGGCCAGAATCGGCCCGTTGGCGGCGTTGTAGGCAGCTTCGAAGGCGGCGCCCACCCGATAGCAGCGGTCATCGGACATCGCCGGGGCCATCACCTGCAGGCCCACCGGCAGCGCGGAGCCGGTCTCGTCGGACAGCCCGCAGGGAACCGAGATCGCGGGGGTGCCCGCCAGCGAGGCCGGCAGCGTGCAGAGGTCGTTGACGTACATCGCCATCGGGTCATCGACCCGCTCGCCCAGGCCGAATGCCACGAACGGCGACGTGGGCGAGACCAGGACGTCGACCTGCTTGAATGCCGCGGCGAAGTCCCCGGCGATCAGGGTGCGAACCTTCTGCGCCTGCCCGTAGTAGGCGTCGTAGTAGCCCGACGACAGCGCGTAGGTGCCGATCATGATCCGGCGCTTCACTTCGGGCCCGAAGCCCTGCTCGCGGGTCAGTGACATCACGTCCTCGAGCGAGTGGCTGCCGTTGTCGCCGACCCGAAGGCCGTAGCGGACGGCGTCGAAGCGCGCCAGGTTGGACGAGCATTCACTCGGCGCGATCAGGTAATACGCAGCCAGTGCGTAGCCGAAGTGCGGGCACGAGATCTCGACCACCTCGGCCCCGAGGGACTCCAGCGTTCGCACGGCCTCATGGAAGGAGTCGAGCACGCCCTGTTGGTAGCCACCGTCGGCACCGTCGAGTTCACGCACGACCCCGATGCGCAGGCCGGCAAGGTTGCCGCGCGCTCCCGAACGCGCCGCGGCGACGACGTCCGGGCCCGGCTGCGGGATGGAGGTGGAGTCCATCGGGTCGTGCCCGGCCATCACCTGGTGCAGCAGCGCGGTGTCCAGCACGGTACGGCCGAACGGGCCCGCCTGGTCCAGCGAGGACGAGAAGGCGATCAGCCCGTAACGGCTCACCGCACCGTAGGTGGGCTTGTGGCCCACGATGCCGGTGACGGCCGCGGGCTGGCGGATCGACCCGCCGGTATCGGTACCGATCGACAGCGGCGCCTCGAAACCGGCCACCGCGGCCGCTGAACCGCCGGACGAACCGCCGGGGACCCGGGACAGATCCCAAGGATTGTGAGTCGGGTGGTACGCCGAGTTCTCGGTCGAGGAGCCCATGGCGAATTCGTCCATGTTGGTCTTGCCGAGCATGACCAGCCCCGCGTCGAGTATCCTGCGGGTCACCGTGGCGTCATACGGCGGGATCCAGCCCTGCAGGATCTTCGAGCCCGAGGTGGTCGGCAGCCCCTTGGTGACGACGACGTCCTTCATCGCCAGCGGCACGCCGGCCAGCGGGCCGAGCTCCTCGCCCGTGCCGCGACGGTCGTCCACGGACTTCGCCGCGGACAGCGCGCCGTCGGCGTCGACGTGCAGGAAGGCCCGCAACTGCGAGTCCACGTCGGCGATGCGGTCCAGGTGCGCCTGGGCGACATCCACCGCGCTCGTCTCACCGGCCGCTATGGCGGCGGCGGTATCGGCGGCGCTCAGTTCAACCAGGTCGGCCATTATTCTTCTTCTCCCAGGATCTGCGGCACCCGGAAACGGTCGTCCTCAACCGAGGGCGCTCCGGCGAGGACATCCTCGCGGGGCAGCGACGGCCGCACCTCGTCCGGACGCAGCACATTCTGCAACGGCACGGCGTGCGACGTTGGCTTGATGTCGGCCGCGGCTACCTCGCCGATCCGCGCGATGGCGGTGAGGATGACGTCGAGTTGGCCCGCGAACAGGTCGAGCTCGTCATCGGTCACGGCCAGCCTGGCCAACCGGGCAAGGTGCGCGACTTCGTCGCGGGTGAGGGTGGTGCGATCATCGGACACGGGTCCTGAGTCTAGGGCTCGCCGCCGACAAACGACCGGCCCGGGCGGCTCCCGGTTGCCAGCGGCGCCGAAACAGGATCGGGAACTGCTGCCGGTCCAACCCGCTCGTCGTAACAGCAGAGATATATCCATTTGGCAGACTGTGACCGTGTCCCACCTCATCCGCGTCGTCCTGCCCGACCGTCCGGGTGCCTTGGGGGCTGTCGCGTCGGCGCTGGGACACGCCGGCGCGGACATCCTGAGCGTCGACATCGTCGAGCGCTCGGCCGGACAGGCCATCGACGACCTGGTGGTCGAGCTGCCGGCGGGCAAGCTGGCCGACTCGCTGGTCTCAGCGGCCAGCAGCGTGGAGGGCGTTCGGGTCGAGTCCATCCGGCCGTACGCCGGTGTGATCGACCCGTTCCGCGAGCTGCAGCTGCTCGAGAAGCTGGCCGTCGCCCCGGAGGAAGCGCCGCGGGTGCTGGCCGATGGCTTCTGCCGCCTGTTCCGGGCCGGCTGGGCGCTGGTGCTGCAAGCGCCTGAGCTGGACGGCGACCGCGCCACCGTCGTCGCCCGTAGTGCGGCCGCGCCCGAGATCGAGACGCTGGCCGCCCCCTGGTGGCCGCCGACGCCGCCCCGACCGCTGAGCACGGACGAGGGCTGGGCGCCGGTGGACTGGGGCCAGCTCGGCACCGAGCTGGCGGTGGCACCGCTGGGGCCGAACGCGATCCTGGTGGGCCGGCCGGGGCTGCGCTGGCTCGCGAGCGAGATCATCCGGATGTCACACCTGGCCTCGATCGCCGCGACCGTGCTGGAGCCGGCCGCGTCCTGAGCATGCTGCGCTGCTAGTGCTGCCCCGCTGAGAGTGCTGCTCCGCTATGAGTGCTGCCCGCTATGAGTGCTGGTCGAGGATGACCGACCGGGTGAGGTGACGCGGGCGGTCGGCGTCCAGTCCGAGGCACTCGGCCCGGGCCACCGCGACCCGCTGGGCCACCACCAGCTCGGCCATCGGGTCGAGATCGCCGGAAATCCAGTCGGCGCCGGTGGCCGCCACGTCGGCCGCCAGACCGGCAGGCATCTCACCGAAGCCCCAGACCACCCGGCCCGGCGCGGCGATCGCGATCGGGCCGTGCCGGTAGTCCATCGCAGGATAGGACTCGGCCCACGACTGGGCCGCCTCGCGGTTCTTCAGGGCCGCCTCGTGGGCCAGTCCGACGGTCCAGCCCCGGCCGAGGAAGGTCAGCTGCTCCGCCGTCACCGCCGCCTCGGGCAGCGGCCGCCGCAGCGCATGCTCACCGGCCGCGGCGATCCGGTTCAGGTCGTGGCCGAGTTGCGCGCGCAGGAAGGCCAGTGTCGAGGTGGCGTACCGGGTCTGCACCACCGACTGCTCGTCGGCGAAGCCCAGTACGACGGCGGTTCCGGCGAGTCGCTCGATCGGCGTTCCGGCGACCCCGACGATGGCCACGGTGAGGATGTGCGGCGCGGTGGTGGACAACCAGCTCAGCAGCTCGGCAACCTCGGTGGTCGTGCCGGACCGGCTGATCACGACTACCGCGTCGTACTCGCGGCCGCGGGGGAACTCGGACGCGACGAAGGCGTCGGTGATGCCGTGGCCGGCCTCTTCACGCAGCGCGGCGTAGGCCATCGCGATGAACCAGGACGTCCCACAGCCGGTGACGGCGATTCGCTTGCCCGCCGCGGGCAGGGCGCTGACGCTGTCCAGGGTGGCCACCCGGCGCCAGCACTCGGGCTGGCTCAGGATCTCGGCGGTAACGAACTCGTTCACTCCGGCTCTCCGGCGCGGGCGACCGCAGTTGCGGCCTCGGGACCTTCTTCGAGCAGCAGGGTGAATCCCGCCTCGTCGAGAATCGGAACCTTCAACTCAACCGCCTTCGCATACTTGGTGCCGGGGGTGTCCCCCACGACGAGGAACGAGGTTTTCTTCGATACGGAGCTGGCCGCCTTGCCACCACGGCTGGTGATCGCCTCGGCCGCTTCGTCCCTGCTGTAAGCCTGCAAAGCTCCGGTGACGACGACCGCGATGCCCGCCAGCGGTTTCGGCCCGCTGTCGACCACCACTTCTTCGTTGAACACGCCTGCTGCCAGCCATTTGGCCACGATTTCGCGATGCCAATCCACCTCGAACCACGCGCGGACGGCCTCGGCGATGGTCGGGCCGACCCCCTCGGTCGCGGCCAGCGCTTCGCTGCTGGCCGTGCGGATCTGCTCGATCGAGCCGAATTGGCGGGCAAGCGCCTGGGCGGCGGTCGGGCCGACATGGCGGATGGACAGGGCCACCAACGCCCGCCACAACGGCCGGGTCTTGGCCGCCTCGATGTTGTCCAGCAGCTTGCGGGCGTTCGCCGCCAGGCCTCCCGTCTTGCGAGTGAAGAAGGCGCTCTGCTCCAGCTGCTCGGCCGACAGGGTGAACAGGTCGCCCTCGTCGGAAACCAGGCCCGCATCGAGCAGCGCGGTGGCCGCCTCGTAGCCGAGCATCTCGATATCGAACGCACCGCGGCCGGCGACGTGGAACAGCCGCTCCCGCAGCTGCGCGGGACAGGAGCGCTGGTTGGGGCAGCGAATGTCGGCGTCACCCTCTTTCTGCGGCCGCAACTCGGTGCCACAGGCGGGGCAGTGCGTCGGCATCACCCATGGCTGCGCGTCGGCGGGACGCAGCTCGCGAACCGGTCCCAGAATCTCGGGAATCACGTCGCCGGCCTTGCGCAGCACCACGGTGTCGCCTGCCCGGACGTCCTTGCGGGCGACCTCGCTGGCGTTGTGCAGGGTCGCCATCTCGACCGTGGACCCGGCAACCAGCACCGGCTCCATCACGCCGTACGGCGTCACCCGGCCGGTGCGGCCGACGTTGACCTCGATGGCGAGCAGCCTGGTCTGCACTTCTTCGGGCGGGTACTTGTACGCGATGGCCCAGCGCGGCGCCCGGCTGGTCGAGCCGAGCTGCCGCTGGTGTGCCAGCGAGTCGACCTTGACCACCACGCCGTCGATCTCGTGCTCGACGTCGTGACGGTGCTCGCCCCAGTGCGCGATGAACGCCGACGCCTCATCCATGGAGTTCACCACCGTGGCGCGCGCGGACGTCGGCAGGCCCCAGGCCCGCAGCACCTCGTACCACTGGGACTGGCTCTCGACCGGCGGCCCACCCCGGACGCGCCCCACCCCGTGCACCACCATGCGCAGCTTGCGGGCGCCGGTGATCCGCGGGTCCTTCTGGCGCAGCGAGCCGGAGGCGGTGTTGCGGGGGTTGGCGTAGGGGGCCTTGCCCGCCGCGACCAGCTGGGCGTTCAGCGCCGCGAACTCTTCGAGCGGGAAGAAGATCTCGCCACGGACCTCGATCACCTCGGGCAGATCGTCACCGCTCAGTCGGTTCGGGATCGAGCTGATGGTGCGGACGTTGGCGGTCACATCCTCACCGGTGTGGCCGTCACCGCGGGTCGCTGCCCGGGCCAGCGTGCCGGACTCGTACACCAGGTTGATGGCCAGGCCGTCGATCTTCAGCTCGCAGAGGTACGGGGTCTCGCCGACCTCGCGCCGCACCCGCAGCGCCCAGGCAGCCAGCTCGTCGGCGGAGAAGGCGTTGTCCAGCGAGAGCATCCGCTCGAGGTGCTGGACGGGGCTGAACTGCACCGACAGGCTCTCAGCGACGTGCTGGGCGGCCACGTCGAGCGAGGCCAGGTCCGCGAACCGGTCCTCCAGAGTGGTCAGCTCGGCGCGCAGTCCGGCATAGTCGGCATCGGACAGGCTCGGGACGTCCAGGACGTAGTACCGGTACTCGGCGTCAGCCAGCCGGGCGACAAGCTCGGCATGGCGCTGACGGGCCGCCAGAGACACGTCCCCGACTGGCCGGTCGCCGGCTGGCTCGTCCTCGACTGGCCGGTCGTCGGCTGGCCGGTCGCCGGCTGGCCGGTCGCCGGCGCTCCGCTGCTCGCGGTCGGGTGCTGTCGTCACGAGGCCTAAGCTACCGCGACCGGCCGACAGTTCTGCTCAGCCGAGTTCACTCCTTCACGCCGCCCTCGGCCGTGCTCACGATGTAGCGCTGGAACAGCAGAAAGAGAACCGCTCTTCCAGGATGCCTGACGGCGGACAATGGACTCCGGTGGCGTAAAAACACGGAAAAGACGTGATCAGGCGGGCTCTTCGAGCAGTGACCTGCCCGCCTCTGACAGCACCTTCATCGCCTTGCGGGCATAACCGAGCGACGCCCCGGCCAGGCCGCAGGACGGCGTGGGGACCACAGCGCTGGCCAGCAGTTCCGGACTGAACCCAAGCTTGCTCCACACCGGCTGGATCTTCGCCCGTGCCGAGTGGACCGAGATCGGAGCATCGACGCCGGGCACCACACCGAGCCACAGGCCCACACCCGACTCGACCAGCTCACCGACCGCATCGAGGTCGGCGTGGGTGATCAGGTCGGCGTCCACCGCTATCGCGGACGCGCCGGAGCTGGCGAGCAGGTCGAACGGGACGTCCTCGGCGCAGCAGTGCACCACCCGGTGGCCCTCGGCGGCTACCGCCAGCAGCTGCGCCAGCGCCGGTCCGGCGATCGAGCGCTCCAACGACCGGACAGTTCCGTACCCCGAGGGTGTGGGAACCCGGCCGCTGAGCACCTGCGGCAGGCTCGGCTCGTCCACCTGCAGCACCAGAGCGGTACCGGGCAGCCGCGAGGCAAGGTCGGCCAGGTGTTCCCGGACGCCCTCGGCCAGTGACGCGGCGAGGTCCCGGAAGGCGCCATGGTCGGTGAGCACCTTGTGCAGATTGGGCAATTCGATGCTGGCGCCCAGGGTCATCGGCCCGCAGACCGACACCTTGAGCAGTGGCAGACCCTGCCCCAACTCGGTGATGGCGTCGAGATCACGGGCCAGCTGGTCGTGGGCACGCGAAAGGTCGCGGCCGGGATGGCTGGCCACCGTCCAGCCGTGCGGCTGCCACTCCAGCGGCAGGTCGACCAGCAGCGACCCGGTCCGCCCCACCAGATCCGCGCCCAGCCCGCGGTGGGGCAGCTCCGGCAGGTACGGCAGGTCAGGAACCTCGCCGAGCACCAGCCGGACAGCCTCGCCGGGGTCGGTGCCGGGCAGTGATCCGATGCCGGTCGCCGCGCCGGGCGGCCACGGATGGGCCTGCACACTCTGTGCCATTAAAAAGCCGCCATCAAACGAACCACCATCAAGAGTCGCCATCAAGGAGTGTCGCCATCAGGCGGACACCGTTGCGCGATGCGCCGCGGTGATGGTGGCCGAACCGATCACGCGGTCACCGTCGTACATCACCAGCGCCTGGCCGGCGGCGATGCCACGCTGCAGCTCGGTCAGCGTCGCGGTCAGCTCGCCATCCGGGGTCCCGCTGATCGTGGCCGCCGACACCAGCCCGTGCGCGCGTAACTGCACCAGACAGTCGAACCGCAGGTCAGTTCCGGTGCCATCGGCGGCGGCAGCCGGCACGCCCGACGTCCACACCGGACGGACGCCGCGCACCGTGTCGATCTCGAGGTCCGCGGCGCTGCCGACCACCACGGTATTGGTCTTGGGCTGGATCGAGAGCACGTACCGCGGCTCCCCGGTGGGGCCGGCTTTCGTCAGATTCAGCCCCTTGCGCTGGCCGACGGTGAAGCCGAACGCGCCGTCGTGCCCGCCGAGCACCGAACCGTCGGCATCGACGATCTCGCCGGGCTGCTGGCCGAGCCGCCGGGACAGGAAGCCCTGGGTATCGCCGTCGGCGATGAAGCAGATGTCGTGGGAGTCCGGCTTGTTCGCCACCGACAGCGAGCGGGCCGCGGCCTCGGCGCGTACCTGGTCCTTCGTGCTGTTTCCGAGCGGGAAGATCGCGTGCGTGAGCTGGTCGGGCCGCAGCACGGCGAGGACGTAGGACTGGTCCTTGGCCTCATCGACCGAGCGCCGCAGCTCGCCGTTCACCAGCCGGGCATGGTGCCCGGTGGCCACCGCATCGAAGCCCAGGGCCAGCGCGCGGTCCAGCAGCGCCTCGAACTTGATCTTCTCGTTGCAGCGCAGGCACGGGTTCGGGGTGCGGCCGGCCTCGTACTCGGCGACGAAGTCATCGATCACGTCGGCCTGGAAGCGCTCGGCGAAGTCCCAGATGTAGAACGGGATGCCGAGGACGTCCGCGGCTCGGCGGGCGTCGTGGGAGTCCTCGACCGAGCAGCAACCACGCGAGCCGGTGCGCAGCGTCGCGGGCTGACGCGACAGCGCCAGATGGACACCGGTGACGTCCCAGCCGGCGTCGACCGCCCGAGCGGCGGCAACCGCCGAGTCCACTCCCCCGCTCATCGCGGCCAGTACCCTCATCGATTTCGTCCGGTGGTGTCCATCCCGGCCAGAGCCGGGGAAGAGTACGCGAATGCTGAGCCGCCGGAGGCCATGCCGGCCCGCCGGGCGCGCTCGACCGCGGGTCCGATCGCCTCGATCACGGCTTGCACGTCCTCGGCCGTGGAGGTGTGGCCGAGCGAGAGCCGCAGCGAGCCGCGTGCCCGCTGGTCGTCGGCGCCCATCGCCAGCAGCACGTGGGATGCCTGCGCGACGCCGGCCGAGCAGGCGGAGCCGGTGGAGCACTCGATGCCCCGGGCGTCCAGCAGCATCAGCAGCGAATCACCCTCGCAGCCGGGAAAGGACAGATGGGCGTTGCCAGGGAGCCGGGACACCGGATCGCCGTTGAGCACGGCATCCGGAACCGCCTCGAGCACGCCCGCGACCAGGGTGTCGCGCAAACCGGCCAGCCGGGCGGCCGAGGCGTCCCGGCGGGCGACCGCGATCTCGGCGGCGGTGGCGAAGCCGACCACCCCGGGAGTGTCGATGGTGCCCGAGCGGACATCGCGCTCCTGGCCGCCGCCGTGCAGCACCGGGGCGCACGCGACGCCGCGGCCGAGCAGCAGCGCGCCGGTGCCGTACGGGCCACCGAGCTTGTGCGCGGTGACCGTCATCGCATCGACGCCGGACTCGGCGAAGTAGACTGGCAGCGCCCCGGCGGCCTGCACGGCGTCGGTGTGGAACGGAATGCCGTACGCGTGCGCGATTGCGACCAATTCGGCTATCGGCTGCACCGTCCCGACCTCGTTGTTCGCCCACATCACGCTGACCAGGGCCACCGCGTTCGGGTCCTCGGCGATCGCGGCGGACAGCGCCGCGGGAAGTACCGTGCCCCGCTCGTCCACCGGCAGCAGCACCAGCTCGGCGCCCTCGTGGTCGACCAGCCACTGCGCCGAATCCAGCACCGCGTGGTGCTCGATGGCGCTGATCAGCACCCGTCGGCGGGCGCGGGACTCGTTGCGGCGGGCCAGGAAGATGCCCTTCACCGCCAGGTTGTCGGACTCCGTGCCGCCGCTGGTGAAGATCACCTCGGACGGACGGGCGCCCAGGGCCGCCGCCAGCCGCTCACGGGACTCCTCGACGATGCGGCGGGCCCGTCGGCCGGAGGTGTGCAACGACGACGGGTTGCCGACCTGGGCCATCGCCGCTGACATCGCGGTGATGGCCTCCTCCAGCATCGGAGTGGTCGCGGCGTGATCGAGATAGGGCATCGGCTACGAGCTTACGACGCGCGGCGCGCCGAGCGGACCGACGCCGTCGGAGACCGATTTCGGCCGCAGCCGCGGTGCCCGCAGGATGGTCAGCACCGCGACGATCGCCATGGTGAGGTAGACCGTGGCGAAGCCGGCGCCGTAACTGATCCGGCCATGCGCGGCGGACGCCACGAGGGCGCCGGAGAACCCGGTGAACAGGGCGCTCATCGCGGAGTCCGAAAGCTGGAACGCCGCCGAGTCCGAGCCGCGGTCGGCGTCGGTGGTGTGTTCGAGCAGCACCACGCTCGCGCTCGTCAGGGCGAAGCCCGCGCCGAACCCCGCCACCGGCCAGCACAGGAACGCGGTCCAGCCGGGAACGGCCCGGACTGCGACCACGGCCATGCCGAAACCGCCGGCCGCGATCAGGGTGAGCCCGAGCGCCACCAGCACCGCCCGGTTGGGATCGCGCAGCCGCCCCTGGATCTGGGATGCGGTCGCCCACGAGATGGCGGTCAGCATCAGCGGCATGCCGGCCAGGGTCGGTGAGTAGTGGTGCTGGACGGTCAGGGTGAGCGGAACGATGATCTCCATGCCGGAGAATACCCCGGACAGCACTCCGCGGAAGGCGATGGCCGCAGGTACCCCGACGACGAAGCCGGCCGTTCCAGCCGGGAGCAGCCGTCGCAGCCCGAACACCATTGCGGCCAGGCCGAGGATCCCCAGGAGCACGCTGAGCACGCTCTGGCTCTCACCGAGGTCCGCGACCCCGGCAATGCCGAGCGCCGTGAGCACGGCAAACCCGATCCGGCGGCGGTCGCGCATCGCGCCGGAGGCGGTGTGCGTGCGCAGCTGGCGCAGGGCCGGCAGCAGCATCAGCCCGGCGATCGCCACGAACGGCGCCAGTCCGCCGAAGACCCACCGCCACGACAGGTGCTCGGTGATCCAGCCTGCGACGACCGGGCCGACCAGGCCGGGCACGATCCAGGACGTCGCCAGCGCGGCGAACATCTTGGGCCGGATCGCGTCGTCATAGACCTCGCCCATCACCACGTACATGGCGGTTATCAGCAGGCCGACCGCCAGTCCCTGTACCACCCGGGCCGCGATCAGCACCCACATCGACTCCGCCACACCGCCGACGAGCAGTCCGCTGATGAACAGCACCAGGCCGGTCAGCAGCGGGGACCGCGCGCCCCGCGAGTCGGCGTGCATTCCCGAGGCGACCATGCCGACGACGCTGGCCACCAGAAAACCGGTGAACGCCCAGCCGTAGGACGCCAATCCGTGCAGGCTGCGGGCCGCGGTCGGCAGCGCTGTGGCGACGGCCAGCGCCTCGAAGGCGATGATCGTCATCAGGGTCACGATGGCGAGGGTGGTGATCCGATAGCGCGGAGCGAAGATCGAGGCGGTGGACCGGCTCCGGCGGCCAGGCTTGCGGCTGCGGCGGAAGTTGTCGACGGTCACTTCGCTCAGTCTAGGCGGCCTCAGAAACGGTTTCGCACGCCGCGGAACACGACGGCGGCTCCCGTGCCGTACGCCGCAAAGCAGTCCGCCGAAGCAGGTGGGATGGGGCGTCGATCAGCCCTTGCGCTTGCTGATCTCTTCCGCCAACTGAGGCGCGACCTTGAACAGGTCACCGACGACACCGAAGTCGACAAGCTCGAACATCGGCGCCTCCGCGTCCTTGTTGACGGCGACGATGGTCTTGGACGTCTGCATGCCCGCGCGGTGCTGGATCGCGCCGGAGATGCCCAGGGCCACGTACAGCTGCGGCGAGACCGTGACACCGGTCTGCCCGACCTGCATCTGATGCGGCACCCAGCCCGCGTCGGTGGCCGCGCGCGAGGCGCCGATCGCGGCCCCGAGGGAGTCGGCGACGCTCTCGACGACCGAGAAGTTGTCGGCCGAGCCCACCCCGCGACCTCCCGAGACGATCACCGAGGCGTCTTGCAGGGACGGGCGGGAGCCTTTGGCCTCGGCCACCCGGTCGACGACCTTGGCGGCCTTCGCACCGTCGCTCAGGCTCACCGGGACAGATACCTCTTCGGCCGCACCGGGGGCGGGCTCGGCGGCGACCGAGTTCGCGCGCAGGCTGACCACCGGAATGCCATGGGTCACCTTGGAGGACACCGAGACGGCACCACCGAAGATGGACTGGGTGGCGGAGCCGTCCGCGCTGACGTCCACCGCGTCGGCGATGAAGCCGGAGTCGATCTTGAACGCGGTGCGCGCGGCGACCTCTTTGTTCTCCGGCGTCGAGGCGACCAGGATCGCGGCGGGACTGGCCTGACCGGCCACGGCCGCCAGGATCTCGGCCTTCGGGGCGACCAGGTAACCATCGACCTCATCGCTCTCGGCGACGTAGACCTTGGCGGCGCCGTACTCGGCGAGCTTGTCCTTCAGCGCGGCGGCGGTGCCCGGCGCGCCGATGACGACGGCGGCGGGTTCACCGAGCGCGCGGGCGGCGGTGAGCAGTTCCAGGGAGGACTTCTTGACGTTTCCGTTCACTGAATCGATCAGCACAAGCACTTCAGCCATGATTGTTATTCGTCCTGTTCTGTCTCGTCAGCCGACTCAGATGAGCTTCTTGGTCGCGAGGAACTCAGCGATCGCGGCGCCACCGTTGCCCTCGTCCTTGACGACCACACCGGCCGCGCGCGGCGGTGCGACCTCGAAGGATGCAACCGCCGTGGTCGCGGCAGCCAGGCCGACCTCGCCCTCGGTCAGTCCGAGGTCAGCGATCGACAACTGGGTCACCGGCTTCGACTTCGCGGCCATGATGCCCTTGAAGGACGGGTAGCGCGGGTCGTTGATCTTCTCGACCACGCTCAGGACGGCCGGGGTGGATGCCTGCACGACGTCATAACCGGTATCGGTCACCCGCTCGATGGTCACCGAGGAGCCGTCCACGGTCACCTTGCGGGCACCGGACAGCTGCGGCAGGCCGGTAGCCTCGGCGAGCAGGGCGGGCAGCACCGAGAGCCGGGAGTCGGTCGCCTCGGAGCCACCGATGACCAGGTCGTACTCGATGGTGCCGAGCGCCTTGGCGAGCACCTTCGCGGTCGTGATGACACAGCAACCGTGCAGTGCCGGGTCGACCACGTGCACACCCTTGTCGGCACCCATGGACAGCGCCTTGCGGATCGATTCCATGGCCCGGTCCGGCCCCATCGTCAGGATGGTGACCTCACCGCCATGCTCCTCTTTCAGCCGCAGGCCCTCTTCGATCGCGTACTCGTCGATCTCGTTGATGACGGCGTCGGAGGCGTCGCGGTCAAGGGTGTTGTCATCGGGATTGAGCTTGCGCTCGGCATAGGTGTCGGGCACCTGCTTCATCAGGACAACGATGTTCATCCGTCACTCGTCCTTACTGTTCGGTCACTGTCGGTTCGGTCAGCGCTGCCGGTTCCTCGTCAGCGCGTCCGCCCACGGTGCGGTTACACCGCCTGCGTCCTGCGATAGCGCTGACGGTACCTGTGAGCAGTAACCGTTCGGGCTGCGACCGTAGGGTGTTCCCGATCACCCGGTACCAACCCCGGGCACGCGCGGCAGCACCGTCTGTCTGCATTGTCTTACAAGATGCTCTTACACGGTCGGCGAGGGAGTCGGCATGGCAGGCACCACCGGACGCCTCAGCCTCGACCCGGAAGGATCAGCCTGTGACCCGGAAGGGGGGTGAAAGTTCCAACGCGGTCGGGGGGCACGCACCGGCGCTGCCGCTGACCGGCGAGCGCACCCTGCCGGGTGTGCTGAGCGAGAACTACTGGTTCCGGCGTCACGAGGCCGCCTACGAGTTCGTCTTCGGGCTGCTGCCGGACGAACCGAGCACCGGCGTCCTGGCCGAGGTGGGGGCCGGCGAGGGGTACGGCGCCGACCTGCTGGCCGAGCGTGCCAGGACCGTACTCGCGCTGGACTACGACGAGCTCGCCATCGTTCACCTGGCGCGAACCTATCCGCGGCTGCGACCGGTGCGCGCGAACCTGGCCGCGCTGCCGATCGCTGACGGCACCGTCGACGCCGTCGTCTCGCTGCAGGTGATCGAGCATGTCTGGGACCATCCGGAGTTCGTCGCCGAGTGCTGGCGAGTGCTGTGTCCGGGCGGCCTGCTGCTGCTCTCGACGCCGAATCGGCTGACCTTCTCCCCAGGCCTCGACACGCCCGTCAATCCCTTTCACACGCACGAGTTCACCGCGGCCGAGCTGTCAAGCCTGATCGCGCGCGCCGGGTTCGAGGCGATATCCGTGCTCGGTCTGCATGCCGGCAGCCGGCTGCGATCCCTGGACGCCGAGCACGCGGCGTCCGGTGGCTTCGCGGCAGCTCAGCTGGCGTGTCCGCCGGATCAGTGGCCGGCGGACGTACGGACCTCGGTGGCCTCGGTGAGTACCGCCGATTTCGAGGTGGCCGAGGAAGCTGTGGACGAGAGCCTTGATCTGATCCTGCTGGCGCGGCGGCCGTGAAGCCCGTCGGCACGTTCTGCCTCGTCCTGCATACCCATCTGCCCTGGGTCGCGCACAACGGGACCTGGCCGGTCGGTGAGGAATGGTTGCATCAGGCGTTCACCGGATCATGGCGCCGGGTACTGAGAGTGTTCGAATCCCTTGCCGAACAAGGCTATTCGGACGTGGCAACGCTCGGAGTGACGCCCATCGTGGCGGCGATGATGGATGATCCCTACTGTCTGGGCGAGATCCATTCCTGGGCAGGGCGGTGGCAACTGCGTGCCGAGGAGCTGAGCGCCCGCCCGGAGTTCGGCGAGCTGGCCGGGTACGAGCGGCGGCAGGCGGTGGCGTGCCTCGATGATGTCGAGCGGCGCTGGCTCACGGGTGGGCTGTCCGGTGTGCTCCGGCCGCTGCTGGACGCCGGCGTTCTGGAGGTCCTGTCCGGGCCGGCCACCCATCCGTTTCAGCCCCTGCTCACCGACCGGTTCGCCGATGCCCAGCTGGCGACCGGCCTCGCCGACACCAGGCTGCGGCTCGGCACCACCTCCCCCACGGGCATCTGGGCGCCGGAGTGCGGTTATGCCTCCGGCCTGGAGGATCGCTACGCCGCGCATGGGGTGTCGCACTTTCTGGTGGACGGCCCGGCCGTGGACGGTGACACCGGGTTCGGCCGTCCGGTCGGCGAGTCGGACGTCGTGGCGTTCGCCCGGGACCTGCCCGTCTCGTACCGGATCTGGTCCGCCCGGGCCGGGTACCCGGGCGGTGAGAGCTACCGCGACTTCCACACCTTCGACCACGCCTCGGGGTTTCGGCCGTCGCGGGTCACCGGGATGTCGGTGTCCAGCGAGGCCAAGCAGCCGTGGGACCCGGCCTCGGCCAGTGCGGCGGTGCTGCGTGACGCCGAGGATTTCGTGGGCGCGGTGCTGAGCCGGTTGACGGAGCTGAGCCGGCGGCACGGTCGCGACGCGCTTGTCGTGGCGGCCTTCGACACCGAGCTGTTCGGACACTGGTGGTACGAGGGACCGGAGTTTCTCGAGACGGTGCTGCGGCTGCTGCCCCGGGCGGGGGTCCGGCTGAGCACCCTGCGCGGCGCGATGGACGCGGGCCTGGTCGTTGACCCGATCCGACTGCCGTCCTCGTCCTGGGGCGCGGGCAAGGATTGGCGGGTGTGGGACAACGACGGGGTCCGCGACCTCAACGACGAGATCGCTCAGGTGCAGCAGCGGCTTTATGCCGTACTGGACGGGCGATTCGCACGTCGGGGCGCCGCGGCAGTTCCCAGGGCGGCAGCTGGTCGCGACGCGGTGGCCGACCAGCTTGCTCGCGAGGCGCTGCTGGTGAGCGCCAGCGACTGGGCCTTCATGGTGACCCGTGACTCTGCGGCGGACTACGGGCGGCAACGCGCGCGGGGTCACGCCGAGCGGTTCCACGCCCTGGCCGACACGATGGAATCGGGGGACGCCGCGGCGGCGGCGGCGCTCGCCGAGCGGCTGCGTCGGATCGACGGCCCGTTCGGCCACGTCGACGCGCGGCTGTTCTGACGAGCGGCTGTTCTGATGCGGTTGTTCTGAGACGTTTGAGCGGCTGCGGCACCCTCTGCTGTCACCGAACCCGCAATGCTGATTGGATGCCGAGCCCGCAATGCTGATTGGATCGCGGTATGGCCGTTGACGAGGCGTGGTGGCAGCGAGCCGCGATCTATCACATCTACCCGCTCAGCTTCGCCGACTCCGACGGTGACGGTGTCGGTGATCTGGCAGGCATCACATCCCGGTTGGGGTACCTGGCCGGGGAGCCGGACAGCCTCGGCGTGGACGCCATCTGGCTGTCGCCGATCTTCCGCTCCCCCATGGTCGACTTCGGCTACGACATCGCCGACCACTGCGACATCGATCCTCGGTTCGGCACGCTTGCCGACGCCGAGACGCTGATCGAGCAGGCGCACCACCACGGGCTGCGCGTACTGTTCGACTTCGTTCCGAACCACACCTCGGACCAGCACGCGTGGTTCGTCGACGCGCTCTCAGGTCCCGCCGCTGAGCACCGCGACTGCTATGTCTGGGCGGACCCCGCGGCCGGCGGCGGCCCGCCGAACAACTGGCGCTCGGCATTTGCGAAGGTCGGCAGCGCGTGGACCCTGGACGAGGCCAGCGGCCAGTACTACCTGCACTCCTATACACCCGAACAACCCGACTTGAACTGGCGAAACCCCGCCGTACGCGCTGCGATGCGCGACGTCCTGCGGTTCTGGCTGGCCCGCGGGGTGGACGGCTTCCGGGTGGACGCGCCGCATCGGATCGCGAAGGACCCCGAGCTGCGAGACAACCCGCCAGACGTGGTGAACGTGCTGCTCAGCACCCAGCTGGACGACCGGCGGCACCGCAACATCGACCATGAGGACGTCCACGAGCTGATTCGCGGCCTCCGGTCGGTGCTCGACGAGTACCCCGACCGGGTGCTCATCGGCGAGGTCGGGGTGCGCCATCCCGTGCGCCGGATGGCCTACCACGGCAGTGCCGGGGATGAGTTCCAGCTGATCTTCGACTTCGGTTACCTCGACACCGGCTGGGACGCGAAATCCTTCCGTGCCCTGGGCGAGCGGCTGGACCGGCAGCCCGATCCGCGCCGCTGGCCGACGCACGTGCTGTCCAACCACGACCTGTCCCGCAGCGCCACCCGCTTCAGCGGTCCCGGTGCAGGCATCGACCAGGTGCTGGCCCGAGCACGCGCGGCCGCGGTACTGCTGCTGACGCTGCCCGGCACGGCGTTCGTCTATTACGGCGAAGAGATCGGCATGACCGACGTGCCGGTGCCCGCGGAGCAGGCCGCCGACCCCGACGGACGCGACCCGTACCGCACCCCGATGCAGTGGAGCGACTCCTTCGCCGGGGGCTTCACCACCGGCCGGCCGTGGCTGCCGGTCCCGGCGGCACCGGCGCTGTCGAAGGTCAATGTGGCAGCGCAGGAAGGCGATCCATCGTCACTGCTCAGCCTGTACCGCCGGCTTATCGCGCTTCGGGCTGCCGAGCCACGCCTGACCGGGGGCGATTACCAGGGCGTCGCCGCCGCCGAGCAGGTGTACGCGTTCACCCGCCGGACCGGGTCCGGCGGGCTGCTTGTGGCGATCAACTTCTCGGGCGAGCCCGTGATTGCCCGGTTGCCGGCCGCTGAGCTGGGCACGGCGCCGGGACGGCTGGTGCTGTCCACGGGCAGCCGGGCAGCGGGGACGGCTGTGGTCCTCGGGGAGCTGGTGCTGGAACCGGCCGAGGCCGCCATCATCGAACTGGACTGAGCCGGTCAGTCACTCGACCTCGTCCTCGGCAATCTGCTCGATCCGCCGGACTCCCGGGACCGCGGCCAAGACGTTGGGTGCCCGTTCGACCTGGTCGCCGGAGAGCCGCAGGTCCACTTGGGCCTCGGGCGTCCCCAGCCCCTCGTCACCGCTCAACAACCTGCCGGCATCGTCTGGGTTCCGCGGCGCGGCCGTGGCCAGAGCAAGGATGGTCCACTGGTGGGCGGTGCACTCGGCCAGGAGCTGGCGCAGCACGCCCTGACCGTCGTTGTAGACGACCCGGACATGACTGGCACGCTGGTTCGGCCTCGGCAGGTGACGGGACAACGGGGTATAGCGAGCACGATCACGAAGTGCAGTGCGGTCACGGTTGCCGCCGGCACTCTTGCCCCGAATCTGGCGCTCCAGGCCGATGACCGACGACAGCCCCAAGCCACGAGCAGCTCGCCGATCTGACGCCAGCCCTGCCCGTGATTCGCCGCCAACGCGATCACGTGAACGGAGGTCACCCCTTTCGACGGTGCCACATCCACGGCGCTATCAGCGGGCGTAGGCAAGCCGGTCCGCGCTACCGACCGTTCGCAGATCCGGTGGCCCTGCATCGGCGGTTGCGACGCGCACGCTGCGCACCGTTCCCTGTGACCGCGCAGAACCTTCGGCGGTGGCGCTACGACGGCACCGTGGCCCCCCCCTCGCCGTTCACCCTTGCTGGCAAGCCATAAATCAAGGCACGCTGTGGCGGTCACAGCTCGGGCACGAGCGTGGTGAAGCAGAAGGGATGCCCGGCCGGGTCCAGAAACACCCGCCAGCCATCCGGCGACGGTTGGATGTCGGCCTTTACCGCCCCTAGAGCGAGCGCCTGCTCCTCCGCGCCGTCGAGATCGGTGACCGCCAACTCGAGGTGCAGTTGTTTGGGTCTGCTGCCGCCCGGCCAGCTGGCCGGTTGGTGATCCTCGATCCGCTGCATGGTCAGATAGATCCCCGCCCCCTTGAGCGCGACGAAGTCCGGTGATTCCCAGAACTGTTCGAGGCCCAGCAGATCTCGATAGAACCCAGCCAGCTCGGCCGGGTCCGCACAATCCAGTGATACTGCCGCGAGACGCGCTATGACTGTCATGCAATCACTACAGCACGGGGGTACGACAAAAGGCGCTCGCCAGCGCAGTTCGGCCCACGTCAGCCCACCTCCCCTCACCTCAGCGAAGAAAGGTGAAGAGCCGCCCGTGCGCGGTCAAGGGCTCCGGCACACCCTCGAAGCGCGAGACCCCAACCGAGAACAGGACGTCGTCCGGCGCATCGAAGGCGCGTTCCACGAAGCCGGTGGCCTCGAACCACCGCCGGATCGTCGGGGTGAGGTCCGGAGCGCGCCGGCTTCGGGTCCACACCACCGTGGCACCGGCCGCGCACAGCCGCGGCAGCGCCCGAATCGTCCGGTGGGCATCGGCGTCGCTGATATTGCCGAACACGCCGGCCATGAGCACCAGATCGGCGGGTACCGAACCGGCGTACGACGCCAGATCGCCGGCATCGACGCGCACCACCGACATGTGCTGGAGGTCCGCGCTCTCGACAGCCGCCTCGGCCGCCTCGACGTTGTGCGGGTCGGATTCCAGCAGCGTGGCGCGGACTCTTCGCGCGTCCGGCCGGGTCACCAGCACCCCGAGCAGGTCGTGCCCCTGGCCGGCGCACACACTCAGCACGGTCAGCATCGGCTCCGGTCGCTCGTCCAGCCACGTCACGATGTGCCGTCGCACCAGAGCCAGCCGGCGGGACAGCGGCGAGTCGGGGTCCTGGTACGGCTCGTGCCACGCTTGCCAGTTCGTCATCCGATCACGCTGCCATACCCGAGCAGCGGTCGATATCGTTTTGCCGACAGCCACCGGACGGGCAAGCTCAGGCGCATGACACCACCCCTACGGAACTGGGTCGAGCTCAGCCATCTGATTGTCGCCGGCATGACGACGTACCCGGGGCTGCCGGCTCCCGAGGTGACGCCACATCTCACCCGCGAGGCGTCCCGGCAGGTCTACGCGCCGGGAACCGAGTTCGCCATGGACCGCATCAGCATGATCGGCAATACCGGGACGTACCTCGACAGCCCGTTCCACCGGTACGCCGACGGAACCGATCTCGCCGGTCTGCCGCTCAGCGCACTGGCCGATCTGCCCACCGTGGTGGTGCGGACCGAGGGCAGCCGTTCACGCGCCGTCGATGTGCCCGACCTGGCCGCGCTCGGCATTGACGACTTGACGGGACACGCGGTGTTGCTGCATACCGGTGGAGACGAACACTGGGGTACGCCGGAGTACGCCATCGACGCGCCCTACCTCACCGAAGCGGGCGCCCACTGGCTCGTCGAACACCGAGCACAGCTCGTGGGAATCGACTCCGTCAACATCGATGACACCACCGGCGGCGGACAGCGGCCGGCTCACACCGTCCTGCTCGCGGCCGGCATTCCGATCGTTGAACACCTGACGGGATTGGGCGAATTGCCGATCACCGGTGCCCGCTTCACCGCCGCTCCACCGCGGGTTGCGCAGTTCGGCACCTTTCCGGTGCGCGCTTACGCCTCGGTGGAGACGGGTGCGCCGAAGCCGTGACCAGCGAAGTGGTGAGCAGTGCTTCGAGCGAGGTTGACCGCGCCTACTCCGACCACTCCCTGGCGGAGCTGTACGACCTCCTAAATCCGTGGGGTCCCAGCGACGAGTTCTATCTTGGGTTGACGATGTCAGCGGCGTCCGTGCTGGACGTCGGGTGCGGAACCGGCGCCCTCTCGAGATCACAGCCTGGACCGACGGCGGCCAAACCAACCTCGATAACCTCGCTAGTTTTGAAGCTGCCCTACGGACGACGTGGTGAAGAGCGCAACGGGGTGATCAGCCACCGCCGCCTCGGCTGATGTAGGAAATCGGTCGCGTCCCTCCCGTAGATGGCCCTAGTGTCGCGCTAGGGAAGTAACGTTACTTCGTGGGATCATGATGTATGCCGTTGACTGTGGGTGTGCAGGTTTCCGAACGTGACCGTGAGGTGCTGGCGTCGTGGACGCGGTCACCGTCGCTGC
>JAABUS010002370.1_pt1 | contig 35945 bp, 33 predicted proteins | sample 5560161 | NCBI WGS metagenome assembly JAABUS01 (sample SAMN10711885, study PRJNA513376) | rock metagenome | isolation source: Antarctica rocks | place: Antarctica: Victoria Land, Trio Nunatak nord | collected 2016-01-04
AGATCGAGGATGATCTTGCTTGAAGGGTAGTAGTGAGGTGTGCGATACGATTTCCTGGAAAATGAGGTGGAGAGATGTTGCTGCTATGAACGAGATCTTTTACGCTCTAGGGTGCTGTTTCCTATTATCTTCAGGAGAAACCGAGATATACAACAACCTACAAGAACAGCTGCACTTGGCTTTGACGATACACAATATGCAATTTAAATCCAAAGTATATACAACCCCTTTCCTCCCCCTTTCCACTCATAACATCGTCCCAAGACCCACAACCCTACCCAAGCAGATACCGCGCCGCATGCCCCACATGATCATCCGCAAACGTCGCCATCGTGAAATAACTATGGTCATACCCCTCCTGGAACCTAATCCTCACGCTACCATCACCCTTCTCCGCCGCGGCCTTCTGGAAGTTCTCGGGGAGCAGCTGGCCTTGGTGGTAGAAGTTGTCGGATGTGCCCTGGTCACCATTATTAATAAACCTCTCTGAGGATGATGAGGACCCATAGTTTCGACGAGACAAGAGATGGGTTAGGTAAGAGTAAGGCTGGTGGGCGAGCGCGGAGCCCGTGAGAGTGGTAGAGGATTGTGCGAGACGTACCACATCGATCAAGATGTCAAGGGGTCCACCATTCCATTTCTTAACCAGCTCGGTGGCGTCGTGATCAGCCCACTCGGACTTGCCGTCCAGGTATCCGGAGAAGGCCTTCTCGCCCCAGGGGCATTTGCTGGGGTTGGCGATAGGGGCGTAGGCGGAGACGGATTTGTATTTCCCAGGGTTCTTGAGGAACTGAATTTTGTTCAGCAACGCCCCCCCACAAACTGCCATGGCTTCAAGAGGCCGTAGCCATTGGATTTCTGTAATCAAGTAGCCCATAGGAAAAATCCTCACTTACCAAAGTCAAAGCGCCGTGCCCGCCCATGCTGTGTCCGAAGATGCTGACCCGCTCACTGTCCACCTGCTTGAAGTTCTCGAAGACGGTCCTGGGCAGCTCGGATGTAATGTAGCTGTACATCTTGTAGCCTTTGTTCCAGGGGGCTTTGGTTGCGTCGAGGTAGAAACCGGCGCCGGAGCCGAAGTCGAAGGAGTCGTCTTCGCCTTCGATTTTGAGCCCACCTGTGAGAGCCGGAAGAGGCTCTGATATCAGCGCCGGTTTCATTATGTAGCGGATGTTGTTTAATGCAGTGGCGTGAAAGGCCTGACAATTGCTGGAATCGGGGCAGACGCACGAGGACTGGTATCTGGATACAGGACTGCAATGCCCTTCTCGCTGGCTTTGTGTTGGAAGAAGCCCTTTTCGGCACCATTGTCCCCCGTACAGGTCAGGCCCGCAAGGTAGATGAGTAAAGGGACCTTGTGTGAGGTGTTTGAGGTGGCTTGGGGAGGGAGGTAGAGGTTGAAGCCCATCTCGCAGTTGGTGGTCGAGGCATTGTGGGTCAGTTTGAGGAGCTTGCCGCCGAAGGAGGCGATGGTTGCTTTGGTTTGGACGGACATGTTTTGGTCAATAGATGTAGATAAGTTAGATACTTGGTAGGAAAGATCGGACTTGTGATTCGTCCATCGAGGCCTTCTATCAGAGACTTTGGTCCAGAAGTCGTTCATTCACTCGATCATACGTCATTTGCAGTCTGGCGTAGCGCCGCCTCCACGGTCCGTAAGCCTGATCGCGGATTAGAGAAGCCGACAATTTCGTCTTCCTTGTTCGACCGTTTCCTCTCCACTTCACCGAGCGACTTCTAGAATGTGTACCATTTTATGGATATGGTCTTGATGAGTCCTTCACTCCCATTCGCACACAGCACGCTCACATTAGGAGAATCAGGACCGTTGATTGGTTCGTCGTCGCGAGAAAGGTTTACGGAGCCGCAGCAGTTTTGAAGCAGCCCTAACCGCGCTCCACATAAGCTCTGCATACGGCGATTCCTCGACACGCATGATAGGTCGTCCTATTATTTGCTCGACTGAGCGACAGGTGGACAAGCGCAAGCGGACTCGTTCCACCAATACGCAGCGTTGGCCATCAATGACCGAGAGAGTTTATACGAAGGGAAACCTTCGTTAGCCCAAAGTATCCAGGGGTAGATGAGCTTCAGCGGTAGTACAGCCGCTTTGAACTTTGCCTCCAATCCCGAATGACTCGAATATCTCTTGACGTTGGTCCGGATACAGATGATAGAGGATCCTTGGGGAGGCTCAGCTGGAGCTTGGACTGATCTGGGAGCATGTAGGAATGCGGCGTGAGGCCTATGTGAATCCTTCGTCCCTAGCTTAGGGTGTTTTCTACTTATCTGCCGCTCGTTGCTCCAGCTTTTTTCCTCCTCTGTACCACTTCTATGAGTGTAAGGTGCCGCCTCTCAAAGAGTGCTCAAGAGGAAGCACGAAACGTCAGCGTCACGTCTTTGCATCTATTCTGCCATGGCTTGTCATATCATCCTTCGTGCTTCGCTGACAGCCTTATCCTTGATGAGTACTTGTGTTCAGTCCGCGTCATGTTCGTGTTTCAACGGCCGCAAGTCTCATAGTCCGCATTGTTAACATTTCGACGAAGCAGTCCCAGCATACGCCAATACCACCGCGTACTCGTCGGCAAATGTACCACAGTCACTAAATGTTTCACTTCGAATACCGGGCTGGCGAACAACAGTTGGGACTGCCCACCTTGTTTGATTAATGCAGATGGTTCAGGCCTCCAGCAGATACTATGGTACAATTCGAGTATAAGTTTGACTCTGGACACCATCTCAGTTTACGTTACAACTTATCGCGGATCGAACGCTACTGCAGCCACTAGGACGTCCACTGTGTACGGCGACATTGACAAGCTCAATGTAAGTCAGATAGCGGAGGCCATGCAAATCTACTATGACCACGTGGAAAGCCAAGTCCAGGAGTACCCAGGCGGAGGAAGAGCTTTCCTACCCCGTGGCACCGATGGACGTATCGGGTCTGTTAGATCTGTTGCGTGGCCTACGCCCTACCTTACCATCTCCGAAATCCTGTCGTCTACGACACTACCCTATAGTGGATGCCCTTCAGGTCTGCAGCCCGGAAGTGGATCGTATTTGACAGGGACCTGTGGGTGCGGCCTAACGGTTCCGATGATGAATGGAATACCGATTGATACGGAGTTAGCGATTACAAGAACCAGGGTGCATTTGCCCACTAACTTCTATTAACCGGTTGATCCCCAACATTTCAATTACGATCTTCTTGCGAACCGGCAGGTAATGGAAGATGCACGTTTTAACTTTACCCATCTCTCGTCGTGGTTGGAAGAGCAACCTTGGGCCTCGACTTTACTGCCGAACTTTCGGCAGTGTGACTTCAACGGGCGCGCTTTCGGTCCTCCAGGCATAGAGATCCCCGTTGCGGCCTTGACGACAACTGCAACGACAACTGTTGACGGGGGCCATCTGCCGACTCATGCCCTTCCAAAGCCAGCGGGTTCGCAAACACCCATCTGGCCCGACACCAACCACGACAGATCATGTGAGCCCGACCGTCGGACCATCCTCGTCAACTAGCAACACTGTCGATAGTGTCATGGTTCCTAGCACCATACCTTTCATAGAACCTCTTGTGCCCCAGCCGCTGCCTTCAGGTGATTCAACTCCTGGGAACTCATTCTCCGTAGCTGGCACCGGAGGAATCACTACTTCCATTTCTTTCTTCGAACCGTCAGGACCAGTGATCCATTCAACGGCGACGGCCATCACAGGACCAGAGCCCCAAAGCCCCTCACCGGCCATAGTACACATCGGAGGACCAACAAGCCTACCTTTAGGAAACGGCTCCCTTGTATCAGTGGTCCTGTTCTCCGTACCAATCCGACCTGGTAAAAATTCTCTGACAGGCGCGAGTACTGTCGAGAAAGGATCTGAGCTCTCCGTCAGCAGCTTTACGACTTACATCACTCCGCTGGCTTTGCCCTGGCCAATCAGCGCTTCGACGAAGAGCATTGAATCGCCATCAGGCGACACCAATCTACCCACGCCAATGCCTATGGCAACGGTAGCTGGCCACACCATCAATTTCTCGCCCCAAGAAAGTCATATAGTCGTCCACGGACTAACGGGTTGGTTACACCTGCCTGCCATCGCTACACCTGTTGCCGGTACCGCGGGAGTTCCTGCAGGAGAGGTATGGGGTCATCAACCAGGCTCTCCTGGTATTGAAAGTGCACAGTCGCTCTGGGTCAAACCGTTACCCCCAATGCATTGCCAGTCATCGTAGCAGACAAGACCCTTACACCCAACAGTCAAGCCGTTACAATAGCTGGCACCCCTGTCTCCCTAGGTTCTCTGGGGCTTTGTAATAGGCACCTCAACGCTCCCATTCCCGAAGCAAATCCTCTCGCCGCAGCCCGTCGTATCGATCCTCAATGGCGATGCCTACACCGCTTACCCAACCATCATAACAAATAAAGCTTGATCCAGTAGCACGATGCTTGGGGCTTTAGCTACCATTTCAGGGACTACGATCTATCCAACTCCTCCGGGACAGGATAACCCCTCACCTACCTCGCAAGACGCCCCAGAGATTCATCCTCCAGCACTAGTCACAATGAACAGCGAAACTTACACCATCCAACACAGCATCGTCCAGATCGCTGGTGTCACAGTCTCAGAGGGCGCACCTGCAACCACCATCAGCAACACACCCATCTCCCTTGGCACAAACCATCTCATGATCGGTAAACACCATCCTATACAGTTCAGCATCAGCTGCTCCACCCGCGGTTGCCATCACCATGAACGGCGAAACCTAGACCATTCAAAACAGCGCCATCCAATTCGCAGGTGTCACAGTCTCAGAAGGCGCCCCGGCAACTACCATCAGTAACACCCCCATCTCTCTTGGCCCGTCCAACTTCATTCTCGGCGGCAGCACCATTCTTTACAGCATGCCATCCGCCACCGATATCACTATCAACAACGAGCCCCTGAATCTAGAAAGCTCTGCCGTAATCGCGGCGGGCAGCATCACCATCTCCGAAGGCGCGCCTGCCGTGACTGTCAGCGGCACTGCAATCTCCTTGGGCTCGACCGACATTGTTGTCGGCGCCACTACGTTAGAGTATAGCCAGGCTGCCGGGACACAGAGTAGTGGAGACGTGGCGGCGGCCATCATGTCTGCGTTAGGGAGGACTGAGGCGGCCAGCAGTGCGACAGGGACAGCGACAGGGACAAGTAATACCACGAGTAGCGGGGTCGCGCCAACGACATCGCAGCAGCCTTTCACAGCTGGGGCAGCGACAAGCGTTCCGGTTGCAAGGCTTGTGATGGTGTTGACGGGTATGGGAACTCGGTTGATCGCACTGAGGGTGTCTTGATCCCTCGGCTCTGCATATAGACGTCGGAGTGGAGCAGTGTATATCAAAAGCAAAAAGCGATCTGGGTATTTGTATCTGGATAGATGGGAGCTATAGGTATATATAATCACGTAGCTGTTACTCGGGCCGTTCGAACGGATGGCAGGAATCAATTGTACAGCGCTTCTTTGTGTATAGGTTTCGAGAGATTTTCCATGCGCTGGCATGCGATAAATGCATCATCCCTCGAAAACTTCATTGAGAGAGTGTTGACGTAGTGACGATGGACAAGATGACCAGAAGAACAGATGCATCCAAAAGGGAATTGCTGCGTAGATATCCCTTTTCCCTATGTGAAAACCCTCTATATTTGATATAATGACACCTCTGATTTGATTATTTCGGAGCGAGTCGACTCTTTGACCTTGATAGAATACATCGTCGCATTTTCGACCCATGGCCACTTTTCCTTTCCCCAAGACCACTTTTACTATCCCAAACCCGCTTTTGCTGTCCCAAAACACCTTTACTTTCGGGCCAAACCCACTTTTGCTGTCCCAAAACCACCTTTTACTAGCGGGGAACAGGCCTGTTTTGATCCAAACCCGATGGATTCTTAAGTTCAAACCCCAGTTTCTATACGAGTGAATGAGTAATCCAATTCGAAGTGAGAAACGAGTGAGAAACAGCCGGTTTTACCACCAACATTGATCCTCTCCTCCAGACGTCCCGTCGTTTGGAGAGGTCTGGGGACGGTTGAATTGGTTTTTCGAATAGTAGAAGTAGTTTTGGCCCAGGGGCTGCCTACTTCTGGGCAACGGTAAGCGACGAACAAATAGAGAGTCTCTTGTCGACGACACTGAGATATTCTCGAGAGCGTCTACGAGCTCTGTCTTCTTCTTCGGGTTGTAAACAGAGAATGCGACACAATGATATGCATAGTAGTGCAGGAGTCGATTAACAAGCAATGTGAGAGACATGTTTTAGATTCAGCTCTAACTTGGTACCGAGAGAATTAAGACGGTTGGGATAGGTACGGAGAAGTACATACTATAGAAACTGTTTTGCACCCAAGATCAATCGATCTCTCACCAGAAGATGTGTCCCTATTGCTCTTCCAACTATTCAACCATTGTTCGCGGGGATTGCAGCTTGAGAAAAAGATGAAGATAGACTCTCGTTTGCATCAAAGTCAGGTCGGACTTCTTACCGTCCCCACGTTGTCTTGGTTCAATTAGAACAACGGGTTTCGATGGCTCGAACCCCTCATGTACACCCACATATACAGCTTTTTTTGAGTCTCAACAGACAACGAGAGAGGCAAAAGAGACCGCCCGCGTTCGGGCCCAAAATCGACCGTTTTTCCAAGCGATGTCTCGTGCGTTTTAGAGGTGTGGTTATGTCTCTAATCGAATGCGAATTAGAGCTCCAATTCGAGGTCGTTAAACTGACATAATAGACCTCGGATACTACCAAAGATACCTGTTTTTGGTATAGAAACAGGTACCTTCCCAGCCCAGAGGGGCCCAGAGGGGGGTGTGATTACCGAAAAGGGTGTCGACTGCTTTCTTATCTTTGTTCCAAAGGATCGAAAAAGGTTGTCAATCCAAAAGGGAGGGGTGTCAGATTAGGGGAAACAGGTGTCTACTAACGCAGCAGCTTCCAAGAAGAAGTGAAAAGTATCTCAGGCTTGATTGATCCCCTGAAAAGCGCACTAGGGCCAAGTCAACCCCCCAATGGGCTGAAATCCCATTATCCCACGCCAATCTATACAGGGTAAGAGTTCGAATACGCCCACCAATGCCAACTAAAAGCGTTACGACAGGAACACGGGGATCCCATACACCACCGGCGCCGCACCATTCAGGTACTTCATAATACACATATCCCGACTCTGCGCAACCGCCTGGTCCAACGACATGGCTTTCGTATCGCTTGTGGCAACCTTCGGTTCCTCCCCCCTCCGCCTAGCTCTTTTCACAGGACTGCCTCTCTTCACCGGACTCGTGCTCGTCTCCTCCAATTGCTGCTGCTGCTTGAAAAGCCCCCATTTCTCGAGAGTCGCTTCGGAGAAGCGGTCGATGTCTTTGTCCGTCACGTCCCACAGCGTAGCCACCACGGCCGGACATCCCGCGTGCATGTAGTTCATCGGGGTGCCGTAAGACTCATACATCCCAGCTTCGGTCATAGTGCCGCTGCTGCAGCCCATCAGCAGCGCGACGGCGCATCTGTCGAGCTTCTTGACGGTGCGAGGACGGATGTACTGGCCGCCGCTACCGTGACCGAAGTAGAGGAAGATTTCGTTCTCAGAGAGTGCGGATTTGAGCTCGGTCTCCGAGGGTTCGCGGGCGACTATACCATCCCAATGAGGAAGCGCCGCTAGCGAGTCTTCGAAGCGGGATTGTGTGGCGGCGAGGTCGCCTGAAGGATTGAGGACGTAGGTGCCGGAGGAGGAGTTGACGAGGAATTTCGTGGTGGGGATCAAGGAGGACTGGGCTTGCTGCTGGAGGATGCGGTCGCGGAGGAAGGCTAGTGAGGGAACGCGAGATACGGCGTGGGTTTTCAGGCATGGGAGGGATTCCCACGGGAAGCAGTGGAGGGCTTTGTCGAGCACTAGAATGGTGTGCTGAGGGCCGGTAAATCGGGGTTTTTGCTCTGCTGCTGCGTGATATTGACGTAAGGCGTCTAAGACCTCGACTGTGATGGTGTCGAAGTCGATTTCGTCGTAAGCGTTGCTCTCACCGTGGAACTGCAGGATATCGATCACAAAGTAGAGTAGATCGGTCATTTCCTCGTCTAAATTCGCCAGGTTCGGGTTTCCGAGTGCAACGAACATCCCGGTGACTTGAATGTCCAGCGTGACACGATCTGGCAAGCTACCTTTTGTCGCCTTTTGACGAGATGGCAAGTGCCTATCCAGGATGATATGAAGCGATTCCCGGAATCTTAAGACGAGATTGCTATCGTGGGCGTCATTCGAGAAGATTCCTCGAAAGCCGCCGAACCATATACCCTCGATATCCACGAGTAGATCCCTCAGGCGGACGTCAAGAGCAGCACGAGCCTCCCACCATTCAGTCTTGGCTCCTTTCCGTGACGGATCCGGCGCATCGTGGGTCGAGTAATTGGCGAGATTGACGATGTCCAGCATCTCAGCTTTACCCTGATCAAAGCCAAATGCATCATCGTCAGGGTCGCGCGAACTGTGCCTATTCAAGGGAATACTGATAATAAAGGGGGTCTGGCCCGATCGTAATCTTGAGACACGGAGTTCATTTCGTGATTCGCTGAGGGACAATGAGAGAAGGGCCCAAGATTCGGGCATGATATCAATATATTCAGTATTAAAGTTAGAAATATCCAGTGGAAAATCCAATGCGTTGAACGGATACTGGCTGCACGCGTCAGAGTCTGTCAGCCAGTCGAGCTGTTTCAGCGTGGAAGATGTTCGCTGCTCTATCTGGATTATCATCCTCTCTCGGGTTGAGGCTAGAGTCCTTCCTAATTCTGCGATTAAATATGTTAGCATTCTAAGTTCAGGAGGATTAGAATAGCCGAGCTATACCCGTAATGAAAATAATAGTCATGGGATGACTGTGACTTTTCAAAATCGATGGACTGAGGGACGACGAAATCATGAGCGTCCTAGATAGGACATCTACCAGCGTATGCATCTCTGCCGTTGAAGCAGCTCTAATCGCTAACGTGCAAACTTCGATTAAACTAAGTTGAGTCTGTTGGAGGAAACCAATGAATTTAGGATAAGAAGGCTGGCATTGTGCTTTCGTAGCTCTGGCCGGCTTCTTGCTTGTCACTCGTCTCGTACGACCAATCTGATCGTTCTTTGCAACAATCTGGCCGGAGATTTCTATAGGTGGCTGAGCTAGCGGGTTCACTGACGGACATGAAATAGTGGACTCTGGTAGGACGCAGAAAGTGAGGTCGGTTGCCATGCTTTCTAACCCACGACGAAGACACAGCTGTGCTTCCAACAAAGTCTGAAGAACCAGCTGGTGAGGCTTCATGGTATCACTCGCACTAGAGTCGAGCAACTCTTGTGTTTTGTCGAAATCTCCTGCATGTAGGTACGTCAAAGCACGCTGGAGTGAGATGCGAGCTTGCTGAAAACGCAAGAACGAGGAAACCTTCGGAAGAGCCTTTGTAGGTCTTTTTATCGGTTGCTTTACTGGCATGCTTATGTTCGTTTCTCTCGTCGCTCGCTGATCAGGTCTTGTTTTTGTGCGTGGAACACCTGTCAAAGACAATCTATCCATCTGGGCTGCAAGCGCCGAGGTTTCCGACGTTGTTGGTCTACCGAGGATGGTAACGATATCCGTCACATGATCTAGCGTTTTGTTCGCACAAGCAAACGCGGCATCTGCCGCAGGAAAATCTCTGTCCAGCATGTATTTCTCTGCTAAGAAGAGCTGGAACTCGACGTAATGATGATCCAGCCCATTGACTTGGTAGGCTAGTTCGGCCTTGTCAAAATGATGCATACTTGCTTTATGATCACCACTACGGTTTGTGAGTTGTCCGGCTTCCGCGTGGAAGCGGGCCTGATAGGAAGCAGACGGCATGTCCTTCACGACTTTCTGCGCTTGCTCCATGTAGAAGTAGGCTTCTCGCGCCAATCCTCCATGGGCGTACAATACGGACAGTCTTGACAAACTATGGAATAGGCGAGGAACCAGGAGCCAGGTCCTGCGGCACATAGGCATTTCATGTGCTGGTCCTGGGTTTGGCGTTGGGGCAAGTGTGGAAACGGCCAGTGACGACATCGAAGCTATTAGGTCGTTCTCTTTGGCATCAAGAGTACTCGAAGCGGGAGGTTTCCTCAACTTGTCCTTCGAGCCGCGTAAAAGCGCCGACGCTCTATTTAGAGTATTGACTGCTCGTTTTCCAAAGTATAAAGCTCTTAAGGGCTGCCCTTGGGCGACAGCTGACATAGAACAAACATCGGCGAAATCAGCTATCATGAGCGCGACCTGGTGATCTCGATCGGGTTTCGAATGCGATGAGTCCCCGTCGAAGACGTTTTGCTTCAGATTCTCGCCTGCTTGCCTGATATGTTGTTCGCTTTGCAGACTTAGCCTTAATGCGGTGAGACTCCCCGGAAAACATACCTTGTTTCAACGTTGCCAACGCTCATCGAGTATTCAGCATATGATAAATGCCAACGAGTAGCCAACATATTCGAGCTATCACCTGCATTGTTATTCAGATACTTCTGCGCTTTATGTAGGACAAAGCCTGCTTCCGTCGAATTCCCAAGCCTGGAGTATTGAACGCCCAGCTCCAAGGTTTTGACCACAGTACAAGCAGCCGGCAGCGGCTTCAACGCTTCGTATACGAATACTAACAACCTCAACGTTGATAATCTTTCCCGTGCCAGGCCTTGACCCTCCAGGTACTCTGTAAGACAATCGAGTTGAAGCCGGAAATTCGGTATATCATCTATGCATCGGCGTAGTGAGTCATAGTCAGATCTATTCAGCAGTAAACTCGACCAGGCTGCCAAGGAGTCACGGATAATTGCCAGGTCGGCTACCTCGTTGCACAGCGTACCGTAGATCTTCTGACTTGCCACCGAGTGGGTCGTATACTGTTGCAAGCCGGAGTCCGATGAGAGCGAAATACTGTCCGAAGTGATTTCCATTGGCTCATTCAACAAGCCGAATAGCCCTGGTGTAAAAAGGGAAGGATATACTGAATGCATGCGCAAAAGCTGGTTTATGATACGAAGCCGGCGTAATGGGTATGCTTGCTGGGTATAGACTGTCAGGATAGCAGATACGATTGTCTGGAAAGCCTCGCAGAATCTGGGTTCCACACTCTCAGCAGCTGTAATGGTGTCAAAGGCACGAATCTGCTGCTCGAGTAGAAGGCCCCGTTCCGCGGTTGAAACTTTCTCTTCATCAGATGCCAGCTTGATGGTCAACTCGTGCTCCACCCCGATGTAAAGTGCTGTCTTCGGGTATGCTATCAATAATCGGCCAAAAAGTTTCCACTCTCCAGTGTCAGATAAAAATTGACTTGGTGGCTGGGATACTGCAGCTTCTGCCATGGCACTCAGAGACCCTGCTGCGATCAAGGTACGGAGGGCTCTAAGATAGGACTGTGCGGCTTCTTTGAAATCCTTGTTCCTCTCGTGAAATATGCCCTGCTGTTCGAGTCGTGCTGGCAAAAACCCTGCGAACGCCTGCGGGCGTGATTCGTTGTCAAGGGGGCTGATCGACAGATCTAGTGCTCTTCTCAATCCTTTGTGTTTGGCTCCCTCCTTTTTTAGGTGCAAAAAACGACACCAATACACGTTGGAAACAGAGACCAAGGACGCTTCGATCCGCGCCGCAGTGGTAGTAGGCTTGGAGATAGTAGACATACGTTGAAGGTTTTCAATGACGTCTATAGAGGCCTCGAGACCCTTGTCAAATCTGTACCAGCGGTCGCGCTCGCTGTAGTGACGTTTTGCTAATGTTACAAGTGATCCTATGTAAGGAATCGTAACATCATGAACGACTTTGGCTATTTCCTCATACCGCAATGCCTTCTGATTCTGGATGTTGATTGCGTTGATGCATTGTCCTATATAACGAATTCCTTCAATAAGAATACTCTCACAGTGGTCTTGGATTAAAGTCCATGTCCGACCCTGTAGAATTGAATCCTCGGGCTGGTTCTCACCGAGGACGAGACTGACCGACTTGCGGATGCTGTTGATGGAGATGAAGAATTCTTCGATGTCATCGATTTCCCCAGCCACACCTACATCAAGCTTTTCCGCAACAAGCGCGAGTTGTCGTAAAATCTTTTGCTCTTCCCAAGAACTGGCGGGAGCACGGAGATCTAAAGCGGCCCTTCGACATTCCATCGACAACAATCGAGACTTCGGTGCACTGCTTGTGGTCAATAGGGCACTAGCAGCTCTCCACCATCTGTCCATTTCAGCCTCGGAGCAATCTCGTGCTATTTCTGCCATTTTTTGGTAGATCTCGATAAGACTTCGTCCTTGAAAGCTAGGTGGTGTCTCGACCTGATTCCCATATGCTTTGACATGCTCCAACAATTTTTCGACAGCGATTTTGCATGTCTGATACTTTCCCGATTCTGTGGGGAACGGGCTTCGACAAAAAGTGGTTAGACACCTGGAAAAAGGTTCCAATATCTCATTGTTAACATCCGCTTTATGTTGAGCAAGTTTCCACCAAATTGCCCGAATCTGGCATGCTAACGATTGCAGTTGGAACTTAGTTTGAGGGCTAATGGTGCGTCCTGATTCCGAAAGTCTATCATCATCTATTTTAGACGCTCTAGGGCAAAGGTTAAGGAGCAGATTTGACAAAGATTCTAACTGCTGTGCCGCTTTCACTTCAGCTCCAGGAATGACTGCATGTTGCTGGCGCAGGATCATATTCACAAGTGAAAGTGGAGACTCAGATCCAACAGATAGCAGAGCAATTTTGACATTGTGATGACTGGGCCTCGCGGCGATGATCCTGAGAGCATGGAACTGTATTGCCACCGATATTGACAGATGGAGCCCGGTAGCAGCCTTTCCTGAGCATCTGAAGAGATCTGGAAGTGCTTCAACGTGCCACTCCTCCGTTGCGTGACGAACACTTTCGACCGCCGCAGGTTCGGCACCATCGAGACTCTTCTTAAGAAGCACCAGCTCTCGCATGGCAAGGTCATGAAAGCCCAACGCTATGAGCTTCCCAATCAAAGCGGAGACCCCATTCTCAACCTGGAGCTCAGACGTATCGGGCTTTGAGTTGTTCTTTGGCCGTAGCTTCCTCAAGGCAGAGAAGGATGCGCAAGCACATTCTGCCACAGCCAACAGCCCTGATACGTGACCCTTCGAGCTCACAGCAAGCTTTCGTGTCGGTTTGATCTTATTTGGAGACGTCGAGGGGCGATTGAGACATCTTGGCTTCAAAGGTCTGTTTTGCAACGAGGCGGGCTTAATGCCTGACCCCTGATCACTCGTTGCTCGGGCGGCGGAGGACTTCGGCTTCGTGGGTTCCGCCAAGGTTGGATCCCTGAGAGCAGCAGTGAGCGATTGCAGGGCGTTGTTGACCACCAGTGCGGCGAGGGTACTTTTTTCCTTCGGTGATAAGGTGCATTCGACAATTTGAGGCTCTTCGAGAATCGTAACTTGAGGCGCTTTCCGAGACCTTCTGCCGGTCGTCTTTTTGGCTCGAGGATCGTGTACAGGTGCCTTTCGTTGATGGCTGGGTGCAGCGTACGGCTTATTCGGCGGTCCATTATCGGTCACGAAGAATAGAAGTTTCAGTGATTCGACAGTGTCGGGCGTACAACTAGCCGTGGAAGCTGCCGCCTGTATGATACTGGCTACGTGCGCCGGCAGCTCTTCCACAGTCATGGTAGGATCCCAGGTGGTACGGATAGACTTTGAAACTCATCCAAAACGAACAGAGCCATGAGCCTTAGATCCGGGAGAGAATGATAGAAGGTCCGCCGGCGAGGAACCTATCGAAAGATGCTCGATCATCAAGTAGTCCAGTAAACAAACGCCAAATTTTAAGCTCACGCTCGGCAAACTTGCCACATCCGACCGCGCGTCAAAGCTCCTGGCATTACAGTGACTGTGGAGTGTGAAGGTAGGGATCAAACAACGATGCATCTGGGAAAGCCGTTCACGGCTCCTTTCTGGAATATGCTGAACAATTCAGTCCCGATGAGATGCTTTTCAGCCATTACGCATTGTGGCTTTATACGACCACAATCGATCGCCTTTACGAAACCACTTCAGCGGCACCTCACAACAGCTACACAGTCTCTACCGAGAACGGCTCAACCCTCCGTATGGCAATCTATCATACCTAAAACATTCAGAAAGCCCAGAGAGGTATCAGACCCCTTGAAGAAGCTCTTGCGGAGAGAATGGAACCCAGCAACTTTCTTCATCGTAATATTCCTGCTTGTTGGCTCGAACGCCATTCAGATGATCGTGCTACGGAACGACTTCATCACTTTTTCCAGGAAAGCGGAGGCCAAGATAGGATTACTCAAGGAGGTTATTGGGAGGGTGCAGAAAGGCGAAGACGTCGATGTCGAAGGCTTACTAGGCACAGGGAATGAAGACCAGGAGAGGGAATGGGAAGAAGGTATCTGATCAACTATTCTCTCTAACTAGGTGCCACCAAGTGCCCTGCTTGAATTGGAGCTAACCACGATTCATTAGTCATTCGAGAAATCGAAGAGGTAGACCGTAACTGGGAGCCCAATGCTCGCCGCAAGAAGGGCAGACGCGAACTAAAGCCAGAGTCAGACAAACTCGCTGAGACAGATGCGGCGACCAAAGCAGACGTGGATAATCAAAGCACGAAAAAGATCCTAATGGATGCTGCTACAGATGGTGGTCATCGTGGGATCACAGATAGACCTCAAGAAGTCACGTCGCCCAAACGTCCTCGAGGCTTCTACTGATCATGGCTACGATGCAATCATAGACTTCCAACTCCATTCAGCTAATCTCGTATGCCTTGCGGCCAGCTCATCTGTTTGCGACCGCTTGATCTAGTGACTGGGTCTCTTCAATTCGAACCTGACATCGATTGAGGTCTTCAGCTTGATTAGAAGTTCTTAGAAAACAACTGATGGCTGCAGTCAAAACCAGCCGGAGACCACGCTTATAAAGTAGAGCAATCCTGCACGACGGGCAACGCCGGACGCGGGTTCAAATCCGGTCTCGAACCTGGAATGGCTTTCGATGTATTCGGTATCTCTTAACAGTTGTTTGCTGATTGTGGATGGTTGTCGCACGAACAGAAGCTTGGACTCATACTCAGTCCAGTAGCTTTTGTATGCACAAGCTTTGCACGAAGCCCATAATCTCTCGGCATTTGCGGACAGTTCCGGCTTGCTCTCACTCAACGTTTCACTGAAAGATGGTGTGCAGAAGCGGAATTCCATCCCGTGGACATTGGCAATGGCTTGTTATACAAGCATTATGTTCAGTGGTCTGAGCGCTATACCAGCAAAAACGTGCGTTAGCCCAACGCACAGATTAACAGCATCTGTCAAGTACCATGGCACCTAATCCATGCTACTGCACATGACAACATTTAGCTGGGGACCATGGCTGCCACTCCATAAGCATCTAAAGCATGTCAAGGCCCGTGCTGTACTGCCTGCTTCTCCTGAGCCGAGTCACTTGCTCTCAGAGTATGTTCGAATCAAGTATCATATGAGACCTACCTTAAAGTTCTTCACTTTCAAGCCTGGAAAAAACGGTAAACGTTTGTATGGCCACCCGCATCTTTCGGGCTGACGACGCTCAGGATCACTGAAGCACCTATCCATGCACTAAAAGTATCTGAAAGAGAAAACACAAGGGAGGAGATCCCGTGCACCGACTGCTAGTGTCCGCTAAGTCATAGTGCCTCAGGTTCCACTTCATTCGTGCGTATGTACTTCATGTGCAGCATCGTCAAATGACCGCGTCTGAGCGTCTACAAGGTATGAATGATGATGCAAGTGTTATGAGGTAGACTTTGCAAGTCTAGCAGCTACTTGTGGAAGTTGAACTGTTGAAGTGTGCATGAGACGAGGTTTTCGAGATCAGGTGCTTCCACAATACTCTCGGTTACCATGTAATAGACAGCGCCGTGGCTGAACATGAAAAGCGTATCGATTGCACGGGAGGTTAGGTATCGCATCCTGCAGCCGGATAGGAGCTGGAAGATGATGGATAAGTCCGCCCCGGCCCCCAGGCACGTCGTTCTCAAAGCAGCCGCCTGTTTTAGGCTCGCTGACTTCCTGCTATAGCCTATGTGTCCCTCTTCATGTTGGGTGGGCGTCTCGCCAGCAGCACGTGGACTGTGATTTAGAACCAGTAAAGTAATTAACGACAAGAATCGAGGATACAGATTCTCGGGATGCCAAATTAAAGGACGAAGGATGAAGAAGGGTGTTGGATGCGGCATGGTTCAGGGGTATTCGTCACTTCGGGCGTTAGACCAAACCATATCAGGCCATAGCGCGTGGGAGGCCATGCGTTAATCGTCATGACACCGCGACGCGGGTGAAGACAATTCGACGGCCCCCTTCTTCGTGCAGATCAGTGGCTTCCAGATCGCTCTTGTCAGCCGGCTGATGCGGCAAAAGATGCAACAGGCGGGACCCTCGACACCTTCTTTTGCAGCTAAGTATATGGTGAGGATATGTTTATGATGCATCAGTTATAGTACACGCTTGTTTATAATGCATCACTCTTGGAAGCCCTGGTTTTGGCACATCGCGCGGGTCCAGTTTATCCAACTTTCTAGCATTGTTGACTCTTACCATCGCAAGTCCTTGTTGTCGTCGGTCTTTTTGGTATTGGCTATATTTCTCGAACAGTATTGTGCCATCGAATTGGGACTATTTCTTGACACTACATCAATATCTAACCACACTGACAATGTCTTCGTAGATGTGGGCTACAGTAGGATTGCGATAGACAACCATGTCGCTTGGTAAGCTCACGACAGCAGCGACATTGAGAAGATGGATAAACTGGACCCGCGCGATGTGCCAAAACCAGGGCTTTCGGGGGTGATGCATTATAAACAAGCGTGTACTATAACTGATGCATCATAAACATATCCTCGAGTATGGTGCTCCGTGTGCCTTGGTATCACCTTCTCCTGTACGCTTTGAACATCTGTCCTTGTACTCCTGCAAGCGTGCGGTATGAGCCCCCTCATCTCTGCGCTTTGGCCCCATGCTGTCACAAACGTTGGACGTCCTTGGTATTTGTGAGAGAAACGGATCCTGTTGGAGCGCTGCGTTGCGCGCGCTCATCGAAGATCACGATCCACAGTCCATCACTCCTATCAGGTGTCTGTGCCTGGGAAATCATCCGGCCGAGGAAGAGGGGCTGGCCCGAACGGGTTGGTGGCTGCAGATATGCCTTGTCGTTTCAAGATGCCGAGATCATTCGCTTCTGCAGGTGCAAAGTCAATGAGGATATGTTTAACATGGGTGACTTTTAGTACACGCTTGTTTATAATGTGCACCCCCCTTACTAACTAAGAAGCCATCAAAAAACCCTGGAATTCGCACATCGCGCTACTGCAGTTTATTCGACTCCCTAATAATATTTGGCTGTTCCAAATCTCGCGAGACTCGCCTATAATCTACTTACACTTACACTTACTACTGTTGTTGTCGCCTTGCTTCAATGCACGTAAATGTTTATCTAGGCAATGTTGTTGTATCAACAGAGTTTATTGATACAACGTAGAGTAGTACTCGTTTGCGACAACAACAATGTTATTAATGCGACGTTCAGCACTCTCTCGATAGAATTATTGGGGAGTTGGATAAAGTGTGCGAACGCGATGTGCGAAAACCGTGGGTTTCCTGTTTGGCAAGGGGGGTGCACATTATAAACAAGCGTGTACTAAAAGTCACCCATGTTAAACATATCCTCAAAGTCAATGTTTGGATTTGATACCAAGCTTCCTGGAAACAAAACACCATCCGCAAGGGGCAATCGATACATCCAACTGCATTGAGATGAGCTAGATGACTCGGAAAGTCGACCTGGTCCGAGTATCAGCGGTGTTGATTACCGATTCACAATCTCTAGCCCCCTAGTAGTCGGGTTTTGTTTGATAAGTCCTAGTGTACGAAACAGATCCCATGGAGTAGGTGCTTCTCTCATAACTATCCTTGGGCCCATGTGATCTCTACTTCTTTTGCACAGCTTCCGTGCACTTTCTTGCTGCACCTTCTTTTACACTTACGTGACAGAGTCTGAGACTCTCACGTCCCACGATCCTTACAGTCGCTCTTTGACAGACACGTTCTCTTAAGAAGACCCCACGCTCACTTAGTCCCACCCCCTCGTTATCGTCAACCCTCCATTACCTAGATTCGATATCTACTTTCGTCACGCCCACCTCCTCAGCACCAGACTCCGTTGATACGTTTTTATCAATATGCGTTCCTTCACCTTCGCCAAATCGACCCTTGGCCTTGCGGCCGCTTTGGCTGCTCCCATTGCGGCGCAAGAAAGCTCGTATTTCACTATGGGAACTGGTATGCCCGTAGTTCTCGAGCGTGTCGATCCTCTCATGAGCGCTGGGAAGATATCAAACCATGTGCACTCCATCGTTGGTGGCAATGGGTTTGCTCCAACGATGGACTTTGCTCAGACCCAGACCTCCGATTGCAGTACTGTCCCAGTCATACCAGATAAGAGCAACTACTGGATGCCAGCTTTGTACTACAAGTCGCCCCACAACGGCAGCTTCATCCGGGTGCCGGAGCTGCCCAACCACAAGATATACTACAAATTCGGCACACATCTTAACACAGCTGACTTGGAGCGAAGCGAATTCCCGAAGGAGTTCCGCATGCTCACTGGTAACGCAAGGTTGCGTTCAAACGATGGCTCTTCTGATGTCGGCGGTAATGAACTTAATTGGCAATGCCACCAACCCAACTATGTCACCCCAACAGCTATCGGCTTCCCTAAATTCACTTCATGCCATGGAGGCGGCTTGGCCGCGACCATCAGATTCCCATCTTGCTCGAACGGCCAGGACTTTGACTCCGCAAAGCCCAATGCTCACATGGCTTTCCCATCAGCGGCAGACGGACTTGCTGGTTGCACAGCTCCTTTCAATGTGAAGCGGTTTCCCGAGATTATGATTGAATACTGGTTTGACGTCGACTCTTTTGATGGCGATTACGGCATGAATGATAGTCCATGGACTCTTGCTATGGGTGACAACACTGGCTATGGGTTTCATGCGGACTTCGTACGTCACTTGCACTCCTTCATGCCTGGCTCAGAGCTGACAATAAGTAGATCAATGGCTGGGAAGTTGGCAGGCTCCAAACTGCTATGAAGACCTGTAGGATTGGCAATACAAACCTTCCTCTCGACTCCGACACATGCTTCGGCGCTGGCTCTGTACGATCAGGTGATGCGATGAATTCGTGCAGAGTTGCGAACATTGTATCGGAAGATGTTGGCTTGGCAGGTGGCGAACACAGTACCGATGACTTCAAAACGCGTGGAGGTGTTCTTCCTCATCTGCCTGGGTGCAATCCAATTCAATCAGGTCCCGGACTAGCTACAGTTCAGAACAACTGCCCATATAGCCTACCCACAGGCTTTGGCAGTGGTGCAGCACTCGGTCCACAGTCTATCGCCGGTACTGGTTCCTCTGCAAATGCATCGTCGGCGGCCCCCGTAGTGTCTACGGGCATGCCCTCATCCGTCCAGACTTCCCCAATAACAATGGCGACCTCTGCCTCGACTACAGCATCGTTCCAGCCATCCAGTACTTCTGTGGTAGACCTAAAGCTTACGAACTCCGCCGTCATGTCAAATGCAACTGCCACAGTGCAATCGTCAACGACGACTTCAGCTATCGGCAGCCCCTCAGACTCAGCTACATCAATTGGCTCTACTTCCGCCGGCTCAAGCTCCAGCGGTAGCAAGCTTACCGCCTCCGATGGCTCCACATGGGACCTTGCTGGCTGCTACACCGACCAGCTGAACCCTGTCCGCTCCCTAGGTTCTTCACCAGAGTGGTGGGGCCAGCCGATAACTGCGAGCAATTGCGTGGATCGTTGCAGCAAGCTTGGCATGCCGCTGTCTGGTACTGAAAACTCCGGACAGTGCTTTTGCGGGACCCACCTTATCGGAAGCAAGAATGTGGACTCGAGCGAATGCAAGGCGCATTGCGAAGGCGACTCCAGTCAGACTTGCGGCGGACCTGCAAGGATCAGCCTTTACAAGAAGTCTTCGGGTGGCTCCAAGAAGCATCGCACCAATCGCCATCTTGCGCGCCATCTTGAAGCTGTCAGCTGAACCTTCGCCTGGTAGGGAGCGGTCGGCGTGTTGAAACAGGGCTTCCACGTTATACGATCTACCTTGACATATTTAGGATTGTGCTATGATACATAGAATTCCCTTCTTTTTTCGCTTCTCCGACGATTCATGAGGCTATGCTTATGGTCGTCTTCCTCGTTCGATACGGCTGGGTTTACACGTAGCTGTTGGCCGGAACCTGCATTTGAGTTGTACAAAGCTTAGATACTGCAGGGTAGAAAGGATACTTATGAGCAATGAAAAATCGTTCTCACACATGAACATTCCGGTGATGTAGCGAGTGAATTTCATAAGTCGTACGACTGGTTCCTGGCGAAATAGCAATTAATTTCACTATTGGCGCATCTGTTGGCAAGCGATTGGCTACCGCAAATGTTAGAAATAATAGGGCTGATGCCACGCATCATTACATGTAACTTTACGCTACGACTCCAGAATCCTAGGTATTAACACCCAATATATCCCTAGCAACCATTTTTGCATTGCACTCTTGAAAGAGCCATTCAATGGCTCGGTGAGCGGTTGTGCGGCGCATCATGAACGGTTTCGCAGACCACGGTTTAGATGAGACCGCATTTGGGGACAAGGGAGGCTTCACCAGCAACCTCCAAACATTCGACGCATTCCGTGAGTTGCGCAATTGACTACAACCTAAGCATTTTCGAGGAAGTCCAGCGCTTCTCGAGGCAACCTTGGAATTTGCAATATGTGGAGATTGCGCCGACAACTAAGTCGTTCTCTGCTAACACCTAATAGCAAAGACAAAACCAACCTACACCCGTCGCTCGTCCACGGGTGGCTATACTACCCTCGTCCTCATCATCATTTCCGCCTTCCTATCTATAAGTGAAATTCTTCGATGGTACAATGGGCGCGAAACCCACCTCTTCTCCGTCGAGAAGGGCGTATCTCATGACCTACAAATCAACATCGACATCGTAATACCCATGAGATGTAGCGATCTGCACATCAACGTCCAGGACGCATCTGGCGATCGAATACTTGCTGGGGACGCGCTGACAAGGGATCGTACGGATTGGTATCAATGGGTGAATAACAAGGGGGTGTACACCTTTGAGAGTGGAGATCTGGGAAGGCAGAGGGAAGAGGAAGAGGACACTCACCCCGAGCACGTTGTTGGAGAGGTTTGGCGGAAGAAAAAGAAGAGGAAGTTCAAGAGAACTCCAAGCAGATTTGGGAGGAATGGATTGGAAGCTTGTAGGATTTACGGAAGTCTGGAAGGAAACAAGGTGCAAGGAGACTTCCACATCACGGCTAGGGGTCATGGATACATGGAGTTTGCGGAGCATTTGGATCATGCTGGTACGTTCCAACGTCTCTTCTGCACATACGACTGGTCTATTTCACCAGCAAGCTATTGTGTCATGTTTTATCGGTCCCTCCGTTCATTAGTCCTGAGCACGGCAGCGGTTTTGACTGATATATTCTTGCAGCTTTCAACTTCACCCACCTGATCTCCGAGCTCTCGTTCGGTCCACACTACCCGTCTCTCCTCAACCCTTTGGACCATACACTCGCCAGCACGCCTGAACATTTCTACAAATTTCAATACTACCTCTCCGTCGTTCCTACTGTCTACACCACCACATCCTCGCCGAAACACATCAACCCTTACCGACCCGATCCCACCGTAGACAAGAACACCATCTACACCAACCAGTACGCCGCCACCTCCCAATCGCATTCTGTGCCCGAGCGCGCGGTGCCAGGTATCTTCTTCAAGTTCGATATCGAACCGATATTACTCACCGTAAGAGCGGAGAGAGATAGCTTCTTGAGAGCCGTGGTCAGAATAGTGAATGTCATCAGTGGTGTGCTTGTCGGAGGCGGATGGTGCTATCAGCTTTTTGGTTGGTCCCGGGAAGTGCTTGGGATTAGGAAGAAGGATTTTAGCAATGGCGTTCTGACGGGAAGGTCGGAAAAGGGGTATGAGGACGAGGATGAGTAGTTCCATGTACTCACAGCAGCACCGAGAGTAAGAAGCGAAATTTCTGGATATCCTGTGATATATGCGCTCTACATACTATGAAATGTGCTCCGATCTTTCACATAATGCTTCTGTTCGAGAGGGTTTGACAACTTCGAGGTCAAGAAGGGAAAGTATCATGGGCTGCCACAAGGTGGAAAGATACGATGTGCAAGCTTCACCATGAAGATCGTCTCTCGCCCAAGGTATAGCTATAGCTTCCAGATGAGCTTCCCAGGCCAGCGTTTGATAGGTGATGGTGTTGGAATGAAAATTATGAAGCTGCGAAACCCTGTCAGGGTTGAAGCTAGGGCTTAATTTAAGTTTGCCTGCCCTGATAAAATCTTGCCCCACCCGACCCCAACGAATTTTTCCTTTCTGATTGAAATTTCGTGCTGTTAGTATTGAAGACATTTGTTGAGATAACGAACTTCTTCGCACATTTTATTGGGATTTGAACATATTGGGTTGAAAGGGAGCAGCAGGCTGCTGTCTCTCGCGCAGCTTTTTACATAGTCTTCCCTAAAATGCGTCTTCCATACGCTCCTATAAATCCAGTGCCTCCCTCATCTCCCTCCACTCAGGCCTCTTACACACAAATCTCTGCTCGACGAGCACCAAAACCACTTCAAGCTCTCGACCTTACCCTTCTCCATGCTCCTACGGTTGCGTCTGGCTGGTCGTCTTTCCTAGGCTCCATACGTACACAGACTTCATTGAGCCCTGATATAAGAGAGATCTGTATATGCAGAGTCGCAGCTTTGAATGGTGCGAAGTATGAGTGGGAGCATCACGCTCCTATCCTGCAGCAAGAAGGCAAAGTAGGTGATCGGGCAATGGAAGAAGTCAGGGCTGGACTCCTATCACATGAACAGAATGGGGCAGAAGCGCATCATAACGGAAATCAAGAGGACCTGGGACTCAATGAGCAACAATGGGCTGTTCTGAATTACACGGACGCAATGACCCAGAGCATTAAAGTTCCTGATCCAATATTTACGGTGCTGAGGCAGTGGTTCAACGAACGAGAGATTGTCGAAATCACCGCGACGATAGCAGCATACAATTGTGTAAGTCGCTTCCTGGTAGCGCTTGACGTTGGCGAGATGAGTCAACGAGATCATGTTCCAACGGCGGAAGAAGGAAATGGTCAGGCAGAAAGAGAAAACAGTGCCGAAGCCGAGCACGCATGGCTGCGAGGAGCGGAGATGGGGATATGGGAATAAACGCTGCACTTCCCTTAGGCTACCGGTGAATGCATTTGGTATCCGATTGAAATCTGCCAGCGACTCGAAGGCTAGCTTGATGGAATCTTGAACCTGGGAAGAGTTGCTACCTGAGCACTTCAAAAATCAAGTCCCCTTTGAAACAAGCCTGAATGGAGCCTTCTCCGTACGAAACCGACGGTGTCAGAAGGGATCGCCTTGCCGGGCATGAGTAGAAACTCGGGAACGGCACCACCTAGCCTTAAAGCCCTGGTCTTCTGTCTTCCTCTTTCTTAATCCAAAAGAGTGAACGGTGATACATTGCTGTCGGCCGCTCTACCTTCTCGGCGGACTCATGCGAATGACGCTGTTGCTTCTTTACGAGCTTCCTGGGCTGACCTTCAGGCTTTTGGCGTTGTGCACAAGTAGCACAACGACGCAGCCGATGCTTGTGAAGGCGGGAGGTGACCGTCGATGAGACAGTGATCAGGTTTTGGCCTTCTATATCCGTCACTGACGTAAGGCGAAGTTCTTCCTTGTCATCAGCTGCTCGAGCATCTTCGGCTATCATGGACGAAAGCTGCTCTTTGGATGATATTCTTGCTGGAACCTGTGGAGGGGCAAGGTTGTTTCTCATATGAGGAATCTCTATCTGTACTTGGGGCGAATCTCCATCTGGCTCACTCTTGTCTACCCGTACTGGTGATAGTATTTTATCTCCTTCCTCCGCTTGTTCATCAGCGATCATGAAGTCTGCAAGGTGCGCTTTACATTCATCTCTGTTCTCCGCTGGACGCTCCGGTGACTGTTTCATCTCTGCATCTGGCGGAAACGATCTTCTCCACCTGAAAGTGTACGCTGGTGGGAGGACGAGCCGAATTGGATCGGCTGATGAATCTGGTTACACAGACACCAGAATTAGCCGTATACCGAACCTAGCCAGAATATATACTGTAAGCATACCGAAGCTGGACCTTCTCCGTGGCGCGATTGTAGCCCTTGATCTGTCGCAACAAGCTTGTGGTACATGTCCAACATCTCCCCAGATGAGCCTATTCAAGCTCGGAAGAAGCACTTCGATGCAGCAAATCAGGAGAAAGCCGATGCAGTCAATGCATTCGAGTATGGTGACCGCTTTCTGGAGTATTATCTTCGGCAGGAGGATAACAGAAAGCATTATTGCAATCTGGCATAGGAGGGCGAACGCCCGACCGATGGAGCTGCCTGCAGCCCGGTCAAGTACAGCATGCAATAAAGGGAGCCGCTCGAGATTGCCCACGGGGTGACATTGACACCCATGCTCCGGGGGCGAAGCGCTTGTGAGGGATGTCGACCTAGGGCCGAAAGTCAAGTCTTCACTACTCGGAGAACTCATAGCTTATAAAGTTAGGATGAGGTATACTTGGTCAGGTAATGGTTGCTCTCATCTTGGAAGGATGTCCTTTGAGTCTGCTCCGAGGTGACTTGGCGTTCTGCACCCCATGGGGAAGGCGCAATCACGAGTGCCTTTCAAGTCACTGTGGACGTTTCACTGGTTTTCAACATGCAAGAAAGGTGGTCAGGCAAGTTTCAGCAAGGCCGTATCACTATTAGTCCTACACGCGTTCAAAATTTGTCCTTATTCTACTTCAAATTCAATCGTCCCCTTTTCAATCACAAGCGCCAGATCATTAGGCCGTTCACCCATAAGAAATCTCCCGTTCCCATCTTCCCCTTCTCTCGGCGCTCCTTCTCTCCATTGCTGGAATCTCCTTCCGTCGAGGTCCTCGAGCGATCCAAACGCCCACCACCTCGTCCCCAGGCATCTATCGGTCAGTGAGGCCTGGTATTTCTCTCCTGGCTTCAATCCTGCATCTGCTATCTTTGCTGGGTCCACCTGATGCTTGATCTCTACATGACCATCAGAAGGTATGGTTACAAAGTCCCAACTGTCACGCAAGTTGTCTGGGTCCCAGAGGTAATGTGGCCAGCCGCGCGGCCCGATTTCAATGCGCTTTGCATTTTCTGTCTTCGGATGAATACAGACAATGTTGTCGAAAGAACGATTACCAATGCCGCCAAGCGGGTTGAGATGAGTGGCTAGGGTGATAGGAGAGTCTTGGCGCGGAGTTGTGAGAATGCGGACAGTGACAATGAGGAAGAAGGGAGATGGCGAAGAGGGGTCGAGCGTGGCCGAAGAGGTGGTGACCGAGAGGCCGAGTGTCACTACGGGATTTGAGGATCTATGTATGCCTCGTCAAGACTGTACGGATTGAGCTTCTTCATCAGAGGGCACATACGGGCGAAAGAGACGACCATCTCCTCGACCAGTCATTGTTTTAATCTCGGCAGACGACCCCAATGTGCGAATGCGTAGAGCGGCTGATTCGGCGCCTTGTGAAGACTGATTCGAGGCCTGCTCAGTGATGATCATTTGTCTGTTAGGAAACCAATGTCTCGGTCATGACCCAAATGTCCAACTTACAGAAAGATGATTGATATTACTACAGGACGATAGAAATTGGTACTTGACTATGCATGTCGCCAGTCAATAACTTGTTCAAGTGTTGGAATATCCGACAATCGAGCTCTCGCTATTCAAATCAGGCAGGCCATGTGACGTTGGATTCCATCGAGCAGAAAGTAAATGAAGAAATGATGCAGGAGAGAGCTGAAAGATGGCGTTGCAATGGAAGGATTGCATCGAGGTGGTGAGATGGATGATGGAAGGCGACAAACGTGGCACCCGCTAGCTTACTAAGCCAGCGGCCTTTTCTCCGTCCAATCATAGATAAGATACGAGGACAACTTCCAGCCGCTCGGAGCTTTCCTACGCCGCGATTCTACCAGGCTGACAGCTCACAGCTGACAGCATCAAAACGGAGATTTTATCGGACATTTTATCCTCTGACGAGTGGCTGAAACATCAGATCATATAACGAGGGAATCTTGATCCTACGTCCGACATCCTCCTCGCGTCAGCAGCCCTGTTGTAATTGGAAAATGCGGCCTACCTTCTCTTACACCGGCTGCTCCTTCAGCTGATTGCTGGAGCAGACGCCTTCTAACGGTCATGTGGTCGATGATGATACCCAAATAGACCGAGAGGTGCCATACGCTGTCTCATGTGCCATGAATCCAGTCAAGACTAACACCTCTCTGCCACGCCCTACGGATGACGTTGACCTAATATGTTTCAATTTCAGCATATGTTGATACGAAACATCAAGCTGGCGTTTTTCGATGGATTTGGGATTTCCAATGCCTGTGTCCCTACACCACCCCATACTTGCACTGCACGTTGCTCGCGTTGCAACATGGCACAGACTCACACCTGGCTTGCTCACAGCCTTCTTCAAAATCCTCAGAACAAGGCATACATTCAGCTTGGTGGCGTAGCAAGGTCTGTCCAATGCCAAATATACTTGTTTGAATACTATATAACCAGAGCATTCCTTGTCTTCCTTTTTCTTGTTCATTCAAAGTAGAAAAGATCAAGAAGAAATTCAAATCCTAACATCTCCGCCATGCGTTCTCTCACTTATCTAATACTGGGCCTTTCCTGCTCCCTGCCTTTGACCTTAGCTGATAGGTCCACCAATGCACATAACACCCCTACCATATGCAACAACGAACCTGATGCTACAGGAACTGCCATAGCCCAAAGAAGAATTCGCCGAAGCCAGGATAGAGCTGTATCTGTGGATACTTTCAGCCCCTCCTTCCCGGAAAAAGACCTGCTTAAGAGGTCGGGCGTTGTTTCGTACGATGACAATTGCAACAACGCTCCTCCTACCGGCAGCGGTTATGGGCCCCCAGACTTCCCTACCATGAAGAGCGTTCTTCAGCAAGCGTACACAGATGCCGTAACGCTGGCTGGCGAGGGTGCGAGCATTGATGTTAACAGCCCAGCGTAAGTCGGGTACCCGCAAGATGGTCCAAGCCCGAATCTAACTGCCCTTTTAGCTTCACTCACTACTTCGGCGGCACAGCGTCTGATACACAAGCCACTCATTTCAAGGCTATGATGGCAGCTGTGACGTCCAATACTCAATACTTTAGTATTCAATTCGAATGTTCTGGCACTGTATCAGGCTGTGCTTCAGATACGTAAGTCCGAGCCCCTTTACCATCAAATTCTAGGAAAGATGCTCATTGGCCATATTTGAAGGGCCGCTTTTACGGATGCAACTGCTGGTGACTCCAACACCCAAAAGATAATCAATATCTGCCCGCGTTTTTGGACTGCGGCTACAACAGGGTACTTTCTATATGACCAAAACAAGGGATCAAACCCCGCGAAACCGTACCGAGATAATTCTGAAGGTCAAAATGGCTGGTGCGGAAAGACCCAAGGTGCCAGCAGGCGTAATTGTCAATTTTTTTCTACCGCGGGTAAGTTGGCCCACTCGAAAAACATACATCCGTCATACTGACGACTATAGGCCACACCATCCTACACGAGCTCACCCATCTCGATTCCCTTGCTGCTCAAGCTGGCCTCACAGCGCCTGATTCAGGCAACGACCAAGGACGGCATGGCACTGACGACGCCCAGACCGGATGTGAACTACTTGGCGCAAGAGCTTGGCTCCAGACTTACAAACAGGACGACCACCAAACCAGCCCAGACTACAATGCCGAGAGCTACGCAGCCGCTGCCACTGGTAAGCCTTTGACATTATTCCGGACCCCATTGCACACTAACGGCTAATTCAAATTAACAGAAGCTTACTTCATGAACCTATGCGGATTCAGCGAAATCCGTCCCCTGGTGGCCGCGCCATCCGCGTCCTCCTCTTCATCCGCGGTAGCAACCCCAACACAAACCCCCCCTGTGCCCGCATCATCAGTAGCCCCAACCCCCGCCTACGCCACCGGAACCTGTTCCTTCCATCTCCAAGAATGGCAAGATTGCCAGCCCGATAGTAAGAATCTCTTCGCCATCGTCAACATGAAAGATAACAACCACAACGACATCGGCGACACAAACACCAGCCCTGACAAAAACCCACTCGGCGATCCAATCAACGCCTCGAACCCTCTATCCTTCACAAGCAAACTCCCCATACCCCTGGTCATCGTGGGCGAGCATCAGAACGACTACGTGCAATTCACTTATGGGAATCTGCAGTGGACGAGCCGGACGACGAGCGGTCCTGCTACTTGCAGCAATGGGGGATGGGATCCTAGAGATGGGCCTGTGTGTTCGGCGAGGTTTGGGAATACTCTTGCGGTACGTATCAGTCTCGCCCCTGCCTAAATCTGCTATGATGCGCCTTTTCCTTCTACGGGTGGCTGATTCTTTCATAGAAGAACCAAATGGACTGCTCGTTCCCGTGTTAGGGGCTGTAAGCTTGGAATCGCGAACCTCAGGCATAGCATTGGGGGAAGGATCTTAAGTGGTTTGCGGGCGCTGGATCCGGATCGCATTGGCTCCTTTTCATTGCATTCAGTATGATTTCATTCGAGACTTTTCCCCAGGATGGATCGGCGCAGCGTTCCGCAATGTTTTTTTTTTCTCCTTTTAGGCGAACTCATCCAGTCCTACCAGCATGATCGTTACCTCGCCGTTCGCATGGCATCGCATAGCCTGGTCCAACACCCGAGCTCGTGCTCCCTTCATGATTCTCCTGCTTTCAGGCATTTGTCGATGACACCTCGGCGTCGCTTTGCAACGATGGCGAAAAGGCTGATTCTTCCGTGCATCAATTGCACAAGATAGATAATGCTTAACATGCATCGTCTGCCCGAAGCTCTCTTCTTACCTTCAATCCTTCTTCAACTCCAACGTGTAGATAAGATCTCTAGCGTCACTGCATCGGTATCTGGTCCCACGACTAACAGAATCGCGGGGGTGGAGTAAGATACTTGGTTGAAGATTCATATTCAGGCGTTATCGTGGGAGAGTAGCCAACGAAGGAAGAAAGAGCTCGGTGCTTTCATGTCCATGTCCTCAATCACACCTTCAACAATGGGTTCTGGAACACTGCCGCATCCATCTCCTCCTTTCCCTACTAGAGGGGTTGCGCAGATTTACTGCTGAGAGAATTTATAGCTTTATAGGTTTAGGACGAGGTATACATGGTCAGGCGATAGGGTTCCCTTTTCGTCTTGGAGGGACATCTCTCTCAGTCTCCGAGAAGCTGGCTGTCTGCATCCCCTGGGGGAAGGCGCCACCACGAGTACCCTCTGTGGACGATTCACTGGCTTCTGAACTTGTTCCCTCCAGCTTGCTGTAATTGAAAGCGTCCACGGTCAGCGTTGGTTATGTCCGGACGAGCATTATCGCATCTGGTTTTCAGCGTAGATATTCTTCCTTCACGAGTATATTTGCGGTGTAGCACAGCTACTGCACTGTCGACTTCACTTGGTGTCTTATTCCTACGTATGGTTATCGGTTGACTGGTATCCGGTATTCACTTCCAGCGGTGAAGGAAGAGCTGGCTGGATGAAGGGCGGCAGCATTCACAGATATTCATCATCATCGCTGAGCTTGCAAGGGGCAGCTGCACTACTCCTCCTCTACACGGTTCCGGATCGAAACTTTCTGAAACCGGTCAAACTCGATATCTCAATGCAACTCATCGAGCTTGCGGTCACGGTGATGCAGCGCGAGGGGCCATTCACTGTGGGGAGTGCAGGGCTGGCGTAGGTCACCGGAGTCGGTTCTGAAGTCTTCACATGCTCACTATGGATAGTCCCTTGGACATGCTAGAACGCATGGCCAGTGAACGGACAAAGCATCTTGGGATGACTTGCACTTCAGGCCCGTTACCGGCCTTTGAATCGGAAGACTGGAATGCGAAGTTGATATATAACGACTTTACGGTTTTTGAAAGATATGGTTCTTGGAAATTCTCGGGCAACTTTGGCATGGGAGATATTGGTTGTTCATTGTCGCCAATCCATGGGAGACAGCTGCTACCGCTTGATCCTGAGAGTCGGGACCTTGGGCTGCAGGAGATCGAGCTCTCGGGTCACCGATCTGCCGCCATCACGGACAAAGCCTTGTTCCAGCTCTTGTCTGATAAGGAGACTGTGACCAGTGGCGTTACAGTCTCTGCAATTGATCAGATTGGTTTTCAGAGAGAGAAAGCGACGTACAAAGCGCTCAAGATCTACAATGCGCTCGAAGTCCCCGAACAGTTCGACTTCGAGGATCAAAGCAGGCCGACTCAAACACCAGAAACCGACATCACCTCAACTGTAACTCCGCCAGCATCTGCATCAGGCCGGCTTCTAGCACCTCGCCACTCCAATCCCAGCCTATGCGGACTTCCGGTGGAACTTCTGCGATTCGTTGTGGACGACCTCGATGAGGTGTCTCAGACGTGTCTCAAGTTCACCAACAGCTACTTTCACTCCATGATCGTACACAAGTGTCTCGGGCATCTCGGTTTTCGAAAACGACGAGCTCTTCTCTCCTCCCTGGAACGCGACGTTGGCACATACCGAGCCTTACTTCAATGTTCCAACTGCAAAGAATTCAGGCTGCGGATGCTTGTCCCAGGCCGAGCTCCAAACCGACGATGGACGCCGAGTAGACTCAGCTTCCGCGAAGAACTCCGCTCCTGCTGCAAGACCGTTGTGCCGCCTGGTAGCACAGCTCTACGGATATCGCAAGCTGGAGCTTCTACTCAGGAGCTCAATGGTGCGGAATGCGTCATTGATGTTGATAAGCCGGGCATGGCGCTTATTTTGGTGTGTTTGCACTGCAGCGCGGAGATGGTGCACGCGGGTGAGGACGTTGACAAGCAGAGGTGCACTCAGTGTGGGTGCAGATTCTGCCCATTGGTTTTTATGCCTAGGAGTCTCTCCGTCTCGCCTGTGGCTGTCTAGGAAGGGTGGGGCTTGGGAAAGGAGGGTTGGTCTCGGAGAAATGATGACCTTTACGACTTTGATGGGTGCGACAGGAAATTGATGCAGTTGGATTTGCAGCAAGCTCTGGGTTGCGCCCGTTGATCATTGGTGGTCAGACTTAGCAATCACAGTTCGTCGTCAGCTCTACAGCGGTCTCCTGCTTACCATGCGGTGTCTCACTGACATGAGGCAACGTGGTCGTGCAGGATCCCGCCCCATAGAATCTTGGTCCACTCAGCCAGTCAACCCGCTGTCACCGAAGGATAGCCGCAGCATCAAACACAGTCAGCATTTAACCGTGCTTCCAGATGTTTGGTGTAGAGGAAGGCGCTCCGGGGCAAATTTGTGTGCAACCGCACCACACCACTTGAGTGACATACTTCTAATCAAGTAATATGCTGACGGCGTATGAGTGCCGAGCTTCATATGCAAGCATCCCACCCGATCACGCCTTCACCGCTTCACTGCCGTTGCCGTCCGGAGAATCGTGACCCACTTGGGCTGTCTTGCTGGAAGGTGCGATCAAGTGCCGGCTGAAGGTGCTTTGCCACGACAACATTAATGTTGCACTTGTACTGCGACTGCGAATGCTTCTGGTAGGTGGACATGTTCGGGATGGATGCGCAAACAAGCTTTTCCGCGACTAGCGAAGTCGCCCGCGGTTCGCCCAATGGGTGGCTGGTGTATGCAAGGGCAGCCGTTTGCGTGCAGGCAGATGGTGGGCTTTTTTGACTGGAGAACTGACTTCACGATGGTAGCAATTGCGCAAGTCCCGTAATCATAAGCCTCGCCAGCGCTTGTTCCATATCCGGCCGGCGCTCTTCTCCATGACACCCTTTGAAAGCGTTGAAGGGGTAAAGGGATTGCGGAGATTAAACAGCGGCTAGCTTAGGGCGATGATAGGATCCAAATCGCTCGGTTCGCCTTTGGTCATGAATCATGATTGGCTACGGAGTGGTCCATGTTTGCGCAGCTTACAGGCTGTGGCTATCGAATGCGAGAGATGAACTCAAGTACCAATCAATGTGCCAACTGCGACGGTAGAGGGAGCACTTCAAGCCTTTAGAATCAGTACTTTAGAATGGGGCTCCCTCTGGCAACCCGGTCGAGGTTAGCGGGAGGATGCGGGATGGGATGGCACGCTCGGGAGGATTAGCTTCCTTGGCAAAGGATGAACATCGAGATGGCTTCTACCAGCGCAAGATACTCTGGGCTTTGAGTATAACTAATGATCCAAACCGCTATTGCTGTCAATCTCCTGTCGCGTCGCCTCGTAGTAGTGTCCGTGGCAGGGTAAAGCGCGGATGGAAACACACAGCGTTCCTTCCTGTGGCTACCGTCGTTGCCTCCGTTTCACCATCTTACCTGCGGCGATGAAGTAGAGTAGGAGACGCCTTCTACAGGCAGTGCTTGACTTCAAACACTTGACCAGCCCATCTCTTCTATCTTCATCGCCTTTTACAGTTTATTACCGACTCCGAAGACGGGAGAGCATCCATTAATTGTCCATCCCATCTCCTATTGTTAGCCAGTATCCTTTCGCCTGTCCGAGACAAACCTGCCAATTCCCCTGAAGCCTTCTTGGCTCTGGAACCCTCTTTTCCCAAGGTACGAGACCAGGATTTCTTTATCAAGCATTCAAGCTTGGGGGGTCGGACGACCTTTATTATTGATCGACGAAAGGATTCCAGAGGACAAAGGAATGTGAATAGTAGGAAAATGAGGATCCGCGTGCCCAAGATTGGCTGCACGCTGATTGGCCACCCCTGACATTAGTGCGTGAAGGCCTTGGCACAATGGTCGCGACTAGCAAACGTCCATTATGGCCGCTCCCCCTTCCTCTCACTTCTGCATTTAATCCACGATCATTGCGGCCTTCACTACACTATCCCCACTCTGTTCTCGCAGAACTGCAGCTCTTCTAGGAAGTCGACTTCCTACCACATTCCTTTGACTATATCACTTTCACCTGACCACAATCCTGGTATTACCGACACCTCAGAACCCAATTTCAGACAAGAGACAGTCCGGATTCACCACAACTCACAGTGTATGTCTCTTGCGCACACTGGTGTTGAATGAGCTTGTGCATTGAGCATGAATTCGAAACCCTGTTATGTCGTCGTGCAGTGATATCCGTTTGTTGACGTTTGGGCATAATCCACTTGAGCGCAGCGCTGACCTAACCTGGTGATCGTAGGAATACACATAGATCAAGAGTCCACAGACTGTGCGTCGACCGAATATCGCTCAACCAGGAGTCTTCGATAGACTCTGTGTCACTCCTTAAACCTATACCTAAGTCGCGTTGAAGCGGAAAGATGAAGTCCTCTGGCATTGCTTTGTTGCTAGCGACGGCTGGTTCTTTCGTCGCAGCCTCTCCGCCCGGTCACCGTCACCAACACAAGCATGCTGATAAGCGCTCCCCCTCCAATGTCAAGATTGTCAGTGCGCCAGGTCCCACAGTTGTTGCATACGAGTTGAATGGCCAGTTGATTCAAGAATCCGCAGTCTGCAGTGGGATCAGAGCAGGCAGACTTATCTGGGCAGGCGGCGCGCAAGTGGGTAACAACGTGTGCTCGGCAAGCTCTCAAGCATCTGTTTCGACAGCTGCTCCAGCCCCGATGGTGCAGAGTTCTAGCTCTGTCGTATCTCCGATTGAGGCCTATCAGCAGCCTTCTTCTTCCTCATCACCGACCGCAACTTTTGCCCATGTGCAGCCAAGCTCGTCGTCGACCGTAGCTCCAAGTTCAATATCCGTGTCTCCTCCTATGGCACCGTCACCGTCGGCCTCATCCTCGAGCTCGTCCTCTTCGTCGTATAACACCAACCCTGCGAGTGGACAAGGACTTGACAAGCCGTTTCCTGATCATGTAGTTGATTGTTCGGAGTTTCCCTCTGAGTATGGACCCATCCATCTGTCGTGGCTGGGCTTTGGTGGTTGGTCTGGCGTCCAGTACCCCACCATCTCCGGCAACATGGTTACCGACATCGTCACTGCGATTGCAGGCGGCCAGAACTGCACTGCTGGCGCCATGTGCTCATATGCCTGTCCTGCGGGTTACCAGAAGTCGCAGTGGCCTTCCACCCAAGGGTCCACAGGCCAATCCGTTGGTGGTCTGAAGTGCAGTGAGAACAACAAGCTCGTCAAGACCAACGCTGAGCTGTCTGAGTACCTCTGCATCAAAGGCACGGGCGCCACTCAGGTTCGCAATACTATGAGCAAGAACGCAGCAATTTGTCGTACCGACTACCCAGGTAAGGTCGAAGTTGATGTCTGATTAGAGTGATTCCTAATGGTTTCAGGAACCGAAAGCGAGACTGTGCCGCTTGACACCCACCCGGGGAGCACCAACCCTCTCACCTGCCCTGATTCGGCGACATATTACAAGCATCAGAATGACCCGACCACTGCGCAATATTACATCAATAATGCTGGTGTCGCAATGGAAGATGCTTGCACCTGGGGAAAGGACGGCACGGACAAAGGCAATTGGGCTCCGTCATACCTCGGCGTTGGCCAAGATCCGTACGGCAAGACCTGGCTCTCCATTTCTTCAACAGCGCAGAACAACCCTACCCATTATCAGCCATTGAACTACATTGTTGAGATTGTTGGTGACGGGCTCAGCGGCAAGTGCAGATTGATGCATGGCCAATACTGCTCCGGCGACAATTACAGCAACTGCAATACCCAGGGATGCACTGTATGTTCTTACCAGCCTTCATGTGTTTTATCAAAGCTGACATGTCTTAGGTTGAGCTCATGAGCGGCGACGCTGTTTATGTGCTATCCGAACACACCTCCAGTTAGATCTTCGCCTGTGAACCCCGGCGCCTGTCCTGGGTCATGAGTAATGCGTGCGCTAGCCTTTCTCCAATTGCACAATTCCTGACAACAAATCATCAAAGACTAGCGTTACTCAGACCTGTCGGCAGCCTTCAGCCCCGCAGAAGTTCCATCCCTCAGAAAGTTGCGAGTTTGTTCTTTTTCTATGATACTTAGTGATTCCCCCTACAGCGGATGGTTCGCGGTGCGGAAGTCGAGCTTTCTAGTCGTTCGTTGGTTACAACTCACACCCTGTCGAAGGCAGCAAGCAGCATTAAAGAATACCCAAGCCCTCCATCGACCAAGGAAAACCGTCGTTCAGGATCCCTGTCTTGTGTCCCATTGAGTGGAGCTTGTTGGACTTACCTGATCCTAGATTGCGTGCGGCTGGACCGGCTTCGCATCTATGTGTGGCTTGACTGACTGCGCTCTACAAAGACGGAATAAGGCAAAGGGATTTCTTCTTCTTCTCGTCGTGTTCTGATGAAAGGAGCGGGGGCTCTGTTGCAGTGAGCTGGTTTCGATCGATGGGGTTGAGTTTCGATGGGGGCTCGTGGATGATGGTTCTTTCGGTGTACATATTGAGATGGGGAATGGTAGTAATTTGTTCGGCATCTGTGCATTTGGATGTGACTTGTGAGGTGAGCGTCCATGGTGGCCATACTCTTCTGCCATGCAGCATGGTAAGACATGCTTCTCCATTCAGAATTTCCCGCAAAGACCCCTCTACACTTGCCATCGCCTCCCAGTCATCCAACGGATATACATCAATATCCCTCCCCCGGAACCGAGCCCCAATCTACGACCACCAGCTGCCTCCAACCTCGTCTCATTCCCTCCACCCACTCCCCCCATCTCCTTCAATGCCCATAACTCCTCTTTTCAAACCCTCCCCTCATTTGACTCTCACATC
>JAABUS010002371.1_pt1 | contig 35939 bp, 35 predicted proteins | sample 5560161 | NCBI WGS metagenome assembly JAABUS01 (sample SAMN10711885, study PRJNA513376) | rock metagenome | isolation source: Antarctica rocks | place: Antarctica: Victoria Land, Trio Nunatak nord | collected 2016-01-04
AACTTCCTGACCCGCAGGTCCGGCTACTGCGAGCAGTTCGCCGCCGCGATGGCGCTCTTCGCCCGGGTGGCGCAGATACCGGCCCGGGTGGCCATCGGCTTCACCCGCGGTGAGCGGCAGGGCGACGGCAGCTGGCGGGTGACCACCGCCGACGCGCACGCCTGGCCGGAGCTGTACTTCGAGGGCGCTGGCTGGCTGCGGTTCGAGCCGACCCCGCTGGGGGAAGGCCGCGCGGTCGACCCCGAATACACGGTCACGCCGAACAACCCCGGTCCGGGACCCACCACCGGCTCGGGTGGCGATGACCCCGGGGACCCGACGGCCAAGGACCCAATTCTCAACAAGCTCGACCGGACACTCGAGGACGACACAGTTGCGCTGCCGCCGGCGGACCTGAAGACGGCGGATGGCGAACGCTCCAGCTCACCGGTGTTGCGGCTGGTCCTCCTCGGCCTGCTGGTGGCCGCGCTCGTCGCGTTCCCGGCGGTCAGTCGAGCGGTGGTCCGCCGGCGCCGGTGGGCGGCCGCAACCTCACCGGCTGGCCGCGCGCACGCGGCCTGGGCGGAGCTGCGCGACGACGCGTCCGACTTCGGTCACGCCTGGGCAGGCAGTGACTCGCCGCGGGCCGCCGGCAGCGGCCTGATCCACCGGGCCGGTCTGAGCGGAGCTGCGGCGGAGGCGGTGCGGCTGCTCGTCGGAGCCGAGGAGCGGGCTCGCTACTCACGCCAGCCGGCCGACGCCGGCGACCTGCGGGCGGCGGTCGGCTCGGCGCGAGCCGCCCTGCGCGCGCGGGCAACCGCCGGCCGCCGTTGGCAGGTGCGGCTGGTCCCGCGGTCGAGCATGGCGCTGGTCGGTATGGCGGCCGGCACCATGGCGGACACGTTCGGCGCGGCGGACCTGGCCCTGACCCGGCTACGGGGCCGGATGCTGCGGCGGTCACCGGCCTGACCCAGCCGGCGGTGCGACGCGTCCGGCTCACGGCCCGCCGGGCGGGCCGGAACGACCTACCGGCCGCGCTCCTCCCAGCGGTGCCGCCAACGCTCCTCGAGGCGGGTCATGACCGACGGGCGACCGATGCGGGGAGTCGGGTCGGAGCGGCGCCGGGCCGGGCGTGCGTCCCGGTGGCCGGTCAGCCGCTGCCAGCTGGTCAGCCCGAACAGCAGCGCCGCCAGCATCACGACGAAGCCGAGTACGCCGATCGCCACAACTCGGGAGATGACGCCGGAGAAGAGCAGCACCAGGCCGGCGACGAAGGCCACCGCGGAGCGAGCCATCCGCAGCCGGTAGTGACTGCGGAGGTCGCGGGCTCGTACCGAGGTGGCGAACTTCGGGTCCTCGGCGTAGAGGGCGCGCTCGATCTGGTCGAGCAGTCGCTGCTCGTGCTCGGAGAGAGGCACAGCCCTCCTCCCGATGGACGGCCCCCGAACCGGTGCGAGGGGTGCGAGGGGTGCGACCAGCTGACCGGACCAGCCGGAACGAGCTGACCTCAGGATACGAGGGGTCGGCCCACCGCGAAAGCCGGTCGCTGCGGCGGGTACGAGAACTTTCCGAGTTCCCCCGCGGCGAATCCCGCGACGGCTCATGTTGGCCGCGCTGGACCGGGCGGCATCGGTGCCACCGTGTCGTCATCGGCACTCACCAGCGCCGCCGGGCGAACGGAACCGGCGCCGAAGCGCCGGCTGGCCCGGTCGACGGCCAGCTCCGCCTCGCGCCACCCGGCGTCGCGCTCCCCCAGCCGGAGCTGCCGGTGCGCCGCCTGCGCCGGGCGCAGGCCCTCCACCCGAACGCCGACCAGCCGCAGCCGGGCACGCTGCAGGCCGAGCGCATCGAACAGCGAGCGGGCGGTGTCATAGATCTCCCGCCCGATGTCGGTGGGGTCGGTCAGCGTCCGCGACCTGGTGATCGTGGTGAAGTCGGCAAAGCGCACCTTGATGCTCACCGTGCGCCCGCGCTGCGCGGTCGCGCGCAGCCGCTCGGCGGTCCGGTCGGACAGCCGGAGCAGCTCGCGATGGATCACCACCGGGTCGTCCACGTCGCGGCCGAAGGTCTCCTCGGCTCCCACGCTCTTGTCGGGCTCGGTGGCGACCACCAGCCGCTCGTCGCGGCCCCAGGCCAGCGCGGCGAGGTGCGCGCCAACCGCCTCCCCCAGAGCGCGCTGCAGCGTGCCGACCGGAGTATGTGCCAGGTCGCCCACCGTGCGCAGGCCGAGCCGGACGAGGATCTCGCCGGTGCGCTCCCCCACACCCCACAACGCCCCGACCGGCAGCGGGTGTAGGAAGCTCACCACGTCGGCCCGCGGCACGACCAGCAGTCCGTCGGGCTTGCAGCGCGCGGAGGCCAGCTTGGCGACGAACTTCGTCCCGGCCACGCCGACCGAACAGGTGATCTCCTGCTCGTCTGCCACCCGGGCCCGCAGCCACTCACCGATCTGCGCCGGCCGGCCCAGCCGTCGCCGCGCACTGGACACGTCGAGAAACGCCTCGTCCAGCGCGATCGGCTCGACCAGCGGAGTGACCGATCGGAAGAGCTCCATCACGCCGGTGGACACCTCGCGGTAAGTCGCCGGGGTCGGTGGCAGCACCACCGCCTGCGGGCACAGCCGCCGGGCCCGCATGATCGGCATCGCGCTGTGGACGCCGAAGGTGCGTGCCTCGTACGTCGCCGAGAGCACCACGCCGCGAGTGCCGCCGCCGACGATGACCGGCCGGCCGCGCAGCTCCGGTCGCGAGCGCAGCTCGACGCTGGCGTAGAAGGCGTCCATGTCGACGTGCAGCACGCTGCAGCCGGTGTCGTCGCCGGGCGCCCCGGCCGGCGGCCCGGTCGCCGGAACCGAGCCGCGGCTCACGGGATGCCTCCGAAGCGTCGGATCGCCGGGCGTTCGGCGACCAGTGGTGGGGGCACTCGCGGAAACGCAGCGGGGTTGGGGTACCGCGAAGTTTCCACCAGCCTGCCGTAGGGGGGAAGAACCCCCCCCGGCAACCTCACCCACCGGCGCTGCCCGGGCTCGAGTGCCACAGCCGCCGAGGGGCGCCGTTGCCGACACCGGCCGGAGCCACGTCGGCGTACGGCGACTGGGCGAAGCCGGTGGCATGTACCAGCGGCGGCGTGACGGTAACCGGCCGGGTGGACCGGCTCTCCGCCGCGCCGTGCACCGAGGACTCACTGGTCACCGGCGCTCGCGCCATCGCGGCCACTACCGCCGGCAGGCCGCCGGCCATCCACTCGTCGCGCAGCCGCGGCAGCTCCCAGCAGCCGGTGGCCTGCATGGAGACCCCGCGCGGGCCGGTACGCCGTACCTCCCCCCGCACCACCAGCAGCCAGGAGTGGAACAGGGTGGCGGCGTAGCCGGCCTGGGCCGCCTCGAAGAACGTGGCGTCGAGCGGGCCGGTGGCGTCGTCGAGCGTGATGAAGATCACCCGACGGCCGGACCGGATCGGCGGTGTCTGGGTGGCCACCTTCACCCCCGCGACCAGCACCTGCGCCCGGCTGCGGCAGCGCACCAGGTCACGCGCGCGGGTGGTCCCGAGGGCCGACAGGAAGTCGGCGTAGAAGTCGAGCACGTGCCGGCTGACGTCGAGGCCGAGCACCTCGAGCTCGGCGCGCACCCGCTCTGCACCGGTCATCTCGGGCAGGCCGGTGGCGCGCACTTCGCTCGGCTCGTCGCCGAGGGCGAGCGCAAGCTGGACGGGTAGCTCGGCGGCGGGCCGCACCGGCGCGGCCGCCTGCGACTGCCGGGCGGCGAGCTCACGGACACCGGCGGCGGCGGTGGTGGTCGCCAGACTGCCGGCCGCACCCGCCGTCCGGCGGCTCACGGGACCGCCCCCGCGCCGTAGCGACCGCGCCCACTGCTCGAGCTCGACGACCTGCAACAGCAGGTCGCGGCGGGTGACCGAACCGCGCCGACGTACCGGCAGCGGGGAGCCCAGCCCATAGATCTCGTCGAACCCGCCGGCCACCACGAGGCGCTCCGCGATCGGCCGGGAGACCGCGGCCCGGTGCCAGAAGTCCGACAGCGAGGCGTAGGGCCGGCCGGCGATAATCCGGGCCACCTCGGCCTCGGTGATCCCCTTGACCTCCGCCAGTCCGAGCCGGATGCCGTGGGCCCGCGCGTCCGGCACACCGACCGGCGGCTCGGGTCGCGGCGGCCCGTCGAGGACGCGGGGCGGTGGCTCGTCGAGGACGCCCACCCGTTCCACCCGGTACTCGGCGTCGGAGCGGTTGACGTCGAGCGAGAGGATCGCGATCCCGAACTGCCGGGCGTCGTCGAGGATCAGCCGCTTGGGGTACATGCCGGGGTCGTGGGTGAGCACCCCGGCGAGGAACGCGGCCGGGTGGTGCGCCTTGAGCCAGGCGGACTGGTAGGTCGGCACCGCGAAGGCGGCGGCGTGGGCCTTGCAGAAGCCGAAGGACCCGAAGGCCTCGAGCACCTGCCATGCCCGCTCGACCACGTCGAGGGAGTAGCTGCGGCCGAGCGCGGCCGGGACGAACCAGGCCCGCACCTCCGGCTGGCCAAGCGGGTCGCCCAGCGCACGGCGTACCTCGTCGGCCTCCGCCAGGCTGGCGCCGGTCAGCACCGACACCAGCCTGAGCACCTGCTCGTGGAAGACCACCACGCCGCAGGTCTCGGCCAGCACCGGCTCGAGGTCGGGGTGGAGGTACTCCGGCGCCCGCCACCCCTGCCGGGCCTGCAGGAACGGGGTGACCATGTCGCTCTTGACCGGCCCCGGCCGGAACAGCGAGATGTCGATGATGAGGTCGGCGAAGGTCTCCGGCCCGAACTTGCCCACCAGCTCGCGCTGGCCGGGCGACTCGATCTGGAAGCAACCCAGGGTGCGGGTCGACTGGATGAGCTGAAAGGTCGCCGGATCGTCGCGCGGGACCGCGTCGATGTCGACATCTTCTCCGTCGACCCGGCCCACCTCGGCGACCGCGTGCGCGATCGCTGACTGCATGCGGATGCCGAGCACGTCGAGCTTGAGCAGCCCGAGCACCTCGACGTCGTCCTTGTCGAACTGGCTCATCGGAAAGCCGAGCCAGCTGGCCTCGACCGGGGTGCGGTCGAGCAGGCTGAGGTCGGAGAGCAGTACGCCGCAGGGGTGCAGGGCGATGTGGCGCGGCAGCCCGTCCAGCCGTTCGGCCAGCCGGAACAGCAGGTCGAGCCGGCCCGAGTCCAGCCCGCTGGCGCGCAGCTCGGGCAGGTCACGCAGCGCCGCCCGGACCTGGCTGGCCCGGATGTGCGGGAACGCCTTGGCCACCGTGTCGATCTCGCCCGGCGGCAGGCCCAGCGCGGCGCCGACATCGCGGATCGCGTGCCGGGCGCGGTAGGTGTCCATCATCGACACGCAGCTGCACCGCTCGCCGCCGTACCGATCGAGGATCGCCTCGTAGACCTCGGTCCGGCGGGCCGACTCGACGTCGACGTCGATGTCTGGCAGCGCGTGCCGCAGCGGTGAGAGGAACCGCTCCATCACCAGGCCGTGCTCGAGCGGGTCGACGTCGGAGATGCCGAGCAGGTAGGTGACCAGGCTGCCGGCGCCGGAGCCACGGGCCGCGCAGCGCACCCCGAGGGACTTGGTGAGGTCGACTACGTCGCCGACGGTGAGGAAGTACGACGGGTAGCCGAGCCCGCAGATCACCTCCAGCTCCTCGTCCAGCCGGTGGAGCGCCGCCGCTGACCGGGGTGCACCGCGCTGGCCGAAGCCGGCCTCGCACCGCTCGCGCAGCACCGCGTCGGCCGGCCCGGCGACCGGGAGCTCGGGAAAGTGCACCTCGCCGATTCCCAGCCCACCGGCACCGGCGGGGACGACGCAGCGCTCGGCGACCGACCGGGTGCGCACCAGCAGCTCCCGGCCGCCGCTCGCTCCGCGGCCGGCCAGGATGGCCACCTCTTCGGCGAGCTCGGCCATCTCCTTGCCGGACTTCAGCGCACCCTCGGCGTTGACCCGGTCGACGTGCCGGGGGTCGAGCACCACGAGGCGCCGGGCCGCGTCGAGGACGTCGGCCGTCGGGGCGTCGCCGCGGTCGGCGTAGCGGACCGCGTTGGTGAGCACCGCCGGCACTGCGGCCTCCACCGCGAAGCCGAGCAGCCGGGCCGCCTGGGTGGCGTCGCCCGCCCCCCGGTGGTGCACCACTTCGATGAGCAGGTCGGCCGGGTCGAGCATCGCCCGCCACCGGTCGAGCGCGGCGACGGCCCGGTCGGGACGGCGGACGGCGAGTGCCCGGCCGACCTCGGAGTCGGGTCCGAGCAGGACGAACACGCCGGCGTCCGGCCGGCCCAGGTGCTCGGCGACCAGAGCGAGCGAGCTCACCGGCCGGCCTCGCTCGCCCGCCAGCTGGGTGGCGCTGACCAGCCGGCACACCGACGCCCAGCCGCGCGGGTCGCGGGCCAGCACGGTGACCCGCGGGTGGCCGTCGTCGACGAAGGCGCCGCCGCGCGCCGGCGTACGCCGTGCCGGGCCGACGCCCGAGCCGCTCGGGCCGAACCTGGGAACGGGTTCGCTCGGTGTCATGGCGAGGTCGACGCCCAGGATCGGCCGGATTCCCGCAGCTCGGCAGGCCTGGACGAACTTGACCGCGCCGTAGGTGCCGTCGCGATCGGTCAGCGCCAGGGCGTCCATGCCGTGCTCGGCCGCGCGCTCGGCGAGCAGCCAGGGATGCGAGGCGCCATAGCGCATCGAGTAGCCCGAGGCGACGTGAAGGTGGACGAAAGGGTCGGACACGTCACCTCACCCGACTCGCGAGCCCACCGGTAGCGCGGACTGGGACGGCAGACCGAGGGTGGTCTCCACGACGGCGAGGAAGGTGTCGGCGTCGCGGAGCAGGTCGTCGGCCTCGCGCGCGGTGACCGCCCGGGGCAGGCCGGCCTCGGCCGCGGCCCGCTTGGCCGCACCGGCGGCGAAGAACGTCGCCCACTCCCCCAGCTCCGGTGCGACCGTGGTGAGCAGCACCCAGGCGCTCGTCGGCCGCCGACGGCGGGTGGTGGTCTCCGGTCGGGCCCGGGCGGCGAGCACCGCCGCCGCCGCCCGCAGCGCGGCCAGATGCGCGGTGGCGTAGCGCTGGGGTGGCGGGTCGAGCATCATCGCTTCGGCCAGGCCCCGACGAGCGGCGTCGAGCAGCGAGACCGCCGCCGGCGCGGGGCTCCCGCGGCGTAGCGCCGCCGGACCGTTGGTGGACACCACAGCCGTCATCAGTCCAGCACCCGTACGACGGTCCAGTCGCCGGCGGACCAGTCGAAGCACAGGTCGAAGACGCCGGCGCCGCACCCGCCGGCGGCCGCCTCCACCCGCCACAGCTCGCGCTCGCCGTCATCGACGGCCGCGGCCCCGATCGCCGCACCGACGTCGGGAGCGGGCTCACCCCAGGCTCGCTGGCCCCACTTCGGCGACGGGGGCAGCGAACCCAGGACAAGGTCGCCGTCCGCGGCACGAACCTTTGGCTGGTCCGCCCCGAACGCCGCCGCGGCCGCGGCCGACCGCCACCAGCCGCCGGCCTCGAACCAGTGCGCCAGCACCGCGCGGACGTCGTACCACCGGCTGCGCCAGCGGAACTGCGCCGGCAGTTCGTCGCCGCGTACGACGTCGACCGGCTGTACGTAACACCGGACCATGACCACCCTCCCCTTTCGATCCGGCCGCGCGACTGCGTTGCTGTCGCGAGTGATACGCCGGGGGAAGGCGGCGCCGACGGGTCGGTCCGGGAAGACGCTTCCCCACGTCGTCCCGGACCGAGCGTGCCCCCGGCCGGCGATGTGGGGGTCGAGGTCCACCCCGCCGGCCGGGAGCTCATCCCGTCTGCTCGAACGTGTGTTCGAACAAGACGACAGTAAACCCCGCCGCCGACAGAACCGTCAATGCCGGGTTCCACAAGGAACTCGCCGCCCTTGGCACGGCGATACGGCGTCATGGTCGAGTCAGGTACCTCGACGCGCACGGCCAACGCGAGTCCAGCTACCTGATGGTGCGTGACGACGGCCCCCGCCGGTTCGGTGCGGTGACCTACGGGCAGCCGCGTGCGGCTCGGTTGACCTTCCGCCTCCCGGCCGAGGACATCGAGGACGTGAAGGAGCGCGTCATCCTGCGCAACATCGTCAAGGCGCCGACATCACCCCGTCAGCGGGTACGACGAGTGCACGAACCACCGGTCGGCCCGGTCCTGCCCCATCAGGGTCAGCTCCCCGACCCGACAACACACCGGAAGCCTCCGCTCGACGTCGGCGACGACATGACTGTGCGCGTCCGGGTCGATGCCGTCGCCGATCGTGAGATGCGGTACGACGGTCTCGTACCGCCCTTCGAACGGCGGGTGCTCCGGCCAGCGCCGGCGTACCGCCTCGGTCAGCTCGGCGAACGGCTGCGGCTGCGAAGGCGCGAGCCACAGCGTCTCCTCGAAGCGATCCACCCGGTCGAAGCCGGCGTCGAAGGCAGCACAGCCGGCAACGACCCGGCCGAGCTCGGCCAACAGCTCAGTGGTGAGTTCACGAGCCCGAAACCACGGATAGAGGACGGTGACGTGCGCCGACATCCCGTGCGGCTCGGACGGGTCGAGCGATGCGCGCCACCCCCCCACCACCGGCTCGGCCGCCGGCACGAGGACCACCAGACCCGTACGCCGGCCAGGCGCGGCGGTCGTCACGGTCACGGCCGGAACGGTAACCTCCGTCGTCGGCTGCGAGGAGGACGAGCGGATGGCGACCACAGTCGTGCGTCGTACCGCTGCCGGCGCCGTCGCGGTGGCGCTCGCTGCCACGATCGCGGGCTGCGCCGCCTACAACGGCAACGGTGACAGCGTGACGCCCAACGGGGTCACCTCGGAGCCGGCCGGTCCTTCACCCGACGCCAACGGCTAGCGGCCAAGCAGGTCAGGACGGCGTCGCCGCGTCGGCGTAGCGCAGCACCGCGCCCACACCGTCGGCCAGCCGGGTCGGCCCACCCGGCACAAGCACCAGGTCGGCGCCCGTGCCAACCGCCGCGCGCACGATCGCTGAGCCGGCCGGAGCCGTCGTGACGTGCTCCGCCCCGAGGTCGTCGAGGTCCTGCCGGTCCACAGCGAGCTGGACGGGTTCGGCGCCGATGTCCAGCGTCGCGTCCTGCGCCAGGGCGTCGCTGATCACCACCGTCTGCACCTGCGCGCGCCGCAGCGCCGCCACCGTGTTGGCCAGGCCTTCGACCGCCCGGTCGTGCTGGCCGCGCTCCTGCTCGAACTCCTCGAGCACCGCCAGGGTGTCTCGTACGGCGGTCTCGGCAACCAGCCGCCGGACGTGGTCGGCCAGCGAAGCCTCCGACGCTCCGGCCGCCCGGCCGCCCTCGACCTCGCGCAGGATACCCTGCGCGGGCTTGGGCAGCGAGTCGCGCAGGTGCCCAGAGCCCGGACGTCACCGGCCGCGATGATGATCCGTGCCCGTACGGTGGATGCGATCCCGGCCACCTGCTGGGCGACCTGCTCGGCGTTGGTCTGCCAGAGGTTCTCCGCCCGCTGCTGGAACTTCTTGTGCGCCCAGTCGCCCGGCTTCACCTTGCGGATGTCGAACGTGCCGCCCCGCACGTGCCGCTCGGCCGCGGCGTCGCCATGGTCGCCGTACGCCGTGATGTCGGCACCGGCCCGGTCGGCGACTACCAGCACATAGGGGACGACGTCGGCGAACTGGCCGATCACCTGCAGCACGTCCGGCAATGGCCCGAAGGTGGCGGTCTCCCGGCGCGGCGGGGCGGGCAGCCGGACGTCCAGCAGCAACCTCCCATGGCTCCCTACCAGCACCTGTGTCTCGCCGTTGCCATGGTCCTGGCCGGCGACGGCCGCCATCGCGTCCAGGGTCGCCTCGTCAGCACCGGCGGCGGCGAGCTCCTCGCGGCGCGCCCGCCAGCGCGCCGCGATCTTGAGGGCGGCGCCTTCCACCGCGCTCGTCGTGTCGAGGTACGCCGTGGCGTACGGGCCGGACGCCGCGAAGGCGGGCGCGAGAAAGCCGAGATCCAATGGAACCTCCGACCGGCAGGGGCTGGACGACGCATCCTGCCAACTCCGGCGAGGTCACCGCCCGCCGGGTGCGGCATCTCTTAGGTTGCGGCCAGCGCTTCCATCACATCGGGTCTCTTTCGCAGAAGTGCTCGGGCGGAACCGGCGGCGGTGTCGACGACGTCCTCCAAGCGGCGCCCTCCCATCGGTTCGACCCTCATGACCTGCAGGTCGGCCGGAGTGGGCTCCACGACGACGACGCAGGCACCGCCCGCACGCAGCCGGCGCACCTCCGCGGCGAGATAGCGACGGATCGCATACCGGACCGCGAGGTCGATCGCCGACCGGCGAACACCCGCACCGTAGGACATCGGCGACAGGACCACAGCGACGTCGACCCGATCCGGGACGACCACGTCAGCGTTGGTCGGTGAGTGCACGCCGCCGTCGACGTAGAGCTCCTCGGCGACCCGGACCGGCGCGAAGTAGGCCGGGATCGCGCAGGAGGCGGCCACCGCCGCGCCGACGTCCACGGTCGGCGCCGCAGGCGTCCCGAAGACCACCCGGCGGCCGTCGCGCACCCGTACCGCGCAGATCCGCAGGTCCCGGTCGGGCCAGCTGTCACCGTGCACGCGCCGCACGTCCCTCGCGATCTTGTCGGGGCTGGTACGACCGGCAGGGAGGAGACCGGACACCAGCGGACCCGGACGCACCGCCCACGGCCGCCTGGCCGCGGCCAACAGGACCCCCGGGGCAAGCGGGCCACGTCGCGCGGCCGGCAGCGCCTCGGCCGCCGGTGCCGCGAACGTACGGCGACCGCCGTCGCGCAGGACCGCACCGGCGGCCGACAGCGGCTCGCCGAGCAGGTCGGCGATGAGATCGGAGGTCGACAGGCCGCCGGCCAGCCCGGCAGCGACCAGCGATCCGGCCGACGTGCCGACGAGGACGCCGGCGGAGCGGGCGTCGAACCCGCCGTCCTCGACCAGTGCGCGAAGGACGCCGAGGTGGAAGGCCTGGCCCAGGGAGCCGCCGGCCCCGAGGATGACAGCGGTACGCACACCGGAGATCATTCCCCCAGCGAGCTCGGCCCGCGGGGCCGGCGGGGCTACGAGGCGATTAAGGTCGAGCGGTGACCGAGCCGGTGCCCGCACTGGTGACGCTGCACCTGTGGCGAGTACCAGCCCGCCACGTGGGCAGGGCGCTGGCCGGGGTCGCGCTGGACTCCCGCGCCCTTCGCCACGTCGAGGGGCTCCGTTTCGCCAAGATGCTCGGCACCGGTCGGGGGCGCACGTTTCTGCCCGGGGACGTCCACCCTTGCCGCTGGGGGCTGCTGGCGACCTGGGCCTCGGCGGCCGACGCCCGCAACTTTCGCGGTGCCTCCATCGCGCGACGGTGGGGGCGGATCAGCGAGGAGGCCTGGCGGGTCGACCTCCTGGCGCTGCACTCCAGGGGCCGCTGGTCCCGCCGGGCGCCGTTCGGCGCCCCCTCCCTGTCCGCCCAGGCCGGACCGGTTGCCGTGATCACCCGAGCGCGGATCGCGCTCCCCAAAGCGCTCACCTTCTGGCGGGCGGTGCCGCCGGTGGCAGCGGACCTCCACGGTGCGGACGGGCTGCGGCTCGCGCTGGGCATCGGCGAGGCACCGGTCGGCCTGCAGGGCACCTTCAGCCTGTGGAGCTCGGCCGAGGCGCTGAACCGGTTCGCCTACGGTCGGCCGGCCCATCGGGCCGCCGTACGCCGGACCGCGGAGGAACGGTGGTACGCCGAGGAGCTGTTCGCCCGGTTCGCGGTGGTGGCCGCCGAGGGGACCGTCGACGGCAGGGACCCGCTGCGGTGAACGACGTCGTCCGCCTGGAAGCCGTCGGCTTCGCGCCGTACGCCGGGGCCTCCGTCGAGGTCTTCGGACTGGCGATGAACGCGCCTACGGCGGGGCTCGCTTCGCGCCGCGGCATCGTCGAGCGCCATCTCGGCCGGCCCGGCTTCACCGCCGTGGCCGCCCTCGAGGACGGCGAGCTGGTGGGGTTCGGCTACGCGTACGCTGGCGCGAGCGGCCAGTGGTGGCACGACATCGTGGCGGCGGCGCTCGGCCCCGAGATGGCGGACCGGTGGCTGTCGTCGTCGTTCGAGATCGTCGAGCTGCACGTCCGGCCGGAGGCTCAGGGCGCCGGCGTGGGGCGCCGGCTGCTGACCACCCTGCTGACCGATGCTCCCGGCAGCACCGCGGTGCTCTCCACCGGTGACGCGGACTCCCGGGCCCGCCGGCTCTACCGGTCGATGGGCTTCATCGACCTGCTGACCCACTTCCACTTTCCCGGTCGCGACGAGCCCTACTGCGTCATGGGCCGACCGCTCCCCCTGCCGCCCGGTTAGGCACGGATGCCACCAACGCGCGACGTTGTGGTCATCGGCGCCGGCCACAACGCCCTGGTCGCCGCCTGCTACCTCGCCAGGGAGGGGCTCGACGTCGAGGTGGTCGAGCGCCGCGGCGTCGTCGGCGGCGCGGTTTCCACCGTCGAGCGCTTCCCCGGCTACCGGATGGACGTCGGCTCCAGCGCGCACATCCTGATCCGGCACACCGGGATCGTCGAGGACCTCGCCCTGGCCGACTGCGGCCTGGAGTACGCCGACCTCGACCCGTGGGGGTTCGCGCCGTTCGGCGATCCGCGGGACGGCGAACAGGTGGCGATCACGTTCTCCGTCGACCTGGACGCGACGTGTGCCTCGATCGCGTCGGTCTGCGGCGACCGCGACGCCGCGGCGTACGCCGCCTTCGTCACCGACTGGGCCGCGCGCAACGAGCGGATCTTCGCGGCCTTCCAGGAGCCGCCGTCAGGGCGCCATCTGGCGCGCAGCCTGTGGGGCGTGGGCCGCTCGACGGGGCTCGGCGGGCTCGAGCTCGCGCGGCAGTTCCTCCAGTCCGGCGATGCCCTGCTCGACGCCCACTTTTGCGACGAACGGCTCAAGACCGCCCTCGCCTGGCTCGGGGCGCAGTCAGGGCCAGCACCGTGGGAGCCGGCGACCGCGGATCTGGTCGGCTGGAACGCGATGCTGCACCGGCTGGCGCCGGGTCACCCCGTCGGCGGGTCCGGCATGCTGTCGGTCGCCCTCGCGCGCCGCTTCACCTCCTACGGCGGCGTGCTGCGGCTGGCTGACGGCGCCGAGCGGATCACAGCCACGGCGGGCCGCGTCACCGGCGTACGGACCTCGACCGGCGACCACGTCGGCGCGGCGGCCGTGCTGGCCGGCTGCCACGTGCTCACCACGCTCGAGCTGCTGGACCCGGAGGCACTCCCGGCCGGCTTGCCGGAACGCGCCCGCCACAGCATCCGGGTGGGGAACGGGATCGGCATGGTGGCCCGGCTCGCCACGAGCGACCTGCCCCGCTACCCGGCAGCGGCCGCCGACGGCTCGACCTACCGATCACTACAGCTGCTCGCACCCCGCCGCTCCTTCCTGCGGTCGGCGTACGGCGACTTCACTGCCGGTCGGCCGCCGGAGCACCCGGCGGTGCTCGCGATGACGTTCTCAGCCTTCGACGACACAATCGCCCCGCCCGGCCGGCACAACGTGACGATCTGGGGACAGTGGCACCCCTACGCGTTGTCCACCGGTGAGCACTGGGACGACATCGCGGAGCGCGAGGGGCGCAAGCTCGTCGAAGCCGTGGATGCGGCGGCTCCCGGCTTCGCCGACTCGGTCCAGGCGATGCACGTCCAGACGCCGCTGGACCTCGAACGCGAGCTGGGGCTGCGCCGCGGGAACGTCATGCATGTCGAGATGACGCTCGACTCCATGTTCGCCTGGCGACCGCTGCCCGAGCTCGCCGGCTATCGCACCCCGGTCGAGGGGCTCTACCTCACCGGTGCATCCACTCACCCGGGCGGCGGGGTCTTCGGCGCCAGCGGCCGAAGCGCCGCCCGAGTACTGCTGGCCGACCGCCGCCCGACCCCGCTGGCCAGGATCCGCAAGGCGGTCCGGCGATGACCGCGACGGTGGCGCCGCCGGTCTCCGCACGGCCGCCAGCCGCCTACCGCTGGGTGCCATGGACGCTCGGCGGCGCCACGGTCCTGCTCGAGATCGGCTACCCGCTGCTCCGCGGCCACCCGCGCGACCTGCTGACCGTAGCCACGGTGGCGACCTTCTTTCTGGCCTCGACGTCGCATGCCGTGGTCTGGCGCGGGATTCGATGGACCGGCCTGCTGGTCGCCGTCACGGCGGGCGGCGGGTTCCTGGTGGAGTGGGTGGGCACGCGCACCGGGTTGCCCTTCGGCCACTACGCGTACGCCGGCACGCTGGGCGCGCGCCTGGCCGGCGTACCGCTGGTGATCCCGCTGGCCTGGACGATGATGGCTTATCCGGCGCTGCTGGCGGCCCGCCGGCTGACGTCGGCGCGGCTGGCCGGACCAGTGGTCGCCGGTTGGGCGCTGGCCTCGTGGGACCTGTTCCTGGACCCGCAGATGGTCGAGGCCGGCCACTGGCGCTGGTCGCGGGTCGGCGCCACCCTGCCGGGGGTCCCGGACGTTCCCCTGAGCAACTTCGCCGGCTGGCTGCTCGCCGCCGTCGCCATGATGTGGCTGCTCGGCCGGATGCTGCCGGATGGCGGGTCGCCCGACGACCGGATGCCGCCCGCGCTTTACCTGTGGACGTGGGCGTCCTCGGTGCTGGCCAACCTGGCGTTCTTCGGCCGGCCGGCAGTCGCCGCCTGGGGTGGGCTCGGCATGGGACTGGTCGCCGTACCGCTGGCGATCTCCTGGCTGCGGGCGCCATGAATCCCCCGGTACGACGGGTGGTGGCCACCGGCAGCGTGGGGGCAGCGCTGGCCACCGCGCACACCGCCTGGAACCTCCGCCACCTGCGCGGGCCGCCGGACGGCCCGATTGCCGTCGCCGAGAACGTCTCCGTGCTGCTGCCGGTCCGCAACGAGGCGGACCGGGTGGCGGCCTGCCTGCGGGCGCTGCTGGCTTCGACGGGGGTTGCCCACCTGGAGATCCTGGTCCTCGACGACGGATCCACGGACGGCACCGCGGACGCCGTACGCCGGCTCGCCGGCGGCGACAGCCGGCTGCGACTGCTGAGCGGCGCTGAGCTTCCGCCCGGCTGGCTGGGCAAGCCCTTCGCCTGCGCCCAGCTGGCCGGCGCGGCAAGCGGCTCGGTCTACCTCTTTCTCGACGCGGACGTGGTGGTCGCCCGCGACGCCATCGCCCGGTCGGTGGCCCTGCTGCGGACGGCCGACCTCGACCTGGTCTCGCCGTACCCCCGGCAGGTCGCCGAGTCCCCGGCCGAACGGCTGTGCCAGCCACTGCTGCAGTGGTCCTGGCTCACCTTCCTGCCGCTGGCGCTGGCGGAGGGCTCGCGGCGTCGGTCACTCGCGGCGGCGAACGGCCAGCTGCTGGCTGTCGATGCAGCGACGTACCGGCGGGCCGGCGGGCACGCGGCGGTGCGCGCCGACGTGCTCGAGGACATCGCGCTGGTACGGCGGGTGAAGGCGGCCGGCGGCCGGGGCGGGATGGCCGACGGCACCGGCCTCGCCTCCTGCCGGATGTACGGCGGGTGGCCCGCCCTACGAGAGGGGTACACGAAGTCGCTCTGGGCGGCTTTCGGCTCTCGTGGGGGCGCGGCGGGAGCCTGCGGGCTGTTGGCCTTGCTGTACGTCGTACCGCCGGTGGCCGCCCTGGGCGGTTCTCGGGTCGGCGCGCTCGGTTACCTGGCGGGGGTGGCGGGCCGGGTGCTCACCGCCCGCCGGACCGGGAGCCGGGTGTGGCCGGACGCGCTCGCCCATCCAGCCTCCGTCGTGTTGCTGGGATGGCTCACCCTGGCGTCCTGGCGCGGACGGGCGGCCGCGGCGCTGTCTTGGAAAGGACGCCCGTTGGCCTGAACAGCTCCGCGGCGCAGGCGACATGCCGGCTCGTACGCTCCGACCGTGGCCCGGGTCGTGGTGATCGGCGCCGGCGTGGGCGGCCTGGCCGCCGCCGCCCGGCTGGCCCGGCTGGGTCATTCGGTCACCGTCTGCGAGTCGGCAGCGGGCATCGGCGGCAAGCTGGGCAGCTACGAGCGCGACGGCTTCCGGTTCGACACCGGCCCTTCACTTCTGACGTTGCCGGCCATCTTCCGTGACCTGTTCATCAAGACCGGCAAGCCGCTGGAGTCGGTGCTCGACCTGGTGCCGGTCGAGCCGCTGGCCCGCTACCGGTTCGCCGACGGGACCATCTTCGACGCGCCGAACACCGGGCTGTTCGACTTCTGCGCCGCGCTGGATGACGCCCTCGGCGGCCGGGCGAGCGGGGACTGGCGCCGGCTGATGGAACGGGCCGGGCGGATGTGGCAGGCGACCCGCGAGCCGGTGCTCGAGCGCCCGATGGGACCGGCCGGCCTCGTCCGGCAAGCGGCACATGTCAGCGACCTGCACACGATCGCACCCTGGCGGTCGCTGCGGTCCCTCGGCCGGCAGTATCTGCACGACCCTCGGCTGCGGATGCTCCTCGACCGTTACGCGACTTACACCGGCTCGGACCCGCGCCGCGCACCCGCGGTGCTGGCTACCGTCCCGTACGTCGAGCAGACCTTCGCCGGCTGGTACGTCGTCGGCGGGCTGCACCGGTTGGCGCAGGCCATCGCCGACCGGGCGATCCAGCGCGGCGCGACGATCCGCACCAGCTCTCCGGTAGCCCGCGTCGAGCTCGACGCCGGCCGCGTATCGGGCGTGACGCTGGCCGATGGCGAGCGTCTACCGGCCGACATCGTGGTCAGCGGCGTCGACGCGGCCCACCTCTACGCCGACCTGCTCCCGGTGTCCCGGCAGCTGGCCCGCCTGCGCCGTACGACGCCCTCGCTCGCCGGCTTCGTCCTGCTCCTCGGCCTCCGGGGGCGGACCGCCGGGCACGCGCACCACCGTGTGCTGTTCCCGGCCGGCTACGACGCAGAGTTCGACGCGATCTTCGGTCCCGACCCGCAACCGGTGACCGACCCCACGCTCTACGTCGCCGTACCCGACGACCCGGCCGTCTCGCCGCCGGGTCACGAGGCATGGTTCGTGCTGGTCAACGCGCCCCGGCACGGGCCGGTGGACTGGACCGCCCCCGGGCTGGCCGACTCCTACGCCGACCACCTGCTCGACGTGCTGGCCGCGAGGGGCCTCGATGTCCGCGACCGGCTGCTCTTCCGCGAGATCCGTACGCCGGCAGACCTCGAACGCGACACCGGAGCGCCAGGCGGGGCGATCTACGGCTCCTCGTCCAACGGGGCGCGCGCGGCCTTCCTCCGGCCGGCCAACCGTTCGCCGGTGCCGGGGCTGTTCCTCGTCGGCGGCTCGGCGCATCCGGGCGGTGGGCTGCCGCTGGTAGGCATGTCGGCAGCCATCGTCGCCGGCCTCATCGGGCCGGCGTAGCGAACCGCGGCTCAGCGCAGCCGCCGGCGAACTACGACGAGCAGCTGCCCCAACCCCAGCAGCGACACGGCGAGCGTCGCCCAGGCGCCCAGGCCGGCGACCTCGGCGGAGCGGCCGGCGTACATCCCGGCCGCGCCGAACGCAGCGACCGTGATGATCACCCGGGTCGGCCGCTCCCCCACCGTCACCACGCCGATCTCGCGCATCCCGACTGCCATCGCCCGCGCGCGGGTGTACTCCAGCAGCCCGATGGCGGCCCCGGCGGCGACGCACACCCCCGCCGGCGCGCCCAGCCGCCACAGCGCGGCGAGGTAGAGACCGTCCACCACCCGGTCGGTCACCGAGTCGAGCACGAACCCCAGCCTCGTCGCCCGCTGGGTCAGCACGGCGACCGCGCCGTCCACACCGTCCAGCACAGCCGAGAGCACGGCCGCGGCGGCGGCCACCAGCGCCCATCGGCCGCCGAGATCGGCGAGGGCCAGGGTGAGGGCGCCCGCGACCAGCCCCCAGGTGGTGAGCAGACCCGGCGCCACGCCGGCGCGGGCCAGCGGCCGGGCCAGCCGGTAGACGACCGTCAGCCAGCGACGGACGAGCGTGGTCCGGCTCGCGTCGAGGCCGCCGTGCCACCTCGACCAGCCGGCGAGGTAGGCCGCCGCGTCCGGCACGCTGCCGACCGGCCGGCGCAGGACCAGCGACGCGACCAAGAGCACCAGCGCGCCGGCGCCGACCGCCACCAGCGGGAGCACTCCAGCACCGTAGTGCCGATCAGCGCAGCACCCAGACCACCACCACGCGCACCGACACCTCCGAGCTGCCCGGCTCCACCGGGACCGAAGCTGGCCCACGAGCGGCAACGGCGAAAGCCGCCTTGTCGATCATCTGCGGGCTGGCCGGCGTGACGTCTTCGGTGACGCTGGTCACCCCCCCGAGCTGGCGCCCGGCCAGTCGCGCGTACTGCTCCGCCTTTGCCCGCGCGGCGCGAAAGGCACGCTCCCGGGCCTGCGCCACGAGGGCGGCGTCGCTGTCGATGTCGAGCGCGATGCCGTTGACCCGGACGGCGGACCCGCCGGCGGCCACCGCGTCGGTGATGATCTGACCGGCGGTGGACAGCCGGTGCAACCGTGCCGTCAGCGACTCTGTCGCGACGTAGCCGCGGAGCACCTGACGATCCTTCGAGTAGTCGTAGTTGGCGTGCACAGACAGCTGGGACGTCTGCAGGTCCGCCGGCGCCACGCCGTGCGCCCGCAGGGAGTCCCGCACCTTGGTGAGGGCGGTACTGGCGACGTCCAAGGCGGCGGAGACCGTGTCGGCCCGTCCCTCCACGCCCAGGTCGAGCTTCAGGACGTCCGGCGTGCCGGCGATGTGCCCCACGCCGTCGACCGCGACCGACGGCCCTGGCACCGTAGTCACCGGAGCCGCGGCGATCGCCCTCGAGCCACCGCCGTGACCGCTGCCGAGGAAAAAGGCGCCGACGAGGACCGTCGCGGCGCCGAACCCGGCGGCGGACTGCCGGGCCGACGCTCTGGACAGGAACGACATGGGACCTCCCGATGTGGGGTGTGGTCCCGAATGGACGCCGGCGAGGCGCCATCGGTTGCATCGGCGGCGGTCAGTGCCGGGCGGCGAGCCCCAGCCGGGAGTAGATCTCGCGGGTCGCCGTGGACCGGTTGAGCGTGTAGAAGTGGATGCCGGGAGCGCCGCCCTCGAGCAGCCGCTCGCACAGCGCGCTGGCCACCTCCACCCCGATGGCGCGCACGGCGAGCGGGTCGTCCTCGACCGCGCACAGCCGGTCGGCGAGCACCGCGGGGAACGGGATCCCGGACAGCTGCGCCATCCGCTGGATCTGCTTGACGTTGGTTACCGGCATGACGCCCGGCAGGATCGGGACGTCGCAGCCGAGCCGGGCCACCCGGTCGCGGAGGGCGAAGTAGTCCTCGGCGTCGAAGAAGAAGTTCGTGACCGCGAAGTCCGCGCCGGCGGCGCACTTCTGCACCAGGCGCCTGGCGTCGGTGTCACGGTCCGGCGACTCCGGATGTCCCTGCGGAAACGCCGCCACCCCGACACAGAAGTCGCCGAGCGAGCGGATCAGCCGCACCAGCTCGTCGGCGTAGCTGAGGCCCTGCGGATGCGCCTCCCAGCTGGCGTCCACGCCCCCGGGTGGGTCGCCACGCAGCGCCAGGACGTTGCGCACCCCGGCGTCGGCGTAGGAGCCGATGACCTGGCGGAGCTCGGCGACCGAGTGGTTCACCGCGGTGAGATGACCCAGTGGCGTCAGCGTTGTGTCGGTGGCGATGCGCTCGGTGACCCGGACAGTGCGGTCGCGGGTTGAACCGCCAGCGCCGTAGGTCACCGAGACGAAGCTCGGCCGCAGCGACTCGAGCTCACGGATCGCGGACCAGAGCTGACGCTCGCCCTCGTCGGTCTTGGGCGGGAAGAACTCGAAGGAGTACGACTTGCGGCCACTGGCGAGCAGATCACGGACGGTATGCGGCCGCCGCCCGATCGTGCGCACCGCCATCTCGGCAGGCTAACCGACGGTTGCTGCCGGATACTGCGAAGGCACGCGCAGCCCACGGTGAGGAGTGCCGCCTTGACTCTCGGCGCGCAGCGGCCTCCCGTGCCGGATCCACTGGAGCGAGCCGACCTCCGCGCCCGACTGCACAAGGCCCTGTCCGGTTTCCTGGCCGAGCAGGCCGCCGCGCTGGATGCGATCACCGAAGAGCTGCAGCCGATGGCCGAGGCGCTCGGGGCATTCCTCCTCGACGGCGGCAAGCGCCTTCGGCCGGCTTTCTGCTACTGGGGCTGGCGAGGTGCCGGCGGCGCGGACACCGACGCGATCGTGTCGGCGGCCGGCGCTCTCGAGCTGCTGCACGCCTGCGCGCTCATCCACGACGACGTCATGGACGTGTCGGACACCCGCCGGGGCCAGCCGGCGGTCCACCGGCGCTTCGCCATCCTGCACCGGCGGCAGGGCTGGTCCGGCAACCCCGACGCCTTCGGCAGCTCGGCCGCGATCCTGCTCGGCGACCTCTGTCTCATCTGGGCCGACGCCATGGTCAACCGCGCCGGGCTGCCCGCCGAGGCGCTCGTTCGGGCCGCGCCGGTGTACGACGAGATGCGCGTGGAGCTGATGGCCGGACAGTTCCTCGACCTGCTCGAGCAGGTCCGGGGCGGAGGGTCGATCGACCGCGCGCTGCGGGTGGCGAGGTACAAGACCGCCAAGTACACCGTCGAACGACCGCTGCACTTCGGCGCGACCCTGGCCGCCGCTCCCGTCGGGATCCTCGCCGCCTGGACGGCGTACGGGCTGCCGCTCGGCGAGGCGTTCCAGCTTCGGGACGACGTCCTCGGCGTGTACGGCGATCCCGCCACCACCGGAAAGCCGGCCGGGGACGACCTGCGAGAGGGCAAGCGCACGGCTCTGCTGGCCGCGGCGCTGGAGGCCGCGTCGCCAGCGCAGGCGGCTCTCCTGCGCGAGCACGTCGGAGACCCCCGGCTGGACGAAGATGGGGTGGCCGCTATCCGCGAGGTGATCTCCGACACCGGCGCGCTAATGCGGATCGAGTCCATGATCGCCGACCGGACCGCCCAGGCCCTGTCCGCGCTGGAGGCGGCTGACATCCCGGGCGAGGCCGGGGACGCTCTCGCCGAGCTCGCCGCGTCCGCGACCGACCGCCGCGGCTGAGCCGGACCTCCCCCGTGCGCACCGTCATCGGGCCGACCGAATCGGTCGTCGTCGTGGGCGCGGGGCTGGGCGGGCTGTCGGCCGCCCTGCGGCTGGCCGGCGCCGGCCGCGAGGTCACCGTCCTCGAGCGCGAGAACGGCCCCGGCGGCCGCTGCGGGGTGCTCGAGACGGCCGGTTACCGCTTCGACACCGGCCCCACCGTGCTGACCATGCCCGACCTGATCGCAGACGCGCTGGGCGCCGTCGGCGAGCGACTCGAGGACTGGCTCGACCTGGCTCCGGTCGACCCGCTCTACCGCGCGTACTACTCGGACGGCTCACGGCTCGACGTCAAGGCCGACCCCGACGCCATGGCGGACGAGGTCACCCGGGTGTGCGGTCCGGTGGAGGCGGCCGGCTACCGCCGGTACGTGGACTTCGTCTCCACGCTCTACCGCTACGAGATGGCCGACTTCATCGACCGCAACCTTGACTCACCGCTCCACCTCCTCACGCCCAACCTGGCCCGTCTCGCAGCGCTCGGCGGCTTTCGCAAGCTTGCCCCCAAGGTCGGACAGTTCCTGAAGGATCCGCGCACGCGCCGGGTGTTCTCCTTCCAGTCCATGTACGCCGGGCTCTCGCCGTACGACGCGCTCGCCATCTACGCGGTGATCGGCTACATGGACTCGGTCGCGGGGGTCTACTTCCCCAGGGGTGGGATGGCGGCCGTGCCGCGAGCCCTCGCCGGCGCGGCGGAGAAGGCCGGCGTGATCTTCCGGTACGGCACTGAAGTGAGCCGGGTCGAGGTCCGCAACGGGCGGGCCACCGCCGTGCAGACCACCGACGGCGAGCGCATCACCGCCGACGTCGTTCTGCTGAACCGCGACCTCCCGGTCGCCTACCGTGAGCTGCTGCCCCCGGCGGTCACCCCGCGCCGGGTGCGCTCGCTGCGCTACTCCCCCTCCTGCTTCCTGCTCCTGGCCGGCTCGACGGCGGCGTACGGTTTGATCGCCCACCACAACGTGCACTTCGGCCGCGCCTGGCGGCAGGTCTTCTCCGAGCTCATCGAGCGCCGGCAGCTGATGAGCGACCCTTCGCTCCTGGTCACGAGCCCGACGCGCTCCGACCCGTCGCTGGCGCCGCAGGGTCGGTTCAGCTACTCCGTGCTGGTGCCCACGCCCAACCTCGACGCGGGCATCGACTGGGCGACGGTCGGTCCTCGTTACCGCGATGAGATCGTCGAACGGCTGGAGGCGATGGGCTACGTGGGCTTCGGCGACGGCATCGAGATCGAGCACGTCACCACGCCGGCCGACTGGCGCCGGCGCGGGATGGAACGAGGTACGCCGTTCGCCGCCGCCCACACCTTCTGGCAGACCGGGCCGTTCCGGCCGGCCAACCTGGCACCCGGGCTGGAGAACGTCGTGTTCGTCGGATCCGGCACGGTGCCGGGCGTCGGCGTCCCGATGGCGCTGATCAGTGGCCGGCTCGCGGCGGAACGGGTCACCGGGACGGAACGGCCAAAATTCGGGCAAACGGTCCTTCTGTAATCGGCCGACGACCGGTATGCTCCGCGCAACCCGACAACACCAGGAGCGCTACCCGTATGCGCCGACTCTCCCGCACCTTGACCGCTGCGGCCGCTGCCGCCCTCGTGATCGCACCGGCTGGCGCCGCCTCCGCCCATGGGGCCAACCCCCACGTTCGGACAGGTGCTGCCGCACTACCCACACCAATCCTTGCCAGCCCCAACGTCCACCTGCTGGCCAACTTCCCGGACACCCAGATGATCTCGGGGGTTTTCTCCCCGGACGGCAAGTTCTTCTACTCCTCCAGCGCGGACAGCATCTCGGTGTACGACACGAGCACCCCGACGCTGCCGGTGCTCAAAGGCATCCTGCCCAACCTGGTGTTCGAGAACGAGGCGATGACCTACGGCGAGAAGAGGGACGCCTTCGGCAAGCTGACCGTCAGGTTCGTGCTTGTCGGTGTGGACCTCTACAACGTGTCGGGGGACCCTGAGCACATCGACGCCCTCGGCAAGAGGCTGCTCGTCATCGACGTCACCAACCCGACCAACCCGTTCATCCGCAGCAGCACTCCGTCGTCGGCGAGCGCACCGGGCGCCGTGACTACCAGCACGCACACCGTCACCTGCTCCAACGTTGCCCGTTGTGAGTGGGCTTACTCCGCTGGAACCGGAGGCGTGTTCTCGGTCATCGACCTGCGCGACCTGAACAACCCGAAGCAGGCCAAGACCTTGAAGTCCCCGGCCAACGGTCCCGGCCTCACCTTCCGGACGGGCGCCGGTCACAAGTTCGACATCGACGACGCGGGCTACGCCTTCCACACCGGTTCCGTCGGCGGCGCGCTCTTCGACACGCGTCATCGGCAGGGCAACCCGTTATTGATTAACGCAACCAACCCCCAAGGGAACCAGACGCCGTACAACGACTTCATCCTGCACAACTCGCAGCGGCCGAACGCCAAGCTGTTCCAGCCGTACACGGCTCCGAGCGTGAACAAGGGCAACGTGTTGCTCATCACCGAGGAGGACTACTTCAACGACGGTGACGAGACCGCCTGCGACAAGGCTGGGACGATCCAGACCTGGTACGTCCCCACGCTCGTCGACCCCGACGGCGTCAGTGCCACGATGCCCGGAACCGGCAACATCCGTCCGCTCGACATCGCGAACATCCCGAACGAGAACCCCGTCGGCGGGCTGACGACTCCGGTCGGTGCCTTCTGCTCGGCACACTGGTTCGACTTCCACCAGTCCGGGATCCTCGCTCAGGGCTACTACCAGCAGGGCCTGCGCTTCGTCGACGTCCGTGACCCCTACAACATCAAGCAGTACGGCTACTTCACCGGCGGGGCGTCCGAGGTCTGGGACGCCTACTGGGTGCCGACAGGGAAGCGAAACCCCAACGGCTCCGCCATCAAGAGCAACATCGTCTACACCGCTGACTTCGTCCGCGGCATCGACGTCCTTTGCGTAGACCTTCCCGGTGCGCCGGCCTGCCCGACTCTTCCGGGGGGAGCGGCGAAGTCCTCGTCCGCCAGGCCGGGGCCGGTCTCCGCGGCGACGCTGCCGTTGGTCGGCATCACGGCTCTGCTCGGCGTAGCAACGCGCATCCGGCGCCGCCTGGAGCGATAGGCACGTCCTAGCTCGAACGACCCCCCGGCTGGCCAGTCGGGGGGTCGTTCGTGTGTCGGGCCGGCATCGCCGTCGTCGCGGGCGCAGCGCTTCGACCGCTGGGACACTCGGCGGATGACCCACCGGGAGCTGGCTGCCGCGGGCATCCACCACCCGGTCCTGCGGGCGTCGTACGGGCAATGCCGGCGGCTGAACGCGGCGCACGGCCGGACGTACTTCCTCGCCACCCGGTTGCTGCCACCCGAGAAGCGCCCGTACGTGCACGCCCTCTACGGCTTCGCCCGCCAGGCCGACGAGATCGTCGACGACCTCGACAGCCTGGCGACGGTCAGGGAGAAGGAGCTGGCGCTCGACCGGCTGGTCGAGTCCCTGGCCGGCGACCGGGCCAGCGCCGGCGGCGTTCTGCCGGCCGTCCACGACACCATCCGCCGATGGGACATCCCGCGCACGCACTTCGCGGCCTTCCTGGCCTCGATGCGGATGGACCTCACGGTCACCGAGTACGCGACCTACGACCACCTCGCCACCTATATGCACGGCTCTGCTGCGGTCATCGGCCGGCAGATGGTGCCGATCCTGGAGCCGGTCAGCGACGCGGCCTACGCCTACGCCGAGGACCTGGGGATGGCCTTCCAGCTGGCCAACTTCCTGCGCGACCTCGGCGAGGACCTTCGCCGGGGCCGGCTCTACCTCCCCCTGGAGGACCTCGCGCTCTTCGGCGTGACGAGGGAGGACCTCGCCGATGGTGTGGTCGACGGGCGGGTACGCCGGCTCCTCGCGTTCGAGATCGCCCGAACCCGCGAGCTGCTGCGCTCGGCCCAGCCCGGCGTCCGCCTCCTACACCCGACCAGCCGCGACTGCATTGGCACTGCGATGACGCTGTACGGCGGGATCCTGGACGCCATCGAGCGGGCCGACTACCAGGTGCTCGACCGCCGGGTCGCCGTCGGTCCGGTACGCCGGGCCGCGGTCGCCGGCCCCGCGCTGTGGCGAGCGACCCGCGCCCGGCGGCGGGTTGACCCTCACCGGACGTAAGGCCCTAGCGTCGCCTTCGGAGGTGATCAGGGCGCGTGGACTACACCGTCGGAGAGGTGGCTCGCCTGGCCGGGGTGACGGTCCGCACCCTGCACCACTACGACGAGGTGGGACTGCTCCGGCCGAGCGGACGGACCGCGGCGGGCTACCGGCTGTACGGCCCTGCGGACCTGCTGCGCCTGCAGCGGATCCTCGGCTACCGGGAGGTCGGCTTCGGTCTGGACAAGATCGCCGCCCTTCTCGACGATCCCGGCCTCGACCCGCTGCAGCACCTTCGGGAACAGCACGCGCTGCTCACTGACCGGGTCGGGCGGCTGCACCAGCAGCTGGCTGCGATCGAGAAGACGATGGAGGCACACCAGATGGGGATCCAACTCAACCCGGAGGAGATGTTCGAGGTCTTCGGGGGCTTCGACCCGACCGAGCACGCCGCGGAGGCGGAGCAGCGGTGGGGCGACACCGACGCCTACCGCCAGTCGGGGCGGCGTACGTCGTCGTACACCAAGGAGGACTGGAAGGAGATCATGGCGGCCGGCGAGGAGGTCGAGCAGCGACTGCTCAGTGCCATGCAGAGCGGACAACTGCCGACCAGCACCGACGCAATGGACGCCGCCGAGGCACACCGGCGCAATCTCGACCGCTGGTTCTACGACTGCAGCTCAGCCATGCACCGGGGGCTGGCCGACATGTACGTCGCCGACCCCCGGTTCACGGCGCACTACGACGACCGGGCGCCGGGGCTTGCGGCGTACTTGCACGACGCCATCCACGCCAACGCCGATCGGGCGGTGAGCTGAGACGTCGGCCCCACCACACCCACCACGCCAGGGTCGAGGTGACCAGGGCGAAGCCGAACAGCAGGTCCTCGACCGGCGCGCACGCCACCCGTACGCCGACGATGGCCGCCGGGTCGTAGACCACGACCCGGCGGCAGGTGAGTACGCCGTTGACGACCAGCTGAAAGCCGAGCGTGATCGCGTAGGACACCCAGAAGATCCGCCGCGTGAGCAGCCGCGTGCGCAGCACCGCCAGGTCGAGCAGCACGGCGACCGCGACGCCGGCGAGGGCGCTGGCGGTGTAGCTCACGACTCCGGCGGCTCGTCGCCGGCCCGCCAGCCGCGCACCGCCCTGACCGCCTCGAAAGCGAGGATCGCGCACGTCGGGATCACGACGAAGAAGACGACCTCCTCCAGCGGGAGGTGGCCGGGCAGCCGGAGGCCGGTGGTCTGGCTCCCGTCGTAGCGCCACTGGCCGCGGCCGATCGCCCAGACGTCCCACGCGGCAAAGACCACGAAGACCGGCGCGATCGAGAGCAGCCAGCGCCGGGTCCGCCGGTAGACGCGCGTACGAAGCACCAGCTCGAGGGGCAGCGTCCCCAGCACGCAGGCCGCCATCAGCAGCAGGTACGTCGCCCTCATCCGCGCAGCCGCTCGGCGAAGGCGCGGGTGGCCGCCGCCGGGTCGGCCGCCTCGGTGATCGCCCGTACGACCACCACGCGGGTCGCACCGGCGGCCAGCACGGCGTCGAGGTTGGCCAGGTCGATGCCACCGATCGCGAACCACGGCCGACCACCGTCCACCCCGCCGGCGTACGACGTGAGCTCCAGTCCCGGCGCCGGCCGGCCCGGCTTGGTGGGGGTGGGCCACGTGGGCCCGACGCAGAAGTAGTCGACGCCCGGCTCGGCCGCCGCCTGCGCGACCTCGTCGCGGGCGTGCGTGGACCGGCCGATCAGCACGTCGTCGCGCAGGATCTCCCGGGCGGCACTCACCGGCAGGTCGTCCTGCCCAAGGTGCAGGATGTCCGGCCGGACGACGTGCGCCAGGTCCGCCCGGTCGTTGACGGCGAAGAGCGCACCGTGCCGGGCCGCCGCGGCCGCGAAGACCTCAGCGTAGGCGATCTCTTGCCGGGCTTCCAGCCCCTTTTCCCGGAGCTGTACGACGTCCACCCCGGCGCCGAGCACGGCGTCGAGGAAGTCCTCGAGGTCGCCCTGGCGCGTTCGGGCATCGGTGCAGAGATACAGCCGTGCGTCGGCGAGCCGGGCCGAGCGGCTGGGGCTGGACATGTCCGAGACGTTAGCCGTGCTGCGAACACTGGTCAGAAGGCCAGAGCCTGCGCCCGCCGCTTGACCTCGGTCCCCCGGTTCTGCGTCAGCGCCTCGATCGGCGAGCCCGGCAGCCAGTCCTCGGGAGTGACAGAGCCAGCGCAGCGCCGCCTCGTCGTCGTACCCCGCGTCGTGCAGCAGGGTCAGCGTGCCGGGCAGTCCCTTGAGCAGCTCGCGTCGGCGACGAACGCCGCGGGAATCGACAGCTCGGGCGGGCTACGGGGCGGTACGGCGGCCAGCCTGCCGTCACGTAGCAGCTGCCGCACCCGGCCCGGGGGCTCACCCAGGCGGTCCGCCGCTTTCCGGGATCGTTAGCCAACGCCCGACGAGCTCGACGACCTCCGGCACCCGGACGTCTCGAGTGTCGTGCACTGCGCCGCGAAGATCGTCGTACCGGAGTCGGTGGCCCACCCGATCGAGTACTACCGGAACAACGTGGCCAAGACGATCGAGCTGCTCGACCATGTGCTGCGCCATGGGGTGAACCGGTTCCTCTTCAGCTCATCCGCCTCGATCTACGCTCCCGGGCCGGACTTCGCGGTCGACGAGTCCTCGCCGCTCGACCCCCAGAGCCCCTATGCGACCACGAAGATGATGGTGGAGCAGGTGCTCGCCGACGTCGCGACCGCACACCCGTTGCGGGTGGTGTCGCTGCGCTACTTCAACCCGATGGGTGCCGACCCGCAGCTGCGAACCGGTCTGCAGGACCCCACTCCGACCCATGCGATGGGAAAGCTGATCGAGGCGTATGAGTCGGGCCGGCCGTTCACCGTCACCGGGGTGGACTGGCCTACGCGAGACGGCACGGCGATCCGCGACTACATCCACGTCTGGGACCTGGCCCAGGCCCATGTACGCGCGCTTCAGCGCTTCGACGACGTGCTGCCGGGGGACCGGGGTTACTCGGTGATCAACCTCGGTACCGGATCGGGGACCACCGTGCGCGAGCTGGTCAGCGCCTTCCAGCGCGAGGTCGGCGGCTCCGCCGACGTGCAGGAGGCCGGCCCTCGACCGGGTGACGTGGTCGGGTGCTTCACCCGCAGCGGGCGGGCGAAGCAGTTGCTGGGCTGGAGCGCACAGAAGTCGATCCAGGACGGCGTACGGGACTCCCTTGCCTGGTCGGGCCGGCGCACGGACCTGCTCGGCCGGTAGCCGGCCGGCGTCGACGTCCGCCCGCTGCCGTGTCGGCAACCTCCGCTGCCAGTACTGTGCCGATTCCCAACAGTCCGGTCCTCCTGCCGGCGAGGTCGCCGCACCGTGAGAGCACACCCGACGCTTCGACGACTTCCGAAGCGGCTGCGGCGCCGGCTCGTGCTGCTTCGGTTTCGGTCGCGCATCTGGATCTCCCGCCACAAGCTGGGGCTCGCCCCCGTATGCAACGTGATCGTTGACCAGAAGTACGGCGGCTGGTCGGGCGGCAGCCGGCAGTCCTCGCACGCCACTCTGGGGGCGAACCTATTCGGCAGCGTTCACTACTACGAGCTGCCGCGCATCTTCAACGCCCGCAACGAGCTCGAGATCACGTCCTCCGACGTCCTGGTCGACGTCGGCTGCGGGAAGGGTCGCGTGATCAACTGGTGGCTGAGCCGGGGCCCGGGCAGTCGGATCATCGGACTCGAGATCGAGGAGGATCTCGCTCAGGAAGCCGGCGAGCGGCTGCGGCGCTATCCGAACGTCACCATCCTGGCGGGCAATGCGATAGAGAACCTGCCCGCCGACGCGACCCTCTTCTGGCTTTTCAACCCGTTCACCGTCGGTGCGTCCGGCAGGGCGCTGATGGAAGAGCTGAGCAGGCGGCTGCTGGAACTGTACGGCGAAACCTCGACGCTGAAGATCGTACTTTACCGCCCTCGCCACATCGAGGTCTTCGAGTCCTCTCCCAGCTGGGACGTGCGGTTCCTTGCTGACACTCACCTCTTCTACGACACCGCCGTGGTGACCAGCCGGCGCCCGGCGACCACATCGTGACCTCCGATCCGGCCGAGCTAGAGGCGTTCGCGGCGGCCAGGGGACGACACGTCGAGCTGATCCGCGCCTCAGTCAGGCGGGACCTGCCCGCTGGGGTGACGTGCCGGTGGGCCCGCGGAGCAAGTTGGCAGGGGCCAGCCTTGCCAAGGGCTGGTAAAGACGGCCGGGTACCGATAGGGTTCCGCCACAAATCACCCGTCTCAAGGAGTTCCTCTTGGCCAGACGCCGCCGCATCCTGCGCTCCCCGCTGATCCCCCTGTCGGCAGCCGCCCTGCTCATCGGCGCCCTGGTCAGCGGGACAGCCAGCGCCGCCAACCCAGGCAGTGGGACGATCACCCCCGCAGTCAGCACAGCCTGGAATGGCGAGACGTACACCCGCCTGGTCCCTGACCAGAACGCCTGTCCTTCCAAGACCGCCGACCCGACCAACGCGGTCTGCGACCACTTCATCCTGACCGTGAATGTCCCCGCCAACTACTACGCGACGCGCTCCGGCGGTGCCGAAGTCAAGATCTCCTGGCCAGACACCGCCGACGACTTCGACCTGTTCATCTACAAGGGCAACACCTTGGTCGCCAGCTCGGCGCAGGGCAACACCAACACCGAGATGGCGACGATCGACCGCGCCAGCGGCACGTACGAGGTTCGCGTCTCGCCCTTCCTGGTTACCAACTCCGCCTACAAGGGCACCGCCAAGCTCGTCACCAGGCCGAACACCGCGCCACCGCTCGGCGGCCCCGCGAAGTTCCACGGCACGCGGTTGGCCAGCTTGCCGCCGACGGAGCCGAAGAACGTGCCGACGACCGACAAGCCCAACATGGCACCGCTGACGCTGAAGTTCTACCCGGTCGGCCGCCAGGCCGCCGAGCCGACGATCGGCGTCGACCGGCAGACGCACGTCGATCCGACGACTGGCAACACGATCCAGGGCAACGCCTACTTTGCGGCGGCGACGTTCGACGGCGCCGGCGGGCTCGCCGACACCAAGATTCGACGGTCACTCAGCGAAGGCAGAACCTGGGAGGACCAGACACCGCAGCCCGACCTGCCGTTCACGCTCGACCCGTACGTCTACGTCGAGGAGGACTCGGGCCGCATCTTCAACCTCGACCTCTTCGTCGCCAGCGCCTTCCTTCAGTTCTCCGACGACGGCGGCAAGAGCACCTACACCACCAACCCGCTGGGTTCGGGGCTCACCGACGTCGTGAACGACCACCAGACGATCTACGCCGGGCCGGTGCCCGCCAAGGCCCCGGTCGGCATGACCACCACCGACCCGAAGTTCCCGGAGATCCTCTACTACTGCTACAACCAGATCGAGTCGTCTCGGTGCTCCCGCAGCCTCGACGGCGGCGTGACCTTTGCGACCACCGGCACACCGGCCTACCCGGGCGTGAACCCGGCAACCGGTGAGTTCTGCGGCGGCCTGCACGGCCACGTGCACACCGACCCGATGGGTCGGGTCTTCCTCCCCCGGGGTTTCTGTGGGAAGCCGTTCGTGTCGGTGTCCGAGGACGCCGGCACCACCTGGACGCGGGTGAAGGTCAGCGACATCGGGATGCCGGACAACCAGTCCGCCATCGCTTCCGACCAGGCCGGCAACCTCTACTACACGTGGTTTGACCCGAAGTACAAGCTCCCCTTCCTGGCCGTCTCGAAGACCCACGGCTTCACGTGGGAGAAGCCGATCATGATCGCGCCGCCGAACGTGCGCGAGGTGGCCGGTTTCGGTCCGACCATCGCCGCCGGGGCCGACGGGAAGATCGCCATCAGCTTCCCCGGCACCACCCAGGTGAACCAGTTCGACCTGACCCGGCCCTGGGACTACTACGTGATGTACACCGAAGACGCGCTGTCGGCGAACCCGACGTTCGTCTCCAACATCGCCAACTCGGCCAACGATCCGGTGCACCGCGGCGACTGCCCCGGTCGGTGCGGCAACATGCTCGACTTCCTTGACATCGTGATCTCGCCGGCGCCCGGGCACGCCATCTGGGCGACCGTCGTCGACACCTGCACCTCCGTGGCCTGCCGGACCCCAGGCGCCAAGGGCTTCGACGACGGCGCCGGCCGTGACAACACCGCCAACAGCATGGAGGGCATGGTGGCCCGCCAGGTGACCGGGGTTCCCGACCTGGGGCCGCCGGGTGGATGTAGCAGAACCTGCGGCCAGTAGGCGGATAGGCGCACAGCAGCGCAAGCAGACCTAGTCTCGGCGCCGGTTCCCCTCGGGGGGCCGGCGCCGAGTCATGTCCGCCCCGGTGACGAGGGAGACCGGCAGCGGTTCGTCGTACGCCGCCGCCGGGATGCGTCCCCCGGCCACACCGAGGCGTCAAAAGGCGAGCGCCTGCGCCCGGCGCTTGACCTCGGTCCCCCGGTTCTCGGCCAGCGCCTCGATCGGTGCGCCGGGCAGCGAGGAGTCCGGCGCGAAGAGCCAGCGCAGCGCCGCCTCGTCGTCGTACCCCGCGTCGCGCAGCAGGGTGATCGTGCCGGGCAGTCCCTTGACCACCGCCCCGTCGACGACGAACGCCGCCGGGATCCGCGGCTCCGCCGGGATCCCTACGCGCACCGCAATCAACCGGCCGTCACGCACGAGCTGACGCACCCGCCCGACCGGCTCGTCGAGTCGCCCGGCGACCTCGACCAGCGTCAGCCACTCCCCCACGAGCGAGTTCAGCCCCGTCTCGACCTCGGTCATGACCGGCACCCTGCCAGGTAATCCGGTTGGTCGCAGCGTCCGCCGAACCTAACCTCGTACCCAAGCGGAGGAGGAGGCGGCGAGGGTGTACGAGGGCCGGCTGGTGCGGCTGCGCGCGTACGAGCCCGAGGACGTCGAGACGCTCTACCGCTGGTACAACGACCCGGATGTGCGCACCCACCTGCAGATGCGCTACCCGCTGTCCCGGGCCGACGAGACGGCGTGGGTGGAGCGCGCCAGAACGGTGTCCTACGACGGCTGCGAGCTGGCGGTCGAGACCCTCGACGGCCGCCTCATCGGCGGGGTCAGCCTGCGGACCAAGCAGCCGGAGGTGCGCTGCGCCGAGCTGGGCATCTCCCTCGGCGACAAGACGGTCTGGGGCCAGGGCTACGGCACCGACACCATGCGGCTGACCTGCCGGGTCGGCTTCGAGCAGATGGACCTGCACCGCATCGAGCTGTGGGTGCACGCGGGCAACGAGCGGGCGATCCACGTCTACCGCACGCTCGGCTTCGCGCACGAGGGGACCGCGCGGGAGGCGTTCTTCCGCAACGGCGTACGGGTCGACATGCACCTCATGGGTCTGCTCGCGACGGAGTTCGCCGGTTAGCTTGGCTACGTGCCGGCGCCGGTAGTCGAGGTGGACGGGCTCGTCAAGCGCTACCACAAGGCGACGGCCGCCGCCGTGGACGTGGTGTCCTTCGACGTCCGACCCGGGGAGTTCTTCGCGCTGCTCGGCCCGAACGGCGCCGGCAAGACCACGACTATCTCGGTGCTCACCACCACGCTGCTGCCCACCGCCGGGACCGTGCAGGTGGCCGGTCGCGGCGTCACCGACGACCCGGCCGCCGTACGCCGATCGATCGGGATTATCTTTCAGCAGCCAAGCCTGGACCTGAACCTCTCCGGCGAGCACAACGTGCGGCTGCACGCGATCCTCTACGGGCTGTTCCCGTACCGGCCGTCCTACCGCGCCATGCCGGCGGCGTACCGGTCGGCGGTGGCTGAGCTGGCCGGGATGCTCGGCATCGAGCGCGACATCTTCCGCCCGGTGCGCACGCTCTCCGGCGGGATGAAGCGCAAGCTGGAGATCCTGCGCAGCCTGCTGCACCGGCCTCGGGTCCTCTTCCTGGACGAGCCGACCGCCGGGCTCGACGCGGCGAGCCGCCGGGAGCTGTGGTCCTACCTGCGCCGGGTGCAGTCCGACAGCGGTACGACGGTGTTCCTCACGACGCACTACATGGAGGAGGCGGAGCGCGCGGACCGGGTCTGCGTCATCGCCAGCGGCCGGGTCGTCGCGGCCGGCAGCCCGGCCGAGCTGACCCGCCGGCTGACCGGCCGGCAGCTGCTCCTTCTCGACGCCGAGGACCGCGACCGCCTGCGAGCCGAGCTCCGGACTCTGCGCATTCCATTCGAGGAGGGAACGCCGTTGCGGATCGCCGCCGGGGATGGCGACGCCCAGCGCCTGCTCCGTTCGATCGAGACGCCGCTCAGCGTCGTACGCACCCACGCACCGACGCTGGAGGACGCCTACCTCGACATCGTCGGCCCGCCCGGGGACGGTCACAGCGATGAGTGAGACCACGACCATGCCGGCCCTGGGAACCGGCCGGGCGACGTCGCCGGCCGGTGCCGAGATGGCCGCCGTGCTGGCCATCGCCCAGCGCGACGTGACCAAGTTCCTCGCCGACCGGCCGCGGATCGTAGCGACGTTCGTGCTGCCGTTCCTGCTCGTCGTCATCCTCGGCCGCAGCTTCCAGAGCGGTCTGGGCGGCGCGCTGGGCTTCGACTACCTGACGTTCGTCTTCACCGGCGTCTACGCGCAGACGCTGTTCCAGTCCTCGGCGCTCGGGCTTCTCTCGCTGTTGGAGGACCGCGAGAACGACTTCACCCAGGAGCTCTTCGTCGCCCCTGTGTCCCGTTACTCGATCGTGCTGGGCAAGATCATGGGCGAGTCCCTGGTGGCGCTCGTCCAGGCGGCCGGCATCGTGGGGTTCGGCCTCGTCGTCGGCGTGCGCTTCTCCGCCGCCGTTCTGCCGGGCCTGCTCCTGGTCGGCGTCCTCGGGTGCCTGTACGGCGCGGCCTTCGGCCTGCTGACGCTGTCGGCCGTTCGCAGCCGCCGGGTAGCCGAGCAGCTGTTCAGCTTCGTGTTCCTCCCCCAGTTCCTGCTGGCAGGAGTCTTCAACCCGATCCAGTCGCTGCCGCCGTTCCTCGACGTCCTGTCCCACCTCGCCCCGATGCGGTACGCCGTCGACCTCACCCGCTGGGTCTTCTACTTCGGGAGCCCGGACCGGGGCGAAGTCGTCGTCGACGGGTTGTTGCTGGATATCGTCGTCGTCGGCGGGCTCTTCGCAGTCTTCCTCGTGGCCGGCACCGCGCTGTTCGTCCGCAACGAGCGCAACCGCTGACTATCCCCGCCCCCCCGGCTCGGACGCCTCCGTCGGTGCGCCGCTTCCTCAAGGCGGAATCCCGCTGGACGTCGCGGGCAACCGGGGTCGCTCGTGCTCGCGGAGATCGGCTGTGTGACGTCAGCCGGTTCCGCCCGGGTGCATGAACGGGGTCGTGCTGGCCAGCTCGACGAAGCCGAGACGCTGGAGTATCGGTCGGCTGTTTGGAGTGGCGTCGACCTGTAGGTAGCGGAAGCCTCTAGCCGACGCCACGCCAGCCCGGTGGGCCACCAGCGAGCGGAAGACTCCGCGGCCCCGCCACGCAGGCAGCGTGGCGCCGCCCCACAGGCTGGCGAAGTCGGTGCCCGGATGAAACTCCACCCTTCCGGCGGCGACCGGCGTGGAGCCGGCGACGGCGACCACGGCCGCGGCTGCGGCTGGCTGGCGGGCGAGACCGGCCAGCACGGTCCTGCCCACAGCGGAATGGTCTCCGCCAAACACCTCGTCATGCACCGACACGAGCGCCGCCACGCCTGACATGTCGACGACTGCGAGCAGCTCCACTCCCGGCGGCGGCGGCACATCGAGCGTGAGGTCCGCGATCTCGGCGACGAGCAGGGCCTCCGCCGGCTGGGGCGTGAAACCGGCCGCGAGCAGCCGGTCGGGAAGGTCCGAGGGCCGGTCGTAGGAGTAGTGCTTCCACTCCCAGGGCCGAGACAGTTCCGCGAACCGGCCGATCTGCGCGGCGATGACCGCGTCGGCGCCGGCCTGGTCGAGGTCGCTCCAGGTCACCCCGGTCCACCCGTTCCCGACGGAGATGCGCCGGATCACGCTGCCGGCGTACTCGACGTGTCCGTCCGGCGCGTCAGGCTCCGGGTGTCGGCGCATCTGCTCGTCGTAGGCCGCGAGTACCGCCTGCCGGTCCATCCGGGTAGCCGAACAGAAGCACGCCAGCGTCGGCAACCGGTTTCCGGCGCCACCACCTCGAGGACGCCGAACCCTTCCGCCGCCTCAGCGGGGAGCCCTCCGCTCGACCGACAGTCGCGACCGGCTGAAGAGTCCGGCGACGGCGACGGCGATCGCCGGTACGACGAGCGCCGTGATGGCAAGGCTGGACCACGGCACGACCAGCGGACGGTCCGCGATTCCGCTCGGGAAGGAGGCCATCCGGTCCACCCTCCGCTGGGCGAGGATCAGCCCCACGGCGGGGACGAAGCCCGCCGCAACGCCCAGGGCGGTCCCGAGCCCGGCGATCACCCCCGAGCGCGACATCGACAGCAGCCGGCGCACCCGGGGTGAGGCGCCCACGGCCGCCAGGGTGGTGAGGTCCCCACGCCCGTCCTCGTTAGACAGCGCGGTGGCGATTGCCGCGGCACCCAGCGTGATGATCCCCGCGCCGATGACCATGGCCCGCAGTCCCGCGTCCGTGCGGCTCTCGTAACCGCGCTCCACGACAAGATACGAGCTCGAACCGAGAAGTGCTATCGCCCCACGGGCTGCCTGCTCCTCCTTCGAGGTGGGCACCCGCATGTCGTCCGCGACGACGGCGACGGCCGCGACTGCGATGCCGAGCTGGCGAGCGGTGGCCGGCGGCAGC